>VFQN01005736.1_pt1 | contig 14878 bp, 12 predicted proteins | sample 3512371 | NCBI WGS metagenome assembly VFQN01 (sample SAMN10412370, study PRJNA504923) | tailings metagenome | isolation source: Replicate 2 from Balatoc abandoned mine | place: Philippines: Itogon, Benguet | collected 2017-08-28
CCGGTGTCCATGAGCACCGGCTCGGGCGGCTGCACGTGATGGTGACGCTTCCAGTATTGATGGAACCCAATCCACAACGTGAGCTCCGCAATCTCACGCGCCCACGGCTTCACCTCGATGCCGAGGAAATTCTTCGGCCCGATCTCCTCCATGCGGAGCTCGGCGTGTCCGGTAAGCGCCTCGAGTTCACGCACCACCTCATACTCGAGGTCCTTCAACACGTGCATCGTGACGTAGAGGAAGTTGCCGCTGCCACAGGCCGGGTCGAGTACCCGAAGTCCCTGCAACCAGCCGAGGAACTCGCGCAGCCGCTGTTCGGCTGCCGCGCGGTCCTTCGCCTTCCCCGATTCACGCAGTTGCAGCACCTCGGCCTGCACGGCGGTCAAGCGCTCGCGCACCGGCTCCTCCACGGTGGGGCGCACCAACCGCTCGATGAACGCGCGGGGCGTGTACTCCGCGCCGAGACGATGGCGTTCGACTGGGTCGAGCGCGCGCGTGAGCAGCGTACCGAAGATCGTCGGTTCGACGTCCCGCCAGTCGGCGCGCGCGGCCTCCAGGACGAGCGCGATCTCATCGCGCTTGAGCGGCAGTACTTCCGCGTCTTTGAAAAAATGCCCGTTGAACTGCAGGATGTTCTCGAAGCCGAACAGGCCGCCCGAATCCATCGTCTGCCAGAGACTGCCGAGCGCACGCTGAAAGAGGGCCGCGTCACCCTGCACGCCGGCATTCTGCACGGTCTGCCGGAATGCTTCGCGCGGGAGAAGATCGACGTCCTCGGCGAAGCACGAGAAGACCACGCGCATGAGGAACCGCGCGACGCTTTCGGGCTCGAAGCCCCGATCCTCGAGGGTGGCGGCAAGCGTCGCCAACTTCGCCGCTATCTCCTGGGTGACTGCCTGCGCGTGTTGCCGAGGGTCGCGTTTGGTGGGCTGCATCCAGATGTCGCGCAGCAACTCGATGTCGGCCGGCCGCTGATCCAGCGTTGGCAGGTCGACGCGATGGCCCGCGGCGAACCCCTGGTACACACCGCCCCAGCGATGGTACACGAGCAGGGTCTTGGCCACGTCGAGCACGAGCAGGTACGGGGGTGCCGTACCCGATGGATCGTGGGCGGCATACTGGCGTGCCTGGCCATACGCACGGCGGAGCGCCACGTCGGAGGCGCCGCCTTCCACGTCCTTTGCCTCGAGGATGAAGTGGCCGACCTTGTAGCAGTCGACGAACCCGGTCGTCTCGGTGCCGTCGCGCGTGATCAGCTTGACGGGGAGCTCGAACTCGTACCCCGAACCGGCGGGGAGGGGGGCCGGCACGCCGAGCGCCTCGCAGAGGTCGCGCAGGTAGCTCTGGGCGTTCGCCCGCTCGGCGGCGGGAACCCCTGCCCAGCGGTCACGCAAGGCGCGGAGCGCGACAGCGGGGGGCACAGCGGCATTCGACGACGACATTCCGGACACACCACCTCTCGCAGCAGTACCGATGGAGGGCAGACCTGCCCCGGGCTTCGCGAACCGGGGGCAAGGTACCTCACGGGCCTGACGGAGCGCGAGGGTCGGAAGCGTATCGTCCCAGCAGACTCCCCTGCCCTGCCGGGCGAAGGAACGACTCGCCTGAACTATCCGGATTTTCCGGATACTCCCGCCTGCCATCGCAGAATCCGGATGCCGCAAAGAATCCCGGAAACCCGGACGATCCGGATTTTCCGCCCAAATCCGGTTCGTCCGGTTCATCCGGATGAACCGGATGGCGCCCTCGCTGGGTGCCGACCGCCCCGGTCTGGCGGCGGACGGCCCACCCCGGGGAGCCAGGTCGCAGCCGGCCTACACTGGTCTCACCTCCGGCCGTGGTGGCCGGGGCTCAGCCAGGGAAATCGATGCAGGTTCATCGTCAGACCAATGGGCGACGCGTCTCGGACGCCTTCGTACGCACCATGCTGCGCGAACGCGTGCGCAACCGCCTCCCCATCGACGCCGAGACCGTGCGGTCACTCGGCATTGCATGCGGCAGCGACCGTCTCAGCCGGTTGCGCCGCGAGGTGTTACGGGAGCTCGAGAAGGAGTTCGCCTTGGTGCCAGAGCTGACGGTCGGCGCCACGGGGGCCGCCGCTGCGCCTGCCTCCGCCATGGGAGGGAGGTGGCGTTCACCCGTCCGCGTCATCAGGCAGTCGGCCGATCTTCGGCGCCCCTGCGGTGGGAGGGCCGCGCATCCGATGCGCCGGCCGTTCCGCTCTGGGGTCGTTGCGATCTGCAGCGCAATTCTTCGCCGCCTCATGGCCACGGTGCACCATTTCCCAGCGCAGGCCAACGCGCCTGCAGCGGATTGACGTTCGCTGGGAGCCGCTTCGGCCGGCCGGTCGCGGCGCACGAAAATTAGGGATTCTAGGCTGTGTTCGAGCGTGACACAGCGTGCACCTCCGCGCGCTGGCGAGCTCCCGCTCTACGCATACCCTGGAGCAACACATGTACAGCGAAATCCGGTTCGTTCAGCACTCCACTCCGCATTACTGCAACATCGAGTACACGTAGGAAGACGGTAGCTTTCACCGGCGCGAGTTCGGCGCGCCGGCGAACGGCGGGTACGTGTACGAGAACCTCAACAACCCGCGGCAGATCTGCGAAGGGCTGTCGCGCACGGGGTGGGCGCTCCGTTGGGAACCGAATGAGTTCCCCACGCTCGCGGACCTGCTCCGCCACGAGCACCGTCGTGCCGTGGGTGCGGCTCGGTACCGCGACGCCCATCGGTAACCGGTAGGCACGTGAACCCGGCCGCCGTTCAACGGCGGCCGGGTACCACACCATCGTGATCAGGAAGCGTGCGGCACGCGCCAGACGCCGTTCTCGTCCTGCACGCAGCCCCATTCGGTGAGCGTGTTTGCGAAGATGTCGGACGGGATCGCGTCCACGCCCTCGTCCCTGAAATGATCCGTGAAGCCCGGGCCGAACGCGTACGGGAGGGCCTCCGTGGACCACACCGTGAACCGACCGCCCGTCGACACGGCCGCCGAGCGCTCTTCCTGCAGGTGGGCGAAGACGCGCTTTCGCATCTGCTCAACCGGGAACGGCGGCGGCGGCGGCCCGACGATCCAGTTGCGCACGGCCGTTTCCGTGCAACCGAGCTTGGCGGCAATCTGCGCAAACGTGGCACCGTTGCGGTGCATTTCACGCGCTTCATCGCGGCGCGCTGCCAGTGCCGCGGTCGAGCCTTTCGGACGTGCCATTTGTGCTCCCTTCGTGTAACGAGTGATCGGTGAGATGGCCGCATGTTCGGCCCGCCGACAGCCTAGCGCACGAAGGGCCAGACGCCCGCAGGGGAGACCGGCCAGCGCTCGGCTGATGATCTCGTATACCCCTTTACCACATCGGGGTTTCTTCGGGCGAAGAATTTCCGGTCATTCGGTTGCACGCTCGGCACAGGAACCGGGGCCCTCCGTCGGCGTGGCACCCGCAGTGCTATCGTGCGCTTGGGGAAGTCAGCCAGAGCCACCACGCCTGTCTCGATGCAGCCGTGGAACGGCTTGTTGCCTGCGAGATGCGCGCAGACGCGTGCTTGCAGGACGACAACCTGAAGATACTTGTCGGGTCCATCCAAACTGGACCGGGAATGCGCGGACGCCTGCGCTGCGGCCAAACGGACCATGGCGCGCCGTCGGCAGCGACCGAATCGAGCGCGACGCCCGACGAGCAAGAACGCTTGATGCCGAGTAAAATCCAGTCGGCTGATCAACGCCGGCTGGACGGCCCCGACGAGGACGCCCGGCCCTACCGCTGCTTGGAGACGAACCACCGTGGCACCCAGCTTCACCTATCGCGCCCGTCGCATCCACCGCTGGCTCGGCCTGTTCATCGGCATCCAGTTCGTGCTCTGGACCGTGGGCGGCCTGTACTTCTCGTGGACCGATTTGGATGCGGTTCACGGCGACCACCTGATGCGCGCTCCGAAGCCCGTGGCCGCTGCGGGAGCCACCGTGTCACCAGCGCAGGCCGTCGCCGCCTTGGGCGCGAGTACGCGGGTCGATTCGGTTGCCGCGGTCGAACTGGTGCGAATGGCGGACCGCCCCACGTATCGCGTGAGCTTTTTCGGCGCGCCTGGCGCAGGCTGGCACGACGGGGGCACCCACTCGGTCAGGCGACGCGCCTTTGTCGACGCGGGCACCGGAGCGGTACGTCCGCCGCTTACCAGGGACGAGGCCATTGCGACGGCGAAAGCCGCCTATGTGGGTAGCGCACCGGTCACCGACGTGTCGCTGCTGACTGCCGACTCGGTGGGCACCCATCATGAGTTCCGCGAGCAGCCGCTGCCCGCGTGGGCCGTGCGCTTCGGTGACGAGGAAGGCGCGACGGCCTATGTGCCGGCCGAACTCGGGGAGGTTCTCCGCATCCGCAATGATCGGTGGCGTCTGTTCGACTTTCTGTGGATGCTCCACACGATGGACTACGAGGGGCGCGACAACTTCAACAACCTCGCACTTCGGGCGTTCTCCGTTCTCGGGCTGGTAACGGTTGCCTCCGGCTTCGTGCTCTTTGCTCTCACGTCGCCGCCGCTCCGGCGGCGCATGGTGGAGAAGGCACCGGTCGCGGCGGCCGCGCGCACACTGTCCTGAGTCTTGGGTGGGTTACAGCTTGACGCGTCGCAGGAGTTGTGCGTTCACGGCGACGATAATCGTGCTGAGAGACATCAGGACCGCGCCCACCGCTGGCGATAGCACGATGCCCCACGGCGCGAGCACGCCCGCCGCCAGCGGAATGGCCACGATGTTGTAGCCGGCGGCCCACCACAGGTTTTGCACCATCTTGCGGTAGCTGGCTCGCGACAGGTTGATGATGCGCGGCACGTCGCGCGGATCACTTCGGACCAGCACCACGTCGCCTGCCTCCACGGCCACATCGGTGCCGGCACCGATGGCTACGCCAACGTCTGCGGTGACGAGTGCCGGCGCATCGTTCACGCCATCACCAACCATCGCGACGCGTTTCCCTTGTTGCTGGAGGCGCTGAATATGCTTGGCCTTCTCCTCCGGGAGCACCTGCGCGAGCACCGTGTCGATGCCCAACTCCCGACCTACCGCGTCGGCCACGGCGCGCGCATCACCGGTCATCATCACGACTTCCAGTCCGGCCTCGTGCAAGCGTCGAATGGCCTCGGCTGACTCCGGGCGCACGGCGTCGGCGACGGCGAAGGCCGCCTGCACCTGTACATCCTCGATCAGATAGACCACGCCCTCGCCGCGCGCGGACGCTTCGTCAGTGAATTGCTGCAGTTCGGCCGGGAGCGTCACGTTGCGGCTGGCAAGCAGATTCGGTCCCCCGTTGGCTATCGCACGCCCCTCAACCGTGGCGCGTACCCCCAGCCCCGGCATCAGCTCGAAACCGGTTGCCGCAGGAATTACCAATCCCCGTTCGGTCGCACTCGACACAATCGCACGCGCGACCGGATGTTCGGCGTCGCGCTCGACGGCCGCCGCCAGGCGCAGCGCATCATCTTCCGACATCTCATGCACGGTGCGCATCGCCACCACCCGATGTTCACCGAGGGTGAGTGTCCCCGTCTTGTCGAAGACCACGGTGGTGAGATTTCGCGCTTCTTCGAGTCCGCGGCGGTCGCGCACCAGCAGGCCGCCGTGCGCTCCGAGCGTGGTGGAGATGGCCAGCACCAACGGCACCGCGAGTCCGAGCGCGTGTGGGCACGCGATCACGAGCACCGTCACCAGTCGCTCCACCGCCACGGCGGCCGTCGCCCCCGCGGCGATCCACGCCGCGAACGTGAGAGCCCCCGCGCCGAGCGCCACCCACGTCAGCCAGAAGGCGGCGCGGTCGGCCAGCGCCTGTGCACGAGAACGGGACGACTGTGCCTGAGCCACCAGCCGCATAATGCCAGCCAGCGCCGTGCGTTCGCCGGTGCCGGTAACCTCGACCCGGAGAGATCCCGAGCCGTTCACGGCGCCGGCAATGACGCGATCCCCTTGGTCTTTCGCCACGGGCGCCGACTCTCCGGTCAGCAGGGCCTCGTTTACGCTGCTCCGGCCCGCGCGCACCACACCGTCAGCAGGCACGTTCGCTCCCGGGCGCACCAACACCACGTTCCCGACCACCAACTGGTCGACCGATACCTCGGTGAGCCGTTCTTCGGCGCCCTGCCCGTTAACGCGGACGGCGGTGGCGGGGAGGAGCTTCGCGAGTTCGCCGAGCGCGCCTTGCGCCTGCGAGATGGAGCGCATCTCCATCCAATGGCCGAGCAGCATGATGGTTACGAGTGTAGCCAGTTCCTCCCAGAGGGGCATGCCGGGAAAGCCGAAGAACACGGCCGCGCTGAAGACGAAGGCAACACTGATCGCGAGCGAGATGAGCGTCATCATGCCGGGGAGCCGCTCCCGGATCTCGCTGATCGCCCCCTGCAGAAATGGCACGCCGCCGTAGGCGAACACCACCGTACCGAACAGAGCCGGGATGAATCGCGCGCCCGCGAACGACGGTGCGGCGTACCCGAGCGCCGACTGCAGCATGTGCCCCCACACAAGCGTGGGTAGCGTGAGAACGAGTGTCCACCAGAACCTGTCGCGGAACATCGCGACGGAGTGGCCGGCGTGTTTATCGTGCGCCGCATGGGCGTGAACGGCCATCCCCCCGGGGGCGTGTGACGCGTGTTCCGCCTCAGCCGCCTGCGAATGTTGGGGGTGGCCGGATTCCCCGCCGCTGGAATGATGCTGTTGGTGGTGATTGGTCATGAGGACTCCCTCGCCAAGGCAGGTTAGATGCCATCAGGGCGCCAAAGGTAGACTCAATGTAGATCGGTGCTTCACAAAACGGATTCCTCCCGACGATGTCCGGAATAAAGCTGCACAAAAGGACGGGGTTTCCCTGACGATATAGCGGAGCGCAAGCTCCGAGATTCTCATCCGAATGCGCGAGCGATCTCGGCGCCACGGAACAGATAGACGCTCAGCGCCTTCCCCGGGGCCACCCTCCGGCTCCCATTCGGTTGGTTACTTCTGCGTCGCGCTCCCGCGCGTTTTCACCTGATCTCATGAAAACCATCTCCCGCTCCCTCGTCCTGCTCGGCACCATACTAGTCGGCACGCCCCTCGCCGCCCAGCAGTCGGTCGCAGCAGACTCGACCCGTCTGGTGAACGTCTTCACCAAGACGGTGACCGCCGTACGCCCCTACGACGCCCGCGGCATCAACGTTTTCGAGATGCCGAAGCCCGACGTGGACGCGTTCAAGCAGCCAACCATCGACATCGGCGCCGCGTTCACACAGGCGTTTCAGTCGATCACCCACAGCAACACGGCAGCCCCCCGCCTCGTCGGTGGCAAGGACCAGAACAAGCTGATCCCCATCGGTGCCGGTCTGCCGCTCGCCAGCGCCAATCTCGTGATCAATGCACAACTCACGAAAGGCATCGTGGTCTCGCTGGAGAACTATCTTGCGGCCCGCGGTCACGAACAGTTCTACGTGAAGGGCGGCTTCCTGCAGATCGACGCCTCGCCGATCAACTGGGCGCCTCTGCACGCCGTGATGAAGTTCACCACACTCAAGGTGGGAATGTTCGAGAACAACTTCGGAGACTCGCATTTCCGTCGTTCCGATGCGGGCCAGGCGATGTACAACCCGTTTGTCGGCAACTACATCGTCGATCCGTTCACGACCGAGGCTGGCGCCGAAGTATATCTCCGAAAGGGACCCCTGTTCGTGATGGGTGCGGTGACGAGTGGTGAAATGCGTGGCGCCGTCGCGACGCCGGAAGGACGTAGCTGGGCCAGATATGGCAAGGTGGGCGTGGATCAACAGTTGAACAAGGACCTGCGGGTGCGCCTCACCGGCTCGCTCTATCGCTCGGACCGCTCGCTCAACCAGACGATTTACACCGGTGACCGCCCAGGCAGCCGCTACTACGACGTGCTCGTGGACTCTGTGGGCCGCGACCGCTGGAGCGGCACGATCCAACCGGGCTTCCGCAACAACGTGACGGCCGTCGAGATCAACCCGTTTGTCAAGTTCCGTGGCCTCGAAGTCTTCGGGACTATCGACCGCGGCCAGGGCAAGGCCGCGAGCGAAGCCCGGTATCGCAAGCTGTCTCAGGAAGCCATCGACGTGGTGTATCGCTTCCTCGACGACCAACTCTACCTTGGCGGCCGGTACAACACCGCCACGATGCGCCTGCAGGGGATGACGCAGGACGTGGGCGCGGATCGTTCGGCCGTCGCAGTCGGATGGCAGATCACCCCGCTCATCCTGCTCAAAGGCGAATACGTGAAGCAGCAGTACAACGACTTCCCGACGACAGACCGCCGCAGCGGCGGCAAGTTCAAGGGGCTGATTGTCGAAGGCGTCGTCGCCTTCTGAGGAAATTGCGGTGACCTTCTGAGGTCGTCCTTCGCGAGTCGGGGCGATGCTTGGGGGAGACAGGAGGATCGCCACCAGCAAGGTCGGGACGCCAATCGGCGCCCCGGCCTTGGTCGTTTTCGGTGTGACGGCCGCGGCACTTGCGGACCGCCCGCGGCCCCCGGCGTGTTGCGCAGTTCCCCACCAGCCTTTATGTAGGATAAAGCGCAGCGGGTGGGCAGTGCTGCGTTCGCCGTCCCACTCCTCTCCTCCGTATGCGCTTCGACGCTGAATCTCCCGCCTACGTGCTCATCCGGTGGGCGCAGTACCTCGGCATGATGCTGATTGTGGGTTCTGTCACGTTCGCCGTTGTCGCGATACCGGTACTCAGGAGAGCGTCGGGCGAGCCGGGGGTCGCGCGTGCCGCCGGCCAGGAGGCGGCATCCTGGGGATTCTACGCCGCACTGCTGGTCACGGCCGCTGCGCTCGGTCGTCTCGTCGCGCAGACCCTCGCATTCTACGATCCGAGCGAAGCATTCGATCCGGGACTTGTATGGATGATCGTGACGCAGACGCTGTGGGGCCGGGGATGGCTACTTCAGGTTGCAGGTGTCACAGCGGTCTTGGGCGGCCTCCACGCCGCGCGACGAGGAACGCTACAGTTCAGTGACATGCGGGGGGGGCTGGGCCTTCGCCATTCTGGGCACCATCGCCCTCGCGCTCTCATCTGCCCTGTCGGGCCACGCCGCCGCGGTACCGCGTCTCCCATGGCTCGCCATATTCTTTGACACGATGCACGTGCTCGGGGCCGGAGCCTGGCTCGGCGGGCTGGCGGTCCTGGCATTGGTCGGGCTCCGCTCCCGGTCACTCGCCCCCGATGTAACCGTCGTGCCTGTACATCTGCTGCCTGCCCTCTTCGACGCCTTTGCCCCGGCGGCACTCGTGAGCGTGTCCGTGGTAAGCGCGACGGGCGTTTTTGCCTCTTGGCTCCACGTGCACGATGTACGCCTTCTCGGCACCACACCCTACGGCATTCGGCTGCTGTTGAAGCTCGTGACCGTCGCCGTCATCGTGTCGCTGGGCGCGCTGAACTGGCGGCGCTTGGCGCCAAAGGCCGGCCAACAGCAGGGCCTTCGTAACCTACGCGTGTCGGTCGCGGTCGAACTGGCCCTCGGCACCCTTGCGCTGCTGATCACGGCTGCTCTGGTCGCCACCGCTACCCCGGACAACCTGGCGGCCGACTCGTGAGCGAATTCAGCGCCCGGGTACGGCGTCAGCGATCACGCTTGTAACTGAGGTAGAAATCGGGATCACCAGCGAACCGCTCGGCGCAGACGTTCGAGCAGAAATGGAACGTGTGCCCTCGCACCTTGTGGCGAGCCGCGACCAATCCTGCGTGCAACTTCATACCGCAGACCGGATCTGTATATGTCGACATTCGTTGATAGTTCGGGTCCAGCTCCGTTTGGAGATACGTTCGCAGGAAAGTCAGCGCGGCCTCATTGAGCAGTGCTCTCAGTTGCACCCAACGCGCGTCGACCGGTGTGACGCCCGGCTCACGATCATCGACGCGCGCGCGCCCTAGCGATTCAAGGTCCTCCAGTGGGAAAGCATGACTGACGCCTGGGCCCGTCACAACAAGCAGCGGGATGAGTTCGGTGCGCGTGAAGAGTCGGACCACATTGCGCGTCGCGTCGAGAATTGCCCCGATGGTGAACGACGCGGTTACGGGAAACTGTTCTGTACGCTCGAACGCCAGACGACGCTCCACACCGACGGGTGTGTCCGCCACCTCTATGCGCGCGTGCGCGAGCTGCGCGGTGATGGCGGCAAGTGGCGGCTGCATGAGCGCGTCAGCCAGGAGCGGCTTCAGTGCAGCGAATCGAGCTTCGGCCTCATGACGTTGAGCCATTTCCTCGTTGATCGACTGCAACTGGTCGTCACGCCGCTCACCGTGGTGTCGAACAATATCGGCCACCAGGGACGCGAATGCTGCGGGATCGGTGGGCACGCTGGGAATGCCGGATGGGGACACCGGCGTGTCGTCCGCAACAACACCGGACGCGGGGGAATGCATGTTGACGTGAGACGTTGACATGGGGCGCTCCGGGTCTCTGGCTTCAACGAGGGGAATCCCTGCTGGCGGCAGGCGACTTTACGATGTTAATATAGCTGGTACCGCCGGTCCGAGTGCGAACCGGTCTCCAATCCACCGACGGTCCGGGACGGGGGAGACATGGACAACGCCGTGGCATTGGTACAGGCATATCTCCGGCTGCACGGGTACTTCACGGTTACCGAATTTCCAATCATCGAGGGGCGGGGAGAAGCTGGTTTTCGCAGCGCGACCGATCTCGACATTCTGGGCATCCGATTCGCTCATGCCGGTCACCAGATCGTGGGTGGTCGGGGGCCAAGCGACATGAGCGGATCCGACCCGGTGCTCGCCATCCCCCGCGCGGGCGCTGACATGATCATCGGCGAGGTGAAGGAAGGAGTGGCGACCCTCAACGCGGCCGCCGCTGACCCGGCCGTCGTTGAAGCGGCGCTGGTACGCTTCGGGTGCTGCCAGCCGAACACGGCTGCAGACACTGTACGACGGTTGCAGCACGATGCTGTCGCGTTGCTCCCGAACGGACACCAGGTACGTATCTTGGCCTTTGGCTCGACTCAAGGGTCGTCGAGCATCCCGTTCCACTTCGTGCCGCTTGATCGGGTCGTGGGGTACCTGCAACGGTTCGTCAGCACACACTTCGACGCCCTGCGGACGATGAATCCCAAGGACCCCGCCTTCGGATTTCTGCTTACGCTCGAGAAAGCCCGTCGTGGGCGCCACGAGGCGTCTACCCTCTCCGATAACGACCTGTCACGGTAGGAGATGCCTGATGAACAGCAACTGTCATCATCCACCGAGAAGCCCTGCGTTTGCTGCGGACCAGCACTCTCGCCCGCATCACCGGCTTGTGCTGCGCGACTTCGGGATCGACACGTACCAAGAGCCCGTCGTGTACATGCCGATGGACTGCCCCGTGTGTCGGGCGGAGGGTTGGCAGGCGCAGACCCGCGTCTTGGTGCGGCGCGGTCGCTACGAGACTACGGCCACCCTCAACGTGGTGACCGGTGGCTTGCTGGCCCCCGGGGAGCTCGGGCTGTCGGCGGCCGCCTGGAGGGCCCTCGACACGGACGCGACGATGCCGCTGCTCGCAGGGACGAGTCTCGAAATCAGTCCGTCCCCGCCGTTGACGTCACTTCGGTACGTGCGTGCCAAGATTTACGGCGAGCGGCTCGGTCCCTCGCAGTTGCGCGCCATCATCGACGACGTCGCACGTGGACGTTACTCCTCCATCGAGTTGGCCTCGTTTGTGACGGCTTGCGCCACAGCGGGGCTCGATCTGCACGAGATCGAGGGACTCACCAGGTCCATGATCGACGTAGGCGAGCGCCTTACATGGGACGCCACCACCGTGGTCGACAAACACTGCGTCGGTGGACTACCGGGTAACCGAACGACGATGATCGTGGTCCCCATCATGGCGGCGGCGGGGCTTACCATGCCCAAGACCAGTTCACGCGCCATTACCTCCCCGGCAGGGACCGCTGACACCATGGAAGTCGTCGCGCCCGTTGCTCTCGACCTGCTGACGATGCGCCGGGTGGTCGAGCGCGAAGGCGCGTGCATCGTGTGGGGCGGCGGCGTGGCCCTCAGCCCGGCCGATGACGTGATCATCCAAGTTGAGCGTCCGCTCGACCTTGATAGCCAAGGCCAACTCGTTGCGTCTGTGCTCTCCAAAAAGGTGGCAGCAGGTGCGACTCACGTGGTGCTCGACATCCCCGTGGGACCGACGGCAAAGGTTCGCTCGCGCGTAGCGGCCGAGAGCCTCGCACACACGCTTCACGCGGTCGCCAGCGCGATGGGGTTGTCGACGAAGGTGGTGATCAGCGACGGCTCATGGCCAGTCGGGCGCGGTGTCGGTCCGGCGCTGGAAGCCATCGACGTGCTCAAGGTGCTTCGAGGAGAGCACGATGCACCACAGGATCTTCGCGAGCGCGCGCTGCTCCTGGGCGGCGTGCTGCTCGAAATGGCGGGAGCGGCCTCGGCCGGCACCGGCGTTTCGTGGGCACGCGACCTGCTGGACTCTGGCGCGGCGTGGAGGAAGTTCCTTGCGATCTGCGAAGCCCAGGGCGGTTTTCGTGAACCGAGCCGCGCGCAGTTCCAACACGTCGTCGAGGCCGCACAGCCGGGCCGGATCACGGCGACAGACAACCGACGATTGGCGCGAGCGGCCAAACTGGTGGGCGCACCGATGACCGCGACGGCCGGCCTTGAGTTGCATTGCCATCTGGGGGCCACGGTAGATCGCGGTGCGCCGCTCTACACCCTGCACGCGGAATCGCCGGGTGAACTTGCCTACGCGCTCGAGTACGTGCACGGAAACACGGACATCTTCACCATCACTCGAGACTGATCGTATGCAGAGAGCGTCTGCTGCTTCCGCTCGGCAGGACTCCCCCTCGCTGGGGGCGAGCGACGGTCGACCGCTAATCCTGGCGCTTCCGCATAACGAAACCCTCGCTCAGGCACTTGCGGGCGTGCTGGGCGTCGACAGTGCGGTGGTGGAAACGCGCCAGTTCCCCGACGGCGAAAGTTATGTACGGCTACCGGTCCCCACGGCGGATTGCGACGTGGTGCTGGTGTGTACGCTCGACCGCCCGGACAGCAAGCTACTCCCCCTCCTCTTCGCCGCCGCTACGGCACGTGAACTTGGCGCCAGGCGCGTGGGCCTGGTGGCACCGTATCTCGCCTACATGCGACAGGATCGTCGGTTCCATCCGGGCGAAGCGGTCACGGCGCGTGGAGTCGCACGCCTCCTGTCGGACGCGGTGGACTGGCTGATTACGGTCGACCCCCACCTGCACCGTATTCACGACCTCAGCGAGGTGTACACCATCCCCTGCACGGTCATTCAGGCCGCGCCATTAATCGCCGCGTGGGTCGCCCGCAATGTTCCCCGCGCCGTGCTGGTCGGACCGGACGAGGAAAGTGCGCAGTGGGTCCAGGCAGTCGCGGGGCTGGCTGAGGTGCCATACTTGGTGCTCGAGAAGACCCGTCATGGCGACCGCGACGTGGCCGTCTCTCCCCCTGTGGTTGAGCAATGGAATGGGCATGTGCCTGTACTTGTCGACGACATCGTCTCGACGGCGCGCACAATGTCGGTCACGGTACGCCACCTCATTGCCGCTGGCATGCGCCCGCCCATCTGCATTGGTGTACACGCCATTTTCGCAGGCGATGCCGAGGAGGCGCTTCGCTCAGCCGGCGCCGCTCAAGTGATCACGTGCGACTCGGTGCCCCACGTCACCAATTGCATCAGCCTCGTTCCGGCTATCGCGCCGGTACTGCGCCGTCACTTCGGGCCTTGATCTTGCCCTGACGCTTTACGACACGTAAAATCGCCGCTGGTCAGAGATTCCCTCGTCGCGTGGAGGCCATGTGCCCTCGATTTTTGCTCGTGTTACCGGAAAGTGTTTCCACCCGTTCCCGGCGGTCCTCGGCATGACTGCGGTCGCCATGGCGACGCTGTCGACCACGTTGCTGGCCCATGACTTCTGGATCGTGCCCGATGCCTTCCAAGTGGCGGCAGGAGCGCCGTTTGCGATTCGCGGGCAGTCCGGGTCGAAGTTTCCGAGCAGCGCGTCAGCGACCGCACCGGATCGTGTGGCCGAGGCTCGGGTCATAGGCGGCGCGAGCGACGAGGCGATCCGTGATCTTACCGTGAGCGGGACGTCACTCCTGCTCCAGCATCGTCCGACCGGCGCCGGCCAGCGGGTGATCGCTGTCGCGCTGACCGAACGCCGTTCGCGCGTGGCGCCGGCGCAACTCAAACGCTACATCGCCATCGAGGGCGCTCCGGAGCTCGCCGAGCGATACGAGCGAGACGGGCGCTATCCCACCGACAGCATCACGCAGGTAACCGCGAAGTTTGCCAAGACGACGGTGGAGATCGGTAAGGGCGGCCCACGTGCCTTTGCAACGCGAGCCGGCCACCCCCTCGAGCTGCTCGCCCTGAACGATCCGGCCGCCGTGGCCGTCGGCGACACACTGCGAGTGCAGTTGCTGTATCGGGGCAAGGCGGTCGGCGGCGTTCACCTTCGCGCCGGGACCGCACCGGCTGCAGCGGGCGCTTCGTCCCAGACTTCCGATGCGGTGATCGAAACCGGGACCGACGGGGTCGCCCGTCTGGTAGTCAGGGCGGGCGGTCTCTGGAACATCCGTACGCTTTACGCGGCACCTCGCGCCGATGACAGCACCACGTGGGAGTTGTACTTCGCCACCCTCGTGTTTCAGGTGGGCAGGTAGCCATGCGTCAGGTGCGCCGGCGGCGCTCGTCGTGGCCGTCGCGCGCCCATCCGGCGTTATGGGGGTACCACTACACTTTATGCGGCATAAATTCCGCCCATCGGTTGTGTGCCCCCTCGTCCTCAGATCGTGCGATTCCCGGTTCATTCCCTTAGCAGGGTGCTGAAAAACCGGTGAACGGACGCGATTTTCTCGTGGCGCGGGCGT
>VFQN01005737.1_pt1 | contig 14874 bp, 16 predicted proteins | sample 3512371 | NCBI WGS metagenome assembly VFQN01 (sample SAMN10412370, study PRJNA504923) | tailings metagenome | isolation source: Replicate 2 from Balatoc abandoned mine | place: Philippines: Itogon, Benguet | collected 2017-08-28
TCTGGCCGGCCTGGCAGTAGCCGCATTGCGCGACCTGTTCATCGAGCCAAGCCTGCTGGACGGGGTGGAGCTTGCCGTCGACCGACAGACCCTCGATGGTTGTTACGCTGCCGGTAACATCGCCGACCGGAATGGAGCAGGACCGCACGGGCTGGCCGTCGATAACCACCGTGCAGGCGCCGCAGGCGGCGACGCCGCAGCCGAACTTCGGCCCTGTCTTGCCGGCAAGGTCGCGCAAGGCCCACAGGAGCGGCATATCGGGCTCCGCGTCGATCTCGATCTCTTGTCCATCGACCGTCAGACGCATAAGCACCTCCTTGGGCTGGGTTGCGAGCGTTCCGCTCTCTGCCTTGCCAAAACATCTTGACAAAATTCGTCAATCTGTCAAGAGCCATCTGGCGGACGGGAAATGCCTTGATCGACACCAGTGCCAGCCCCGATGATCTGAAGCGCCAGCGTATCCTGGAGCGTGCGGCGAAGGTTTTCCTCGCCTATGGCATTCAGCGTACGACAATGGACGACATCGCCAAGGCGGCGGAGATGTCGCGGCCGGCTCTGTACCTGCTGTTCCGCAACAAGATCGACATCTATCAAGCGATAGCGCTCAGCTATTTCGATGCATCCGTGGCAGACGCCCGACAGGTCCTCGCGGGCGACGGCCCGATCGCCGAGCGGCTGAACCTTTTGCTCGAGAGATCGATTTTCGCGATGATGGAAGAATTCATGCGGTCGCCGCATGGCCCCGAGATCCTCGACATGAAGAACCAACTGGCCGCCGAGATGCTCGCGGGCTGGAAGAAGACGATGGCCGGCTTCGTCGCCGAGGCGCTCGATCGCGCAGCCCGCGACAGCGGCGTCGATCTGGCGGCGCGCGGCTATTCCGCCGAGACGCTCGCAAGCCTGTTCTGGGATGCGATCGAGGGCATGAAGGCGCGCTTGCAAAACCTCGACGAACTGCGCGCTGCGGCGCGCAGCCTCGTGTCCGTGGTGGCTCGCGCGGTCACGGCGGGCTGAAGGTCAGGCGGCGGGCTTCCTGCGGGTCGCCAGAAATTCACGCGTGCGAGCGCCGAGGCCGCGAGATCGGAGTTGCGGCGTCTCGGAAAGCTCTCCCGACACGTCGAGCGTGGCTCGCTCGCCGACGGCGTCATAGTTCGCGGCGAGCCAGTCCTCAGCGGCGCTGCGTCCGAGATCGCGCAGATACTCCAGGAACGCCCATTCCGCGTTGATCTTCGAGGAGGCGGACAGGTCCTTGAACGCCTCGTCGGCGTCAATGCGATGCATGCGGATGGCGCGGTACTCGTCGCGCGAGACGCGCCCTTCCTCTATCAGCCTGTTGACGAAAGCGATCGCGCGCATTTCATGCAGCAGGCCTGAGTTGAAGGTGATCTCGTCGACGCGGTTCTGGATATCCTGCGCGGTCTTCGGTGCGCCTTCCCGCGTGACTGGATTGATCTGCACCAGTAGCACGTCCTCGACGTGGTTGGTGTAGAAGAAGGGGAAGATCGCCGGATTGCCGCCGTAGCCGCCGTCCCAATAGGGCTCGCCGTCGATCTCGACGGCGCGGAAGACTTGTGGCAGGCAGGCGGACGCCATCACCGCGTCGGCGCTCAACTCATCCGCGGAAAAGACGCGCAGGCGGCCGGTCTGGACATTGGTGGCCGAGACGAAGACGCTGATGCCCTTGCAACTGCGGACATTGCTGAAGTCGATCTCTTCCTCGACTACCTCTCGGAGCGGGTTCACATTCAGGGGATTGGCCATGTACGGCGAGAAAACGCGCGACATGGCGTCGTAGAGCATGTAGCCGGGCGAATTCTCGACCGACCAGTTGCCCCAGAGGATATCCCAGGGCAGCCGCTGCACGGGAGAGAAGCGGCCCTTGCGCGCGACGCTCTTCCAGAACGATGAGAGACGCTCGCGCGCGCCCTCGCGTCCGCCGCGCATCCAGCCGTCTGCGAGTGCTGCCGCGTTCATCGCGCCTGCGCTGGTGCCGGACACGGCGGCGAAATCGAGCCGGCCGTCTTCGAGCAGTCGGTCCAGCACGCCCCAAGTGAAGGCGCCGTGTGAGCCGCCGCCCTGCAGCGCCAGGTTGACCGGCTTGCGCATCACTGCGCCGTCCAGCCGCCGTCGACCGAGATGGTCGTGCCGGTGACGGAGGCAGCACCCTCCGACACGAGATAGAGCGTCGCGGCGGCGATCTCGCCGACCGAGGCGAACTTCTTGCTCGGCTGCTTCTCCAGGATGACGTCGCGGATGACGGTCTCGCGATCGAGGCCGAGTTCCTTTGCCCGGTCATCGATCTGCTTCTCGACCAGCGGCGTCAACACGAAGCCGGGGCAGACAGCGTTGCAGGTGATGTTCGAGCGCGCATTCTCAAGCGCCACCGTCTTGGTAAGGCCGACGACGCCGTGCTTGGCAGCGACATAGGCCGACTTGTTCGGCGAGGCGCGCAGACCGTGCGCGGAGGCGATGTTAACGATGCGGCCCCAATCCCTGGCCTTCATGCCGGGCAGGGCGGCGGCCGTGGTGTGGAAGGCGGAGGAGAGGTTGATCGCGATGATGCGGTTCCACTGCTCGACCGGGAACTCCTCGACTGGCGCGACATATTGGATGCCCGCATTGTTAACGAGGATGTCGACGGAGCCAAACTCCTTCTCGGTCCAGGCGACAAGGGCGCGGCACTCGTCCGCCTTTGACATGTCGGCCTGGCGGTAGACGACCCTCGCTCTGGTGCTGTCGGCGATGGCCTTCGCCACCGCATGGTCGGCCTCGGTGTCGGAGAAGGAATTGACGACGACGGTGTGGCCGAGGCCAGCAAGTGCCTCGGCGATGGCGAGACCGATCCCGGACGTCGATCCGGTGACGATAGCTACCTTGGACATGGCATTCTCCTCAATGGACTTGTGCGGCGCAGCAGAGATAGTGCGCCGCACAAAGGAAGCCAATGCCGTGGTTCTACGGTCCTATTCCGCTGGCATGGCCAGCGTCTCGGCCGACGGTTCCTCTGCATCCTGCGGCGCGTCCTTGGCTGCAATGAAGGTGTAGAACATCGGCACCACGAACAGCGTGAAGGCGGTGCCGACGAGGATGCCGGTGAAGATCACCATTCCCATCGCCGAACGCGCCGCGGCACCTGCACCCGAGGCGATGATCAGCGGCACGACGCCAAGCGACATCGCAGCCGTGGTCATCAAGATCGGGCGCAGGCGGGTCTTTGCGGAGGCGATGATCGCGTCGCGTCGGCCGAGACCGTTCGTGTGCCGCTGCTGGTTGGCGAACTCGACCAGCAGGATGCCGTGCTTCGTGATGAGGCCCACCAGTGTGATGAGACCCACCTGCGTGTAGATGTTCAACGTTCCCAGCCCGAGGTTGAGCGGCAGGATGGCGCCGAAGATCGACAGCGGGACCGACATCATGATGATCAGCGGGTCGCGGAAACTCTCGAACTGCGCCGCGAGCACCAGGTAGATGACGACGACCGCCAGGGCGAAGGCAATGGCGATGGTGTTGCCCTGCTGGCTTTCGAGGCGTGACTGGCCGGAATAGTCGATGAAGAAGCCGTCCGGCAGCAGCGGCCGGGCGATGTTCTCGATCGCCGCGAGGCCGTCGCCGGTCGACACGCCAGGCAGCGGCAGCGCCGAGATCGTCGCGGCGTTGAGCTGGTTGAACTGCTCGATCGAGGCCGGCGACACGTTGGTCGAGACCGAGACGACCGCCGACAGCGGCACCATGTCGCCCGAGACCGAGCGGATAAAGAACTGGCCAAGTTTCTCGGGATTGTCGCGATATTCCTGCGGCACCTGCATGATGATGTCGTAGCTGTTCGAATCGCGGTCGAACTGCGCCACCGCGCCGCCGCCGACGAGCAGGCCGAGCGTCGTGCCGATCTCGCGGATCGGCAGGTTGAGCGCAGCCGCGCGATCGCGGTCGATGGTGACCGTCACCTGTGGCGCGTCGAAGGCAAGTGAGTTCTGAACGACGATGAAGCGGCCGGACTTCTGCGCTTCCAGCCGGATCTGCTCAGCCACCTCGTAGACGCGGCTGGGCTCGCCCGTGGAGCGGATGACGACCGAGATCGGCAGGCCGCCGCCCGCGCCGGGCAGCGAGGGTGGAGCGAAGACCAGTGCCTGCACGCCCGCCACCTTGGCGAGCTGCGCCTGGATATCGGCCTGGATCTCCTTCTGCGAGCGCGTACGCTCGGACCAGTCCTTCAGCGCCCAGACCGAGAAGCCGGAGCTGGTATCGCCACCGAGGCCGACGATGGAGAAGTTGGCCTTGACCTCCGGGATGTCCTTGGTCAGCTCGCGGATCTGGTCGACGTAGAGCTGGGTGTAGTCCGTCGTCGCGTAGCGCGGGGCGGTGATGAGCGCGAACAGCGCCCCAGAATCCTCTTCCGGCGCCAGTTCGCTGGAGGTCTTGACGAACATGAAGGCCGTCGCGCCGACCAGTGCGATGACGACCAGGAGCGTCACAGGCCGGTATTTCAGCGAGCCTGTGACGAGACGCTAATAACCATTGGCGAAGCGGTCGAAGAAGTGGTCGACGGCCTTCTGGAAGCGGCTGTGGTTGCCGGACTTCAGGATGCGGGCCGACATCATCGGTGTGATCGTCAAGGCGACCAGGCCGGAGATGACCACAGCGCCGGCGAGCGTGAAGGCGAACTCGCGGAAGAGCGAGCCGGTCAGGCCGCCGGTGAACATCAGCGGCGCGAAGACGGCGGCGAGAGTGATGGTCATCGCGACGACCGACGTCGTGATCTCGGCCATGCCCTTGAAGGCCGCCTGCATCGGCGTCATGCCGTCCTCTATGTGGCGGTGGATGTTCTCCAGCACCACGATCGCGTCGTCGACGACGAGGCCGATCGCCAGCACCATTGCGAGCAGCGACAGAAGGTTGATCGAGTATCCGGCGACGAACAGGAAGAAGCACACGCCCACCAGCGACAGTGGGATCGTCACCACCGGCATCAGCACGGAGCGGAACGAGCCGAGGAAGAGCAGGATGACGACGACGACGATGAGCACGGCCTCGCCGATGGTCTTGAACACTTCCTCGATCGAGGCGCTGATGGTCTCCGTCGCATCGTAGACGAGGCTGATCGACATGCCGTCCGGCAGTGAGTTCTGGATCGCCGGCAGCTGCTCTACGACGCCCGCCGACGTGTCGAGCGGGTTGGCGGACGGGGTTGGGAAGATGCCGATGAAGGTGCCTTCCTTGCCGTTGAAGTTGACGCGCGTGTCCTCGCTCGCAGCGGCAAGTTCAACCTTCGCCACCTCGTTCAGGCGCACGACGCCGTCGGCATCCGACTTGAGTGGCAGCTGACCGAACGCATCGGCGCTCTGCAGGGTCGATTGGACCGTGATCGAGTTGGAGACGAACTTGTTCTGCGTCTTGCCGGGCGCGGAGAGGAAGTTTGACGAATTGATCGCCGAGAGCACCTCCGCCGCGGTGACGCCGCGCGAGGCGAGCCGGACCGGGTCGATCCAGACCCGCATCGAGTATTCCTTGGCGCCAAGCACCTGCACTTCGGCGACCCCCTCGATGGTCGACATGCGCGGGCGGATGACGCGCTCGATGTATTCGGTGAGTTGCTCGCCGGTCATGTTCGGATTCTGCATCGCCAGATACATGATCGCGAACTGCTGGCCGGTGCCCTTGACGATGACCGGGTCCTCGGCATCGGACGGCAGCTGGCCGCGCACCTGGTTAACCTTGGCAATGACCTCGGTGAGCGCGGCGTCGGGATTGGCGCCGAGACGCATCTGCACGGTCACGACCGAGGCCGACGGGCGGCTCTGCGAGGTGACGTAGTCGATGTTCTCCGTGGTCGAGACCGCGGCCGAGATCGGCGCCGTGATGAAGCCCTGGATCAGGTCCGCGCTGGCGCCGGGATAGGTGGTGGTGACGGTGATGACCGTCTCCTCGACCTCCGGATATTCACGGATCTGCAGGTTGAAGATGCCCTGCGCGCCGAGCAGCAGGATCAGGAAGGCGAGCACCGTCGACAGGACGGGCCGCTTGATGAAGATGTCGGAGAAGCTCATTTTGCGTCTGCCTGTGCGTCGCCCGAGGGCTGCGGCTGGACGGTGTTATCGACCACGACCGGCCCGCCGTTCGAAAGGCGGTTCTGGCCGGCCGTGACGATCTCGTCGCCGTCCTTCAGGCCTTCCAGGATCTCGACGCGGCCGTCGGAGCGGCGGCCGAGCTTGACGAAGATCTGCCGAACGACGAGGCCGGGCGCGGCCTGTGCCGGGGCCGCCGTCGTGGCCGCGGGCTTGGCTTCCCCTTCCACCGCAGGAGCGGCAGGCGCCGCGGCCGGGTTGGCGTCGGCCGGGCGGACGGCGTAGACGAAGTCGCCGTAGAGGCTGGTTACCACGGCTGTTTGCGGCACCGCGATGACGTTGTCCTCCTCGGGCAGCTCGACGCGCACCTGCACGAACTGGCCGGGCGCAAGCTTGCCTTCGGGATTGGCGATCTCGGCGCGGATCAGGACCAGACGGGTGGATGGATCTACCTTCGGCTCGATGCCGACGATCGCGCCGCGGAAGGGCATGTCCGCGTCGTTGACGCCGAAGCGGACCGGCTGGCCGATCCGGACCAGGTTCAGGCTCTGCTCGGGAACGGAGAAGTCCGCGCGCAGCACGTCGAGGTTCTGCAGGGTGGCGACCGTGGTGCCGGGTGTGAGGTACTGGCCGAGGTCAATCCTCGGAATGCCCATCGTGCCGGCAAAGGGCGCGGTAAGTTTCTTCTGCTCCAGCACCGCCTCCAGCTTGGTGACCTGGGCGGCAGACGCGGTCGCGGCCGCCTGCGCCTGCTCCACAGTGGTCTCGGAGCCGACGCCGCGCTTCTGCAACTCGATCGCGCGGTCGAGGTTCTGCTTGTCGAGCGCCGCCTGGGCACGCTGGGCTGACAGATCCGCCTGCTGCTGCGTGTCGTCGAGCTGTACCAGAAGCGCGCCCTCCTCGACGCGCTGATTGGAGGCGAAGTTGATGTCCTTGACGATGCCGCTGGTCTCGACCGTGAGATCCACGCCGCGCGAGGCGCTCACCGTTCCGATCGCCTGGATGCCGGGCGTCCATTTCACCGGCTCGATCTTCACGGTGGAGACGGGCGACGGCACGACGGGCATGTTGGCGAAGAACTGCTGGATGGCGTTGTCGCGGAACATGTTGAAGCCGACGATCCCGCCGACCACCAGCACGAGCAGCACTATGGCGATGATGAGACGCTTAATCACGAGGCACTCCGGGAAAGGCGAGCGGGGGACTATGCAGCCGAACGGCTGGATTCCGCAATCTGATTCACCTATCGTAACTGTACCGTCTAGACGGTGATGTCAATTCGTTGTATGTGCAGTGCAGCAAATTCGATGAGGACTCCGAGAGCAAATTCCCGTGAACGGATACTGGCCGCTGCGGCAGAGGTCGCGCGCGAAACCGGTCCGGGAAGCCTGTCTCTCGATGCGGTGGCCCACCGCGCAGGCGTCTCGAAGGGCGGACTTCTCTACAATTTTCCGAGCAAGGCCAAGCTGATGCAGGCGCTCGTGGCGAGCTATGTCGAGGAGTTCGAACGCGAACTCGACAAGGCTGTTGCGGAAGGCGAAACGCTGCTGGCCGCATATCTGCGGCTCAGCATGCTCAAATGCGAGGATGACGAGACCGCATCCTGGATATTCTCCGCCATGGCCGAGGATCCGCATTTCCTTGTGCCCGTGAGGCAGCATCGTCGTCGGCTGCTCGACCGGCTCAAATCCGAATCGTCCGATCCCGCCGACCTGCTCGTCGTCTTCTTCGCCGTGGAGGGGCTGCTGAGCATGAAGCTGTTCGACACCACGATCCTCAGCGCGGACGAGCGTGACATGATCCGCGAACGGTTGCCGCGCATTGCGAGCGGGCTCCGTTCCTGACACAGAAGCGTCGTCTTCGGTCCGCAAGCTTGACATGACGGAGCGCCTCCGCCACCTGAATGCCGTAGAATCCGGTCGCGGAGACCACACATGACCATCGCCGCCCCGATACCCGCCGCCGGCCAGGCCGGGCCCGCGCCGCGCCGCGTCACCGTCGGCGTGGATGTCGGCGGCGTGACGGTGGGCGGCGGGGCCGCCGTGGTCGTCCAGTCGATGACCAATACGGACACGGCCGATGTCGACGCGACCGTCGCGCAGGTGGCCGCGCTGCATCGCGCCGGCTCGGAACTGGTCCGCATCACCGTCGACCGCGACGAATCCGCGGCCGCCGTGCCGCGCATCCGCGAACGGCTGGAGCGCGTCGGCGTGTTCGTGCCGCTGATCGGCGATTTCCACTATATCGGCCACAAGCTCCTGGCAGATCATCCCGCCTGCGCCGAGGCGCTGGCGAAATACCGCATCAATCCGGGCAATGTCGGCTTTAAGGAGAAGAAGGACCGGCAGTTCGGCGCGATCATCGAGACGGCGATCCGCTACGACAAGCCGGTGCGCATCGGCGTGAACTGGGGTTCGCTGGACCAGGAGCTGCTGACCCGGCTGATGGACGACAACCAGGCGAACGGTTTTCCGATGACGGCCGACGCGGTGACGCGCGAGGCGATCATCCAGTCGGCGCTGTTCTCGGCCGAGCTTGCCGAGGAGATCGGCCTGCCGCGCTCGAAGATCATACTCTCGGCCAAGGTCAGCCGTGTGCAGGACCTGATCGCTGTCTACAGGGACCTCGCCGAGAGATCGAACCACGCGCTGCATCTCGGCCTCACCGAGGCGGGGATGGGCACCAAGGGCATCGTCGCTTCGTCGGCCGCGATGGGCATCCTGCTGCAGCAGGGCATCGGCGACACGATCCGCATCTCGCTGACGCCGGAGCCCGGCGGCGACCGCACCCGCGAGGTGCAGGTAGCGCAGGAACTGCTGCAGACGATGGGTTTCCGCCAGTTCGTGCCGATCGTCGCCGCCTGCCCGGGCTGCGGCCGCACGACCTCGACCGTCTTCCAGGAGCTGGCCGAGAAGATCCAGGCCGATCTGCGCAAGAACATGCCGGTCTGGAAAACCAAATATCCGGGTGTTGAAGAGCTCAAGGTCGCCGTGATGGGCTGCATCGTCAACGGCCCCGGCGAATCCAAGCATGCCGACATCGGCATCTCGCTGCCGGGCACCGGCGAGACGCCGGCGGCTCCCATCTACATCGACGGCAAGAAGGCCGCGACGCTGCGTGGCGCTAACATCGCTGCCGAGTTTGAGGCCATGGTGGCGAGCTATATCGAGCAACGCTTCGGAACGGCTCCGAGTGAGGCGGCGGAGTGAGCCGGCGCTGAAAGGTTCGGTGACAGCCGCTACCCCCACCCCTCACCCCTCCCCACAAGGGGGAGGGGAGCGCCGACGTTTCTGCCGCTACTTCTCCAGATCGCACGAGGAGCTGCAACCTTTAGGAATCCCCCTCCCCCTTGTGGGGAGAGGTGCGGGGTGGGGGTTCGCCGTTGCGACGATCATCGCCTGCCTGTGCGTACTTCCCGCCCACTCTGACCCCGCGAAGTCACCCGTCACCATCGACCGCATCTGCGACCTGATCTGGGTCCACGCCAGGGTGAACCGCCTGCCTGAGGACTTTTTCGCGCGGCTGATCTGGAAGGAGAGCCGGTTCGATCCGGGTGCAATCAGTCCGGCAGGCGCGGAAGGTATCGCGCAGTTCATGCCCGGCACGGCGGCGATGCGGGGGCTTGCCGATTCCTTCGATCCAGACCTCGCCATTCCGGCGAGCGCGAGATATCTCGGCGAGCTCAAGGCCAGGTTCGGCAATCTGGGGCTTGCGGCGGCGGCCTACAATTCGGGCGAGAGCCGCGTGTCGCGCTGGCTGTCCTCCGGCGGCTTCCTGCCGCTCGAGACCGAGAACTACGTAATCGACATCATGGGCGAGCCGGCGGACGTGTTCACCGATCCGGCCTATGCAGGGAAGATCCAGCCGCTGGACGCCGAGGCAGGGTTTGATGCGGCATGCCGGGCTATGCCGGCGACGATGAGCGCGGTGATCCCGATGGCCAGCGTCCATACCAAGCCGTGGGGTATCCAGGTGGCGGGTAGTTTCCGGCGCGACGCGGCTATTCGCCAGTTCCAGCGCATGAAGGGGCGGTTCAGCGCCGTGCTTGCAGACCACGAGCCGGTGGTCAGCCGCGTACGTTCGCCCATTGGCCGGCGCGGCATCTATGCCGTGCGTATCGGGGCCGACAGCAGGCGGGAGGCGGACGAGATCTGCATCAAACTGCGCGGCGCGGGCGGCTCTTGCGTGGTGATGCGGAACCGGTAGATCAGCTCTTCCGCTCCGCGATGAAGGTCGCGGCCTGCTTCAGCACGGCGGCCTTGGCGCCGAACGGCTCCAGCAGGTCGTGCGCCTGGTCGACGAGGCCCTTCAGCTGTTGCCGCGTCCATTCCGCGCCGTGCAAGGCGGGCAGCGTTCCTTTGCCCGCGGCGGCGTCCTTGCCGGTGGCCTTGCCCATGGCGGCGGCGTCGGCGGTGAGGTCGAGCAGGTCGTCGGCGAGCTGGAAGGCGAGCCCGATCGCCGAGCCGAACTCGGCCAGCCGCTCGCGGTCCGCGAAAGTGGCGCCGCCGAGGATTGCGCCGGCTTCGCATGCGTAGCGGATCAGCGCGCCGGTCTTCATAGCCTGGAGCCGGATGATGCCGGCCTCGTCTGGCCGGTCCTTCTCCGCCGCGAGATCGAGCGCCTGGCCGCCGGCCATGCCGCCGATGCCGGAGGCGACCGCCAGCCCCTTCACCAGGTCGAGCCGCTGGCGTGGCGAGAGCGGCGGGCGTGCCGCGTCCCCGCTTTCCGTCGCAAGTATGTCGAAGGCGAGCGTGAGCAGGCTGTCGCCCGCAAGGATCGCGGTCGCCTCGTCATAGGCCTTGTGGACGGTGGGCTGGCCGCGGCGCAGGTCGTCGTCGTCCATCGCCGGCAGGTCGTCGTGGATCAGCGAATAGCAGTGGACGCATTCGAGCGCGGCGGCAGCCGCCAGCACGTCCTCACCGGAGCGACCGAACAGGGCAGCACTCTCGATGACGAGGAACGGCCGCAGCCGCTTGCCACCGTTGAGCACGCCGTGGCGCATAGCGGCGAGCAGGCGCTCCGGCCGGGCGATTTCGCCGGTCCGGTCGCGTCCGTCGAGCAGGCGGCGCAGTTCCTGCTCGACGCGGGCGGCATGGCCCGAAAGCCGTTCCTCGAAGCTGGTGATCGGTGCGCTTTCCATGGCGGCGACGCTTGCCGCCATTCCCCGGCGCGGTCAAGCATGGGAAAGCACGCCGTGAAGCGCGGGGGTGATTGCCAGCCGCAAGTCGCGCCTTTATGCCGTCTGTAATGGCAAAAGGCACTCCCAGGACGAGCATGCCCGCCGTCGATCCGGAGCCGGACATGGCCGCGGGAAGGGTGAGGGCAGGGCAAGACAGGCGCGGCTGGGTCAGGCGAATCGTCGTCGGGCTCGTGGTGCTGGCGGCGCTGCCCTTCGTGCTGACCTTTCTCTACATCCTGCCTTTCGTGCATCCCGTCTCGACACTGATGCTGAAGGATCTGGCGACCTTGCAGGGCTATGATCGGCAATGGGTGTCGCTCGAGGACGTCGCGCCGCCGCTGCTCCATTCGATCGTGATGTCGGAGGATGGCCAGTTCTGCTCGCATTACGGCGTGGACCTGCGGGAGCTGAGCGCGGTGCTGACCGACGCGATGGAAGGCGAGCTGACCCGCGGCGCCTCGACCATCACCATGCAGACGGTGAAGAACCTGTTCCTGTGGCACCGTCCGCTGGGGTCCGTGCGCAAGGTGATCGAATTGCCGCTGGCGGTCTATTTCGACCTCGTGGTGCCGAAGCGCCGGATCATGGAGATCTACATCAACATCGCCGAGCTGGGGCCGAACATCTACGGCGCGGAGGCGGCCGCGCAGCACCATTTCGGCAAGTCGGCGAAGAACCTGTCGCGCCGCGAGGCGGCGCTGCTCACCGCGGCGCTGCCCAATCCGATCATGCGCAATCCGGCGAAGCCGTCGGCCAGCATGCGCCGCATCGCCAACATCATCGAGCGCCGCGCGCGCCACGCCGGCGACTACGTCAGGTGCCTCCAATAGGGCTCAGACGCCGTCGAGGATGACGATCGTCGGCTGGCGGGGGAGATTGGACAGCGACAGCCTGATCGAACGCTCGGAGCGGAAGTCGGTCGCGAAGCCCTCGCCCATCAGCGAGATGAACTCGCCGATCGGCGTTGCGTGGCGATGCATCGGCAGGATGACCGAGGAATAGAGCCGCTCGGCGATCCGGCTCATATTGGTCAGCGACTGGGTCATGCCGCCATCCACCGGCACCATCAGCACGTCGAGCCGGCCGATGGCGGCGTAATGCGCGTCGGTGAGGTCGTGGTGCAGGTGGCCGAGATGGCCGATGCACAGGCCGGCCACCTCGAAGATGAAGATCGAATTGCCGTCGACCTCCATTCCGCCTTCCCAGGTGCGGATGTCGGTCGGCACATTGCGGACGTAGAGGTCGCCGACCACGACGCGGTGCCTTGCCGGCTCGCCGCCCTCGGCCCAGCCGTTGAGCGGATATTCGATCGACGGATCGGGCGCGCGGGTGAAATGGCCGGAATGGGCCTTGTTCATGGTGACGACGCGCGGCATCGGGTCAACCGGATAGCGGCCGGAGAAATCCGTCGCGACGCGCACGCCGCCGGGCGTGTCGATCAGATAGGTGGAATGGCCGACATAGGTGATGGTCACTTCGCCCTTCTCGACGTCGGCCTGCGCGAGCTGTGGCGTGAAGTTGGCGTAGACCACGTTCGGCAGCGACTGCGCCATCGCGATGCAGGAGGAGGGGACGGGATCCTCCTGCTGGGCGCGTGAGGCTGCCGTAAAGGCTCCCAGCAGTGCAGCGGCCACGAGTGCCAGGGGGAAGCGGCGCATGTCGGGTCTCCCGGTTCGTCTGACCGAGAGTATCGTCAAGCTCGCGCCGATCCAGTCATCACGATTGCGCGAGATCGCGCGAGCCGGCCGCGGTCAGGGCTTGAGGCGGTAAGGCACGCGGATTCCCGGAGCGGCCCAGGGGAAATCCTTCTCGTTGCGCGTCACAAGCAGCATGGAATGCACGCTGGCGGTGGCGTGGATGATCGCGTCGGGCAGCTTCAGTCGCCGCGCCTTCCGCAAGACGACAGCGAGCTCGGCTACACTTTCGTCGATCGGCAGTATGTCGAAATTCGCTAGAAACCGGCGCGTCGCTGCTTCGGTCTTCTCGTCTGCGCCGATCATCACCTCCATCCAGGTGACGATGCTAACCCCCCAGGTATCATAGAGCGCCAGTTCCTTGCGGGCCTCCGGCACCGCGTTGAGGTAGTCGATCAGGATGTTGGTGTCGAAGAGCGGCCTTACCATTCGCTTCTCAGCTTTTCCTGGTAGTGCAGGCCGTCGGTCCTGCGGTCACCCCAAAGCCCGAACGCCCCGTCTGGATCCTCGACGGCATTCCGCTCGAGATAATCGGATACGGCCTGCCGGATCAGGGCGGCACGCGAGCGCTTCTGCTGGGCAGCAAGCCGATCCAGCTCCTTGATGCTCTCTTCCTCGATGTCGATCAGCGTCCGCATGACAACCTCATATGATATACATATCATATATCACGGGGATGGCGATTTCAACGATGGGAGACAGCTTTTGTCCCGGTTCTGGACGAAAGCGAGGCTTCTGGTGTAAGGCAGCCCACCAAATCCAACCATTGCAGGACCTGAAGGGCTCATGGCCGGTCATTCCCAGTTCAAGAACATCATGCATCGCAAGGGCCGCCAGGACGCGATGCGTTCCAAGGCTTTTTCCAAGCTCGCGCGCGAAATCACCGTGGCGGCCAAGATGGGCGCGCCCGACCCGAACTTCAATCCGCGCCTGCGGCTCGCGATACAGAACGCCAAGGCCGAGTCGATGCCGAAGGACAACATCCAGCGCGCCATCAACAAGGCCACCGGCGGCGACGCGGAAAATTATGATGAAGTGCGCTACGAGGGCTACGGCCCCGGCGGCGTCGCCGTCATCGTCGAGGCGCTGACCGACAACCGCAACCGTACCGCCTCCAACGTCCGCGCCTGCTTCACCAAGGCGGGCGGGGCGCTCGGCGAAACCGGCTCGGTGTCGTTCATGTGGGACCGCGTCGGCGAGATCGTCTACCCGGCCTCGGCCGCATCGGCGGACAAGGCGATGGACGCGGCGATCGAGGCGGGCGCCGACGACGTGCAGTCGGACGAGGAGAGCCACGTCATCATCTGCGCCTTCGAGAGCATCGGCGACGTGTCCTCCGCGCTCGAAGCCTCGCTCGGCGAGGCCCAGTCGGTCAAGACGATCTGGAAGCCGCAGAACAACATCCCGGTCGATGAAGAACGCGCCCAGTCGCTGATGAAGCTGGTGGCAGCCCTCGAGGACGACGACGACGTGCAGAACGTCTACGCCAATTTCGAGGTCGATGAAGCCACGCTTGCCAAGCTCAGCGCGGCGTGAAGAAGCCGTCCATCCGCATCACCTACTGCACCCAGTGCAACTGGATGCTGCGCGCCGGCTGGATGGCGCAGGAGCTCCTCTCCAGCTTCGGCGCGGATCTGGGCGAGGTGACGCTGGTGCCGGGCACCGGCGGCATCTACGAGGTCCATTGCGACGGCGACCTGATCTGGGAGCGCAAGCGCGACGGCGGCTTTCCAGAAGCCGCGGAGCTCAAGCGGCGCCTGCGCGACAAAGTGTGGCCGGAGAGGGAGCTTGGGCATCTCGACAGGAAGCCCTGACATGAAAAAACCCCGCCGAAGCGGGGTTTTTCATGTCCGACGCTACCGTCGGGCTTAGATGCCGAGGTTGGCGAACTTGCTCTTGAACTTGGTGACGCGGCCGCCGCGGTCCAGAAGGTTCTGGT
>VFQN01005738.1_pt1 | contig 14872 bp, 14 predicted proteins | sample 3512371 | NCBI WGS metagenome assembly VFQN01 (sample SAMN10412370, study PRJNA504923) | tailings metagenome | isolation source: Replicate 2 from Balatoc abandoned mine | place: Philippines: Itogon, Benguet | collected 2017-08-28
ATCGGTGAGCGCGCGGAAACTGCAGATCGAAAGCAATGCCGCTTCTTCATCCCGGCCGATCTTCGCAGTCTCCCCCGCGTCGTGCCCCGATGCGTGCATGGCTCCGCAGAACAACGCGTAGGCCGACCGGTGTTCGTGGATCAAGTCAGACAGCTCACGAGAGGGCTGTTGATGCGGGCCTGGCCCACTGGCCGCGGCTTCGGTGTCCGCTGCCGAGCCGAGCAGGACGCTGGTGGAGGTGACCAGCAACGCACGTCGATTGATCCGTCCCATGTTGATGCTCCAATGCTTCTGAGTTCATCGTAGCATCCTGGAGCGTCAGAACCCGTCAGGACGAATTCCCTTTCCGCCTTGACGCGATCGACAGCCTCCCGCCATCGAACCTATCCGCCGGGAGGTGGCGAGATGGCAAAGGTCAACCAGACATTTGTGCCCTCGGGCCTATGCAGGGCACCAAACTCCTTATAGGCCTTGAGATTCAGATAGCCTTGGTAATGGCCCACCGGGAAGACATATCCGATCTGCGGACCGATGCCGAACACCTGGGACTCGAAGGAACCGAGCCGGTCTCCCGAGCCGCTGTCGGGTGTAATCTGCCTATAGGCATAGCCAACGAGACCGACCTGCCATTGCTTGGTCAGGAACTGGGACGCGCCCCAGTCGAGATGCAGGTCGATACCATTCTGGTAGTCGGTCGACGGGTTCTCGAAATTGTATGTGATCCCAAGCACGGCCGAGAACTCACGGCCGGTAGAAGGGTTGAAATAGGTATAGCCTCCACCTGCATCGATCGCGCCATGCCCGATGCCGATGTTCGACAGGCGGCGGGACTGGTAAGCCCCGACAGGCACAGCGCCGGTGAGATAGGTCATGAAATTGTGAACGCCCTTGTTCCAGCGCAGCGAGAACTGCGGGTAGAGGTCACCGAAGCCCCATAGCTCGTCACTGACGGTGCCCGTTCTCGAAAAGGGAACTGGGCCGAGAGGTGTGATCAGCTCGCCAACGGCAGTGCCGTCGATAGATGTTCCAGATCGCCCATAGATGCCAGTCACGCTGACCGCGGCCTGGCCCCCAAGCATGGGCGTTGCGAAGACATAGGTCGGAACAACCAGGCCCAATTCGGCATCCCCATCCATGCTCAAATCGGCATTCACCTGCGCTGACGAGGGAATCCGCCCTGCAGAACGCTCGCGCGATAGCGCAATGTCACGACCAGCCGACACCGTGGTCCCATAGAAAATTGTCGCAAGCGACCAGCCCGGCTGCTGGGGTGTGGCGGCGAGACTGCCGAATGTGCCCGGCAGCCAAAAACCGACGCCATCCTCATCCGCTGCAGCTGATGAAGCAATCATTCCAAGGACAGTTGCAATCACCAGCGCTTGCTTGGCATTCCTCGTCCGGACCATAGGTACACCTCTGCCAGTGCCGATCCTCTCACAACACAAAAAGGCATCTTTTGCCGCTCGGATTTCGGACGCGTGGGATCGTCACCGTTGACTGAAGTCTGTGATGTTTGGCGCCGGCGGATTCGGATGTCTCTTGACGGATTGCAGATACTCCTCGACAGCCTTGAGCGATGGCCCGGAGACCCAGCCAAAGAGGCCCGCGACGACGAGATCCTCATGTGGGTCCATCTCGATGTTGAACGCTCTGGGATAACCGGCCATCGGAGTGCTTGCCGAGAAGATCCCCGGCACTCTCTGAGGCCCTGTGCCGGTCGGATGGATGTCGGTAAAATACGTTCGCCACTGCTTCCAGCGAACGGCAACTAGGTCGCCGCCGATGAAGCTCAACAAGGCCTCACGATGCCCGGTCGGGCTATTCCCCAGGAGGACATCGGTCTGGTCGACGCCGTCGATCTCGCGATCCGTCGGCAAGCTGCCGCCCACTATATGGGCGAAGGTTGGAAGAAAATCCATGATAGAGAACATGGCGTATGACGCAGTGTCGGGCTTGACGTGCCCAGGCCAGCGGATGATTGCGGTCGTGCGGATCGAACCTTCGGTGACTTCGCCGAGTTCTCCACGAAACGGGCCGGCATTGCCCATGTCGGGCGTACCGTCATTGCCAAATTCACGGGCGGCCTCGCCGTAAGGCCCATTGTCCGAGGCGAAGACCACGATGGTATTGTCCTCCACGCCAAGCTCCTTCAACGCGTCGAGGATCTGACCGACGTGGAAATCGCCCTCCATGAGTTTATCGCCGTAGTTGCCGATCCTCGACTTGCCTTTGAATTGCTGTGCCGGGAGATTCGGCGCATGGCCCATCGAGAACGGTAGATAGAGAAAGAAGGGCTTTCCCGCCGCGTTTTGCCGCCGCATGAAGTCCGTGGATTTATCCACCAGTTCATAGTCGATATTGGCACGGACATCCGGCGTGAACGGCTTCACTGCGTGCAGTGGCTGCCTAGCCGTCGCCTCGACGATCTGAGGACCGCGGGCCAAAAGAACGTCGACGGGGGCTGCAATGGAATGTGTCAGTTCCATAGTATCAACATAGGTGGCGGCATCCCAGGAGATGTCAGGCGGGATGCCGTAGAACTCATCGAAGCCGTGAGCCGTCGGCAGACTCTCCGGGGCGCTTCCAAGATGCCATTTACCGAAGATTGCAGTCGAATAGCCGGCGTTCTTGAAAAGCTCACCCATGGTGAACGCACGCGCCGGCAGAGCGTAAGGCGAACCTTCTATGGCGATCAGCGATAGACCATTGCGGATCGAATATTGCCCTGTCATGAGCGCGGCCCGGGATGGTGTGCATGCCGGCTCGACCAGGTACTGGGTGAGTTTCAGCCCCTCACGCGCAAGCTGGTCTATGCGTGGCGTCGGCGCGCCACGCAACTCGCCGCCGCCATACGGTCCAAGGTCTCCATAGCCCACATTGTCGGCGAGAATGAAAACGACATTCGGCTGCGCGCCCTGGGCAAGCGCAGACGACGCAAGACTGATGATTGCGGCGGCCATAGCTGTTCGGACGAGAGTCCCAGCGCACCATCCGCGACCAAACGAACCCTGTTGCGACACCTCGAGGCTTTCCACAGTTTCCAACGTTGTCATGGCTCGTCACCCCCTGGGTTTGCCGAGCGTGGAGCGAAGGCGACTGCACGGGACAGCGGGCACCGATCCGGTCCCTCGGCTGGATTCCTGACATGCAGGTCGCGCGAGTTTTGCAGACCCAACGCACCGACGCTATTGTCCTAAGGGGAAGCCGCTGTTCGAGCGCGGAAAATGGCCTGGCAGACAACAAAAGCTATCGCGCTTTGTTTGGTCTCCTGGGCGTTTGCTGGGGCTCGTATCCAAAACGTCTCGGTGGCGGACGCCCCTTGGTATCCGTCTTGGTTCTGTTAGTCGCTTCCGGGCGCAACTCACGCGTCCGGACAAGACGTGCAATGTGCGAAAATGTCCGATTCCGTCTGGAGGTTAGGACATCACTTCATAGCGTTTGCCGGCGAGGGAAGACGAACCCAAATGTCAGTTCCCTCCAAGTGGCTTTGCCAAGATCGCCCCCGGCGCCAGAAGGGCCGCCGACCACAGGAAGGCCGAGAACCAGTTCGCCGCCTGGAATTTGACGAACTCCAGACGGCACACTCCGGCAACGAATGGCACTGTGGCCCTCAAGGGGCCGAAGAACCTGCAAAGAACGATGCTCAGCGCGCCCCATTTGACGAAAAACGCCTCTCCTCGCGGCAATAGATCCGGATAGCGCTGTGCAAGCCTTGAATTCCGCACGACATGGGCAAAGCGGCCGCCGAGCCAAAAGGATACCCAGTCGCCCAGCGCAGCACCAACGCTGATGAACATCCATATCGGGAAGATATCGAGACCACTGGCGCCGGCGGAAAATCCGATTGCCAGCAACAGGGCAGTGCCCGGAACCAGAAGCGGTACGAAAGGCAGAGACTTCACGAAGGCAAGCAGAAACGCGAGAAGACCGATCCACTCCTCGTAGTCGCGTATGATCCCGGCTGCCTGGCCAAGATAGTCGTCGAAGTTGAGCAGCGCTCCCGACATCCAGTCTCCCTATTGACGCGGCTCGCGGCTCGATGACATGGGGGCGCCGCTATTGCGTCCCACCGTCTATCAGCGCGCGCAGCTCGTCGATCTTCTCATTTACCAGCCAGCCATAGTAATTCTCCGCGGGCAGCTTCCTGGTGCCGCTTTTTGCTGCCGCGCGCAATTCCGCGGCCCGGCGTCGAGGCTGCCCGACATTGTACAGGGTTGCGGTGATCCCGGGATTGCCGGAGATATCGAAACCCTGCGCGGCATATGCGTCGATGGAGTCGCGCACGATGGCTGCGATGTAGATCACCGAGCGGTCCGGATCCATGATGTCGCGGTAGATCGCTTGCGGCTTGTCGGGAGAAAGCTTTTCCAACCCACTGATCTTGTTGACCATGTCGGTAACCATCACGGCGGTGAGCGGACTGATCTGCCCCAGTCCGAAAGTTTGGCCGGCATAGAGCGGCTGGAAAAATGCGCGCTGGAAAGTGACGGCGTCATAGGTCACGCCATCGATCTCCTTGCCTCGAAACGTGTCCTGCCACACCGCATCACGGCACGTCCAAAGTGCCGCGCTTCCCGTCACCGCAGCACAGACTTCGAACTCGGGTCTTTTCAGGAATGTCGCGAGGGGAACGCCCTTGTAGTTGAAGGAAAAGTTGGCATTGGCGTAGCTGAGGGCCTTGATGTAGTAAGTCTGCGCAGCGTCGATCGCGCTGACATTGTATGTATGTTCCCCGACGAGAGCCCCGACGATATGTATAGGGTCGACACCATACGCCTCGGCGGCCTCCCTGATCTGCGACATCACCCGCTTTTCTCGCTGCAAAAGCCCGATGATCTGCTCGTACTTGGCGTCATAAGTCGTATTGAAGGCACGCGTTCTGGCGGCCGACGCGTTCGGGACGGCAGGCTGGATCTGCGAGCGGTTGCCTGGCGGCACGATGACCATCTTGTCCGCCCCGGCAGGCCCGTTCATGGCCACAACGCCGAGAAAGAGAGACAGCATCATCGCCGAGCTGTGCATCGTCGATCTGTGCCTGGCCCAATGCGACATACATTCTTCCTCTGCCCGAACGAGCCTTAGGCTCGCATATCCCTGTTTCCAGTTCGCCTGCTTAGCAGAACCGTCCTATGATCAACACTGAGCCTGGTGTCACTACTTCAGCTTCTCCGATTCAGCAGCCGAAGGTCGACCCCTCGTAATCGAGGTCGATGACGGCGTCGGCGGTCGCGAGGACGCTGGCGATGTCACGATCGAGCCGCATCAGGGCTTCCCGGCTGGTCGCCGGCTTGAGATAGGTCGGCGGCTCGAAATAGTCGGCACCATTTGCCTTCGGTATCGTCAACAGCAGACAATTGCCTCGTGCAAGCGCCTGCGGGCGGCCGAAGCCGGGTCGTTGGGCAAGTGCCAGGAAGCGTTCCATGAAGGCGGGGGTCAGCAGGGCCCGTGCCGTGATCTGGTCGCTGGCCCACACCTGATAGAGGCTACTGAAACGAGGATCCTCCAGGCGTACGCGCTCGCGCCCTTGACGCACCAGCCAGTCGCTCAGCCTGTCGTACCAGCCGCTGTCCGCGATGACTGCCGTAGTGCCGACGAGCCGGCGCGGCAACTCGATTTGCACCAGAAGTCCGTCGAAACTTAAACGCTCCTCATCGCCGGAACCGGCCTTCAGCGTCAATTCCACGATGCTGACGGCGAGATCGCGATAGGTGCCGACCAACTCGTCCTCGGCGGTCACGCGGTCGTAGCCGCGGAACAGACGCTCTTCGCACAGCAGGCGCATGTCGGGCGGCCTCGCCGGGCGATAGGTGATCGAACCGAAACGTTCGGTTAGCAGGGGCAGGACGCGCTGCTTGTACAGGCTTCGGTAACGAGCGCCGCTCCGGGACGACGCCCAGAAATAGCCGGCCGCGCCACCGCCGACGGCGGCCCGAGCAACATCGAAAAGATCCCGGGTCTCATCGAAATTGGAAAGGAGAAGGGCGCCGCAGGCGCGCAGAGGCACGCGCCGCAGCGCTCGCCGGTTGATCTGCCGTATGACATCGCGCCGGGTCGCCTCAAGTTCATCGAGCACCGGTTCGATTGGTTTGGTGAGGGACTCGGTTGCAGCCTCTTCGAAGGTCGTGGACAAACTGCTTTGCAACCTTGTCACAAGAGTTCCGACGATCGCGCCCAGTACGATGAGGCTCGCGAGCGCGCCGAGGAACAGACCACTCCGCAGACCGCCGATGTCGGGCGAACGCCATGCGCTCGCGACGAAGACAAGCGCGAAATCAGCGGCTGCGAGCAGCCTCGCGCCGACGATGATGGCTTTGCCGAAGCGACCGGCCCGCATGTTTGTTTGACTACATGTGCGCGGCGACGTCGACCGGCACGCGCGCCGCCTGCGGTGCTTCGAAGAAAGGTGGCAGCGCGGAGGCGCCGGCCAACCCGGCGAGCAGCGGGCCGGGGAATATCTGAGTGGCGTTCCTGAGGTCGCCGACCGCGCTTCTGTAGAAGCGCCGAGCTGCGGCGATGTTTGTCTGGACCTCGCGATCGCCCCGCTGGGCTTCGATCATCGGGCCGTTCGACGTTAGGGCAGGATAGCTTTCGGCGAGCGCAAACAACTTCGCCATACCGGCGTCTAGCCTGCCAAGCCGATATCGAGCTCCAGGAAGGTGAGGAACGAAGCCTGGATCTCATCCTCAATTAGAGCAATTCCAGCAAAAGTGTGTCGCGGTTTTGCGGCCGGAATTGCGTCAAAACAGAGCAATTCCAACAAAAGTGTGCGCGGTCTTGCGTCCGGAATTGCGCCAAAACAAAGAGTTAGAGCGTTTCCGTGACTCGGAGAAAAAGCGGAAATGCTCCAAAGCCAACGCGCTCGCGTGCGCCCGACGATAGAAGGTCGCGCCATGTATATCGACGCGCACTCGCACGACGTGCGGCGGGCCGCGCTTATGCCTTCGCCTTGTTCTCCCGCAGTCGGTCCCGTACGATTTCTGCCACCAGGTCGTTTGGAATGGGCACGTCAGGCCGAAATCGGATCGCTGTCGGCGCGATGTCGTAGTCTTTCAGCTCGGTCTTGCGACGCATGATGGGGCCCGGGCTCATAACGTAGAAGGCGCAGTGCTTTGCCGCAGCGGCGAAGGATACGAGGTTTCCATGGTAGAGGTAGGTCGGAGCTCCCATTCTGATGGCTTCCTCTGCCGCCGGCGCGGTTTCGCGGATGACAGCACGCAACGATTGGAGCGCCGGCAGCATTCTGGGGGAGGCGGTGGCGAAATACTCATCAACTGTTTTCGCAGCTGGCTTCTTTTCAGCCATGGGCCTCCCCCAGATGTTCAGCCGGAGCTTAGAATTTGCTGTTCGCGTCGTAGAATTTGATTGCGTTTTCCTTGGTGATGATCGGTGACGGCAATGCCGTCTCCTTTTCCGGAACACCGCCGGCGATGATCTGCATCGCGCGATTGAAACCAGCTCGGCCTATCTGGTCCGAGGAGTTCCGCCCCGTCGCACCATAGTTGGACCCCTCGCGCATGATCTCCTTGAGTGTCCCCATTTCTCCGTCCACCGAGACGAGGAAAATCTGGTCGCTCTTGCCGGCATCGACGATCGCCTTCTGAGCGCCGAGGCACATTGAATCGTTTTCGCAGAAGACCGCATCGAGGTCGGCATTCTTGGAAAGCAGGTCTTCCATCTGGGTGAAGCCGCCATCCGCGCTCCACTCGCCCCATCCCGGCGCCACGATGGCCTCGATCTTGGTGCCTTCGAGCTTCGACTTCACGCCTTCGCTGCGATTGGATCCGATCGTGTTGTCCGCGGGTCCGCCACGAATGATCGCTACCTTGCCTTGGCCGCTCAAGCGCTCCACGACATAGTCGCCGATGCCTTCGCCAATTGCACGGTTGTCGGGACCGACCCATGCGGTGTGGTCGCCGCCCTTGAGAAGCCGGTCGACCATGACGACAGGCACACCCGCATTGTTGATGGCTTCGAGTGCTGCGGGCGCCGCTTCCACCCAGGCACCCGAGATAATGAAGGCGTCGACATTCTGGTTCAGCAGGTCTTCGACATCGGCCGTGAGCTTTGCCACATCGCCCTTTGCGTCCGTCGAGAGGATCTTGACGTTGGCAAAGTGTGACGCCTCATCCTTCACTGCGGCATCCATGCCGACGAAATAGGCGCAGCACAGCGACAGGTTCACCATGCCGATCTTGATGTCCTTCTTCGCGTCCTGAGCCATCGAGGGTTGAGCCGTCATCGCCAGTGCGGTGACACCGCCCAGGATTATCGACCACCACTTGCTTGTAATCGTCATTTGCTTCCTCCCTTTCATGATGCTGGGCAACGCCGCCCGATTTCAAACGTGCTTTCGCCGCGCGAGCACCGCGACCAAGATGATCAGTCCCTTCACCAGCTGTTGGTAGTAGGAGTCGACATTGAACAGGTTGAGTACGTTGTCGACGACGGCGAGGGCGATCACGCCACCTAGGACACCGATCGCGGTGCCACCGCCGCCGCCCAGAAGACCGCCGCCGATCACGACGGCTGCGATCGCGTCGAGTTCGTAACCGACGCCGACGCTCGGTTGGGCGATGCCAAGGCGCGAGGCCAGCAATACGCCTGCCACTGCGGCGAGCAGGCCGCAAAGCGCATAGGCGAGGATCAGGTGTTTCGAGACGTCGACGCCCGCCAGGCGCACCGCTTCCTTGTTCACGCCGAGCGCAAAGGCAGCGCGTCCTGAAACCGTGTGATTGAGATAGAACCACACCGCCGGCACAGCCAAGGCGAAGATGATGAAATTCACCGGCACGGGTCCGATGAAGGCACCGCCGATCAGGGCGCGGAACATCTCGTCCTGCGGGTAGACCGGCGTGTCCGAATAGATGTAGGTCAGCCCCCGCAGACCACCCATCGTCGCCAGCGTGACGATGAAGGGCTGTAGGTTGAACCGCGCGACGAGAAAGCCATTGGTGGCCCCGACGACGGCTCCCATGGCGAGAGCTGCGATGATGGCAACGGAAAAATGCACGTCGGCCTGCAGGCCTGTGGCCAGCAGGCCCGCCATGGCCAGCACGGAGCCGACCGACAGGTCGATGCCGCCGGTTCGCACCACCATCAGCATGCCGAGGCTCAGGAACCCGTTGGTGACCAACTGCCGCGACACGTTGACGATGTTGCGCTGGGTCAGGAACGCGTCCGATGCGACGGCCGCGAAGACAACGAGCACGACGATCGCCGCTCCAAAGAGAAGGTCGGCGCGGCTCATGCGGCTCAGCAGGGATCGCTTCGACGGGGAGGCGGACACGGCGTCGGTCAATGCAAGGGCTCCGATCTGGGTTGCGGCGCATCAAGACCCGCAGCAAACGCAAACACTTTTTCAGGCTGGTAGGAGTCCGGCCCGAGCTCGGCGACCACGCGCCCGGCCCGTACGACCAGCAGGCGGTCGGCCATGCCCATGACTTCCGGCATTTCCGAAGAGATCAGCAGAACGGCCACGCCGTTCTCGGCGAGATCGCGGATGATGCGGTAGATTTCGACCTTGGTCGCGATATCGACGCCTCGCGTCGGCTCATCGAAAATGAAGAGTTTCGTTCCCTGCACCAGCAGCCATTTGGCGATCACCACTTTTTGCTGGTTGCCGCCGGAAAGCTGGCGCACCGCGCGTTGCGGATCGCGCGGGCGGATCGAGAGCTCGCGAACCTTGTCCTCGATGAGGCTGTCGCGCAACGTTCCATCGATCACGCCCCCATGGGAGTAGCGGCCGAAGCTGGCCAATCCGGCATTGTCAATGATGCTGCAATCGAGCGCCAATCCGTCGCCTTTGCGATCTTCCGTCACCATGGCGATGCCGCCCTTCACGGCACGCTTCGGGTCACTGAAGTTTGCAGGCGCACCATCGAGCAAGGTTTCGCCGGCGTTGGCGCGAATTGCCCCGAATATTGCCTTGGCAATTTCCGTGCGGCCGCTGCCCACAAGGCCGAACATGCCGACGATCTCGCCGGCGCTAATGGAAAGGGAGACGTTTTCGAAGACGCCGCTATGCGTAAGCTCGCGGACTTCGAGCACGACCTTGCCCACCGCCGTTGCCCGATCGGGGAAGATCTTCTCCAGCGGGCGCCCGACCATGGCGCGGATCAGCCGGTCCTGGTCGAGCTCCGAAACCGTTCCTGACAGCACACTTTGTCCGTCCTTGAGAACGACGATCTCGTCCGCGATAGTGTAGATCTCCTCGAGGCGGTGCGAGATATAGAGGATCGTCACACCGGCGGCAGCAAGCGACCGGACTTTGGCAAACAGCTTTTCAGTTTCGGAGGCAGACAGGACCGCGGTCGGCTCGTCGAGAATGAGGATCCTTGGTTCAGTAACCAACGCCTTGGCGATCTCGACGACCTGCTGATGGGCGACGCTGAGCGTCGAAACGAGAGCGGCGGGATCGATCCTGCCGAAGCCGAAATCGCCGAGAGCGTGCGCGGCGATTTCGTGGGCCTTCTCCCAATCGACGACGAATGGCAATCCCCTGGTCGGCATGCGCCCAAGCAGGATGTTCTCAGCCACTGAAAGATGCGGCAGCAGGCTGAACTCCTGGTATACGGTACGGATGCCGAGCGCCATGGCGTCGGAGGGCCCCGATATCGTCACCCGCTCGCCGTCGATCTGGATCTCTCCGTCATTGGGCAGCGTGGCGCCCGACAGGATTTTCATGAGCGTCGATTTTCCGGCGCCGTTCTCCCCGCACAGCGCCAACACCTTGCCCGACGCGATGGCGAAGGAAATGTCGCGTACTGCCGGGTTTCCGTCGTAGCTCTTGACGACATGGTTGACGGCGAGGTGCGGCATCACACTGCCAATCCGAAAATCTCGTGCAGAAGAAGCGTCTTTTCCTTGGTCATCTCGTGCAGCGTGTTGTGGATGCCCTCGCGGCCATTGCCACTCTGCTTGTTGCCGCCAAAGGGTAGCGTTTCGACGCGCACCGCGGTGGTGTGATTGACGACGACCGTTCCGACGTCCAGCGCCTGATAGGCGCGCATGATGCGGCCGATATCGCGGGTGAAGATCGCCGCCTGAAGCCCGAACGGACTGTCGTTGGCGAGTGCGAGGGCTTGGTCGAATTCGTCGAAGGGCAGGAGCGGCATGACCGGCCCGAACGTCTCTTCCTCGAAGGCGGGCGTGCCCGGCCGAACGCCGGTGAGGATGGTCGGCTCGAAAAAATTGCCTTGGCGCTTGCCGCCGACCACGACCGTCGCGCCATCAGAGGTCGCCTTGCGCACCTGGGCTTCCACGCGCTCGGCCCCGCGATGGTTGATCAGCGGGCCGACATTGGTGCTGGGATCCATCGGATCGCCGATCTTCAGGTCGATCGTGCGCGCCGCGACGGCATCGAGCAGCCGCTGATAGATGGAGCGTTCGATCAGCACCCGCTTCACTGCGCAGCAGATCTGGCCATTGCCGGAGGTGAAGCGCCCTGCGATCAGTGCGTCGGCGGTCGCTTCGATGTCCGCATCGGCGCAGATGATGGTCGCGTCATTGCCGCCGAGCTCCAGATGGACCTTTTTCAGCGTCGAGGCAGCAACCTCGAGGATGCGGCGGCCGGCGGCAGTCGAGCCCGTCATGGCGATCATGTCGACCCCGGCCGCCCGAACGAGCGCCTCGCCGACATCCCGTCCGCCGGTCACCACCTGGTGCGCACCACGAGGAAGCCCCGCCTCCTCGAGGTAGCGGCTGATCCTGAGCACGGCGAGCGGACAGTCCTCCGGCGTCTTCGTGATGACGGCGTTACCGGCCGCGAGCCCTCCGGCGACCTTGTGGCTCCACAATTCGACCGGATAGTTGAAAGGCACGATCGCGGCGACGACGCCGAGTGGACCGCGCGTCGTGAGAGCCAGCGACTTTTCACGGCCGGGAATGGCGTCGAGCGGCGCCGTGTGGCCGAAGATGCGTTTCGCTTCCTCGGCGTAGCCACGAAAGATACGGGCGGCAACGCCAACTTCGCTGGTCGTCTCGCCGATGCGCTTGCCGTTCTCCCGGCAGAGCAGAGTTCCGAGCTCTTCCTGATCCGCCTCTATCCGGCGCGCGGCTGCTTCGAGGATCTCGTATCTGCGCCAAGCGGGACAGGCGGCCATTGCCGCTGCCCCGCGCCGGGCGGCTGCAATGGCACGCTCGACATCTCCCTGGGTCGCGCGCGGCACCGTGTCGATCTGGTCGTCATTGGCAGGATTGAAGACGGGATCGACGCCTCCGTCGGAGGCAGCGGTCCACGAACCGTCGATCAGCATATCCATGTTTCTTTTCCCGCGAGCCAGGAGGCATCTTCGGCAATTGGTATTTCAACATTCAAACGTCGTCAACGAAGATTGAACTTGTTTGCAGGAATTGTGTGTCCTATACGAATAATGAAACAAAGGATTCTTTCGTGTCTGTGTCCGAAACCACCGCGGCCGTCGACTCAAACATCAGTGCAACCGCCCTGAAGGCATTGGGCGTCCTGGACTTCGTCGGTGAGCAGAAGCGGCCGGTCACCGTCGCGGAGGTCGCCGCCGGCACGGGTGCCGACAGGGTCACCGCTTACCGCATGCTCATGACCCTCGTTCATTCCGGCTATGTGCAGAAGGATGCCGATGCGAAGCACTATCGCCTGACGTTCAAGGTGCTTTCCCTGGCGAGGTATCTGGTAGGGGAAGACGAGCGGGCACGGCGCATCCTGGCCACGCTGCGGCAGATTTCGGAGGAAACGGGTGAAACGGTCCACTACTCGGTGCTGGAACGAGACGCTGCCGTGCTCGTCTACCGCGCCAAGGGCGCACAGCGTGTGGCGGTGGATTTCCAGATCGGCGACCGCTCGCCCCTCCACTGCACATCGATCGGCAAGGTGCTGCTCGCCTTCCATGACGTACGGCTGACCGAGGCGGTCATCGCTCACGGGCTGACGAAAGTGGCGCCCAACACGATTACTAGCCCTGAAGAACTGCGGCAGTCACTCGCTCGTATTCGTCTGGATGGATATGCGATCGACGATCTGGAGTTTGCCGAAGACATGCGTTGCGTGGCCATTCCTGTTTTCGAGAATGGCAGCGAGGTTCCAGGCGGCATTGCGATCTCCGGTCCTGCCAGCCGATTCAACGCAGACAAACTGGACGAACTGCGCCGCATTGCGGTTACCCACGCTGCATCTCTGTCGCGTGAGCTTGGTGGATTTACCTGAGCTGCCTGATTAGCCGGGATTTGAGCAGTGCGTGCGCTCGTGGAGAAGACCCCGGACACCGATCTGCTGCGCGAGCCGGTCGGCTTCGCCGCCGAGCGGCTGATGGAACTGGAAGTGGGTGCCGCCACCGGCGCGGGCTACGGCGAGAAGACCGCGCTGCGGCTTGCCCAGCGCAACGGCTCTCGCTAGACGCGGACCGGCACCGTCGGGTTGCACATCCCGAAGCTGCGAAAGGGCTCCAACTTTCCGAGCTTTCTGGTGCCGCGGCGCGCCATCGTCCGCCTCGTTGGCGCATTGCTGCTCATGGCCGAAGATCATTGGCGAAAGGCGAACAGATCCGCATCCGGATCCTGCTCACCTCGAAGCAGAGCTGCGATGAGTTGTGAACCTATCTGCGAATACGCGATGGCGTTTCCTCCATAACCCTGGACCGCGAGGACGCGGGGGTGCCTGGGAAGCCTTCCAATCAGGGGCAGACCCGTGGGAGTGGTACCGAACGAACCGGTCCACGCGTATGCCGGGGCGGTATCGATCCTTGGCAACGGCGTCGCGAGCTTCCTGCTTAACCGCTTCGATTTCTCCTCGATTAGAGCGTCCCGCTTTTGCTCATCGACAAAGTCCTCGTCTTCCCCACCGCAGATGACACGCCCATCGGACGTTGCTCGTATGTACAGGTAGGGATCGGCCGCCTCCCAGATCATTGCCTCCGTCGGCCACAAGTTGCGTCGCTGGGGACGGGTGGCGATAGCCCATGTGGAAATGATCTTGTGACCCGTCGACGGCACGAGATCGACCAATTCATACCCGGTGGCCGAGACGATATGTCGGGCCGAGATCGTTTGGCCTTCCCGCGTGACAACGACCACCTCGTCCCTGTCATCCTCGATGGCAACTGCCTCGACGGGCGCATAAAGACGAACCCCTCGCTCCACGGCACGGAGAAGAAGGCCTCGGGAGAGCTTCACGGGATCCAGAACAAGGCTTCCGTCGCCTAGGATCGCCCCATCTCGGTCGATGCCGAATTGGTCGGCAAGATCCTTGCTCGGAAGATATTTCGAAAAGAGGCCGATCGATTGGCGCACGGATGCCTCGGCACGAAGCTGGCTGGCGGTCAGTAAGTCTCCTGCCAGATACAATGACGGCCGCGGCTCGATGCGACACTTAATGGCGAGATCGCTGATGCGGGCCCGCAAACTTACGACCGAGAGCAAGGACCGTTGCCACGCACGTGCTGCCCGTTCCTTGCCCAATCGCCGCGCCAAGAGCGAAACGGGCTGGTCGATTTCGAACAGGACCAATGCAGTCGTCGCCATGGTCGAGCCTCTGACCGCCCCGCGGCGATCAATCACGGTCACCGAGTGCCCGTCCGCCGAAAGCGCCTCGGCGAGCATCGCCCCGCTGATACCCATCCCGACGACGAGGACGTCGGTCTTGATATCTCGGGATAACTTGCTGGTGGGAACCGCTGGCGCGCGGTATGCGCCCCAAACCGATCGTCCCGACCTCAGGTCCAGTGCACGGTCCATGCTGAGCTTCTATTGTTTTGTGGCGGTTGCGTAGACGGCTGAAATATGAGGAAGCCGAAGTTTTCGTTCCTCCGGTGAACCCGGAGTGACGGTGGAAGTTCCAACGTGGAGCTTCCGACATTCGCATACGGTCTGCGATCGATCGTGACCGCCGGGGTTGGCTGTC
>VFQN01005739.1_pt1 | contig 14870 bp, 22 predicted proteins | sample 3512371 | NCBI WGS metagenome assembly VFQN01 (sample SAMN10412370, study PRJNA504923) | tailings metagenome | isolation source: Replicate 2 from Balatoc abandoned mine | place: Philippines: Itogon, Benguet | collected 2017-08-28
ACACCCCCCCCGCCCTACCCCTCCCCGCCCATCCCTCCACCGCCCCCCTGCCCATGCCCCATCCCCCCCATGCCCATTCCCCCGCCCATCATGCCGCTCATCCCCTGACCCGCCGCCCCAGCCCCCGCTGCCCCGAGCGCTGCCGCCAGCGGGTTGGCAGCGGCCGCAGCCTGCCGGGGCCCGCCGGCCCCCGCGCCTATCATGGCCATGAGGGGGTTGGCCGCGGCGGCCGAGCCCATGCCCCCCATGCCCATGCCGGCTGCCAGCAGGGCCTGTGCGGCGGCCTGCTGGTCCACGCCCAGGCCGCCCACCAGGCCCGCCGCCAGCCCCTGCTGCAGCATGGGGTTCATGGCACCACCCATGGCCAGCGCCGCCAACTGCTCCATGGGGTTGACCCCCACCCCCATGCCGGCGCCGCCCATGAGGCCCGGCATGCCCGCGCCCATGGCCATGAGGGGGTCCATGCCGGGAGCCCCCATGGCCCCGCCCATGGGGCCTGCGCCCCTCCCGCCTGCGGGGCCGCGACCGCCCATGCCCCTGCCGCCAGGCCCCGGCATGCCACCCCTGCCCTGCATGTTGCTTCTCGTGTCCACGAAGGTGATGGGCTGGCGGGGGACCTTGACGCCTGCTGACCGCGCGCGCTCCTCCATCAGGCGGACCAGCATGTCGCCCTGCTGCTGGGGAATCTCCGTGCCGTCGCGCGCGCCGACGAAAACCGCCTTGTTGTGGTTGAAGGGGTTGCGGATGTGGTCGCAGTCGGAGAAGGGCAGGTCGAAGATGACGCGCCACTCCACGGCGAAGGGGTTACCGAACTGCTTCCCGTTCTCCCAGATGACGGGGCGTGGAAACCGGCCGACAGGCGTTCGCATGACTGCGTAGCCGTGAAACGCGTTGCTGCCGTTGACGGAAAAGATGAGCCGAACCTCCCGGCTTGTCCGGAAGGCATGGTCGAGCGGCTCCTCGTTTGAGCGGGTTGTAGCCCAGGCCCCCACCCGTATCGATATTTGGATGTTGGCCATGGTGCTTGACCGGAGGACGAAGTATCGCACGCCTTGCCCAGAGCTGCGGCCCTGTTGCTGACGATCCTGCGGGACCACGAAACAACAGCACCCAGTAAGTCATACTGCGCATTAAAAACTAAAGGTCACGATGAAAGAATTCCTACCGTGCGCTTGGTGAACTTGGTGCTGGGCTGCAGGCCCAAAGCTGACGCCAGCGTCCCCCGCCCCGAGGTTCCCACGTCTCCTCCAGCTCGTTCTTCTGCTGCTCCAGCTGCACCTGCTGTCGCCTGGTCCGCTGCCCCGGTGTCGTCTGCTGCTGCTGGTGTCTCGGCGTCCTCTGCTGCAGCAACATCACCCTCCCCGTCCGCAGCGCCAACTCCGTCGTCATAGTAATCATCGTGACCGTAGTCATCGGGTTCTGCCTCGTCATATAGCAGCTGTTCTTCGTCAGCCATAGTCTGTTGCTCAGATGCGTGGCAACGTTCGAAGGCGCTAGCGTCGTGTTGGGAAAGGCACAGGGGAGACTATGTTCACAACTCACACAGTTGCAGAAACAAGCATTGTTGGTATGGTCGGCACAGTTGGCCCTGCTCCAAACGCCATTCGCGGCATGGACCACGCTCTCAGCCCCTCATGCAGCACCGGACTGAACCATTGTGGCCCGTCACGCACGCTGCCACCTCCTTCCGCTTCAGCTACGAATTGGGCCACAGCCCCTTCCCCCTTGTGCGTGTGGAAGTGCAGACGGCAGAGGACCCTTCACACCTGGCGCATGTGCACCGTTCCACTTGCAAGCCCTACCACCCCCCCACAGCCCAGGGTCGTGTCACACCCCCTGGCGCCAGCCGTCCAAGCTCTGTACATAAGCGCAGCGTGCCTATCATACCATACGCGGGCGCAGCACTTTCCATCCAAACCAACCCCTCCCCGCATCGTTACCCTCACAGCCCTTGGAGCCAGTCGTCCAAAGTCTGTGCGGCAGCGGGCCTGCCAGCCGGCTGCGCCGCCTGCTGCCCGCCCGCCTGGCCCTGCCTCGCCGGCCCCAAGGAGGCTGTGACCACCCCCGTGGGCAGCACGGCCTTGGAGGGCAGCCGCGTGGTCCCGGGCGTGGCTGGGACGGCGCCCCCTGCCGTCGCCTGCAGAGCGGCGGCGCAACAGCACAAGGCACGTCAAGGCTTGCATCCCGCACTGCATCTGCTACACGGCACGTCATCAGGTAAGGTCATTCCCCACGGTGAGCAGGGAACCACGAAGTGAAGGCGTTGCGTACATGTTTTGCTCGGTGCTGATGCTGCCTGCCAACCGCCATGCCACACATGCTTGCGCGTGGAGCAGGAACACGCACTCACCCATGCAGCTTCAAGCAAGGACGTGCACCCATACCACGCAGCGCCACCCTTGCAAAGGACCTCCCCCATGACATCCTTCTTCCAACCATGTACCCCGTGCGATGCACCTCAGGAACACGCAACCCACCTGCAACGCCGGTGCCGGTGTTGCCGCCGAGCCCACTGCACCTGCTGCCCCGCCTGCTGCCCCGCCCCCTGCCCCCGCCGGCAGCCCCAGCAGCAGCCTGAGCTCTTCGTCCATCTGCCCTAACCCACCACCGCCCCCGCCTCCGCCTCCGGCCCCTGCCCCTCCGGGCTTCGCCCCGCCCGCCCCCGGGGCAGGTGGCCGCGCCGCCGCAGGCCCCCGTGGCGCCAGCGCCGGAGGCAGTGTCACCGCCAACCCCGGGGCTCCCGGTCGAGCGGCCCCGGGCACCTGGGGCACGGGCACAGCGGGCTGCTGCTGTGGCCCAGCAGCAGCTGGCTGTCCGGCGAGACCCACAACCCGACCAGGGGCCCCCACTACTTGTGGTTGTGCGATACCGCTGGGAAGTCCGGGGTGGATGGCGGATGTTGCCGCCGGCACGGCGGCAGGCGCAGGAGTGGGTCCAGGTGTAGGCGCGGGCGCGGGGCGACTGTAGCCTGCAGCCATGGCCGCCGCCAGGCCGGGGGGCAGGCCTGGCGGCGGCCGGGCCGTGGCGGCCTGCTGCTGCCCCTGCGCTGGTGCTGGTGGTGTTAGTGTCGCTGGCCGGCCAGGCCCTGCCTGCAGCTGCGAGGGCGGCGCCCTCCCCATGAGCAGTGCCTCGAGGTCCTCGTCATGCTGCTCGCCGTCGGCCGCAGCCCCAGGCACAGCAGCACCAGGACCACCTGACGCCGCGGGCGCAGGGCCTGGCGGCGGCAGGGCCACTGCTTGACCCCCCGCTGCCGCAGCAGCTGCCTTCGCAGCGCTCGCCGCAGCCGCCAGCACGGGCGGCACCCCAAAAGGCAGGTTCGGTGGAGGTATGGGGGACGTGTTTATAGTGGTTGCCGACTGCGTTACGCCTGCTGAGGCAGCCGCGACAACGGGCACGGGCACGGGCACGGGCACAGGCACCGCGGCCCGGGCGGCACTGGGCTGCCCTGCATGCGCAGACGCAAGCGCGGGTGGCTGCTGCCGCTGTTGCTGCTGCTGAGCCAGCGTGTGATCCTGTTGCTGTTGTTGCTGCTGCTGCTCCACGTCCCGTAGGAACTCTGGCTCCAGGCCCAGCAGGGCGTGCAGGGGCAGTGCGGACAGGCTGGCGGCCAGCGGGGCCAGGTCGATGGCCAGCACCTGGGGCACGTGGCACGTGGCACGTGGCACACGGCAAGGGCACGCCGGGTTGGAGGAAGAAAGCAAGAGGCGCCTGGGCAGAGGGGTGCGCCGTCTTGTTCGACGCGTATCTTTACGGTGCTAAGCGTTGTACGTTGCCTCCGGCGCCTGACAACGGCCACTTCCCCGACAGCGCTCCAGCTAGCCAATCACGCACATCTGTTGCTCGACAGTAGCTTCCACCAGGACGCCGTAACCCATGGTATCATGCACCCACTCATTCCTGGCCTCCCGTCCAGCCGGCCCCCAACCCTCGCTCCACCCCTCCCGCTACCCCACGTCCCCCTCGCCCCACCTGCTCCTGCTGCTGCGTGGCCCCCAGCGGCGGCGCCTCCGCGGTGAGGTCCTGCAGCGCCGCCCGGAAGCGGTAGAAGGCCTGCCCGAACTGCACGTCAGCGTCCTCCAGCAGCGAACCCAGGTCAGCGCCCTGGGAACGGGGCGGCACGCGCCCGTCCTCGGCCGGGCCTCCGGAAGCCCCCTCGGCATCCTCGTCGTCGTACCTGTGTGCAGAGCCCCAGTAGCAGAGGGTCAAACAAGGAGCTGAGTACCAGCTGTGTAGGTAGCTGGGGTGAATTACGGTGGATGCAGCGGCAAGGTGGCAGGGGCAGGGGCCTAGTTGAGGGGTTCAAACCCCTTGGAGTGACGCCTGCGTTGGGGCCCTGGCTATGCGACGATGCGATTGGTATGTATCTCACCGGAAGACGTTGCTCCCTAGGTCAGCCGCTGGTGCAGCAGCTCGAGCGTGACGCCCGCCATGCCCGCCTCGGCCCCGTCCGCGACCTCCCCTGTGGCTGCTTCGGAATTTTTGTCGAGCAAATGCCTTCTCATTAAAGTCCATCGCTAAGCATCGACCGTGCGCGTTGGGCCAGAGCCTCTTCCTCGCTTTTGGCCTTAACGTTCAAGGATCGTGCCCTGGCGTGAAAGAAACAAGGCCTCTTTAGTGAGCAGTATGCAATTGTCTATAGCCCATTGACAGTTATTTTTAGCTGTGGGTGCGTGATAGCGTTGATCTGTTCCGTTGGCGCCCTTTCGCACGAGGTGGGGTAGCCCAGAGGGTAGGCAAGGGTGGCCTTCCCACGTGATTTACTGTTATGGAGGTCTTGGGCATGACAGATATGGCTCTTGGCACAGTCGCACAGGAAGTGAATGGAGTAACAAGGCCCTTGGGGCGCGGGTGCAACCACGTGCATCAGGGAGTACCGTGCGGCGTGCGCAACACCTTCCCGGTTCCAGCAGTCTCCACCCCTTTCCAGATAAAAGCGGTTTGGACGGGCACTTCGTACAGAGAAACGCTTTTTATGCGCACATGCACGCGTGAAAGGATCATACCGTCAGCGTGCCGTCTGCACGCGCTAGAGCCACGTGGGGCGCCCTGTTCTTGGCCGCCCCGCCGCTGGTGCACCAGTTGTGGTTTGCAGCCCAGTTGCCCACAACACACAAGCCTGCGGCCTGCGATGGCCTGCTAGTACTACAAAGTCCATGCAAATCGCCCGATCCCAAATTTCACCGCGTTCGCAGGACATTGTGTATGCAGCACGCGCTCGTGGCACACGGCAGCATCCCAGCGACACAGAATCAGCAACAGCAATCACAGCCACCGACCTGCCGCTCGCTTGCTTTGCCTCGCCACACCCTGTCTCCTAACTTTGTATGCCTGTACCTGTATCAGGCTCACATCGCCTGCATCCCGCACCGCAATCGCTACACAGGGCTTGCGCAGGCCTGGCGGGTGTGTCCAGTAACCCCCGCCGTACAGTCAGGCCTGCGCAATAAGTTTCCTGGTCACGGGCTGTCTCCTGCAAATTTGTTGCATCTGCTGCCAGCCATGCCAAGATCACTATCTCCCCTGTAGGCCCACAAGCCACAGTGCAGCTAAGGCCAGCGCCAAACGTGCAGCTGCACTCCTTCCCCACCATTCACGCTCCACACTGCAATGTGCAGCGTACTGTTCACAGTCCCAAGAACCAAAGCTGCGGCGTGAAAGCCAGCAAGGGAGCGCCATCGCTGCACGGCTTGTTCCACTCCTGCTGTTGCTTCCACAAAAGATGGCCACCTGCAAGCTTTGGTTTCAGGTGGAACCGTGGATGCCTTGAAACCACAACCCTCCCAACACAGGAACCCGTGAATGCGTCACCACGTGCATGGAAAAGATTCAACACCCAATCCAAACTGGCCTCCACCTGTGCCTTTTCCCCACAGATGGATCTACCCCTAACTCCACCCGGCCCTATATCTATCCATTAGTGAACCATTGACATACAACAATGCGACCCCTGCGCCAAGTATGACTACCTACCCCTGCCCCCAGCACCTAACTGCACCAACAATCTGCTACCTCCCTTCCACACCACACCTTCCCCCTCCCCCCTCGCCACCACGTACGCCACCGCCGCCACCCTACCGCCTCACGCAACATCCATCCACGACAGCCCCTCACCCCCCGCCCCCCGCCGCGCCTCCTGCACCACCCACGCCGCCCCCCGCACCGCCGCCCCACGCGCCGCCGCCCCGTACCCCACCAGCATCCCTCGCACCGCCCCCGCGTTCAGCGCCACCGCCACGCCCGCGTTGCACACCGCCAGCAGCACCACCACCACCCGCAGCAGCCGGTACCTGCCGCCCCCCATCGCAACCGCCGCCGCCAGCGCCAGCACCACGCCGCCGTACATCAGTACGGCAGTGCCCAGCGCCTCCAGGCGCGCCTCGGCGGCCTCCAACCGCCGCACGCGGTCCGTCAGCGCCGCCACCGCCGCCGCCTGCGACTGCGCCGCCAGCTGCGCCGCCTGCTGCCGTACAGCCGCCACCGCCGCGTCCAGCTGCGCCACCTGCGAACACGATAAGCATGCGCGACCTCAGCATGCACGTAGCGTCACGCATGGGCCTAATGCCGCCGCCAGCCGCTCAGCAAGGCACAGAGTGACGGCGGATGGCAGCCAGCTGACGTCTCAACTGCAGCTGCGTGTCAGCCGCGGGTGCACCAGTATCCATAACACGATGGCGGCTGTCCCTCTGCCTTTCATACCTTGCCGCCTGCATCTCGCACCACATTCAACGGCCCTCCGTGCCCCGCCCTCCGTCCCCCGCGCCCCCCTCCCCGCCCCCTGCGCCCGCCTCTCCGTCCCCCGCCGCTCCGTCCCCCGCCCCCCTTACCCTGTCCTCCAGCGCCTGCGTGTCCAGCTCCTGCTCGCCGTGCCGCGCGTCCAGCGCCCCCACCAGCGCAGCGATGTACGCCCACAGCCGGGTCTGGGGGCGCAGGGCAGGGCAGGGTATGAGGGGAGTAAGGAAGGTCATATGAACGTTTGCTCCTGCAGTGGGGCCAGCCCTTTTGGCTTTCGAAATATGCCTTTCCTCTAACGCAGCGCGTGCACATGCCAGCGATAGGATTGGCAGAGGGGGGCCGCAAGGAAGGGCAGCTGTCGCCCCCAATTCAACACTTAATCTCATCTCGCAGCAAGCAAGGGATGGCATGCCGCCGTCGCAATGCTCACTCCCACCTGGTTGAGCTTGAGCATCATCATCTCCTGCTTGATCACGTCGAAAAGGTTGCCCGCCACGCGCGGCTTGCTGGCCCCCTCCAGCAGCGCCAGCATGCCCTCCAGCGACATGCCCAGCCCCGGGCCACCACCAGCACCCAGGCCCGAACCCAGGCCGCCGCCCACAGCTGCCGCCGCAGCAGCAGCCAGGCTGCCCCCAACACCTCCCGAACCCGCAGGTGCGGCCGTGGACGAAATGCCGTCCAGACCTGCGACGGCGCTCGGTGGAGCAGTAGCGGTGGTGGGCATAGGGGAAGCGGCGTCGTGCCCCGACCAGATGTCCGAGGCAGCGGCCTCGAGTGGTGTGGGTGGCAGGGTCGTGTTGAGACGGGGCGGAGGCGCGTGCGGCTGTGGAGCGGAGTCAGGCGCGGGTGTGGCGGGTTCAGGGGCGCCGTATGCACCGGTTGGGTGCTGTGGAGTAGGGGTGGACGCGTCGGGGGCAAGGCGGCCAGCAGGAGGGTACGACGGGGACGGGGGTGCCACTGGGGGCCCCGTGGGGGCCGGCCGCACGCCACCGTAGGCGGCGGGCGCCCTCACGTCCCCGGGCGCAGGGGTGCCGCCTTGGTTGGCGCCCCCTAAGTTGGCCGGTTCCACGCCTGCCGGCTCTGCCTGTCGCGCGTCGGCCGTGGCCGGCGCGCTGCCCGCCCCATTGCTTGCATTCCGCACCGCAGTCGCTTGGAGGCCCACAGCTGCGCCTGTGCTGCCAGTCACCACGCTGCCTTCGACCGGCCTGCCCGCTGCTGCTCCGGTAAGAGCCGCACTCGTAACATCTCCAGTCGCCCGGGTGGCATCAAGTAGCGTTTGCGGCGAAGCCGAATTGCCACCCTGACCAGCCGCACCGGGGCCTTGCCCTTGCCCCTGGGCCGGGGCGCCCTGTACGGCTCCTGCAGCCTGCCCGCCCGCACCGTTCCCGGCGTCCCTGCTGCCGCCCTCGCACGGCAGCTCGTCACCCTGACCACCTCCCGCAGGCCCGACGCCTTCGCCCGAAGCACCCTGTCCTCCTCGGGGGGTTGTGGACTGCTGCCCGCTGGCCGCAGGCCCTCCGTGGGCGCCTGGCTCTGCGGCTGTGGCGACTTGGTCTCTGGGTGTTGTAGCCGCGTCCTGCTGCGATGCCACGCCTGCGGGGCCAGCCTGGCCAGGCACGGATGTCGCTCCAGGCTCCAATGGTGATGAGGCGGCGGCGGCCTTCCCGGCATTTGCGGGCGTCACCGCAGCCCCACATGCCCTGCCAGCCTCCGCTGCGCTCCCAGCACCAGCAGGGTCACCACACGACTGGCTGGCACCAGCCTCGACCTCCTCCCCTAGTTGGGAAGGCGGCGGGGCGGCGGCGGTACCAGGCGAGGCTGTGGGACCCTTTGCAGGCTGCTTCGACGGCGGGGGTGGCGCTGGGGTGACACCTTGCCCTTGGTCATTGTGGGGCTGTTCCTTGTTCACAGCGGCGCCTTCTGACCGGTCGCCGCCCTGCGCATGCACTGCCCCCTCCGAACCCACACCAGCCCCTGCCCCAACACCCGCACTGCCTCCGGCCGGGGGCTGCTTAACCCCTGCCGGAACTACCACCGGTGGCAACGGTATGGCATCCCCGTGCACTTTGACCTGGTGCTGCTGCTGTTGCTGCTGCTGAGCTTGCCCTTGGGGTCCCGCTGAACCTGCCGTACCACCCGGCGCCGCCTGTGGTTGTGGGACCGGCTGCCGTACGGGCGCAGCGGGCGGCGGCGGCGGTGGGTGGCTCAGCGGTCGCGCCAGCGCCGCCTCCAGCTCCTGCGCCGCCGTCACGCCGCGCACCTCTAGGCTGTTGAGCGCGCACATCTCCTCCGACCCGTAGTGCGACAGCACCTGCAGCAGCAGGTACCGCACGCGCGCCTTGCGCGGCAGCCGGAACACCTGGCTGCCCTTCTTGTTCTCCGCGTGGAAGGTGCCCAGCAGCTGCCAGCTGTCCAGCTCCAGCCCCTTGGCGTAGTCTGCCAGGCCGTCCTTCTTGGGGTGCACCTGCGACAGCAACCACACAAAGTACCTCTCAATGCACCACCCCGTAACATGTTACCGCGGATATCCGCCCTGCATGCCCCGTGACGCAAGCGCACGACAGTGTATGCCTAAAGTGGAACGCTCGAAACCCAGATGACTCCTGGCAGCAGACTGGCAGCTCGCAAGCCAGCGGACGTTGCTCACATCACCAGTAACTGCGTCCCTTTCACGTTGCACCTGTTCCCGCTATGCTCAGGTTCTCCCCCGCAACTGCATCGCTGTATACTCGGCTCCCAGTTGCCCACCTGTCGGCCCTTGACCACGAAGTCCTTGACGCGGCTGGAGTACATCTCCTTCATGGTCAGCTTCACCTCGTCCACGCGCCCCAGCTGGCTCAGCTCTACGATGACCCACTTGGGCGCCGAGCAAGCGTTCTTCATGTACGAGTCGTCGTCCCCGTCGATGAGCCGGTCGGGCTTCTTGGCCTCCTTGTTCGCCGCCACAATGCTCGCGCCGTCAGCCGCCGACGCCAGGTTGATCTTCCTGCCCTCGTCCTCGTCGTCTTCCCCGTGGGCAGCAGAGCCTGCGCCAGGTGCTCCCGCGGCTGCAGCGCCCCCCGCCGGCCCCGCCGCAGCCTGAGGCTGCGCCGCCGCAGCGCTGGGTGCCGGCGAGGCACCAGCACCAGCACCAGCAGCAGCCCCGGAACCGCCGTCCCCGACCGCGCCGTGTCCCAAAGCGCCGCCAACAGTCAAGGACAGCTCGCTTGCGCCCCCAATGCCGTCGGCTGCGAGCCCGCCGGCCGTGACCGTACCCCCCGACAGCAGCAGCTCCCCCAGCAGCTCCTCCGCCCCAAGCCCTCCGGCACCCAGACCGAGGGGCGACCCCGCGCCTGCCCCTGACCCAGATACCACGCCCACCCCAAGACCCGAGGCATCTCCCCCCCGAAGCCCTGCTGCCGCCCCCACCATGGCCAGCTGCTCCGGCGTGGGCTGCATGGACAGCACAAAGTCCTCGGGCTTGGGGATGGCAGTGTGGCTGCTGCGCTTGCGCTGCTCAGGCTGCTGCTGCTGCTGCACCTGCTGCTGAGCCTCAGGCACGGACGCATGCGTGCTGCCGGCGTCCAGGCCCCTGCTGACCACCTCCTGCACACCTGACATGGCGACTGGCGCCACTACAGCATCTGCAGCAGCCCCCTCGATGGTCACGCCCCCCGCCCGCACGTTGGCCCCCTGGCCGGATCCGCCCGCCTCTACATGTTGCTCTAGCCGCCCCAAGGGCTCTCCAGATGGCGCCTGTAGCTCCGGAGCCTGCGTCGCAGCATGTACTTTTGCATCCTGCTCCACCGCCTGTTGCTGTTCCTGCCCGGGGCTATGCTGCTCGTGCCCCGGGCTTGGTGCCAGGGGCTCCCGGTCAACAGGCCCAGACTCAGTGCCTTGCCCCACGCCTACTCCGATGCCAGGTGATGCCTCGCCCTTCTCCTCCTCCCGTGGGCTGGGGTGCCCATCGGGGGGACAACCATTGTGGCCAGGGCCCACACGGCAACCGGTTGGTTGCTCGCTGGCACCCCCCGGACCCAGGTGTGGGCCTGACGCTGAACAGTTGCTGCCACATGTCCGAGTTTCTGTTGCACTGGTTGCGCTGTCACTCTTTGGAGAGCCACCCGCATCAGGCACCGCCTCGACGGTTTGAGCTTTTGCGGCTGTCCCACCAGCACCGGCGTCGAAGGCACCCCCTGACGAAAGCTGCTCAGTACCAGCTTCTATGCCATGGGCGGTATCATGACTCAATACGCTGTCGCCTGTGCAATGGGCAGGCCCCTGGGGACGCAGGAGGATTGGGGCTTGTGAGGAAAGGAGGCAGGCTCTGGTAGGCGTGGAAGCGGCTGCGGTGTGAAACCAGTGTTACACTGTGGGCAAAAGCCGGGGGTCCATAGCCGGACCGAGACACAGCGATGGCCTCTAGGGCCTTAGGCACGAGCCGGGAGGGCTCGAAACACGGGACACTAGACGGCGATCAGGTTGGAGTAGTGAGTGCGTCGAGGCTGTGCCATAAAGCGTTAAGTAGTGAAATGTCAACAGTACTCTGCGTGCGACAGCGGTCAGGTTGTGGCTGTTGCGACCAGCGCCAACCGACTCTTTTCGGTACGCACCTCTCCTCTTGCCTCCCTTGGGCCAGGGACCTCAAGAAGTTCCTGTGTCGCGCCTATCGATAGATGACATGCAGGGCAGAGCGTAAGGGCTGTGTATTACTGAGGTAGCTCGCAAACTGCCTTGCACCAGCGAAGCCCTACCTAGCCCCAGAAGAAGGACAAACAGGAGAAAACTCCCTATGCTCGAGGGCCGGCTTTGCATAAGATAGCCCAGGTTGTAACCTCTAATTCTGAAGGAAAAAAGGGTCTACTGGAATGAGGGTTGATGAGCGAGGGCTGCAGAGCGGAGTAGTATGGAATGGTGATTTCTTGCTACGGTGTAAAGAGGGCCACTTCCTTGTGGTAGCCCAGCGCCTGCATGGGTGCACTCCGCTGCATCCTTGGTCCAAACAATTGTGCCGCGTGACAATCCTACCAGCCTCGACGTTTCACACTACTAGCACAAACATAGGCAAGACAACTAGTTCCTCCCAGCAAAGCACGTAGCGCGAGCGCATGCAGCGGCAGAGGGTGACATAACACAGTTTCCTCTTTCCAACGAACCGCGAAGCAGCATGAGTGGGCCAGTCTACTCCGTCATGCCCCCCAATGGTAGTTAAACATGGAGCGTACTCATACGCCACAAGGTCCCCAGGGCCAAGGCTCACACAGGGCATGCTCGGCGCTTCCTTGCAGGACCTAGCCAAAGCAACCTCGTCTGCGGCGGCTGCCAATCATTACTCATGTATCCACAGGCAAGTGCTAGCATGGCTAGGCTGCTGGCCAAGGAACCGTAGACCCAGCTCCAACCTATCGAAGCACCTGCTCCTAACTGACAGGGGGCAGCCCACGTGCGCTGTTCAAGATGCGGACACGTCACGCCAGCGCCGTACTCTTCCGGAGCTGACCACGCGCAGATAGTCTGCAATGGCTGCCGGACACTGTTGTCGTACCCACAAGGAGCCCCAAGCGTGCAGTGCACATTGTGCCACGCGGTGACACAAGTGAGGACGCGCTGTGCTGCTGCCGACGGACCAAGGGGCTGCGGCTTACTCATGCTGGCTTAATACCCGCACTGCTGGCTTACCAAATCTGTAGAAGGGGTTCCTAATTGGCATGTGCACATGTACTTGGGGGTCCGCGTATAGATGCCTTTTTTGAGGCAGAGAAGCGGAGCCGCACAGCCGACCCTAGGCCAATGAGTGCAACTGTGGCATGCACGCTTTAGGTTGCGCAGCACGTGACCTAGCCAGCACGGACTGCCGCCAACAAGAGAGTGACTGAACCTGGACCGCGTTTCCTTCCCGTCTTGCCTTGCTGCGTACACCTCGTGCCCTTCGGTACGAGCATGTACAACAAGCACCTCTGCTAGCTGCGTCAGCCAGCGGCCCCCGGCACCTAGCCAATTTGACAAGTACACCCCACACAAGCCTCACCACCCTGTCCCAAACGGCTCGCAGGTGCCGGTGTACGGGCACATGGCGTGCCACGGCTGCCGCATCATGCTCATGTTCCCCATCGGTGCGCACGTGGTCAAGTGCTCCGTGTGTCACTGCATCACGCCCGTCACGGCGGACAACGTGACGTACGAGGCGCCGCAGCCGCCGGCGTCGTCGGGGCACGCGCACCAGCAGCAGCAGCAGCAGGCCCCCGTGATGGCCAAGCCCACGCAGACGGTGGTGGTGGAGAATCCGCCGACCGTGGACGACAAAGGAAACGAGGTGCGTGCGCTGCAGAAGAAGCATGCGAGCCTACATGGGTTGTGTACGCTCGCCAGTTGGATGCGGGCGAGTCAGTTAGATGCGGATGGCCGTCAAGTGCATACTTAGAGGTTGAGGCCGCAGCAGTGATACGGTCGTGCACTGCTGCCTGCGCGGCCCAGGCACCGCCTTTTACGAGCCTGGGGCCTGGGGCCTGGGCCCCCGCGTATTTTTAACTGTTGCGGCTGCGATCCTGTTGAAGGCCGACCACATCACCAACTTCTTAGTGCCCTATTTCTGACCTGCGCTGACCACGCGGCGTTGCCTCAATGCCCTGCTGCGTGCACCCACAGGTGGCCAACATTGCAGTGGGGGTCAAGTCGGACCCATGACCTGTGCCACGTGCACGCTGACAGCTGGGCAGTTGACGACGGACCGTCTCTACCCCGTTACGACTTGAGTAGCGACTTGACTCCTGAACTTGGCTGGATGTGGCATCGCATGCATCAACATTGTGAGAGGGAGCAAACCTTGTGCAGCTGCTGGTTGCTGGTAGCAAGGGTTTGGCTCGTGCTGGCTCGTGCTGTGGGCATGGGAGTGGCGGGTGTTACTACTTGAGGAGAGGGTGGCCGCCCTTGCTGCGGTCCTTGCACATCACGGGGGCTTGTATACGGTACTGGCCAGTCTAATTGAAAGCTTGGGGCTTGTATGCTTTCCCAATTCCTACGCGTGGACCGCTTACAGCACACGCAGCAGTTGCACGGCACTGCGCATTGAGGTGTTGACCTGAACGGGTCGGAGGCTGACCTGTCACTGCAGGTCACAGCTTGCGAGCATGTGACGCATTGTATACCTCAGGGGAGAGTATACCTCCTCCGCAAGTGGAACTCCTTCAGTTACAAAGAAGCGCGTCGTGTACCTTTCAGGCTGTCGCATGATGAGTCAAGGTTTGCGTCAAGCAATTTCTGTCGTCCTTTTCATGCATATCAGGGATGGTGCAAGTATAACGCGAACACTTAGTTCTACACAGGCCTGCGGTCACACCCGGGGAAGTGTCCCCTGAAACTGTAAGACTCAACAAGTGCGGTCTCGTTGCACGCACGAAGAAAAGAAAAAGGCGTCATGCCAACCATCCTCCACAGGCCAGGACAACTCCATGAATGCACGTACACAGGTCTAGTGCGCGCAGCGCCTCTCAAATCCATCAGACCAACGAGCAACACCGCTCACCTGGCGCCCAACGGACGCCATCCCAGCCCTCCTGCCACTCCGCCTCTGCCTCCCTTCGCACCCTTCGCCAGCTACCCTGCACCACGCCTGCGCCTTCGCCGCATGCCAACCACGGCTGCAAGCAACACCCTGCTCCCCCATGCCCAACGCAAACCGCATGCAGCAACCCTGCACCCCGCAAGCCGCATCCAGCGTTCCCCTCAGCAGCAGCTGGACTTGGCCCGCTGGTTGGCCTGCGCGTTGTCCGCCAGCACGATCCCCCCCTGCGGTGGCCGCGGGGCCGCCTCCGGCTTGGGCAGCTTCCGCGCAATCTCCATGAACAGCTCGTTCACGTTCGCGGCCGTCTTCGCGGACGTCTCCAAGAAGTACAACCCGTTCTCCGCCGCGTACGCCTGCGCCTCCTCCGCCGTCACCGCGCGCTGGCTCTCCAGGTCCGCCTTGTTGCCTGCGTGCACGAGTGCGTGAGCGTTACGTGCGGCTGTGTTGGCACGTGCTGACAATTGTTCTTTGTCGACTGCGCCCCGTCGTCTAGTGCACAGTCATGGGCAGTATACGACGCTAGCCCATCTGTTGCTGTGCGTTGCAATGGGGTTCGTTGATAAAAGGTGGGCAAGTTGTGTGTGTGTGGGGGGCGGGG
>VFQN01005741.1_pt1 | contig 14861 bp, 16 predicted proteins | sample 3512371 | NCBI WGS metagenome assembly VFQN01 (sample SAMN10412370, study PRJNA504923) | tailings metagenome | isolation source: Replicate 2 from Balatoc abandoned mine | place: Philippines: Itogon, Benguet | collected 2017-08-28
TTAAAACTTGTTTTAGAACCGTTCATCACAATAAAATCAGGCTCGCCAAAGTTCTCCAATTCTTCTTCTGTAGGTCGGATAAACATATTTTTTACAAAATGTGCTTGCCACGCTACTTCCATGATAAACCGCACTTTTAATCGTGTATTTTCATTTGCACCGCAAAATGCATCAACAACATAAAGTTTTTTATCTGAAAGCTGACTAACTGTAGTTTCTTTCAATGCATTCCATGTAGCTTGTGAAATCGGCTTATTGTCATTTACCGCTTTATCTGAATTCCACCAAATGGTATTTTCAGTTATACTGTCTTTTACAATGTATTTATCTTTTGGAGAACGTCCTGTGAATTCACCTGTCATCACATTAACAGCTCCAAGCTCCGTTAGTTGGCCTTTTTCAAAACCAACCAAGTTTGCACTTAATTCATCATTATATAATTGCTCATACGTTGGATTGTAAACTATTTCCTTTGTATTATTGATTCCGTATTTTTCTAACGAAATCGTTTTCGTAAATTGAGCGAAATTCTCCATAAAAATTTAGTTTGTGTTGAAATATTTATGGCGCAAAGGTAAAAATTAATTAATTACAACGTTGTAGTTGAACGTTAAATTATATTTTTTTCTTCATAATTTGTACAAAAAGAACAATCCAAGCTGCAATTAAAAGTGTTCCGCCAATAGGTGTTATTGGCCCTAAAAATTTAAAATCAATTCCGGTCACACTTTTCGTAGTTAACAGATAAATAGAAATTGAAAAAAACGACACACCTAAGACTACCAAACCATAAATTTGCTTCTTAGTTTTTTCACTTAAATAAGTATTACTTAAACCTAGAAAAAGCAAAAACAAAGCGTGATACATTTGATATCTCACTCCCGTTTCGAAACTTACTAATTGCTCAACTGTTAGATAATTTTTCAAAGCATGAGCACCAAACGCACCCAATATTATGGCTGTTATTCCCAAAAAAGCAGCAGTACCGATTATTTTTCTTTCCATATTTGATAAAATAAAATACAAATTTATTCGTTATAGAACGAGAAACCTTAAAATTTGGCTTAATTTTTGAACTTTAACACTATCTATATTTTATATTTGCAACCTCAATTAAACACTAATGAAAAAAGCGTTTTTTATACTCAGTTCGCTAGTTATATTTTGCTCGTTTACAGCAGAAAACAACGTGAAAATTAAAGCTGGCGAAAAGTTGGTTTATGCCGGCTCATACAACATGAGCGGATTAATGACTCAACTGGCCCAAGTAACCATGTCAACCGAAAATGTGGCTACAGCAAAAAATAATTATTTGCACTTAAGTTGCGAACTTTCTACTTACAGCAAATGGGATTCCTTTTTCAAAATCAGAGATATTTACGAATCCTATGTTCATCCGGTAACCTTGGAACCAAGTCTCTATAAAAGAAGCATTGACGAAGGTGGTTATACCAAAAAAGAAAAATATGTTTTCAAAGACAATAAAGTAACCAGCACCGTTAAAAAGAGAACTTATCCGGAATCAACCAAAACATTCAATATCAAACCGACAAGCATTGATGCTGTTTCGATTATTTATCAATTGCGATTGGTTGATTTTTCAAAAATGCAAGCCGGACAAACCAAATCCTATAGTATCGTTTTTGATGAAAAAGAAATTCCGGTTACTTTAAAATATATGGGAAAAGAAACTGTAAAAGCAGGAAATCTTGGCAACAAAGAATGTTATAAAATTTCTATCGGAGCTAAAACAGATGCTTTAAAAGGAAAAGACAAAAACCTAATTTGGCTTACAGCCGATGCTAAAAAAGTTCCAGCACTAATCAAATTCAGCATTCCTGTTGGAACAGGACAATTAGCATTAACCTCAGCTACAGGAATATAAACTATGAGAAAGTTATTAATTGGATTAGCTGTTTTCTTTACGCTATTAGCAATTGCTTTGAGCGTTTTACCTTTTGACACATTGGCATTTTTACCTATTGGATTAGCTTTGGTTTTTGGATTATTACTACTTGGGAAATCAAATGAAAATCAGAAAAAATTTCCAAAAATTCTATTGACGATTACTGCTTTATGTTCTATTTTTGTTTTAGGAAAAACACTTTTGGTAAAAGACGAAGTTGAAGTTGACAAAACTTTTGAAAAACAGAAAATAGAAACTAAACAGGAAGCCAAAAAAGAGCTTGAAGAATTAGAACAATTAGAAAGTGATTTAGAATAATTTCAAAACCCATTCGTACTGAATGGGTTTTTTATTTCCGCAAATTCATACATTTGCCACAACAACAAACAAACGAATGAGAAACATATTGATTATCGGTGCAGGTCGTTCTGCATCATCGCTTATAAAATACCTTCTTGAAAAGTCCGCTCAGGAAAATCTACATATAACCATTGGTGATTTATCTTTGGAATTAGCACAACGCAAAACCAACAATCATCCGAATGCAAAACCAATTGCCTTAGACATCAATAACGCAGAACAACGTCAAAGCGAAATTCAAAAAGCCGACATTGTTATTTCGATGCTTCCGGCACACATGCATATTGACGTAGCAAAAGACTGCGTGAAATTTAAGAAAAACATGGTTACAGCTTCTTATATTTCTGATGCGATGCAAGCTTTAAACGAAGAAGTAAAAGCAAACGGTTTGGTTTTCATGAACGAAATTGGGCTTGACCCGGGAATTGACCACATGAGCGCAATGAAAGTCATTGACGAAATTCGTTCCAAAGGCGGAAAAATGATTTTATTCGAATCCTTTTGTGGTGGATTAGTAGCTCCGGAAAGCGACACCAATCTTTGGAACTATAAATTCACCTGGGCACCGAGAAATGTGGTTTTAGCTGGACAAGGTGGAGCAGCCAAGTTCATCCAGGAAGGAAAATACAAATACATTCCGTATCACAAATTATTCCGAAGAACCGAATTCCTTGAAGTAGAAGGTTATGGAAAATTTGAAGGTTATGCCAATCGTGATTCACTTAAATACCGAAGTGTTTACGGACTTGACGATATCCTGACTTTATATCGCGGAACCATTCGCCGTGTGGGTTATTCCAAAGCATGGAATATGTTTGTACAATTAGGAATGACCGATGATACGTATACAATGGAAAACTCCGAAACCATGAGTTACCGCGACTTCATCAATTCATTTTTACCCTATTCGCCAACTGATTCAACAGAAATTAAAACTCGCTTGCAACTTGGCATTGAGCAAGACGATATTATGTGGGATAAATTACTGGAACTCGATTTATTCAATTCTAATAAAATTGTAGGATTGAAAAACGCTACGCCAGCGCAAATACTGGAACATATTCTAAACGACAGTTGGTCATTACAACCCGATGACAAAGACATGATTGTAATGTATCATAAATTTGGCTACGAAATCAACGGCGAGAAAAAACAAATCGATTCCAAAATGGTATGCATTGGCGATGACCAAACTTATACTGCCATGGCAAAAACCGTAGGTTTACCCGTAGCCATGGCGGCCATTCAAATCTTGAACGGAAAAATTAAAACTCCAGGCGTACAATTACCTATCCATAAAGAAGTTTACGAACCAATTCTAAAAGAACTCGAAGAATTTGGCGTAATTTTCAAAGAAACCGAAAGTGCTTATATTGGCTACAATCCAGACAGATTATTAGGGAATTAATTTTTTATTTTAAGCGAAAGGTTTGGGATTTATCAGTAATTGCAATTCCTGCCTTTCATTCTATCTTTTTCTTTCCAAGAAAAAGGATGCCATTTCAGTCAGGGCTAAAAGATTTTCCATTTTTATTTCTTTTAGCTTTCTTAAAACTATTCAAAAATCAAAATCACAACCGATTTTGATTTTTTTATTTCCAATTAAAACAAAACCATTATTTTTACTTTTAAATTATTTGATTATGAAAATAAATCAGTTACAAATAGAAATTGACGGTATCGATAAAGAAATTCTGCGTGATTTAATGGAAGATGCTCGAAAACCTATTCTACAAATTGCAAATAAAATAGGAATTTCGGGTGCGGCAATTCATCAACGGTTGCGAAAACTGGAAGATGCCGGTGTTATTTCGGGTTCAAAAATCGTGATTGACAATAAAGTTTTAGGCTATAAAACTATGGCGTTTATCGGTGTTTATTTGGATAAAGCTTCTAGCAATTCGGATGCTGTACGGGAACTTAAAAAAATCCCTGAAGTTCTAGAATGTCATTATACTACCGGAAACTGGTCGATTCTTATCAAAATTATTTGTCGCGATAACGAACATTTGATGCAATTACTCAATAAAAAAATCCAACCAATTGATGGTGTTTCAAGAACGGAAACGTTTATTTCGTTGGAACAACAAATTGAAAGACAAATTCAGCTTTAGACTGATTTAGATTGTTAGACTTCTTAGATTTTTAGATATTACTAAAGTGGCTTTTTAGCCCCGATTGAAGCAAGTATCCTTTTTTGTTTTTGGGAAAAGCCCTTCGACTGCGCTCAAGGTGACAAACAAAAAAGATACTGCTAAAAGCGGGAATTACTTTTCCTGAAACTACCCGAACGATTCGCTACTAAATAAAAAAATCCAAATTCTAGAGTTGAATTTGGATTTTATTTTTTGAGTTTATTATTCTTAATCTCTTCGTCCGAAAACTTGAAATGCCCAATAAATAAGTGATGCTAAAGCTCCGATAGCAGCAACTACATAGGTTCGCGCTGCCCATTTTAAAGCATCTTCGGCTCCGGCAAATTCTTGTTGGCTTACCATATTTTTATTTTTTAGCCAAGCCAAAGCGCGATTACTTGCATCATATTCTACCGGTAAAGTAATAAAACTGAAAGCGGTTGCCACTGACATCAAAACCAATCCTGCGATGGCAACGTAGTAACCAAATCCTAATCCGGAAGCGGCGCCAAGTATCAATCCACCGATGATTAACCACTGTGATAACATGGATGAAATGTTTACAATTGGCACTAACTGTGAACGCAATTGTAACATATTGTAAGCTGTTGCGTGTTGCACAGCATGTCCAACTTCGTGAGCGGCAACTGCCGCAGCAGCAGCATTTCTTTGATTATAAACTGCTTCCGAAAGGTTTACGGTTTTATCTGCTGGATTGTAATGATCGGTTAATCTTCCCGGAGTGGAAATTACTTTTACATCATAAATTCCGTGGTCTTGAAGCATTTGCGATGCAATTTCGGCTCCAGACATACCATTTCGAAGATGAATTTGTGAATATTCATCAAATTTGCTTTTCAGTTTTGAACTTACTAGCCAACTTACCAAAGCGATTGCTCCAAGTAAAATATAATATCCTATCATTTTTAAGTCTTTTTAGTTTTCTTAATTGCAATCAAATAGTACGCCAAAAACCTTTTATGTCATATTGTCATTTACAACAATGTAATTCCAAAAACAAATCGGTTGTTGCCTGATTCTCCTACATTGTTCAAAATACTTCCAAATTCTGAACGGTATCTTCCACGAGTTAAGGCAAATTCATAACCTACATTTACACGTATTTGCATGCTTGATTTTTTAAACAAATACACTGAAGCCGATGGTCCAAAATATAACATCTGGTTGGTAAAACTTACATGTCCGCTGTTGTTATTGGGTTCTAAATCGTTTAAATCAATCGTGTTGTCTTTACTATAAATATCATACTGATTGCCTAAAAATGCTAATCCAAGTCCGGTGGTGAAGGCAAATTTTTCCTGATTTACCACATTATAATGAACTCTCAAACGAGTATTAAAACCTCGATATTTCATTTCGTTATTGCCCTCGTTTGGTTTAGCAAATAAAAATCCGAATTCAATATCGCCTGAATATTTTTCCATAAAAAGGTTTAGGCCAAAATGAACTTCGGGCACAAAACTATTGAGTTCCGGTAGATTGGCGTTTTTTAGTTTTTTATTCAAATTCATTCCGTCGTTTACATTTCCTGTGAAGCCAATATAGGTTTCCAGTTTATAGGATTTAGACGTTTTTACGGAATCAACAACTTTGGTTTCTTCTTGTGCCAATGCTATAACAGATGACAACATTAAAACAGATAATAGTACTTTTTTCATAATGTGGCTTTTAATTGTTTTCTCAAAAATAAATATCGTGTTTCTTGAATTGTAACGATTTAACTTTTTATTTACAAAGTGTAATAAACGCTATCAACTGTGAAGATTCGTAGTAAGTAAAGGAAACGTTTACAACTTCGAATCCTTCGTTTACCTTTTTGTTTAAAAATTGCTCTACTTTTTCCGTAAGTTTTTCTTTCATACTTGTAAAGCCAGCTGTTTCGGTAATGGTGTGTATTTCAAATTTTTTCATGGTGTATGTTTTTACTGAATTAGACGTAAAATCTAAAATAGGTTACAAGAGTAAACATAAAAATATAGCCACGATTCACAGATTGATTTGAAATCCGTGAATCTGTGGCTATAAAACACTTCGACATTCCGAAACTTCGGAACAGTATGACAATATATTATCCAACCAAATTGATAATTTTACCCGGAACGATAATAATATTCTTTGGTGTGTTTCCAGCCAATTGTGCAATGGTTCGTTCGTCTGCCATAACGATTTCCTGAATTTGGTCTTTGGTTAAATCCAATGGTAATTTGATGGTAAAACGCATTTTTCCATTGAATGAAACCGGATATTCTTTTTCGCTTTCCACTAAATACTTTTTCTCAAAAACAGGGAAAGCTACAGTTGAAATTGAACCTTCGTGACCTAATTGTGACCAAAGCTCTTCGGCAATATGTGGCGCATAAGGTGAAACTAAAATCGCTAATGGTTCCAAAATCGCTCTGTGATGACATTTTTGTTGCGCCAATTCATTCACACAAATCATAAACTGTGAAACCGATGTATTGAACGAGAAATTCTCGATGTCTTCAGTAACTTTTTTGATGGTTTTGTGTAACGATTTGTACATTTCTGCTGTTGGTTCATCATTGGTAACATTTAAACCATTATCATCAAAATACAAACGCCACAGTTTTTTCAAGAAACCATACACTCCGGTAATTCCGGCAGTATTCCATGGTTTTGCTTGTTCCAATGGACCCAAAAACATTTCATACAAACGCAACGTATCTGCACCATAATCATTACAAATGTCATCAGGATTGACAACATTATATTTTGATTTTGACATTTTTTCTACTTCGCGACCAACAATGTATTTTCCGTTTTCTTTTATAAAAATTGCATCTTTGTAATCAGAATATAATGGGTGGTTTTTAAAAGCTTCTTCATATAACTCATTGGTAATATCATTAATTACTGACAAATCAACATGAATTGGGTCAAAAGAAACTCTTCTTTCAAAACCTGTAGAATATTCATCTCTCTCAAATTCTTGATCAAACTTCTTTTCAATTTCATTAAATAAATCTTCATCAATTTCTTTCAACACAAGATAATTGTTCTCTATTTTTTTTCGAAATTCATTAGAAATGAAACAATTATAGACAATTGATGACCAACCTGTCTTAGAATTTGGTCTGAATTCAAGTTTTAATCTATAAACAAAAGCACTCATTCCTAAAATCATTCCTTGATTGATCAACTTCTTGAAGGGTTCTTCGGTTGGAGCGAAACCTTTGTCTTTTAAGAATTTGTTCCAAAAACGAGAATACAACAAATGTCCGGTGGCGTGTTCGCTTCCGCCAATGTATAAATCTACGTTTTCCCAGTATTTTAGAGCATCTGCTGAGGCAAATTCGGTTGAATTGTGCGCATCCATATAACGCATCCAATACCAAGAAGAACCAGCCCAACCCGGCATTGTGTTTAATTCAAGTGGAAAAATAAATGCCTCCTCTAACTCCTCCAAAGGAGGAGAACTTACACTGTTAGTTTTTGTATTCCAATACCAGTTTTTTGCGTTTCCTAATGGTGGTTGTCCGTCTTCGGTTGGCAAATATTTTTCAACTTCCGGCAAAACGATTGGCAAATGTTTAGCATCAATCATTTGTGGCAATCCGTTCACATAATAAACAGGAAATGGTTCACCCCAATATCTTTGACGAGAGAAAACCGCATCACGCAAACGATAATTGGTTTTGCCTTTTCCTTGCCCGATTTTCTCCAATTCTTCGATGACTTTTTTCGTTCCAGCTTTGTAATCCAATCCATTTAGAAAATCAGAATTCACTAATTCAAATCCGCTTTTTTCTGCAAAAGCTTGTTCTGAAATATCTTGATTGAAAATATTTTTAATTTCAGGCATTCCATTTTGCCCTTTGAAGAAATTGGCAAAAGCATAATCTCTTTCGTCGCCACATGGAACCGCCATAACGGCACCTGTTCCGTAACCTGCCAAAACATAATCGCCAATCCAAACCGGAATTGGTTCTTTGGTAAACGGATGTTCGGCAAATGCTCCGGTAAAAACTCCTGAAATGGTTTTTACATCGGCCATTCTTTCACGTTCCGAACGCTTTGCTGTTGCTTCAACATAAGCATCAACTGCAGCTTTTTGTTCCGGTGTTGTGATTTGTGCCACCAATTCATGTTCTGGTGCTAAGGTCATAAACGTAACTCCAAAAATAGTATCTGGTCTTGTCGTAAAAACTTCAATTACCTCATCGTTATTTTTCAATTTGAACTTCACACTTGCGCCAACCGATTTTCCAATCCAATTGCGTTGTGATTCTTTAATGGATTCACTCCAATCAATAGTATCTAAACCTTGCAATAATCTTTCGGCATACGCAGAAATTCGCATTGACCATTGTGTCATTTTTTTACGAATAACCGGATGTCCGCCACGTTCTGAAACACCATTTACAATTTCGTCATTCGCCAAAACGGTTCCTAAAGCCGGACACCAGTTTACTTCAGTTTCTGCCAAATAAGTCAAACGATATTGCAATAAAATCTTTTGTTGTTCATCTGATGAAAAGGAATTCCATTCTGAAGCAGAAAAAGTTACAATATTATCATCACAAACCGCATTTACTGTTGCATTTCCTTCTTTTTGAAAAATTGAAATTAAGGTCGAAATATCTTCGGCTTTATCCGAATCATTATTATACCAAGAATTAAAAAGCTGAATAAAAATCCATTGTGTCCATTTGTAATAATCGGGATTTGAAGTTCGCACTTCTCTACTCCAATCAAATGAGAATCCGATTTTATCTAATTGTTCACGGTAACGAGCAATATTTTCACGAGTCGTTTTTTCGGGATGTTGTCCCGTTTGAATCGCATATTGCTCTGCCGGTAATCCAAACGAATCATACCCTTGAGGATGCAACACATTAAAACCTTTATGTCGTTTAAATCGCGCTACAATATCGGAAGCAATGTAACCCAGCGGATGTCCAACGTGTAATCCTGCACCACTTGGATAAGGAAACATGTCCAAAACATAATATTTTGGTTTATCTGAATTATTACTTGCTGCAAAAGTTTGGTTTTTTGCCCAATATTCTTGCCATTTGGCTTCGATTTGTTCGTGGAAATATTTCATTCGTCCCTTAAATTATTTTATACTTTTTTGTAATAAATTACATTATTAAATTTCTGAATTTCCTTTTAGGAGTTAATCGAAAGTTAATGTCTATACTAATCGGTGCCAAATTTACGTTTTAAGTAGTAATTTCAAAACTTTAAAGTTCATAAACATTTGAATAAACAAATTCTTTATTATTTTTACGGCTTAAATTATTTTCTATGGCATCTTCTTTTGAAAAGTTTCAAAAACGCAGGGTAATTACTTCTTATTTTTCTGTTGTTTTAAGTGTTTTTTTAGTCCTTTTTTTATTGGGAACACTTGGGCTTTTTGTTATTAATTCCAAACGTATTTCGGATAACTTTAAGGAAGATATCGTCATGACTATTTTCCTTAGAAATGAAGCAAACGATTCGATTATCAAAGCTTTTGACGAAGAATTACGATTGGCTTCTTTTGCAAAAGATTATGTTTATGTTAGTAAAGAAAAAGCGGCAGAACAACATAAAAGCGTAATCGGCGAAGATTTCATGCAGTTTCTAGGTGTAAACCCTCTACAAAATTCATTTGATGTGCATATCAAAGCTGATTATGTAACGAATGATAGTTTTAAAAAAATTGCGACACGCTTACGTAAAAACGAAATGATTGCCGATGTCGTTTATGACCAACAATTGGTTACATTGGTTAACGACAATGTAAAAAGTATCAGTATGTGGATTCTAATCATCAGTTCGATTTTCGCAGTGATTTCTGTACTACTGATTAACAGTTCAATGCGATTGGCCATTTTTTCCAATCGCTTTATCATCAAAACCATGCAATTAGTTGGTGCGACTAAATCATTTATTAGAAAGCCATTCATTGTGAGAAGCATTATGTTAGGGATGATTGGCGCTGTTCTTGCCGTTTCGGCCTTGATTGGCGGTTTAATTTACATTGATGCCAATTTTCCTAATCTTAAAATTTTTAAAGATTTACCAGAAACCGGATTGGTATTGCTTGGTGTTTTAGTACTTGGCGCATTTATTCCATGGTTGAGCACTTATTTTGCCACACAACGTTTCCTGAATTTAAGAACAGACGATTTATATTAATTACGAATTAAAAAAAGAGGATAAGATTAGCTTGCGCTCAGTTCGCTTCGCTCGAGTGTCTTCGTTCCTCGCAATGACAATATGAAAAATAACGAACACAAACCCGATTTTCTTTTTGAAAAAACAAATTATACCGTACTTTTAATTGGTATTGCTGTTATTGCTTTAGGATTTATTCTTATGGCTGGCGGCGGAAGTGATGATCCAAAAGTTTTTAGTGAAGATATTTTCAATTTCCGTAGAATAAGACTGGCACCGGCAGTTGTTCTTCTTGGTTTTGGAATCACTATTTATTCTATTTTTAAAAAGAAGTAATTAGTAAATAGTGAATAGTAATTAGCAAATGACTATTCACTAATCGCTTTTCGCTAATCACTACACCTATGGATTACATTCAAGCTATTATTCTAGCAATTATTGAAGGAATTACGGAATTCTTGCCGGTTTCTTCTACGGGACACATGATTATTGCTTCCTCTTTCTTTGGCATTGCTCATGACGACTTTACCAAACTTTTTACGATTGTAATTCAGTTGGGAACGATTTTATCAGTTGTAGTTTTATATTTCAAACGTTTTTTTCAAACTATTGATTTTTACTTCAAATTATTAGTAGCATTTATTCCTGCCGTAGTTTTAGGATTGTTATTAAGTGATTTTATTGATGATTTGCTTGAAAATCCAATCACAGTAGCCATTTCATTAATTATTGGTGGAATTATTTTACTAAAAGTTGACGAATGGTTTACACCAAAAGAAGAAACACAAGTTGTTAAGGAAATTAATTATGCGACTGCTTTTAAAATTGGAATGTTCCAATGTTTAGCCATGATACCTGGTGTTTCCCGAAGCGGCGCAAGTATCGTTGGTGGAATGTCACAAAAATTATCAAGAACAACTGCTGCTGAATTTTCGTTTTTCTTAGCTGTTCCAACGATGCTTGGAGCAACGGTAAAAAAATGTTATGATTACTACAAAGCAGGTTTTGTTTTATCTGATGAACAAGTAAATTTATTGATTATTGGTAATGTTGTTGGATTTATTGTAGCCATGATTGCGATTAAATCGTTTATTGGATTTTTGTCTAAAAATGGGTTTAAACTATTTGGTTATTACCGAATTATTGCCGGAATTGTCGTATTGCTAATCCACTTTTTTATCCAAAAGTTAACTATTATTTAATGACAGCCGAAGATTTTCTTGAAGGTCAAATCCTTTTGATAGACAAACCTTTAACTTGGTCATCGTTTCAAGCGGTGAACAAATTGAAATATGTCTTAAAACGAAAATACGACTTACCAAAGAAATTCAAAATTGGTCATGCCGGAACTTTAGATCCGTTAGCAACTGGATTATTAATTATTTGCACCGGAAAATTTACCAAAAAAATTACCGAAATTCAGGCACAAGTCAAAGAATACACTGGGACAATTGTTCTTGGAGCGACAACACCAAGTTATGATTTGGAAACCGAAGTTGACGCAACTTTTCCAACAGAACATATCAACGAATCCTTACTACTTGAAACCACAAAACAATTTCTTGGTGAAATTGAACAAAAACCACCTGTTTTTTCTGCTATCAAAAAAGATGGAAAACGCTTGTATGAGCATGCTCGCGCTGGCGAAGAAGTGGAAATTGCATCCCGAAAAACAACCATTTACGAATTTGAAATCACCCGAGTTGCTTTGCCTGAAATAGATTTCAGAGTACAATGCAGTAAAGGAACGTATATTCGTTCGCTGGCATTTGACTTTGGAAAAGCATTACAATCCGGCGGATATTTATCCGTTTTACGCCGAACAAAAATTGGCGATTATTCGGTTGAAAACGGAATTACTCCTGAAGCGTTTGAGAAAACTTTGGAATAATATTTAAAATTTCCCCCTGTGTACTCAATCCTTTATCGTGTAAATACCATTTTTGAAGTTCGGTTTTTGCCGTTTCATCTACAACACCATGCATTGCTTTGTAATCCAAAATCAATTGTTTTGCTCCTGTTGGCCTTGGTCCAAAATCGCCCAAAACTTCCAACGAATTTTTATCTAAAACAATCAATTTAGGAATAGATTTTGTTCCATTTGTTAAAAATAGATTCATTAGTTCTTCATTTTCATCGCGAAAAACTATTTTCAAATCTATTTTTTCTGATTGTTCCACCATTTTATTAATAATTGGTAAAACCTGAGCTGCATCACCACACCAACCTTCGGAAATAACTAACCAAATCATCTCAGAATCGATTTTTTGCAATTGTTTTACATTTTCTTCGGAAACAACCATTGTTTTATCCAAGCGATTCATTCGAACTTCATTCAATTCACTGTAATGTGTCAAATCTTCCGACTGTTCATTTCCTGTAGATTTGCCTTCTTGTAAAAGTGCCGAAACAACATTTCTATACTCTTGATACGAATAACTTCTTGTCAAGCTTTGTTCAATTATAGACTTCATAATTCAGTTTAGTTTGTAGTGCAAATGTAGTAAACCCTTTTTTGTTATTTTGTAATAAATGTTACGAAACATTCTTTTTCAAATCAATTACAAAAAGAGAATATGTTTATATTTGCATCACAAAAATAAAAACTCAACACAACTAATGACTTGAGCGTTAGCAACAGCATTACTTTTAAAACAATACAAAACAGACAATGAAATACAAAAGAATTCTTCTAAAACTAAGTGGTGAAGCTTTGATGGGTGAAAGACAATATGGAATTGACCCGAAACGTCTTGCTGAATATGCTGATGAAATCAAAGAAATTCATGATAAAGGAGTTGAAATCGCAATCGTAATTGGTGGCGGAAATATTTTTAGAGGAGTTGCCGGAGCAAGTAACGGTATGGACAGAGTTCAGGGTGATTATATGGGAATGCTTGCTACCGTCATCAACGGAATGGCATTACAAGGCGCACTGGAAGACAAAGGCATGCTTACACGTTTACAAACCGCACTAAAAATTGAAGCTATTGCCGAACCTTACATTAAAAGAAGAGCCGTTCGTCATTTGGAAAAAGGAAGAATTGTAATTTTTGGTGCCGGAACAGGAAATCCTTATTTTACGACCGATACAGCAGCTGTTCTTCGTGGTGTTGAAGTAAATGCCAATGTAATTTTAAAAGGAACACGAGTTGATGGAATATATGATTCTGATCCGGAGAAAAACGCCAATGCAGTAAAATTTGAAAACATTACTTTTGATGATGTAATTAAAAAAGGATTGAATGTAATGGATACAACAGCATTCACTTTAAGTCAGGAAAATGAATTGCCAATTGTAGTTTTTGATATGAATACCAAAGGTAATTTATTAAAAATCTGTGAAGGACAAAACATTGGAACAACAGTAAAAATATAGATTAATTAAACTTCTTAGATTTTTAGACTACTAGACTTTCTAAAACCTAATAATCTAAGACTCTAACAATCTAACAATCTAAATTATAATGGAAGAAATTGAATTTATTTTAGACAGCACTAAAGAATCAATGAACGGTTCTATTGCGCATTTAGAAAAAGAACTTTTAAATATTCGCGCCGGAAAGGCTTCGCCACAAATGCTTGGCGGTGTTTTTGTTGACTATTATGGTTCGCAAACACCACTTTCGCAAGTAGCTAATATCAATACGCCCGATGCCAGAACCATTACGGTTACGCCTTGGGAAAAAAGCATGTTGCAACCTATCGAAAAAGCTATCATGATTGCTAATCTTGGTTTTAACCCGATGAACAATGGCGACAACATTATCATTAGTGTTCCGCCATTAACAGAAGAAAGAAGACGCGACTTAGTAAAACAAGCAAAATCAGAAGCAGAAGATGCTAAAATAGGAATCAGAAACGCTCGTAAAGATGCTAATACCGAAATCAAAAAGTTAGAAAAAGACGGAACTTCGGAAGACATTTGTAAAAAAGCTGAAGAAGATGTTCAAAAACTAACTGACGCCTATATCAAAAAAATTGACGAACACTTGGTTATCAAAGAAGCCGAGATTATGAAAGTGTAACTTGTTAATTCAATATTAAAATCCGTCATGATTTATCCTGACGGATTTTTTTATTACTACTTTTGCGTAAATCTTTTTTGATGAAGTATTTAATTGGTTTATTGCTTTTATTTTCTGCTACGCTTCAGGCACAAATAGCATTAACCGGAATTGTAAAAGATGCTTCTACTAAAAAACCACTTCCTTTTACTTCTATTCAACTTGATAACGGACTAAAATCTGTTTCGGATGTTGATGGTAAGTTTCATGTTATATCAAAGGAAAACTTCACTTCATTTACCATTT
>VFQN01005742.1_pt1 | contig 14859 bp, 9 predicted proteins | sample 3512371 | NCBI WGS metagenome assembly VFQN01 (sample SAMN10412370, study PRJNA504923) | tailings metagenome | isolation source: Replicate 2 from Balatoc abandoned mine | place: Philippines: Itogon, Benguet | collected 2017-08-28
AGGCCCAGCTGTCGACCTGGCTGACCAGGATCGCGTTGAACGAGGCCCTCGGACGCATGCGACGGCGGCGGCCGACCGCCGAACTCACCGAGCCTGCGTTGAATGAAGGATCTCTGATCATGTTTCCCACCTCGCTGATGCCGGCCGGCCCGGAAACCGAGGTTGCCCGGAGCCAGGTCCGGCAGATCCTTGAACATGCCGTGGATGGTCTGCCCGACCTGTTTCGGATCGTCTTCATCCTCCGCGACGTGGAAGGCCTCAGTGTCGAGGAAACGGCCCGCCACCTTGCGATCAAGCCGGAGACCGTCAAGACGCGGCTCCACAGAGCGAGGAAGCTGATGCGTGCCGCGATCGAGGAGAGGCTCTCCGCAGCGTTCGGCGATCTGTTTCCATTCGATGGCGCACGCTGTACGGGCATGGCCGACCGGGTCGTCGCCCGATTGCGCGTGAGAGGATTGTGTTGATCGTCACTCGGCGTCCGCGATGACAAGGGCTGGGCCAACGGCGGTGATGTGTCCGCCTGCCACGGCGAGAGCATCGGCAATGCCCTGCGTGACCGTTGCATCTGCATCGAGGTCCAGACGGCCGATCCTGGTCTTGCCATAGCCGAAGGGCAGGGGCTCCAGCGTTTCACGGGTTACAGATGCCGTGATCAGCGGCGACTTGGCGCCCGCGCCGGCAATTTCGACCGATGTCGGCCAGACGTTGAGTACCAGTCTTGTGCCGGGCTGGGAGCCGTCGTCGCGTGTAAAGGTGGCGAGAGCCGGCCGTCCGCCATTGTAGGACTGCAAAGGAGGAAGGTCCGACAGCGGACCGACAGCTGGCAGCGTATGCGACAGCGTGCTGAAGAACAGGCTCGCCGGGTGCTCCCGCCAGCCTGCTTTTTCCAGCGCCGCCCGCACGGTTGTCAACGGCATGTCCGTCTGCAGGATCAGCGGCTCGGCGAACTCCCCGTCGAACAGAACCCTGGCTTGCGGGATCGAACGCCAAGCTCCCTGCTTCCAGTCGTCATCGGCGATCGTATCGATGGGCAGCGGCTGGCTGTAACTCGCCAGGGCGCCGCCGAATCCCCGGTCGATATGAATCGCGTAGGTACCAAGATAGATCAGGCCGGCGGCAGCCGCGATCTTTCCCGCCGGCAAACCGAGTTCACGGCCGTGCAGCAGGAATGCCAGGAGCAGCACCATCGACCCGCCGAACAGCACGCCGGCAATCACATCACTCGGCCAATGGGCAAGCAGGTAGACACGGGACAAGGCGATCAGTGCCAGCAAGGCTGCGGTCGACGCGTAGACGACAGACTTCCAACGAGTCGGCAAGGCATGCGCGAGGATCACCACGATGCCCCCGATGATGGCGATCGAAAGGGTCGCGTGACCGCTGGGGAAGCTGAAGGCGTCGGCGCCGCTGTACCGCGGCATGGGACGCGGTCTCTCCAGCAGCGACTTGGCAAGCGGCACGAAAACGGCTGCTCCGATGAAGGTGACCGTCGCCATGGCGGCGAGCCGCCAGCGTCTCAGGAAGAGCAGGATCACGACGAACGCGACCGCCAGCGGTGTCAGGGTGACGCTGTCTGCCAGCATGGTGACGAGTACCATCACGTGGTCGCCGGGAGCGTTGCGCAACGTCTGGAGAAACATGCTGATGGCTTGGTCGGATGCGGCGAGCTCGGGCTCGAACAACAGGTTGACCACCACCAGTACGAAGCCGGCGATACCGAACAGGCAAAACACCGCAAGGCAGAAGGCGACGAAGGCGCCTTCCTCGTTGAGCAGGACGCGGGCGGTGAGCCCGGCGATCCGAGAATCCATGTTTTTGAGATGATCCGCCATCCACAGTCTCACTTTGTCGAGGCGGGGCAGGGTGAATGCGAGCGTCATCTTGGTCAGGTACCAGGCCAACACGAGCACGATGAGGACGCCGACGAGCAGAGCCGCCAGCCGGGGGTTGGCGGAATGTGCGAGGTCGAAGCCGCGGCCAAGCGCGACCGAAGGAATGATATGGGCGCCGGCCCAGGCGAAGGCCGAGACGATGTTGACCACTGTGAAGCGGACGACACCCATGTCCATCATACCCGCGATGCCAGGGATGACCGACTTCACGCCGGGGATGAAGCGGCCGATGAAGACGCTCTTGCCGCCGTGCCTTTGGAAGAACGCCTCGCCCTTGTCGAGCAGTTGGGTGTAGCGGCTGAATGGCCAGATCTGGCGGACCCGTTCCTTCCATATATGGCCGAACCAGAAGGAGACCGCGTCGCCGACGACAGCGCCGAAGGTCGAAGCGAGGAAGATCGGCAAGAAAGAGAGCTTGCCCATGCCGACCATGGTTCCCGCCGCCACCAGGACGACGGTAGACGGTACGAAGAGCCCGATGACGAACAGCGCCTCGCCGGCCGAGATAAGGAACACGATGAGCAGCGCCCAGGTTGGGTTGGCCTCAATGAGATCCACGAGCACTTGAAGGAAGCCGAAGATAGTCATGTGCGTGAGCTTATTGCCTCATCTTATTGAAACTGCATGTCGTTCTCGTTGCTCCTTGCCCCGAGGAAGCGAGGCCTCATCGTCACCGGCGAACGACGCCTTGTTGCAGACGGACCGTCTCCAGGAATCATCGCCTGCTTTCGGCCGCTGGACTGCGGCGTCCGCTTATCCTTGCGGCCGACGCTGCCGTCCAACCCTATCACCGCGCACTGTTGGCATATATGTGGCGGTCAGGCTCAGGAAAACCTTGCGTAGCGTAAGCGTGACACGCGCGGGCATCGCACGGCGTCCCGGTACACGGATCCGATTGAGGTGATTGGGAAAGCACGTGGGCAGGTTGAAGAAAGTGGGCGTTTCGGCGGCGTGAAGTATTACTATTCCTTAATTTGAAAGTCGTCTTCGGCGGCGCTAGCTCTTCTGTAAGCGCGCCAGTCGGAGGCGAGACACGGCCGGCCAACACTTTCCGCCGAATAGACGGCATGTCGCACGTCACGGCGATCGGCGAAAGCCTCGCATGGAACATTTCGATGTCCACCACCTCGATCACCCGCCGTCACCGCATTCTTGCCCTGACAGGCGCAGCCGTCATAGTTGGACCTCTGTTGTTCGGAGCCGTCATGAAGGTCGGCCATGCCGACGCAGCATCGGGAGCCGTCGCCGAGCAGGCGGTGGCGACCACCACCAGATCCTTTGCCGACATCGTTGCCGCCGACAAGCCGGCCGTCGTGACGGTGACGACCAAGTTGAAGCAGCAGGATACTTCGGGGGATAGCCAGCAACTCGCTCCGGGATCGCCTTATGATCAGTTCTTCCATCAGTTCTTCGGCGACAAGATACCTGCCCCGTTGCAGCCGCATAACCAGGGCCAGATGGCCGAGGCGCTCGGCTCCGGTTTCATCGTTTCAACGGACGGCACCATCGTCACAAACAACCATGTCGTCGATGGCGCCACGGAGATCACCGTCACACTCGACGACGGCAAGGAATATAAGGCCCAGCTCATCGGCCGTGACTCCAAGACCGACCTCGCTGTTCTGAAGATCGACGCCAGCGGCCTTCCCACCGTCACCTGGGGCGATTCCGACAAGCTGCGCGCAGGAGACAGCGTGCTGGCGATCGGCAATCCGTTCGGCATAGGCACGACTGTGACGTCGGGAATCGTTTCTGCGCGCGGCCGCGACCTGCATAACGGCCCCTATGACGACTTCATCCAGGTCGATGCCGCGATCAATCACGGCAATTCGGGCGGACCGCTGGTCGACGGCGACGGACACGTCGTCGGCATCAACACCGCGATCTATTCGCCAAATGGCGGCAGCGTCGGTGTGGGTTTCGCCATTCCGTCCGACCAGGCTCAGGCCGTCGTCGCCAAGCTGGTCAAGAACGGCTCGATCGAGCACGGCTATCTCGGCGTACAGATCCAGCCGGTAACACCGGATGTCGCCGATGCGCTGGGCATGTCGAGCGCGTCGGGAGCACTGGTCGCCCAGGTGGTCGAAGGCTCGCCTGCGGCCAACGCCGGCATGATGAGCGGCGATGTGGTCACCAGCTTCGGCGGCAAGCCGGTGACTTCCGCACGTGATCTGTCTCGGCTCGTGGCCGATGTCGCACCCGGCACGAGCGACAATGTCACGGTCTGGCGCAAGGGCAAGGAGGTCAAGTTCGACGTCACCATCGGCAACAACGCTGACGAACAGCAGGCTTCCGCCCAGCAGCCGCAGGGGGCGCAGACCCCGAGCGCACAGCTCACGGTTCCCGAACTCGGCCTGGGCCTCGCCGAGATAACCCCTGATGTGCGCCAGAGCCTCGGCATCGACAAGTCTGTCCATGGCGCGATCGTCAGCTCCGTCGACCCCGACAAGGCCGCCGCCGATCGTGGCATCCATGAAGGCGACATCGTGACCTCCGTCAACGAGCAGCGGATGAAGTCTGCGAAGGACATCGTGCAGGCAATCCATACGGCCGAGAAGACCGGTCACAAGTCCGTGCTCCTGCAGATCCTGCGCGACGGTGATCAGATATTCGTCGGCATTCCGACCGGCAACGCGTAAGCGTTGTCGCTTGGCCTGCTCGCGGTCTGCGGCGAGCAGGCCCCTTTTGGGGGGCATCGGCGAGACCCCCGGCTCCCTCAGGTGATTACGCGGCGCCTTCAGACCGGTGCCGATCTTCGGAACGACACGGCAGGGCTTGCGGCATCCGCCGTAAGCGATATCAGTCGCACGGACAATTCCTCGATGGTGGGTTCCGCCGTGCTGGATTTCCTTCGTCGCCCTCCGGTCCTGATGCTCCTAGCCGCGACGATCTTCGTCGTCGACACCGTTACCGACCTGCCCATCGCCGCCGCCGTCTTCTACGTCGTCGTGGTGCTTGCGTCGGTCGGGCTGTGGAAGCGGCGCGGCGTCCTGGCGGTGGCCGCGATCTGCGTCGGCCTGACCGTCGTCAGCTTCCTGCTTACGCGCGGCGGACATTATTCGACCGGCCTGGCCAACAGCGTCATCAGCATTACCGCTATCGCCGTGACCACCTATCTCGCGCTGAAAGCCGAAGAGGCGCGCGCCGCTATGCAGGACAGCCAGGCGCAGCTCGCCCGCTTCGCGCGGATCGCGGCGCTAGGTGAGCTTACGGCTTCGATCGCGCATGAAGTCAATCAGCCTCTGACGGGCGTGGTGACCAACTGCAACGCCTCGTTGCGCTGGCTGGCCGCCCAGCCGCCCGAGCTCGTGGAAGCCAAGGCCGCGATCGAGGATGCGGCGAAGGATGCCGTCCGCGCCGCCGACATCATCGCCAGGGCACGGGCGCTGGTGAAACGCGGGCCAGGGCAGAAGGAGGCGATTGACCTCGCCGCGCTCGTCGAAGAAACGCTCGACCTCGCTGCGGCGGAATCCGAACCGGGTGGCGTGACCGTGCGGACCGAGTTCGGAGATTGGTTGCCCAGGGTCGAAGGCGATCGGGTCCAGTTGCAGCAGGTCGTGCTCAACCTCGTGAACAATGCCATAGACGCGATGCGGGTGGCCCCGGACGGCCCGCGCGACCTCATGGTTGGTGCTCGCCGCGAGGACGCAGGCCACGTGCTGGTAACGGTGCGCGACACGGGCGAGGGCCTTCCGCAAGGCGAGCCCGAGCGGATCTTCGACCCGTTCTACAGCACCAAGCCTGAAGGCATGGGAATGGGGCTGGCGATCACCCGTTCGATCGTCGAGGCGCATGGCGGCCGCATCTGGGCCGAGCCGAACAGCCCGCGCGGTACGGTCGTCCGCTTCACGCTGCCGACAGCCTGATCGGAGACGTCTTGCCAACAGCACCGACTCTCCGGAGAAAGGCCGTCGGCAGCGGCGCTTTGCGGCCGCATCGCGTTCGAGGCCCCGGCTGGTCCGGGGGACTGGTGAAGCAGAGGGCGAGTCGATGGCCGACGAGCAGTCCCTGGTCTATGTGATCGACGACGACGCTTCCGTCCGCGCCGGGCTCGACCGGCTTCTGCGGTCAGTCGGGCTGAGCGTCATGTCCTTCGCCTCCACCCGGGAGTTCATGCAGGCGGCCCGACCCGATCTGCCTTCCTGCCTGGTGCTCGACATCCGCATGCCGGGGCAGGGCGGCCTGGAGTTCCAGCGCGAATTCGCCGCTGCCGGGGACACGCTTCCCGTCATTTTCATCACCGGCCACGGCGACGTGCCCATGGCGGTGCAGGCCATGAAGGCCGGAGCCGTCGAGTTCCTTTCGAAGCCGTTCCGCGAGCAGGATCTCCTCGACGCGATCAACCTTGCCATCGAGAAGGATCGGTCGCGACGCCGGGAGGTCGCGGTGGAGCGCGATTTGCGGGAACGCTTTGCCACCCTGGCGCCGGGCGAAGTGGCTGTCATGGAACTTGTCGTCACGGGACTGCTGAACAAGCAGATCGCCGGCATGCTGAAGCTCAGCGAGATCACGGTGAAGGTGCGGCGTGGCCAGGTGATGCGCAAGATGCGGGCCGGTTCGCTGGCTGCGCTGGTGCGCATGGCCGACCGGCTCGGGATGCGGTCCGAAGCGAATTGAACCCGGCGCTACCGGCACGCCGAGAGCGGATGCTTTCACTTCTGCCTATTCCCTTAACCCGGCGTTCAGCGCCGGTCATTATGATCCACCGCTCGTCTTGGGGGTGTTTCATGGCGACCTCGTCTTCCACGCGGTCCGCGATGCGCGGCCGCTTCGGTCTTGCCCGCGCGAGGGTCTCGGCCTGCCTGTGCAATTTCATTCGCGATCGCGGCGGCAACTACGCCATGATGACGGTCATCGTCGCGGTTCCGCTCTTCATGGCAATCGGCCTGGCCGTGGATTACAGCCGTGTGGTCTCGGCCCGGAACAGCCTGTTCCATGCGCTCGATGCCGGAGTGCTCGCGGCAGGCTCCAAGGATGGCCTGACCGACGCCCAGGCACGGGACATGATCATGTCCTGGCTGGATGTTCACATGGTGTCGACGCCGGCGACAGGATGGAAGGTCGACAGCGTTTCTCAGACGAGCGACGGCAGGATCACCGCAACGGCTTCAGCGACGGTCGACATGGCCTTCGGTGGATTCCTCAGCAAGGACAAGGTCGCCATTTCGGCCGTCAACGAGGCGAAGCGCACGCTGGGCAAGGTCGAACTCGTCATGGTGCTCGACAATACGGGCTCAATGAAGGGAACAAAGCTCGAAAACCTCAAAAAGGCGGCCAACGAACTCATCAGCACACTGAAGACCAGCGCGGCCAATCCGGCCGATCTGAAGATGGGGCTGGTGCCTTACACGATGACGGTGAATGTCGGCCCGAGCAATCGGGGCAAATCATGGCTCACCGGCTCGATGCCGGCCGCATATGGCACAGACATCTTCAATACCGCGGGTACCGATCGCTTCGCTCTTTTCGACCGTATGGGTGTCGCCTGGAAAGGTTGCGTGGAAGCCCGCCCCGCGCCGGCCGATGTGACCGAGTCTCCGCCGAACAGCACCGACAAGACGACGCTCTATATTCCCTATTTTGCACCGGACGAGCCTGATGGGTCGACCGCCTGCGGTTCCGGCTTCTGCAACAACTACTTGCCCGATGGCACAACGAGCACGAACTGGCGGACCAAGCAGGGCAACGAGGCCAAATACACGAAAGCGGGGACGACCGGAACAACCTCGATGGGCTATCAATTCGGGGCGAATTCGGGCTGCGAGGTGCAGCCGCTCGCGCGCCTCACATCCGACAGCTCGACCTTCAGCGACGCAGTGTCGAGGATGGTGGCCGGAGGAGACACCGATATCAGGGCCGGGGTCATGTGGGGCTGGCATGTGCTCTCGCCCAACCCGCCATTCGGCGACGGCGTCGCATACAGCGACAACAAATGGACCAAGATCATGGTCCTGATGACCGATGGCCAGAACAACAACGTCGTGGTCAGCAACAGCAACCAGTCGCTCTATTCCGGCATCGGCTACATCTGGCAAAACCGCATCGGGCTGTCATCAGGCACGTTGCCGCAACGTATCGCCCGGCTCGACCAGAAGCTGGCGCAGGCCTGCGCCAATGCCAGGGCCGCCGGCATCGTCATCTACTCCGTCGTGCTCAAGGACAGCAGTGTCGATCAGAGCACCGTGAGGAACTGTGCGTCGTCGCCCGACAAGATCTTCGACGTGGAGAATTCCGCCGGGCTGATAGCCGCATTCCGCAACATCGGCGGATCGATCCGCAAGCTCGCATTGGTGAAGTAGCCCTCATTCGTCGCTGCATATACCAACGTATCGCGCGACGAGGCTTTCGCCGCGTTGACGCGAGCTCTAGCCGCTGACACAACTGGCATACATCCGCTGCGCGAATGCGGCGGGTGATGCGTGAACGACAGACTGAAAAGGCAAATGGACAGTTATCCGAGTAGCTGTCCGGCTGTGGCTCAAAGCTGCCGCCGGACCCCGTCAAACAGGGTCGACCCCGGCAATTCCGGCCGGGCGAGCTTCGGTCAGGCATAACCTGCCCGTCTCGCCTTCCGGATTTGCCCGCGGCGATCCAGGGAAGGTGAGACATGGACAAGGTCGTTCTCTTCCGCGGCAGGACCGCGGCATTCGTCCGGATTGAAGATCGGGCAGCAAATCTCGACGCAGTGATCTCGGCCAAGGCCGCCACGGCTGTGCGGCTCCCGAAGCTCGTCGCCATATGGCGCCGCAATCCGGCTAACCGACGGCTTGAATGCCGCTGGGTCGACGGCAGCCGGCTCGATGAGGGCGTCAGTCCTGGCATCCGACACGGCCTCGCCGCATAGCGCCTGGCCGCAGAACTTTCCCGACACCCTCGATGCCTCCGCGCACGGCGGGCCCGGTAGCCCCGGCCGCGGTAACGGCGCGCGACCACATCCGCATTCTGTATTCCCAGGGGCTCGCCATGGCTTTCCTTTCCAATGACCGCCGCGGTCACAGTGCCGTCGCTACCCTGGCACGGGCCCGCATCCTGCCCAACGGCTACGACCTGGTTGCGTTCGGCATGCTGGTTGCGCTCGCCGCGTTCGCCATCCATGGGGCAGGGGAGATGCGCGCGCCGATCGAAGGCTTGGCGACCGTCCCGGTGTCACTGGACCCGGCGCTGCTGCCCGAATATGCGCTGCACACGACCCTGCGCATGCTCGCCGCGATCGTCGCCTCTCTGGCATTCACCTTCGTCGTGGCGACGCTTGCCGCGAAGAGCCGGCGCGCCGAGATGGTGATCATCCCCGCGCTCGACATCCTTCAGTCGGTGCCGGTGCTCGGTTTCCTCACCTTTACCGTGACCTTCTTCATGGGCCTGTTTCCCGGTAGCCAACTCGGCGCCGAATGCGCGTCGATTTTCGCGATCTTCACCAGCCAGGCCTGGAACATGGCCTTCTCCTTCTATCAGTCACTGAAAACGGTGCCGCGCGATCTCGACGAGGTGAGCCGCAGCTTCGGTCTTTCGGCCTGGCAGCGTTTCTGGCGCCTGGAAGCACCTTTTGCCGCGCCCGGCCTGATCTGGAACACGATGATGTCGATGTCCGGAGGCTGGTTCTTCGTGGTCGCCTCCGAGGCGATCACTGTCGGCGACACCACTGTTCAGCTTCCCGGGCTCGGCTCCTGGCTCGCTCTCGCCATCGACCGGAAGGATTTCTCCGCTGTCGCCTGGGCGGTGCTCGCCATGGCCATCGTCATCGCGCTCTACGACCAGCTTCTGTTCCGCCCGGTCGTCGCCTGGGCCGACAAGTTCCGTTTCGAGCAGACCGCCGGACAGGAGAAGCCGCGTTCCTGGGTTTACGAATTGATCCTGCGCACACGCATCATGAAGCGGCTGGGTGGGCCCGTGGCGGCTGGCTGGCGTGTGCTGATGCTGCAGCGTCTGCCGCTTGTCGGCCACATGGGCTTCGGGAGCACCGGCGACAGCAGCAGGATCGGCCGTGCTATCGACGTCGCCTGGATCGGATTCATCGCCGCGGTCGGCCTGTGGGGCGCCTGGCTCGCCTTTGCCTATCTCAGCCAGACGCTGACCTGGGGAGATCTTTGGGAAGCGTTGGGCGGGGGCTTGGCTACCTTGGTCAGGGTGGTGGTGCTGATCGCATTGGCGAGCCTTATCTGGGTGCCGATCGGAGTATGGATCGGGCTGCGGCCGGCCGTAGCCCAGCGTGCCCAGCCGTTTGCACAGTTTCTGGCGGCCTTTCCGGCGAACGTGCTTTTTCCTTTCGCTGTGGTGGCGATCGTGACCACGGGCGCCAACCCGAACATCTGGCTGTCGCCTCTGATGGTGCTCGGAACCCAGTGGTACATCCTGTTCAACGTCATCGCCGGAGCGAGCGCCTTTCCGAATGATCTCAAGGAGGCCGCGTCCGTCTATCAGCTGCGGTCGTGGACCTGGTGGCGCCGGGTGATGCTTCCGGGGATCTTCCCCTACTACGTGACCGGCGCCCTGACCGCGTCCGGCGGCTCGTGGAACGCCAGCATCGTCGCCGAGATGGCGAGCTGGGGTGGCACCAAGCTCGAAGCCTTCGGCCTTGGTTCCTACATCGCCAGGGCCACGCAGGCCGGCGACTTCCCCCGCGTCGTGTTGGGTATCGCGGTAATGTCTGTCTTTGTCACTCTTTTCAACCGCACGCTGTGGCGGCCGCTCTACGTCTTCGCCGAACGCCGCATGCGCCTCGACTGATCCGTTCTTGATCCGAACCGTATTCGGAGTAACGACCATGAAAGCTGCCATCGCAACAATGAAGCTCGCCCCGAGCCTGCCGATCGTCGCCGCGACGTCGGTATGCCAGACCTACAACAAGGGAAGCCCCGAACCCCTGGTCGTTCTCGACAAGGTGAATGTCGAGCTGCGGCCGGCTGAGATCGTCGGGCTGCTCGGCCGGTCCGGGTCGGGCAAGTCGACACTTCTCAGGGCGATCGCCGGCTTGATACGGCCAACCAGCGGCGCCATCACATTCGACGGGCGGCCGGTGACCGGGCCCAGCTCCGGCATCGCCGTGGTCTTCCAGAGCTTCGCCCTGTTCCCCTGGCTGACGGTGTTGCAGAATGTCGAACTGGGCCTCGAGGCCCAGGGCGTTCCGGCTGCCGCGCGACGCAAACGAGCCTTGGCGGCCATCGATCTGATCGGCCTCGACGGCTTCGAGAGCGCCTATCCAAAGGAACTGTCCGGCGGCATGCGGCAGCGTGTCGGCCTGGCGCGGGCACTGGTCGTCCATCCGAAGGTGCTGCTCATGGACGAGCCCTTCTCGGCGCTCGACGTATTGACGGCGGAGACTTTGCGTACCGACCTGCTCGATCTCTGGTGCGAGGGGCGGATGCCGATCGAATCCATCCTGATGGTCACGCACAATATCGAGGAGGCCGTGCTGATGTGCGACCGCATCCTGATCTTCGGCTCGAACCCCGGCCGGGTGATCGCCGAGATCAAGGTCGACATGCCGCAGCCCCGGAACCGGCTCGACCCGGCCTTCCGCGCCCTGGTGGAGGACATCTATTCGCGCATGACGGCACGAGCCGGCACGCCGGCCCGCGAGGGGCTCTTCCCGGGCACGGGCATCGGCATGGTCCTGCCGCAGGTCTCGAGCAATCTGATTTCGGGCCTCATCGAGACGGTCGCGGCCGAGCCCTATCTGGGCCAGGCGGACCTGCCGCCGCTGGCGACGGCGCTCCATATGGGCGTCGACGAGCTGTTCCCCGTGGCCGAGACGCTGCAGCTCCTGCGGTTGGCAGACCTGGAGGGCGGCGACATCAAGCTGACCACGCCAGGTCTGCGCTTCGCCGAGAGCGATGTCGACGACCGCAAGCGGCTGTTCGCGCAGCACCTCACCGCCTATGTGCCGCTTGCCGCCCACATTCGTCGGGTTCTCGACGAACGGCCGTCCCACAGCGCGCCGGCCCGCCGCTTCCGCGACGAGATCGAGGACCACATGTCCCCCGAAAGTGCGGCGGCTACGTTGAAGGCCGTGACGAGCTGGGCTCGTTATGCCGAATACTTCGCGTATGACGAACAGGCCGACGAGTTCACTCTGGAAGACCCGAACTGAGGCACGACGATCATACATGGGACGGCGGCCCGATTCTCGTGGGCCGCCGTCGTTCGGTGGGCGGAACTGAAGCACTACGCAGCCTTGCGCCGGCGCGTCCGGCCATGACCGTTCGATACTCTCAGGAAACAGGTTTCGGCTGAGAGGTCTCGAAGCAAAAGTCCCGGCCTCAATAGAGGCCAGGGTTGGCCAACAGCTTTTCGCGCAAGGCGGTGGGAACGGGCTTGGTATCGGCGGCGGAGCCGGCGATGTCGGCCAGCCCGTCGTCGTCGATCACGGGACAGTCGTCGGAGCAGGGGGCCGTGCCCGGCTTGAAGGCCTCCATCGTCGTGCCGGAGGCTCCCGGCTGAGCTAGTCTGCCGGTTCGCCGGTCGACGGCCAGTAGCCGCATGCCCTCGGGCAACCGGAATTCGGCCGGCGGCCGGCCTTCCACCGCCACCCGCATGAAATCAACGAAGACTGGCGCCGCCAGGCCGCCGCCGGATTCGCCGTAGCCCATGGGAACCGGCGTGTCGTAACCGATGAAGACGCCGGTAACGATCTCCGGCGTGAAGCCGACGAACCAGACGTCCTTCTCGTCATTGGTGGTTCCGGTCTTGCCGGCGACCGGTATGCCGAGCCGGCGGACATTCGTGGCCGTGCCGTGCTCGACCACGCCGCGCATCATCGAGGTGATCTGATACGCCGTCATAGGATCGAGAACCTGCTCCGCTCCATCGGGCGAGACTGCCCGACTGTCCTCAGCGCGATCTTCTATCGTCCGCCCGCGACGATCCTCGATCCGGTCGATCAACACGGGATGGACAGCCTTCCCGTCATTGGCGATGACGGCATAGGCGGCGACCAGGCGCATCAGCGTGGTTTCTCCCGCCCCGAGCGCCATGGGCAGATAGGGGGCCAATTCGTCATAGATGCCTAAGCGTTTGCCGTATTCGGCGACGACGTCCATGCCCAGATGACGCGCTAGGCGAACGGTCATCAGGTTGCGGCTTTTCTCCAGTCCGGTGCGCAGCGTGGATGGGCCGCCGAAGCGCCCGTCATAATTCTTCGGTCTCCAGATGCGACCCGCGCCGTCCGCGATTGCGAAAGGCGCGTCCATCACTGTTGTCGCCGGCGTGTAGCCGGCATCGAGCGCGGCGGCATAGACGAATGGCTTGAACGCTGATCCCGGTTGGCGCCGGGCCTGCGTCGCACGATTGAACTGTGACTGGGCGAAGGAGAAGCCGCCGACAAGCGCCAGCACCTTTCCGGTCTTGGCTTCCATCGAGACGAGGGCACCCTGGACCTTGGGCGGCTGGCGCAAGCTGTAGCGGCCGGCCGCTTTCTCGACATAAATGACGTCGCCGGGCGCGAGCACCTTGTCGACCCGGTTGTGCGATTTGCCGCGCCCACGCAACGCCCATTTCATGTCCGCAAGGCCGATGGAGGCGGGCTCGGGAGCTCCGCCGGCTGTCGTTCGTAAACCTAGCCGGGCTTGAGTCGGCTCCGATGCGACCACCACGGCGAGCCGCCATTCCTCCACATCGGCATAGGGCTCGACCGCGGCGAGAGCCTTGGACCAGTCGCCCGCAATGTCTATCCGGGTGATCGGGCCACGATAGCCGTGGGCTTCGTCGTAGCTCACGAGGCCCCGGCGAAGAGCCGTCCGTGCAGCCTGCTGAAGCTTCGGGTCGAGGGTTGTTGTTATTGTGTAGCCGGCTTCGTAGAGCGCATCCGTCCCGAGCCGATCCAGGACTGTGCGTCGGACCTCTTCGGCGAAATATTCCGCGGCGGCCAGCATTTGGGGCCGCTCCTGCCGCGCCAGTGCGAGTGATGCAGCGGCTTCATGCTTGGCCAGATCGGCGGAGATGAAACCGTTCGCCGCCATCTGCCCGAGCACCCAGTTGCGGCGCGCGACGGCCGCCTTCCGGTCGAGATATGGATTGTAGTTGCCTGGCGCCTTCGGCATGGCAGCGAGAAGGGCGGCTTCTCCCGCCGACAGGCTGTCGAGCGGCTTGGCGAAATAGGTCTGCGATGCGGCCGCGACGCCATAGGCGCCGGCGCCCAGATAGATGCCGTTGAGATAGAGTTCCAGGATCTTGTCTTTGGAATAGAACTGCTCCATGCGCAGCGACAGGATCGCTTCCTGGGCCTTGCGGGCGAAGCTCCGCTCGGGCGTGAGAAGGAAATTCTTGGCCACCTGCTGCGTGATGGTCGAGGCACCGACCAGGCGCTGGTCCGAACCGAGGTTGACGACATTCACTGCCACCGCTCTGAACACGCCAAGGGGGTCGAGGCCTGGGTGGCTATAGAAATTCTTGTCCTCGGCCGACAGAAAGGCTTGCTTGACCATGTCGGGCACGGACTGGATGGAAACGGGGAACCGTCTTTCCCTGGCATATTCGGTCACGAGTTCGCCGTTTACGGCATAGACCCGCGCCACCCCGGCCGGCTCCCATTCGGCGAGGACCCGATAGTCCGGCAAGCCCCGGGCGATGGGTGCCAGATGCGTCGCAGCTCCAAAGGCGGAGCTCAGGGCGAGCAGGCTTCCAAGGCTGAAGCAGTGGGCGAGAAACTTCAACATCGGCAAGCGCCTCCTGGATTGGCGAGGCGGTAGATGCGCCGACGCCGTCCGACGGCGCAAACGATCAATTGTCGGGAGAGCCATGAGAAAAATTTGCTCTTCAGCTTCGCAGCCGGCTCTGCCGATGGCGTTCCAGCGCAAAGGGCGGATGGGTCCGATTGTCGTAGGAGAAAACTCAACAAGTTACGGCAACTGTCTGTAAACATTACAGATTGTTAATCGGCGTATTCATATTGGGTTCACGCGCGGCTTCCTAGGAAGCGGGGGTCAACGAAAAGGAGACCTCCATGAAACGAACCATTCTCGCCGCCATCGCC
>VFQN01005743.1_pt1 | contig 14856 bp, 10 predicted proteins | sample 3512371 | NCBI WGS metagenome assembly VFQN01 (sample SAMN10412370, study PRJNA504923) | tailings metagenome | isolation source: Replicate 2 from Balatoc abandoned mine | place: Philippines: Itogon, Benguet | collected 2017-08-28
GCTTCACCGCGGTGAAGCACCAGCGCGAGGTCGGCACCGGCTACTTCGACGCCGTCACGACGACCATCGAAGCGCAGGCCTCGACCGCCGCGCTGAAGGGCTCGACGGAAGACGAGCAGTTCTTCGACAAGAAGCACGCCTGAGCCCACGAGGACCGGGGAGACAGGAAGCCCGCGGCGCGAGCCGCGGGCTTTTTTCTCGTGTGCTCAGCCGGTGAAGCACAGCCGGTCGCGGCCGCTCTGCTTGGCGCGGTAGAGCTGCCGGTCGCATTCGGCCACCAGCTCGTCGAACGAGCCGGTCTGCGGCGTGAACGCGGCCGCACCCATCGAGAAGGTGCAGCCGTGTGCGCCGGCCAGGCCCTCGGCGGGTGTCGCCGCGAAGCGGCTGCGCAGCCGCTCGAAGACGGCCGGCACCTCGTCGGCCGCGGTGCCCGGCATCACCAGCAGCCATTCCTCGCCGCCCCAGCGGCCCAGGCGGTCCTGCCCGCGCAGCACGCTGCGGGCGGCGCCGGCCAGGGCGCGCAGCACCGCGTCGCCGGCGGCGTGGCCCAGGGTGTCGTTGACGCGCTTGAAGTGGTCGAGGTCGATCATCGCCAGCGTCAGTGGCACGCCGAGCCGGCGAGCCTGCTCGAACTGGGCCTGCCCATAGGCGACGACGGCGCGGCGGTTCGGCGCGCCGGTGAGCTCGTCGCGCAGCGCCAGATCGGCCAGCGTGCGGCGGCGCGCCAGTGCCCGCCATCCGAAGGCGAAGGCGCCGGCGCTGAGCAGCGCCAGCGTGGCCACGGCCGCCCACAAGGCCCGCTGCCGGGCCGTCTGCGCTTCCAGCGCCAGCCGCGCGGACTCGCTGCGGTGGCGCAGTTCGGCGTTCTCGGCGTCACGCTGGGCCGCCGCATAGCGCGCTTCCAGGCGCAGCATCTGCACGTCGCCGGCGAAGGCGCGGCCTTCGTCCTGGAAGCTCTCGGCGCGCTGCGTCTGCGCATAGGCGTCGGCGTAGCGGCCGAGCGAAGCGTAGCCGGCGGCCATCGCGCGCGCCAGGCGGGCACGTGACGCCGCCGGCTGGGTCGGCGTGTCCCAGCGGCGTGCGCGCTGGATTTCGCCCAGTACCTCGGCACGACCCAGCCTGGCCAGCGCGGTGATGGTGTACTCCGCGACGGAGAGCATGCGGTAGCCGTCGTCCGAGCCCTCGAGCAGGCTGCGCGCCTGCGTCAGCAAGGGCAGGGCTCGGGCCGGATCGCCGAGCTGGATGCGCACGTCGGCCTCGCCGATGTTGGCGGCGGCGATGCCGGCCGCATCGTCCAGCGCCTGCGACAGGTCCCGCGCCGCCTCGAACTGCCGCGCCGCAGCGTCCCAGCGCCTGGCGGCGCGCAGCGCATTGGCGCGTTCCCAGAAGACGATGCTGCGCACCATGCGCGCCGGCTCGTCGCCCAGGGCGCGCAGTGCACGCTCGAAGTGCACGTCGGCGTCGGCCTGCGTGCGTGACCGGCCGCGCGCCGCGATGGTGCCCATCGACAGCAGCGCCGTCGCCTCGGTCGAGCGCAGGCCGAGTGCGCGGCCGCAGCGCTCCGCCGCCTCGGCCGCGAGCCAGGCTTCGTCGAGGCTGCCGACGTCGATCAGCATGGCCAGGTCGATCTCCTGCCGCTCGCACTCGAGCACCTCGTCGCCGGCGGCGGCCACCTGGCGCTGCAGCAGGATCATCCGCTCGCGGGCGCGGCGCGGCTCCTCGAGCGGCCAGGAGGTCTGCAGCCGCACCAGTTCCAGCCAGGCGTGGTGGGCGGGCGTGGCCTGGGGCCAGCGATCCAGGGCTGCCGAGGCATCGGCCAGGGTCCGGCCGGCGTCGGCCGGGCGTTCGAGCATGTTCTGGGCGCGGGCCAGCCCCAGCAAGGGCCAGAAGCTCTCGGCCGGGCCGGCGGCCTCCGAGAGCCGCTCGCGCGCGAGGGCGATGGCGGCGCGCGGGTCGTCGCTGGTGCGCTGGTCGATCGCGCCCAGGCTGCCGTGCCGGACCGTGCCTGCATGGCTGCCGCCAGGCAGGGCGCAGCCCAGCACGAGCAGGCAGGCGAGGATCGGCGCGCGCATCACCGAAGGATTGTCGGCCGCGCACGCCGCGGACTGAGGGTAAGACCGGGGACGCCGCGCATTCTTCACGGGGCCAGCGATCGGCTATCGTCACTGCATGGCCGACACCATCACCGAACTGCGCAGCGTCCTCAGGAACTGCCGCACGATCGCGGTGGTGGGGCTGTCCGCCGAGTGGCACCGGCCGAGCTTCTTCGCGGCCAAGTACATGCAGGAGCACGGCTACCGCATCGTGCCCGTCAACCCGCGCTACGAGCAGGTGCTCGGGCAGACCTGCTACCCGAGCCTGGAGGCCATTCCGTTCCCGGTCGACATGGTCGATGTGTTCCGCAAGGCCGCCGACGTGCCTCCGATCGCCCGTGCCGCCGTGGCCATCGGCGCGAAGTGCCTGTGGCAGCAACTGGGTGTGGCCAACCTGGAGGCCGATGCCATCGCCCGCGCGGCCGGGCTGGACTCGGTGATGGACCGCTGCGTGAAGATCGAGCACGCCCGCCTGTTCGGCGGGCTGAACTGGGCCGGCGTGAACACCCGCGTGATCTCGGCGCGCCGCCCCGTCTGACCCCGACCGCCATGCCCGACCACGAGTTCCGCGCCGAGACCCTGGCCATCCACGCCGGGCAGATTCCCGACGCCGCCACCGGCGCACGCGCGCTGCCGATCTACCAGACCACCAGCTTCGTGTTCGACAGCGCCGACCATGCGGCCTCGCTGTTCAACCTGCAGACCTTCGGCAACGTCTACTCGCGGCTGTCCAACCCCACGGTGGCGGCGCTCGAGGAACGCGTGGCCGCGCTCGAGGGCGGCCGCGCCGCGGTGGCCTCGTCCAGCGGCATGGCCGCGGAGGCGATGGCGCTGATGACGCTGCTGCAGCAGGGCGACCACGTGGTCGCGGCCGGCGCGCTGTACGGCGGCACGGTCACCATGCTGGCGGTCAACCTGAAGAAGTTCGGCATCGACACCAGCTTCGTCGATGCCACGGATCCGGCCGCGTTCGCCGCGGCCATCCGGCCGAATACGCGCGCGGTCTTCGCCGAGAGCCTGGGCAACCCGAGCCTGACGGTGCTCGACATCGCCGCGGTGGCCGAGGTGGCCCATGCCCATGGCCTGCCGCTGGTGATCGACAACACGGTGCCGTCGCCGTTCCTGTGCCAGCCGATCCGCCATGGCGCCGACATCGTCGTGCACTCGGCCACCAAGTACCTCGGCGGCCACGGCACCACGCTGGCCGGCGTGATCGTCGAGAGCGGGAAGTTCCCTTGGGACAACGGCAAGTTCCCCGGCATGACCGAGCCCTCGCCGGGCTACCACGGCGTGAAGTTCTACGAGACCTTCGGCGACTTCGGCTTCACGATGCGTGCGCGCATGGAGACGCTGCGCGTGTATGGCGCCGCGCTCGCGCCCACCAGCGCGTGGCAGATCCTGCAGGGCATCGAGACGCTGCCGCTGCGCATGGAGCGGCATTGCAGCAACGCGCTGCGCGTGGCGGAGTTCCTGCGCGCGCATCCGCAAGTGGGCTGGGTCAACTACCCGGGGCTGCCCGACCATCCCCAGCACGGCCTGGTGCAGCGCCAGATGCGCGGCGCCTCCGGCCTGCTCGCCTTCGGCGTGAAGGGCGGTCAGGCGGCGGGCGTGAAGTTCATCGAGTCGGCGCAGTTCATGAGCCACCTGGCCAACATCGGCGACACGCGCACGCTGATCATCCACCCGGCCTCGACCACGCACCGCCAGCTCGACGAGGCGCAGCAGCGCGCGGCCGGCGTGCTGCCCGACATGATCCGCATGTCGGTCGGCCTCGAGCACATCGACGACATCCTCTGGGACATCGACCAGGCCCTCGCCGCCGCGGGCGGCTAGGCCGCCGGCGGCAGGCGGCGGCGCAGCAGCGCGGCGAGTTCCTCGGCGCGAAAGGGCTTGGCCAGGTGGTCGTCCATGCCCGCGGCCAGGCTGCGCTCGCGGTCGCCGCTCATCGCGTTGGCGGTGAGGGCGACGATGGGCGTGCGGCGGCGTGCCGAGGCCTCCTCGTGGCGGCGGATGCGCGCCGTCGCCTCGAAACCGTCGATGCCCGGCATCTGGCAATCCATCAGGATCAGGTCGAAGGCCTCGCCCGTGGCACAGGCCACGGCATGTTCGCCGTCACCGACGCTGCGCACGGACAGGCCGAGCGACCGCAACGCCGCCTCGGCCACCATCGCGTTCACCGGGTTGTCCTCGACGAGCAGCACGCGGCCGCGCAAGGCCTGGCCGCTGTCGGCGGCCGCTGGCATCGCAGGTGAGGCCGGCGCGCTCGTTGCCGGCAGGGCGACGAGCACACGGAACAGCGCGCCACCGCCGGGCGCCTCCAGGCACACCAGCGTGCCGCCCATGGCCTGCACCAGGTGGCGCGAGATCGTCAGGCCCAGCCCGGTGCCGCCGTGGCGGCGCGCGAACGAGCCGTCGAGTTGCCGGAAAGCGTCGAAGATGCCTTCGCGGTCGGCCGCGGGCACGCCCGGCCCGGTGTCGGCCACGTCGATGCGCAGGGCGCCGTCGGCGGCCTGCGCCGCCGTGATCGTGATGCTTCCCCGCGCGGTGAACTTGACCGCGTTGCCCGCCAGGTTGAGCAGCACCTGGCGCAGGCGGTGCGGATCGCCGAGGTGGTGTGCCGCCTGCGGCAACTCGTCGACGAAGCGCAGGGCGAGGCCCTTCTCGATGGCCGCGGCCTGCATCAGCTCGATCACCGAAGCGAGCAGCGCACGCAGGTCGAAGGCCTGCGCCTGCAGCCTCAGGTGGCCGCTCTCGATGCGGGCGTACTCCAGCACTTCGTTGATGATCGCCAGCAGGTGCTCGCCGGTGCGCTCGAGGATGGCCAGCCGCTCGGCGGGTAGGTCGCGAGCCTCTTGCTGCAGCAGCCGCGTGAGTCCCAGCAGGCCGTGCAGCGGCGTGCGCATCTCGTGGCTCATCGTGGCCAGGAACTGGCTCTTCACCGCATTGCTGCGCTCGGCCTCGTCGAGGGCCTGCTGCCTCTGCCGCGCCAGATCGTCCATCTGGAAGCGCAGGCGCAGCATGGCGCGGGTGTGATCGGCGGCGCGGCGTCCCTCCACGACCACCAGGCCGAGGAACACCACCATGCCGATGCCGATGTAGGTGGACAGCGCCTCGCCGCGCGCGAACTGCATCAGCATGGCCGGCAGCATCACCGGCACGGTCAGCGCCAGCGATGCCTCGAAGCTCATCGACAGGACCACCAGGCCGATCGACGCGATGCCCAGCAGCGTGGCGACCATCGTGGCCATCAGCGCCGGGTCGTGCGCCGGCAACAGCAGCGTGCCGAGCAGGCCGAAGACGGCGCTGTCGATCGCGATGGCGGCGATGAAACGGCGCCCCCAGCGCTCCACGCCCTGCGGCCGGTGGCGGTCGAAGGCGCGCGTGACGACGATGCGCAGCGCGCTGGCGGCGGTCTTCAGCGCCAGCCAGGCCAGCAGCAGGCGGTGATCCACCGCGCCCCACAGCAGCCAGACGACCACGGCCGCAAAAGGCACGCTGATCAGGTTCGACGACCGCGAGCGATCGACCACCATCTCGAACTGGGCGCCGCGCACCTGGGCGTCGAGGCCAGGGGCGGTGGCATCGGTCGGCTGGGTGGCGGTGCTGGGCATGGCGGGTACAGCTGGTGGGTATTCTCGCCCCCGCCCGGACCGCCGCGGCGCGTAAGATTCCCTGGAAATCCCCAGCAGCGAAGGCGCCGCGCATGAGCAGCATCTACGACCAGCACCTCGACAGGAACTCCGCCAACTTCGTCGCCCTCAGCCCGGTGAGCTTCGTGGAGCGCAGCGCGGAGGTCTTCGGCGACCTGCCGGCGGTCATCCACGGCGGGCGGCGGTATGACTGGCGCACCCTGCGCGATCGCTCGGCGAGGCTGGCCGCGGCGCTGCGCGGGCTGGGCGTCGCGCGCGGCACGACGGTCACGACCATGCTGCCGAATACGCCGGAAATGGTGGAGGCGCACTACGCGATCCCGGCGCTGAACGCGGTGATCAACACCCTCAACACCCGGCTCGATGCGCCGCTGCTCGCGTGGCAGATGAACCACTGCGAGGCCGCCGTGGTGATCACCGACCGCGAGTTCGCGCCGGTGATGGGCGAGGCGCTGCGCATCCTGAAGACCGAGCACGGCCGGAACCCGATCGTGATCGACGTGTGCGACCGCGAGTACACCGGGCCTGGCGAGCGCCTGGGCAGGCACGAGTACGAGGCGCTGCTGGCCGCGCACGAACCGCTCGCCCGCCTGGAAGGTCCGCAGGACGAGTGGGACGCGATCGCGGTGAGCTACACCTCCGGGACCACCGGCGATCCGAAGGGCGTGGTCACCCACCACCGCGGCGCCTACCTGAACGCGGTCTGCAACGCGGCGACCTGGACCATGCCGCACTTCCCGACCTACCTGTGGACGCTGCCGATGTTCCACTGCAACGGCTGGTGCTTCCCCTGGACGGTGGCGATGCTCGGCGGCGTTCACGTGTGCCTGCGCCGCGTCGAGGCGCCGGCCATCCTGGCGGCGATGCGCGAGCACGGCGTCGACCACTACTGCGCCGCGCCCATCGTGCACAACCTGATCATCGCCGCGCCCGAGGAGCTGCGCGCCGGCATCCGGCAGAAGGTACGCGGCATGGTGGCCGGTGCGGCGCCGCCGGCGGCGATGATCGAGGGCATGGCGAAGATCGGCTTCGACATCACCCACGTGTACGGCCTGACCGAGGTCTACGGGCCGGCGTCGGTGGCGGTCAAGCGCGACAGCTGGGCGCGCGAGAGCCTGTCGGAGCAGACCCGCCTGAACGGCCGCCAAGGCGTGCGCTACGTGCTGCAGGAAGGCATGACGGTGCTCGACCCGGAGACGATGGCCGAGACGCCCGCCGACGGCCAGACCATGGGCGAGATCATGTTCCGCGGCAACATCGTGATGAAGGGCTACCTGAAGAACCCGGCCTCCACCGCCAAGGCGTTCCAGGGCGGCTGGTTCCACACCGGCGACCTGGCCGTGATGGAGCCGGACCGCTACGTGAAGATCAAGGACCGCAGCAAGGACATCATCATCAGCGGCGGCGAGAACATCAGCTCGATCGAGGTCGAGGATGCGCTGTACCGCCATCCGGCGGTGATGGCCTGCGCGGTGGTGGCGCGGCCGCACGAGAAGTGGGGCGAGACGCCGCTGGCCTTCGTCGAGCTCAAGCCCGGCGCCAGCGCCAGCGCCGAGGAGCTGATCGCCCACTGCAAGGGCCTGCTCGCCGGCTACAAGGTGCCGAGGGAGATCCGCTTCGAGGCCATCCCCAAGACCTCGACCGGCAAGATCCAGAAGTTCCAGTTGCGCGAGCGTGCGAAGAGCGCCTCCGCCATCGAATGAGGAGACCATGATGGACACGAACGACAAGCCGGTGCTGCGCGAGACCGATGCGCGCGGCGTGGTGAGGTTGACGCTGAACCGGCCGAATGCCTTCAACTCGCTGTCCGAGGGCATGCTCTCGGCGCTGCAGGCCGAGCTGGAGGCGATCGCGAAGGACGAATCGGCCCGCGTGGTGGTGCTGGGCGCGGCCGGCAAGGCCTTCTGCGCCGGCCACGACCTCAAGGAGATGCGTGCCGAGCCCTCGCTCGACTACTACCAGAAGCTGTTTGCGCAGTGCGCGCAGATGATGCTGGCGATCCAGAGGCTGCCGGTGCCGGTGATCGCCCGCGTGCACGGCATCGCCACCGCGGCCGGCTGCCAGCTGGTGGCGATGTGCGACCTGGCCGTGGCCAGCCGCGATGCGAGGTTCGCGGTCAGCGGCGTCAACCTCGGCCTGTTCTGCTCGACGCCGAGCGTGGCGCTGTCGCGCAACCTGTCGCGCAAGGCGGCCTTCGAGATGCTGGTCACCGGTGCCTTCATCTCGGCCGACGAGGCGCAGGCCCGGGGCCTGGTCAACCGCGTGGCCGAGCCCGACCAGCTCGACGCCGCGGTGGAGGCGCTGGTCGCGTCCATCGTCGCCAAGCCGCGCGTGGCGCTGGCGATGGGCAAGGCGCTGTTCTACCGGCAGCTCGAGAAGGGCATCGCCGCCGCCTACGACGATGCCGGCCAGACCATGGCCTGCAACATGATGGACGACAGCGCGCTCGAAGGCGTGCAGGCCTTCATCGACAAGCGCCCGCCGCGCTGGGGCCAGCCGCATTGAGGCGGCGCGGACTGCTCGCGCTCGCCGTCGCCGCGGGGCTCGCGCCGCGCTGGCTGCGGGCGGCAGCGCCGGCGCCGGCCTGGGCCGAAGCCCTGCAGCGCGAAGCCCGCCAGATCCTCGACGGGGCCGCGGCCGACGGGCTCGACCCGGAAGACTATCGTTCCGGGCCTGTCGAGGAAGCCTTCCGCCGCTACCTGCACCACCTGCACTTCGGGCGCGTGCGGCCGCGTGACCTGGGCTTCGGCATCGCCGGCGCACCCGAGGACGGCGCGGCGATCGAGTCGGCGCTGAGCGAGGCGCTGGCCGCAGGCCGCCTGCTGCCGGCCGTCCAGAAGCTGACCCCGCCGCTGGCGCAGTACCGCCAGTTGCGCGAGATGCTGGCCCGCTACCGTGCATTGGCCAGCGCCCCGGCCTGGCCGGCGCTGACGCCGGTCGCGAAGAAGCTCGAACCGGGACAGCCCTATGCCGGCACGGCAGCGCTGCGCGAGCGGCTGGCGGCGCTGGGCGATCTGGCGGCCGACACCATCGTCTCGGCGACGCACTACGAAGGCGCGCTCGTCGAGGCCGCGCGCCGCTTCCAGGCACGCCACGGTCTGGAGGCCGACGCTGTGCTCGGACGCGGCACGCTGGCGGCTCTGAACGTCACGCCCGCCCAGCGCGTTCGCCAGATCGAGCTGGCCCTGGAGCGGCTGCGCTGGCTGCCGCACCGAAGCGGCCGGCCGGTGATCGCGATCAACATCCCGATGTTCCGCCTGTGGGCCTGGGACGGTGGCGCGGCGGAGTCGGCGCCGGCGCTGTCCATGGGCGTGATCGTCGGGCGTGCCGTGCGCACGCAGACGCCGGTGTTCGCCGACGAGATGACCCACCTGATCTTCCGGCCGTACTGGAACGTGCCACGCTCCATCTTGCGCAACGAGGTGCTGCCGGCCATCGCGCGCGATCCGGGCTACCTGGCCCGGCACGACATGGAGATCGTCAGCGGGCCCGGCGACGACGCGAAGCCGGTGGCGCCGTCGCCCGAGGCGCTGGAAGCGGCGCGGACCGGCGCGCTGCGCATCCGCCAGCGGCCCGGGCCGAAGAACTCGCTCGGCCTGGCCAAGTTCATCTTCCCCAACGACGACAACGTCTACCTGCACGGCACGCCGGCGCAGGAACTGTTCGCGCACAGCCGGCGCGACTTCAGCCACGGCTGCGTGCGTGTCGAGAGCCCGCCGGCGCTGGCGCAGTGGCTGCTGAAGGATCAGCCGGCCTGGGGCGCCGCGCCGATCGCCGCCGCGATGAACGGCACGAAGACGCAGCAGGTGAACCTGAGCACGGCGGTGCCGGTGCTGCTGTACTACCTCACCGCGATGATCTCGCCAGACGACGGCCTGCTGCATTTCGCCGACGACCTGTACGGCCACGACGCCGCGCTGGAGCGCGCGCTCAAGTCGCGCCGCTCGCGCTGATGCCTCACCAGGCGCGCACGCGCCCGGTGTCGACGTGGACGAAGTTGGAGCCGGGGTAGTAGCCCACGCCGCCGCGCTGCAGCGACAGCGCCGCCTGGCGCAGATCGCCCAACGCGACGTCGGCCACGCGGATGTCGATGGCCTGGCCGCTCATGTGCAGGCTCTTCGTCGCCACGCCGCTGCTGCGCTCGTGCAGCATGCGGTTGGTGGCGGGCGAGCGGTAGCCGGAGATGATCTCGTAGGGCCTGCGGCTGCCGGTGCGCACGCGCAGCGCGTGCAGCAGGTCGAGCAGGGCCGGGTCCATCGTGCCCACGTCGCCGGTGCGGAAGTCGCGCAGCAGGCGGTTGACCTCGACCAGCGCGTCGGGCAGGTAGCTGCCGGCGCTGAAATACTCGACCTCGAGCCGCTCGCCGGTGTGCAGATGGTTGAAGGTCAGCACGCGCGGCTCGGCGCTGCGCGCGCGAGCCATCACGGGTGCGGCGGCCAGCGCGGTGACGAAATGGCGGCGGGTCAATCTCGGCATGCCCCCAAGTGTATCGGCCGGCACCAAGACCATCGTTCGATTGTGTGAACAACTTGACGTCGGTCACGCGTGACAAAGTGAACATGCCGCGAGGCCGGCAAGATGGCGGGCGAGGAGAAGAGGCCCGATGGACGATGCGTCCTTCCGTCGGCTGGTCGCGGCCTATGAGCACGACAGCCGCGACGATCCGCAGCGCTTCGCGAAGCTCACCGCCGCGATGGCCCTGTTCGGCTATGCGGCCATCCTGCTGACGCTGGCCGCCTCGGCCTGGGGCCTGTGGTGGGGCGCGCAGCAGCTGATCCATGGCCGCGTGCAGGGCTGGAAGATCATGCTGATGCTGGGCTGCGCCTCCTTGCTGTTCTCGCTGCTGCGTGCGCTGTGGATGCGGCCGCAGGCGCCGCAGGGTCTGCCGGTCACCGAGCAGGAGGCGCCGCGCCTGTTCGAGCTGATCGAGAAGGTGCGCCGCAGGACCGGCGCGCCGAGGCCGGACCGCGTGCTGATCGACGGCGAGCTCAATGCCGCCGTGTGGCAGCAGCCGCGCCTGGGCCTGCTGGGCTGGCACCGCAATCACCTGATCGTCGGCCTGCCGCTGATGATGGGCCTGTCGACGCGCCAGCTCGGCGCCGTCATCGCGCACGAGTTCGGCCACCTGCACAGCGCCCACGGCAAGCTCGGCCAGTGGATCTACCGCACGCGGCGCAGCTGGTACCTGCTGGCCCTGGCGCGCGAGCGCGCCAGCCTCGGCGGCAACGTCGCCGACCTGGTGCTGGCGTTCTTCTTCCGCCATTTCTTCCCGCGCTTCAACGCCCGCGCCTTCGTGCTCTCGCGCCAGCAGGAGTACGAGGCCGACCGGGCCGCGCACCGTGTCGTCGGGGCGCAACCGGCGGCCGAAGGCCTGCAGGCCATCGAGGTGCAGGCGCGCTACCTGGAGGAGGAGTTCTGGCCGGCCGTCTGGCGCCGCGCGGCCACCACGCCGTCGCCCGCGGCCGAGCGGCCGTACCGGGTGCTGTTCGACGCCATGCCCGCGAGCCTGTCGCACGCCAAGGCGCCCGCCTGGCTGGCGGAGAGCCTCAAGCGCCTGTCCGACGTCGACGACACCCATCCGTCGCTGCGCGACCGGCTCGCCTTCGCCGAGGTCAAGCCGGCCCTGCCCAAGGCCGCGGAGGTGTCGGCGGCCCAGGCGCTGCTCGGCAGCGCGCTGAAGGAATGGATCGGCCGGCTCGATGCCCGCTGGCGCGAGGAGGTGGCGCGCCCGTGGAGCGAGCGCCACCGCTGGGCCAACGGTCAGCGCCACATGATCGACGAGCTCGAGAAGGAGAGCGCCACCGGGCCGGTCGACCCCGACGACCACCTGCTGTGGGGCCGCGCCGCGCGGCTGCTCGACGGCGAGGCCGCCGGCGAATCGGTGCTGCGCCGCCTGGTCACCGAGCAGCCCGACGGCCTCGCCGGACGCTACGAGCTGGGCATGCTGCTGGTCGACGACGCCGATGCGTCGCGCAGCGAGGAGGGCGCCGCGCTGCTGCGCGGCGTGGCCGAGCAGGGCAACCACCCCTGGGCCTTCAGCGCCGCGGCGCGGCTGGAGACCTGGCTGGAGCGGCACGAACGCTTCGACGAGCTGAAGAAGTGGCGCGAGCTGCTCAAGCAGCGAGACACCGAGGCGACCGAGGCCATGCAGGCGCTGCACGACTTCGAGGGCCCGCAGCACTTCGAGCCGGCGCAGCTCAGCCGCCGCGTGCTGCGCTCGCTGCAGGACCTGCTGCGCGGCGAACGTGCCGCCGGCCGGGCGTTCGTGGTGCGCAAGACCGACGCCAGCGCGCCGCAATGGCGCTTCTGCCTTGTGATCGTCGAGCGCGCCAAGGGTCTCGGCCAGCCCGATGTCGACAGCTGGTGGGCCGAGCTGCGCGATCGCATCGACCTGCCGTGCCCGTTCATGGTGATCGACCTGGCCCACCCGTACTGGGCCGACAAGGCGCGCAAAGCCCTGGTCGGGCAGATGCTGGCCGTGCCCGGCGCGCAGTTCTACGCCAGCCGGCGCTGAGCACGGCTACATGCCGGCATAGTTGGGGCCGCCGCCGCCCTCGGGCGTCACCCAGACGATGTTCTGCGTCGGGTCCTTGATGTCGCAGGTCTTGCAGTGCACGCAGTTCTGCGCGTTGATCTGCAGGCGATCGGAGCCGTCGTCGTTCTTGACGAATTCGTAGACGCCAGCCGGGCAGTAGCGGCCCTCGGGGCCGGCATACCTGGCCAGGTTGATCGCCACCGGCACGTCGCCCTTGCGCAGCGTCAGGTGGGACGGCTGGTTCTCCTCGTGGTTGGCGTTGCTGATGAACACCGAGCTGAGGCGGTCGAAGGTGAGCGTTCCGTCCGGCTTCGGATAGGCGATGGGCGCGCACTCGGCGGCCGGCTTCAGGTAGGTGTGGTCGGCGGCGGTGCGGTGGATCGTCCACGGCGGCGCCTTGAAGCCGAGCTTCGGCAGCAGCCACTGCTCGACGCCGGTCATCAGCGTGGCGGTGGTGCGGCCCTTCTTGAACCACTGCTTGAAGTTGCGCGAGCGGTCGAGCTCCTCGTACAGCCAGCTTTCCTCGAAGGCCTTCGGGTAGTCGGTGAGTTCGTCGTGGGCGCGGCCGGCCTTCAGCGCAGCGAAGGCGGCTTCGGCGGCCAGCATGCCGGTCTTGATCGCCGCATGGCTGCCCTTGATGCGGCTGGCGTTGAGGTAGCCGGCATCGCAGCCGACCAGCGCGCCGCCCTTGAACACCGTCCTGGGCAGGCTCAGCAGCCCGCCGGCGGTGATGGCGCGCGCGCCGTAGCCGATGCGCTTGCCGCCTTCGAGGTACTTGCGGATCTCCGGGTGGGTCTTCCAGCGCTGGAACTCCTCGAAGGGGCTCAGCCACGGGTTGGCATAGTCCAGCCCGACCACGAAGCCGAGCGCGACCTTGTTGTCCTCGGCGTGGTAGAGGAACGAACCGCCATAAGTGTCGGGCTCCAGCGGCCAGCCGGCGGTGTGCACCACCAGGCCGGGCTGGTGCTTGGCCGGGTCGATCTCCCACAGCTCCTTCAGGCCGATGCCGTAGCTCTGCGGGTCGCGGCCGGCGTCGAGCTTGAAGCGCTCGATCAGCTGCTTGCCGAGGTGGCCGCGTGCGCCTTCCGCGAAGATCGTGTACTTGGCATGCAGCTCCATGCCGATCTGGAAGCCGTCGTGCGGCTGGCCATCCTTGCCCACGCCCATGTTGCCGGTGGCCACACCCTTGACCGAGCCATCGTCGTTGTAGAGCACCTCGGCCGCGGCGAAGCCGGGGAAGATCTCCACGCCGAGCGACTCGGCCTGCTGGGCCAGCCAGCGCGTCACGGCGCCCAGGCTGATGATGAAGTTGCCGTGGTTCTTGAAGCAGTCCGGCAGCAGCCACTCCGGCGTGGACCTGGCGCCACTCTCGCTGAGGAACAGGAACCGGTCGGCAGTGACCTCCTGCTTCAGCGGCGCGTCCATCTCGTTCCACTTCGGGAACAGTTCGGTGATCGCACGCGGGTCCATGATCGCGCCGGAGAGGATGTGCGCGCCGGGCTCCGAGCCCTTCTCGAGCACCACCACCGAGACCTCGCCACCTTCGAGCGCAGCGAGCTGCTTCAGGCGGATCGCGGTGGCCAGGCCGGCGGGGCCGCCGCCGACCACCACCACGTCGTATTCCATCGCTTCGCGCGGGCCGTATTGTTCGAGGATCTCTTGCGGGCTCATCGGGCTTCCTGAAGGTCGGACTGCGGGCGATTCTACGGGCTGAGGGGACAAAAAAGCACGATCGTTCGATACGTTGGGGGCGGCACTCGAAGTCACGCGGGCGACAGCGGCTCGGGGGCCGAAAGCGCGTGCTATCGTCCCTCGCCAACGAAGTCTGCACACGGAGCCTGCATGAGCTACAGCATCGATCTTTCCGGCCGCGTGGCCCTGGTCACCGGCGCGTCCAGCGGCCTGGGAACGCAGTTCGCCAAGACGCTGGCCCAGGCCGGCTGCGCGGTGGTGCTGGCAGGCCGGCGCATCGAGCGGCTGAAGACGCTGCGTGCCGAGATCGAGGCCGGCGGCGGCGATGCACACGTGGTCGAGCTCGACGTGACCGATCTGGACAGCATCAAGTCGGCCGTGGCCCATGCCGAGACCGAGATGGGCACGCTGGACATCCTCATCAACAACTCCGGCGTCAGCACCACGCAGAAGCTGGTCGACGTGACGGAGGAGGACTACGACTTCGTCTTCGACACCAACACCAAGGGCGCCTTCTTCGTCGCCCAGGAGGTCGGCAAGCGCATGCTGGCGCGCGCCAAGGGCGCGGCACCGGGCACCTTCACCGGCGGTCGCATCGTCAACATCGCCTCGATGGCCGGCCTGCGCGTGCTCAGCCAGATCGGCGTCTACTGCATGAGCAAGGCCGCGGTGGTGCACATGACCCGCGCGATGGCGCTGGAGTGGGGCCGGTTCGGCATCAACGTGAACGCGATCTGCCCCGGCTACATCGACACCGAGATCAACCACCACCACTGGCAGACCGAGCAGGGCAGGAAGCTGATCGACATGTTGCCGCGCAAGCGCGTCGGACAGCCGCAGGACCTGGACACCACGCTGCTGATGCTGGTGGCCAACGAGAGCCACT
>VFQN01005744.1_pt1 | contig 14856 bp, 23 predicted proteins | sample 3512371 | NCBI WGS metagenome assembly VFQN01 (sample SAMN10412370, study PRJNA504923) | tailings metagenome | isolation source: Replicate 2 from Balatoc abandoned mine | place: Philippines: Itogon, Benguet | collected 2017-08-28
CTCCGCCCCGCCTGCCTGCCTTCCTGGCCCCCTGTCCCCTTGCCCATGCTTCCCTGTTGCTTGTCGTACTTTCCGTGTCACATGACCCGCCCTTTCTTCCACCCCTCTGCGCCTCTTCCCCTAATCCCACATTCTCTTCCTACTTATCCCCTTATCTACTTCCATTTTTCACCCTAGTCACCCTCGCACCCTCAGCTCGCGACCCTTGCCCAGCTCAGCCAGCGCATTCCCTGCCCGCGTGCATTTGCTTCCCTCTTACGTCACATGAACCTTACTGACGTACTTTCATCCCTTCCGTTTTTCCCCTTCCCTTTCCGCCCTTGTTCCCAGGTGAGACGGGTTGACATGGGTGGGCGCGGGTGTGTTGTGCCGGCTTGTACCGTTGCGGGACGATAGGCACGAGGGTGCATTCGGTACCAGTCAGCTTTCAGCTAGCGTTCCTGGTTCTGGGCGACGCGATTCCCAGCACGACGCAGCCCTCAGCCTCAGCCACCGCAGTGAACCAAGCCGGTACGTATTAGGTGGTAAGTATCCAGTCGTTCCTTGCTTTCTGTTGCAGCCACTAACCTCGCTCTCCGCAGGCTGTCTGTTTCCGGTTCCGTTACTTTGCGGCTTTGCCGTTACCCCCCTTCCCTTCCGCGATTCCCTGACGCCTTACACGGTTTCTCGCGTTTTACGCTTACCCCCTTCCCTCCCGCCCCATCCTCCCCCAGGCCAGCTGTACTTCTGCGAGCCCACGGTGGACGCCCGCGAGGCCATGTGCGCGCAGGTGCAGGCGGCCACGGGGGCGGTGCTGGTGCCGCCGTACAACCACGGGCCCGTCATAGCCGGGCAGGGCACCATAGGGCTGGAGTTCCTGGAGCAGGTAGGCGCCTGGGCGCAGGGGGTGGTGGCCCGCTGCCTGGGCAGGGCATCCAGAACAAGTGTTTGTGAGCGGGATATACCCGTTGGGTGAATGTTGCTGTGGTGCCAGTACGGTCCATGGGTTGGTGTATCAAGCTGTTGGCGCCCTTGGGCCTGCGGATGGGCCACGGCGCAAGATTAGGATTCGGGGAGTACAGGGTTGAAGCAGGGCAGAGCGCATGCTATCCGAGCAGGCGATGAGGCTGCAGCAAACTGTGATCGTGTTGTTGGCTCACAGTTCGTCTGTGCCGGCTGCACCTCCACCGCCTCGCCCAGGTGCCCGACCTGGATGCGCTGGTGGTGCCTGTGTCGGGCGGCGGCATGATCAGTGGCATCGCGCTGGCGGCGCGCGCCGTCAAGCCTGGCATTGTGGTGGTGGCGGCGGAGCCCGCCGGCACCAACGGCGCGGCGGACGCGGCAGCGGCCAAGGAAGCGGGGCAGCTGGTGCCGTGCGCACGGCCGGACACTATCGCCGACGGGCTGCAGGGTGGGTAGGGGAACGAGGTGCACGCTGTACCACGCTACGGGCCGGGTGTGTCGCCCGCTGTGTTGCTCATCTTGGCAGGCCCTCAGGTCCCATACATGGTCATCGCGCGTTGCGGAAGGCAACCCCTCCGCAGCCTCCAAGCTGGCATCTGTTTACTGGCCACTGGAAAGTGTAGCGCTTTGACCCTGCTACACGCCTTTGCACGCCCAAGCCCGTCACCCCGCCCCTCCAACCGAACGCACGCCTGCCCCTTCATCCAGGCCGCCTGGGCGACCTGACGTGGCCTGTGATCCGCGACCTGGTGGACGGCGTGGTGGTGGTGGACGAGCGGGAGATCGTGGCGGCCATGCAGCTCATCATGGAGCGGATGAAGGTGCGAGCGGGCGGCGCTGCTTGGGCATGTAGGGAGGGGGTCCCGAGGGAGCGCGGGGCATAAGGTAATGAGCACGGGCAGACTCTGCCCAACTGGGGCAGGAGAACGCGGGGTGCGGGCGGAGAGAACGAGGAAGCGTCGGGAGGTATCTATCTGATTACCTGAGAGCGCTGACCTTGTCTGGAGAGTGGAGTGTGTTGGAGTGAAAAGTGCCCGCAGCACCCGTTGCGCTCAGTGAGCGAAGGAGCTGTTTACAAACCTGGCCCCAACTGCTTGTGCCCTTGTCTTCTGCTGAGCAACAGTGCTTGTCGGTAACTGCTGCCGTCCTGCGGCAGGTGGTTGTGGAGCCCAGCGGCGCGGTGGGCCTCGCCGCCGTGCTGTCGCCCGCGTGGGCGTCCGGCAGCCACACGCGCGGCTGCCAGCGCGTGGGCGTGGTGCTGTGCGGCGGCAACCTGGACTGGGGCAGCAAGGGCTTCTGGGAGATGTGGCTGCCCAAGCAGCAGGACAAGGACGAGAACTGAGCCTAGGTCTGGAGCTGCCGTCCACCACCCCTGAGGTGGTAGGATAAGCGATGGGGCGCAGATGCGGCGGGGCATGCATGGGTGTCGTGATAGACCTTGCAGTGCGGTTGCAATGTGCTTTGACTCGTAGGAGAGCTGCTGGCACGCTTTGGGACTGGGAACCTTTTTCCTACAACCCCTCCTGGGTCGATCGCGTTGGTTTGGTTTGGTTTGGTTGGTTGGTTTGCGTTTGCATGTCCAAGCTGCCTAGCCCCCCTCCGGGTGCCCTGGTCCCATGGTGGAGACAAGGCAGGAAACCATTTTGCCACCGACAGCCACCTGCAGCCACAGAAGGGCTCACATTTTGCTGCCCTCATCAAACTCGCATCGCCGCGCCGGCCTTTCTCATGCACCACGTGGTATGTCAACGTATCCTTCTTGTCAACTCCTGCACAAAACGAAGGCATACTTGACTGGCGCTTGCATTCCGCCCTGGAAAGGTATGTGTAGTCCTGAACCCCGCATGCCAGCAGCTGCACTGCTTGTATGTATACCACTGGTGAAGTCCTACCCCAACGACTTCGGTGCTTGGCAGGCTGCTGCATCACAACAGGCCTGCATTCCTCCGGTCACACAGACGTCTTCATCCTTGGGACAAGTGATAGCTTCCTTGCATGCGCGGTCCCTCAGCTACGGTTCACTCAACGACGGTAGAGCTCCAGGCTGCAACCAGGCAAACACACGCTGAGCACACATCAACGGAAGAACTATTGCCGGTATATATATGCCGGTATCGTTGATGCCAGTATGTCTGGTAGCGCTGCCACAGCGTGTTACGACCCATTGTGTGCGAAGTTGGTCTTCAAGCAACGTCAACAGTATTCGCGCACCGATATATGCAAGCCCACGGCCTTGAGGCTAACAAAGCATCGTAGGTCCATACGCTCACTCCGGGCGCCTGCGCTTGTGCTCCCGCCCTTCCGCCCGCCCTGTGTACAGCAGCTGCAGCGCCAAGGCGGGGCTGTCGCGCATCAGCCGCAGCGCCTGCTCCGGTGGCAGGAGGCGGCCAGACTCTGGGCCAGTGTTGTCCAGGACCCACTCCTTGAGCCCGCCCAGGAGCGGCCCGAAGCTGCCGCTGCGCTGCTCCGCCCACAGCAACAGGCCCACCACAGTCTCCAAGCTCACGCGCCACAGCAGCTGGCTGCCCACCTGGGCGCACAGGCCCGGCAGCAGCAGCCGGTCGGCCAGCTCGCCCACGGGCTGCAGCATCTTGGGGGGCACAGGGCCCGCGCTGTCCGTGTACATGAAGCGCAGAACCGCGCCGAACACAGCGGGGTCAGCGTCAGGCAGGCTCAGCCGCGGCGCGCCGCCATCCGCAAAGCCTGCCTCCGGGTCCAGTCGCTGCCGGAAATAGAGGCTGCGCGCCGCCAGCACCTGACGGTGTGCCACGAACACCTGTCCGCCCACCTCCACCTCCACGTCCGCGCTGCCGTCCGGCTGCCGGTCCAGCAGCCCGCCCAGGTCGGCCGGCAGGGTGCCGTGGGCTGGTCCCGACCATTGGGGCGTGAGGCCAAGGTGCAGCAGCAGGAGCTCCGGCCGGTCGTAGGGCATGAGGGCCAGGCACCCATTCCGCAGTATGGCCAGGGACCAGGAGTACTCGCTGAACGTCAGGCCAGCTGGCACGGTGGTGACGCGGCCGCTGTCAAGGTGCACATGCACCAGCCGGATCACCATGGGGTCTGCCAGGTAGCACAAGTCCAGCACCCACGCCCCGCCCGCGCCGTCCACGGCAAGGCCCACGATGCAGGAAAAACGTGCCTCCGTACCCACGCCGTCCCGGGATTGCTCCTCCCCCCTCTCCTCCGCCTTTCTGCCCGCTATCAGGACCGGCTCCTGCACCGCCTCCCCTCCCGTTGCCGCCCCCAGGCCCTCCACTGGCAGGCGATACACCGCAGTGGACGTGCACAGCACCAGGCTGCGGCTGACTGGGTCGTAGGCCACTGCAGACAGGTGGCGGTCGATGGGGCCGCAGGGCAGCGGGGCCACCTGCAGCTCCACCGTTGGAACAGCGTCAGCTGCGGGACCCCGCACGTCCTGCTGGTCCCGTGGCTGCCTCTCCGCTCCCCCCTGCTCCAGCCCCCCCTGCCCCAGCCCCTGCTGCTCCGGCTCCCCGGCATCTCCCCTGCACCAGGCTGCATCCGCAAACCTGGCCACCCCGGACGGTGCAGCCTGCCAGGCTGCAGGCAGGTGCAGCCTGTGCAGCCGCGCCCCGCTCAGCAGGTACAGGCACCCAAGGCCGTCGGACGCGACTCTATAGCACTGCAGGGTCGCGCCGCGGCCGGAGCCGCCGCCTTCCTCCGCCTGATTGGTCTGCGCGGTGATCGTGGTCGCAGCACCCTCGACGGAGAGCCGCACTAGGCCAGGGCCTTCCCGCGAGGCTGAGCCTAGTCTGGCCGCGTATACGCAGCCAGAGTACGGGTCCCAGCAAGCACTGCAAATGTCCGAGAAAATGCGAGAGGCTTGCTGCTCAGAGCTCTGCGCTGCGTTCTGCGATGGCCCGCAAGTGCGGACGGGCGTCGGCTGTCCCAGTACCAAACCGCCCCACGGGTCCGAGCTCTTCAGCCCTGCGAACGTGCCGTCTGGCATCAACACCAGAGCCTGGGTGGATCCATAGGGCTCACCTACGTTAACTATCAGGGACCTTTCGGAAGGTATACCTAGTACGCGGCTAGGGCACTGCAGCGTCGACGACATTCCGACACTGCCAACACCGCGTCTGTTGGTCACTGCCGGAAGGCTGAGGTATGTGGTGTCAGCGTTGCGTATCAATAATACATCAATTTATCGTTTAATTGGATTATTTTGTTCCGGAAGGCACATATAACAGGAGCCACCTGGGTTCATCCCGTGGGCTCTCCTTGGCACCGCGGTTGGCTGATGATTCCGCCTGGCGCCTCGCAAGCTTCTCGGCGCCCTACTCCACAACTATACGTAGGGACTGATCCTCTGCCAAACCGCACTAGTAATCCTGTTGCTGCGAGTACATTATCACGATCATGACGAGTGCGGTCCTGTGCCACATGCCAGTCCCCGTCCTCCCCTGGCGGCTCCGCTGGTCCGGGGGGACGAGCGTGAGGGCCCTGGTGTGGACAGTGGGACGCTGCGGCGGTGTGGGTGCAGAGCGGGCGAAGACCGTACCGTACTCCAAGAGCCGCATTGCGGCCTCATGGCTTGTCCCTTGCTCCGTGCGATCAGTTGAACCGCTAGGCACCGACAGGGACATGCCTGCGCGCAGGGGTGTGCAGCCCACGCCTGCCGGGATGCACCTGGGGGCCATTGCTCCGTTGGCGCTTTCGCTCGCGGGCATACGATTGGTAGCAGGTGGTAGCATGGCTCTGCCACGCAAAACCCAGTATGCACTGCATAAATTGCGGGCAAATGCAAGGACGTGTCTCCTGTACGCCCTGGGTGCGACCAAGGGATAGTCAACACACTGTTCCACTTCGGGACCTGGTGTCGTAGGTGAACTACCGCGGCAATAAGCCGAAAGGAAGGAGATCCACCGCTGGGGCAGGTCAAGAATGCATAAGGTTACAAGCCAGAAACAGGGCAGAGGACAAAATGTAAGCACGCAATGCGAGACGCTACACGCCCTCCGCCGATGAGACTGTTGCAAAGGCTCCTGTTGCAGAAGTGGCCCGTATGCAGCAAAGCGATCACGCATGCATCTCTACTCTCACGCGAATCATTCGCTTTGGGCCCTGTGAGTGTTTGTGTTTGAGCCTTGAATGAAGTATAGCCTGCTCAAATCGCTCAAGCTGTTACCGGTATGCATCCCTAGCATGCCGTTCGTTGCCGGTTCGCACATCACCTGCGCGCCCAGCACCTCCCTCAAAACAACTCCAACCAAGCACACACACGGTCTCTACGCCGCACTGCCTCGGTGACAACTCCCTCACCACCATGCCCTCACCACCATGCGACCCAGAAACTCGATATCCTGACATACAAGATAGCTGTGCCCTCCAGTACCAGTGCGCCCAACCCGCCCGCCTGTTGCCTCCCTCACCGCGCGGCGGCCGCCGGCTCCTGTGCCTCCCGTACCTGCTGTTGCTGCTGCTGCACGGGCTTGCCGTCCACGCTGTCCACGCTGAACTCGAAGCCCGCACCCCGCAGCCGGTCCAGCAGCACCGGCCCACACGCCGCTGCGGGCGTCAGCACGCCGCCGCCGCCGTGGATGCGGCCCGCCGCCGCCTCGCGCGCCAGGCGCGGCGCCTCCAGCACCAGCGCCAGGCCCGTCTCCAGCAGCATGCGGCTGGTGCTCCAGTAGCCGCAGTCGCGGCGGTCCTGGCGGTAAGGGGCAAAAAAATGTAAGAGCCGCAGGAAGCCAGTGGTAACTAGCTGCAGATGTTGTCCGGAAGGAAGGGCAGCAGGGTTGCCAGTCCCAAGAGAGCAGCGCAGGACACCGTCTGTGATGGACCCAGCCCAGCTGCAGCTGCAGGTGCAGCGCTGTACCCCGCAAGCCCCTTCCTCAAAGCAGGCGAGGCGTAACGGTTGTGGCCCCTCCCCACTCCCAAGGGCACGAGCTTCCTCGATCTTCCTGCTGGCCCCTGGGAACTCCTTGCTCCCCCCTTCGCTCACCCCGCAGTGCCCCTTGACCACGCGCGGCTGCGGCTCGTCCGTCACCGCCACCAGCTCATGCCGCCAGTAGCCCGTCACGCGCGCCTCCTCGCTGGGCCCCTGACCCGGCGCGGGCAGGAAGCGACGCGCCAGCGCCCGCAGCGGCGGCAGCCCCACCACCGCGCCCACCAGCACCATGAACGCCGACATCATCACCGCGCCCACCGCGCCGCTTACAGCCACCGCCTCCATGTACTTGAAGTCCTTGCCGTACTGTACGGCAGTGCAGCGCGTCAGCAGCGCGTTTGTGGCCTGCACCACCTTGGCGTTGACGCCCTCCATGAGCCAGGGGCCGGACCAGGACTGCGCGGCGGGGATGTAGCGCGGCATTATGCCGGCGGGCTTGTCGGGGCCGCTGGTCAGCCTGCAGGCGAGAGTGAGGGTGGAACGACGATGCAGTGGGGTACGGACAAGTACGTACTAGTCAACACCAGTGCACTAACGTGTACGGTGGCAGTCACGCCGTTGTCAGCATGTTCCTTGCGCGTCCAGAGATCGCAGGGTGCACGCCCAGCGATAGCACCTGGCCTTCACCACACCCACCCACCCGTGCGCCGCCGCCAGGTAGTACTGGTCGGACATCATGGCGGACATCTCGCTGGCGCCCTCCGTGGCCGCCAGGTTGAAGGCGCTCTCGATGGTGCCGCCGCTCACGCCGCCCTTGCCCGGCACCACCAGCGTGTACGCCTGGGAGGCGCCGCTGGGGGCGAAAGCAGCGGGGCGGGGGCGCAAAGCATGACCATGAAGGTGCGACAGCTCGCTGCTTTGTACTAATGATGCTGCGGCCACTGGGGCTGCTTCAGGTGACGTCACGCGGCACTACAGCGCGAGGCCACACCGTGATCGGCTTGTGTTCCCACACGCAACGGACCAACCCACGCAACGTGCCCAACAGTCGAGTCAACCGGTCCCGTCTTGCCTAGTCAGGTAGGTGTCACGTGCTCCAGGCTACCAACGCCTCCATGACAGGGGCCGTCCTCCATCCCATGTCTAGGTGAGTGAATGCGTGTCGAGCCGCGCCTGCACCCACCATCCCAGCTGCTCCCTGCAGTGCGCCACCATCATGTAGGTGCCCAGGTCGGAGGGCACGCTGTCGTAGCCGCAGCAGTGCAGCACCTTGACGCCCTTGGAGGCGGCGGCGGCGTGGTGCCGCGCCACGGAGCGCTTCACCCAGCTCACCTCGCCTGCAAGCGGGGGGTGGGCGCCGGGGGGACACAACAGGGCACTGGTATTGAAGTCGCACTCGGGCGCTGTAGCTTGCTGCAAAAAAAATGCCGGCCACGCCCAAATCTCGCAAGGCACTTGGTGGCATACACACTGCATGCAACTGACCAAGCAATACTGGTTTGGAACACGCCCTCTGCAGTGCTCCACATCAGTGCCCGTCTGCAACGGCTCATGGCTCCCTCCTCCCCTCGCCTTAGAGCACGCCAGCAGCATTGTCATACCCAAGGCCTCGCCCCAGCCCGTTCCAAACGCCTCCCAGCTGGCCAGTGTCCAACCGTACATTCCCCAGGCATTCTGTTTCAAAAGCACCATTGCTTTCCAGGCAACCTTCCGCCCAAATTGCCGCCCCCCGGGCAAATACCCCTCCCGCCCCCAGGCGCATTTGTTCCTCCCTCACACACGCTTGCCCTGCCCGAGGCGCTCGTATCCCTCCTCCAGGCATCATTGGCCCTCCCCTACGCGCCACTCCGCGGTTTCTCTCCCCGTGGAAGCACCTAGGCGGTCCCTCCCTCCACGCCCCCCCACCCGTGATGTCGGCGTAGTGCGTGCCCTCCTCCACGCTGGCCGCCACCACGTTGTCGCCGTGGCGCGCGAAGGGCCCCGCCACCGCCAGCACCACCTCGCCCTGGCCCACCACACGCCGCACCGAGGGGGCGTCATGCGCGTCGGCCGTCAGGATGGGCACGTCCTGGGGGCCGGGGGAAGAGAAGGAAGGGGGAGAGGGACAGGGAGAGATGTGAGGGATACGGATGGTTGGGAAAGAGGTGCGAGGAGGAGAGGGCCTTAAACCTTCGCGGCCATGGACTAAGGCAGGGAGAGAGGCTCGAGTTCTTGAGTTTCGCCTCCCAGGTGCTTTTTGATCTGCAAACACATGGGTGTGATCCCATGTTGCATGTAATGTTCTTTCCTCGTATGGCTGGAAACCGACTGGGGCAGACCAGGGTGCACGGTTCAGGCAGGGTGGGAATGCAAGTGAGGCGGCAAGTGACGTTGACACGTGTATGTGGCGTTGAGGCAGCGACACCCTGCTGTCCAGTTCGCTGTCCATAAGAGCCTTTGACTGCTGGGCTCGCGGCAGCGTGGCACGGCCACCTTCTGGCTCTCGGGTCTTGGCTGTGCTGAACGGTATCCTGCCAGCCACATACCGGTAACGCCCACCTTGCACTGGGGGTTGATTTTCTCCAGCTCCTTCCGGACCTGCTCCAGCTTCCGCGCATCACGTCCAGCCATAGCCCATCTGATTCTACCCTGTGGCGCGACAGCGACGGCGATGTATCTAGACATCCGTCCGCACCTGCGTCATTCCTCTGTCATCCGCAGACGCGTCTCTCTCTCTACCTGGTAATCGCGGGCGATGTGCTCGCATACAAGCCGCCCCGTAAAGCCAGATGCTCCCCATACGATGACTTGGTAGGGCCGAGGAGCTGCAACTGCTGCCATCCCTTATGTCAGGGTGCTGAGAAGTGATGGGTTTACAGCCTTCTATCCGAAGAGACGAAGTAAATAATTAGCGAGATTTATACAGGTCAATACTTTGCGTCCCTGAGATACACGCAAAATGCACGCGATTCTGGACTCCCCCTGGGACTCCCCTGCCTCGTTTGCATTGCCGACGATTAGCCTTCCTTGGGGCTTCTTGGGCTGGGCTTGGCATGAGTCCCAACCAGGAAAAGTCCTTATTACATCGCCTTGAACTTTTTTAACTTACGCAGTGCAGCCGCCAGGAAGTTTAGCACCGCCACCGCCTTTGCACACAGGGTACTCAGTAGGATAGGTCCTAAGCCGTGTAAACAAGTACTCAGTTGCCGACTTACTCATTGAATTTGGTTGCCTGTGGATAGCCCCCGGGAGCTTGTCCGGGCGGAGGCGCCTCCGGCGACATGGCGACGAGTGCCGAGCTACTCGCGCTTCAGGTGCGACCCGCGTTGGAGACGCCAACACTGAGCAGCCCTTTCGTGCGTTGCATGGGCACGCTTGCTTTGTATTTGTCAGGTCCTCTACCGAGACCCCTTGGTCCCCACAGAGCAACATCAAAAAGGACCCCGACGGCTACAAGGATGAGTTCATGCTTCAGGTTAGTGCGGTTCACGTCCCAACCCTGACCCTGGCGGCTATCTTACACTCCTCACAGGACGCGTGCAGGGCACGTGGTGGCGGGGAAACGGGGGTTCCGGAGGCGGTGGACGGTGGTCCCAGCGATGGCGTTGCGCTCACCCCTCCCTCCGCCGCGGCCTGGCCTTACACCGGTTTGGTTTCCGCCCCCTTCCCCCCAACGTTCCTGCCCGCAGTATCGCCACTACCAGGCGCTGCTGGACATTTGGAAGCTAAAGCCCAGCAAGGAGAGCAAGGAGTTCGGGGACCTGGTCATGTTCCTGGCCCAGGTGGGGCCGGGCTGTGGCCTGTGGGGAGGGGCGGGGGCGGAGGCGGAGGCGGTGCAGGGCTGGCGGCCATGGCCGTTGTTAAGCGGCAGAGTAGCTGAGGTGTAGGGGTTGAGGTGTGCGGCGGGCGGGGCGGGTGCGGGTGCGGGTGCGGGTACGGGCGCGAGTTCGGGTGCGGATGTGCGTGCGGGTGCATTTACGAGTACATGTGCGTGTGCGGGGTGCGGGGCTTGGCGTTGCGTAGCGCTGCGCCTGCTGGCTACCCGTGGCGCGGTCGATGTGGGACACAGTGATGCCGGGGCACGCGTCAGAGGGTGCCACAGGCCATGCGGCAAGGCATGCATGGGCCTGCTTATTGGTACTGCAAGGTTTACCGCTACCATCTGCCTATGAGACAGAGGGCAGCATGTGCTCACTGTCCCCAGCAAGGTGGTGCCCTATGGCTGGCCGCTGCTGGCCTCCCTGCCACTCAGGCCGCACGGGGCTGCGCTTGAGCCGCACCAGGCGCTTTGTGCGGCTACGGTACACTCACAGGCCCAAGGCGCCGAAGCGTCCGCTGTCCTGCCGCACCCTTGCAAGTCGTAATGACGCACCCTGCCGGCTGCTGCCGCCTGTGACCGCCACCCCTCCCAACCCAGGTGTCCCGCGCCTACCCCAAGACCATGGGGGGCTTCCCCGGAGAGCTGGCCTCGCTGCTGGACACGCACGCGGCGGTGCTGGACAGCGGGCTGCGGCGGCAGCTGGTGGGGGCGCTCATACTGCTGCGCAACAGGGGGCAGGTGAGCGCCGGGGCGCGAGAGGACGGCTGCGTGGGAGGCAGGGGCGCGTCCGTGGACGGGCAACGGGGCAGCGGGGAGTCCGTGGCTGCGGGTTGTTGACGCCGCAGTGCAGCTGTGCCGCAAGTTCTATGACGTCCAAGCCCTGGTTGTGCGCCTGCTAGACGGCGGACTCGTGTGACATTCAAGGTTACTCGGGCTGCTTGGTGTACGACTGCAAGCGGTAGTATTCCTAGCGCTGACGTGTTGGGCACCACCATACCCTCAGGTGGAGGCCATGGCGGTGATGCCGCTGTTCTTCCGCCTCTTCCGGTGCCAGGTGGGGCAGGGAAGGTTTGTGCGGGTTGAGTACTGCATTATACGTGTGACACCTGAGATGTTGCACTCCGGTGCGTCACGGCAACGGAGGGTGCCGGAGGACCTTCGATGTTGGGGATTTGCTGCAGGAAGGCGCACATGCCACGATGCCCTGCAGCAGTACTGCCCCTAGTCGTTCCCCCTCGATCAGACCTCATCCCGCGGCCCCCGGCATCCACACCCCTACAGGACAAGCCGTTGCGGCAGCAGCTGTTCCGGCACATCGTGGCCGACCTCAAGGCGGCAAACCGCAAGACGCGGAATGAGCGCCTCAACAGGGCGGTGCAGGTGGGCCCGGACCCACTCCATGCGGCCCTAGCTGGAGCTTTTGGTGGTGGCCTTACCATGGCAGCTGCTGCTGCACGCGCTGGGATGGGTTGGTAGGACATGCGCACCTTCAGGGTGCAGAAGCGCTTCCACTGGCGGAAAGTTGACGTCGCAGCTGCCGGGGTAGGCCTAACGTGTTCGCCTCTCTCGCTGCTTCACCCCATCTGGCCGTTGCGCTGTCTCCCTGCAGAACTTCATGTACAGCGTCGTGAGCGACGAGAACGAGAGCGCCGCCAAGCGCGGGCTGGCGGTGCTGACGGAGATGTGGCGGCGGCACGTGTGGCGGGACGCGCGCACCGTCAACGTCATTGGTGGGCAGGGCTCAGCGGGGAGTACGGTTGGCGGGTCAGGGACTGGGCGTAACATTTGGGCGCAATAGAAAAGGATGGGCTACGTGTCCCACCGGTGACTTGACGCCTCCAGGTGACGTTGCAGGATGCCGACTGGATGCTGCCGCAGCCCAGGGGTACAGGTGCCAAAGTGTTGTACGGCTTTCGTGATGGGCTCTCCGTCCTACACCCCATCATTGCTCCCCGCAGCCTCCGCCGCCTTTCACAAGTCCTCCCGCGTCCTGCTGGCGGTCATGAAATTCTTCCTGGGCCAGGTGGGCAGGTTGGGGTGATTTGTCAATGCGGAGTTGTCATTTTCGTCAGTGCAAGGAGCAAACCATGATCCCCAGTACGACGGGCTCTTACAAGGCATGACATCTTGGCCGATCATGCACATTCTTCCAGCGGCATTTCCCAGCAGGGACCACTGTGGGCTTCTAAGCCCCATGGCGCGTGGGTGGCGCTGTCGCTGGCGCCGCCGCCAGCCTCCTCACCTTGCTGATATTTTGCTGCCCCCGTGTCGTCCCGCAGGACCGCGATTCCGAGGATAGCGACAAGGAAGAGAGCGATGGCGAGGAGGAGAAGCCCAAGGGGCCCTCCAAGGAGGACATCTACGCCGCGTACCACAAGGTGCGAGGCCTGTTAGGTTGGCGGGGGCCATACGGCCCAACCTTGTGCGCAGAGGCAGGGTGGGGAGTTGGTTGTCTTAAATAAGTTGTCGTGGAGCAAGGCACCTTAGGACCGGGATGGCACGAGCGCTTCCTTCTTGCATGCGCCGTTCTGCAGCCACAAGGGTGGTTTGGCAGGGACTAGCGCTCAAGGTGCGCACACCGCGCCGCTGCTGCCGTCCAGGACCAGACCAGCCCCTCAACTGCCATGCTGCAAGCCTCTAGGGCTCCTGCCGATCAAGCTTCGTTTGCATTGCTTCTCCGTGTTTTCCACCTGCAGGGCACGCGCAGCAGCAAGAAGAAGAAGCAGGCCAAGCTGAAGCGCGTCATGGCCACCGTCAAGAAGGCCAACAAGAAGGGGGAGGGCAGCGGCGCCGAGTCCTTCGCCGCCATACACCTGCTGCACGACCCGCAGACCTTCGCGGAGAAGCTGTTTGCGCGTTTGCAGGTGCGACCCGGCAGCGGAACCTTCGTGGATACTGGGGTGTTGGGGTACGCTGCTGTATGACGGGTCGGCGGGCACGGCGGCGTCCTCCAAGCTGGGCTGCCTGCTACAGACACTCGCATCGGTCCTCATAGAACCCTTGTGAACCCCTGCCCTACATACTTTCTCACTTCCATGCCGCTGCAGTCGGGCTCGGAGCGCTTCGAGACGCGGCTGTCCGTCATGGCGGTCATGTCGCGCATCATCGGCGTGCACAAGTGAGGGGCTGGTCGACGGCTCGGAGACTGTCACAGCGTGGTGGTACACAGTGTGCACTTTGCCCGTATGCCCTTTGTGCAGCCCCGCGGCTGTTCTGCGTCTCTACCCGCATACGGTAGTGCGTACCATGCGGTCGACTGGACCAAGATCCACACAGTTGAATACTGCATCCTTTGTGGAAGTCAGCCGAATGTCATTGAACCGCCTGTTGGGCGCTTCCTTGCAAGTGACACGGACCCGTCCCTGTGTGCCCCGGCGTAGGCTGCTGGTGCTCAACTTCTACCCCTACCTGCAGAAGTACATCGCGCCCCACCAGCGCGAGGTGACGGCTGTGCTGGCGGCGCTGGTGCAGGCGGTGCACGACCTGGTGCCGCCCGACACGCTGGCGCCCGTGCTGCGGCAGCTGGTGGACCAATTCGTGCACGACAAGTGAGCGGCGGGAGGGGGGCAGTCCAGCAGGGCACGTCGGGTGCACGAGCAGCAGCGCAGGTCGGCAGAAGGCTGACGTCATGGGGCTTGTGGTCTCAAGGGAAACGATGGCTTGGACCTTCAATTGTGGGGGCAAGGCAGTCGTTACGCACCATGCTCGAAAGCTCAGCTGGACCTCGCCTGCTTTTCGCCCAGGGCCCGGCCGGAGGTTATGACTGTGGGCCTCAAGACGGTGCGCGAGCTGGTGCTGCGCTGCCCGCTGGTCATGAGCGGGGAGCTGCTGTCGGACCTGGCGCAGTACAAGAAGTTCAGGGAGAAGGAGGTGGCCAGCGCGGCCAGGTGGGTTAGGGGCAGGGATGGAGGGGCACAGGGACTGGTCGGGACCACTGCCTGGACACACGCCCCCGGTACAGGGGCAAGTTGACTGGGTGCCGGCTGTGTGCACACATTCCACACTACATGATCAACACGCCGTGGGCACAGCCTTTGCACGACCAACATTGATGTTGGTGTACTGCAGAGATCCAGACCCGTTCTAGGTCAATCTCATTGGCATGGCCTAGACTTCTGATTGCTAGATGCCCGCATATCCCTGAAAGGGACCCAATAAGGTTGCCACTACTCTGCTCCCCTACCCTTGCCCCCCACCCCCCCACCCCCACCCCTCACAAGCGACACGTGCAGCTTTTCAGTCCTCTTTCTTTTAGTAACTTCTTTCC
>VFQN01005745.1_pt1 | contig 14856 bp, 11 predicted proteins | sample 3512371 | NCBI WGS metagenome assembly VFQN01 (sample SAMN10412370, study PRJNA504923) | tailings metagenome | isolation source: Replicate 2 from Balatoc abandoned mine | place: Philippines: Itogon, Benguet | collected 2017-08-28
TATCAACCAATCAGAAGGCGTGCGTGAAGATGCTTTTCTGAACCGGGCCTTGATTCACCGCGAAAAAGCCAATCGCGAACCCGAGGTAATTGCCGTTGCGTTAGGTAAAGTGCTGTCCAATGAACTGCCTGATATTGAATTAAAGAACCAAGACAGTGTGGTTATATCGTCCATAAAAAATCTACGGGAAGAATACTTTGTTACTATTGTGGGCGAAATCAACAACCCGTCCGACCTTCCTTTTGCCGAAGGGATGACCGTTTCGGATTTAATCACCCAAGCGGGCGGACTCACCGACGGGGCGATTGACAGCCGGATTGAGATTGCACGACGCATCAAAGACAACAATCTCCCCGACGTAGCTGAAAACGTAACCATCCAAATCATTACCATAAAGATAAACCGCGATTTATCTTTGTTACCCTCCGATAAGGAATTTCAGCTTCAGCCATTTGATATTGTATATATCAGAAAATCAACACGCTACGACAAACAACGAAGCGTGGTGATATTGGGAGAAGTAAATTATCCTGGTACCTACGCCATCCAAAACAACAGCGAACGCGTTACGCAATTGTTGGAACGTGCTGGTGGACCCAAATTAAATGGTTATCTTCCCAACGCTTTGTTTAGAAGAGGTGGCGAACGCATTGCCCTTGACATTCAAAAGATTGTCGAAAACCCCGGCCTTGAAAGCAATATTATCTTAGAAGAAGGGGACACCCTCTTCATTCCTGAGCGTTCTGAATTAGTACGAATAGACGGTGCCGTACTCAATCCTTCTGTCGTAAATTATTCCAAAGGATTTAACTACGATGATTATTTATCGCAGGCAGGAGGATACGGAGAACGAGCCATGAAAAGCCGCGTATATGTAACTTATGCCAACGGATACACCGAGCGTACCCGCAAATTTTTGTTCTTTAATATCCGTCCAAAAATTCAACCGGGTAGCGTAATTTCAGTTCCTTATAAACCAAAAGACGAACGACGCTCTGACCTGACTGGCCCTGTTATTTTGTCGTTTACCAGTACCTTAATCCTCGCAGCAGTTACGCTTATATCAAGATTATAATCGTCTATCAGTGACTTTTTGTACAAAGTTAAGTCATCAATTTAACCCAATTGATTCTTCAAAATCAATTTATGCAAGATTCAACATCAAATACCAACCCTACCGCTTCAAATGAGATAGAGATTAGCCTTGCTGATATCATTCATTTTTTTAAAAGTAATCTTCGAAGTATGGTCCTCTGGGGAGCGGGATTTGGTGTTTTAGGGGCCATTTATGCCTTTACTGCCCAAAAAGAGTTTGAATCCAAAGCAGTGGTATTACCCGAAATTGCATCCAGTAGCGCCTTAACCAAAATGGGAGGACTAGGTGCCTTAGCAGGATTGGCGGGAATAGACCTCTCCCAAATGAACAGTACCGAAGCCATTCGACCCGACCTCTATCCAAGTATTACCCAAAGTCTTCCTTTTGCTTTATATTTACTGGAACAAAACGTTTTTGTGTCGTCGACTCAAAAAACAATCAGTCTAAAAAGTTACTTTGAATCACTAAATGAAAGCTGGCTTAGTAAACTTTTAGATTCAGAAAATGAAGAAAAACCTAAACTAGACCCCAAGCAATCGAGTCAGGCGGTAGAACTTACCCAAAAACAAGAAGCCTTGATAAAGCAGATTCAACAACGGGTTGTAACGGCCTTTGATCGCAAAACGGGGATTATTACGATTAATACCAAAATGCCAGACCCTGTTGTAGCCGCTACCGTAGCTCGATTATCGGTTGAGTATCTCAAAGAATACGTAACCAACTATCGAACCGACAAAGCCCGTAAACAACTGACATTCTTGCAAAAACAAGTAAACGAAGCCAAGGCAAGATACCAAAGTAGCGAAGCCGCCTTGGCAAGTTATCGTGACCGTAATGGCTTCCTGGTAATGAATTCGGCCAAAATAACAGAACAACGACTCCAATCAGAGTTTATGCTGGCCCAAAACGTGTACAATGGATTGGTTCAACAATATGAACAGGCAAGAATAAGGGTAGAGGAAGAAACCCCCGTTTTTAAAATGCTAGAGCCCGCGAAAATTCCTTTGAAGAGAAGTGAGCCGAAAAGGATAATTATAGTATTATTATCTTTCATAATTGGAAGTATTATCAAATCAATGGCTATTTATCTTAATATATTTACAACTAAATATATTAAATATAATTAATAAACATGGAATTAAAAGAAAAACTTTATCATAAATTATTTACACCTAATATCCTAGGTGTTTTTATAAATGTATTTTACTTAGATCGTTCAGAAATATATAAAAGTATTAAAAGTTTATCCAAATATGGTAAAGGTAAATTATTAGATGTAGGATGTAGCAATAAGCCATATGAACATCTTTTCAATGTAGATTCTTATATCGGTTTAGAAATTGATACACCATACAATAGAAAAAACAAGAAAGCAGATTTTTTTTATGATGGAAAACAGTTTCCATTTGAAAATAATTCTTTTGATATTGTATTAAGTAGTCAAGTTTTAGAGCATGTGGATAATCCAGAGGAATTTATATTAAATATCAATAAAGTATTAATTACAGGTGGAGGTTTAATAATAAGTGTTCCATTTATAGGTGATGAACATGAAATACCATATGATTATAGACGTTATACTTCTTTTGGATTAAAATATATTCTAGAAAAAAATGGATTTCAAATAATTGAACAATATAAAACCACTATTGGTTTCCCAGCAATTATTCAATTATTTATGAGTTACTGTTATAAATATATTAGAAATAAACCTAAATTTTTATCCTGGATTTTACAAATAATAATAAGTACAATATTTAATCCTATTGGTTTAATATTAAGTATATTCCCAGGAAACCAAGAATTGTTTTTAGGAAACACTGTATACGCAAGGAAAATATCATAAGAAACAACGCACCAAAATTGACAAAGGAAGTCAGTCATAAAACTTGTCAATTAATAACCTAGACAGAGAATAAGTTATGATAAATAAAATTATAATTAATAATTTTATTTGGCTATTTTTCGATAAATTGTTTAAAAATTTCGGCAATTTAATACTTAATCTCCAAGTAATAATTTATTTAAGTGTCAATGAATATGGGTTATTGAATCTAGGAATATCTTCAACACTATTTATAACACTGTTATTGAATTTTTATAGAGAAATAATAGTAAAAGAATATTCTATTTCAGATAGTCTTGACAATGACTTAAATTTATTGTTGTCAAGTATCTATACTAGATTTATTACTATCACTACTATTATAATATTAGTAGTGATTATAAATCCAAGTGTAATTATTAAGTCACTAATACTTGCTTCACTATTAAACTTATCAGATATTCCCGAATTATATTGGCAATCAAAAGGGAAAATTCATAAAACAGTATTAATAAGAAATATTATATTTGTATTCAGTTCAATATTAAAACTATACGCATTAATTGTCAAATCATCACTAGAAATATTTCTATTTGCATTTATATTAGAGTCAATACTAAACAGCGTTATAAGCTTTTTAATACTTCATTTCGACTTAAAACTTAAAACAAAAAGAGTATATGAGACTTTACAAAGAACCATATTCATTTATAAGCAATCTATACCATTATTGTTGACTGGTTTTTTCACATTATGTTACATGAGACTTGATCAATATATAATCAAATGGTATTTAGGAGATCATAGTTTAGGTAAATATACTTTTGTGATAACTTTTGTTGAAATGTTGCAATCTTTACCATTTATTTTCGGGACAGCAATTGCACCAACTATATTTCAACATAAATCACAACAGAATTTACTAAATGAAATAAGAAGAATAATGAGTTATCTATTGATTATTGGAACGTTGCTAATTATAATTTTACTGACATTATTTCCATTTATATCCAACTATTATAATATTGAGAATGCATATGGAATAATGGTAATCCTAGCATTTGGAACATTCCCTACATTTTTTAGTTATATTGCAACAAAATATTTAATACACACAAATCAAATCAATCATTTTCTTAAAAGAAGTTTAGTAGCATTCCTTTTTTCAACTTTATCAAACATTATATTCATAAAGTATTGGGGGTTATTTGCAATATCTATAAACTATGCAATATCACAATGGTACATTGGATTTTATTCAAATAAATCCCTTTCCGATAAGAATTTATTTAACACACAAAAAGAAGCTTTAAAAGCCCTATTTTCGGCCACAGTTTATCAAGAGTTAAATGCATATATATATAATTTGGTTGCTAAAAGAAAATGAATACACCTATATTATTACTTGTTTTTAATAGACCAGATTTTGTCGAAAAATTAATAAAAAGGATTTCAATTGTCCAACCAAAAAAATTATACATTGCTTTCGATGGTCCAAGAAACGAAATCGACCAACAAAAAATCAATGAAATCACAATCTTATTTCAAAATATTCAATGGGAATCAGATTTAAAATTTCTTTATAGGGAGACTAATCTTAAAACATATAAAGCTATACCCAGTGCTATAAATTGGTTTTTTTCAAATGAAGAAGAGGGAATTATTTTAGAAGACGACTGCCTCCCTGATGCCTCTTTTTTTTCATACTGTGAAATACTATTAGAAAAATACAGAAATGACGACAACATTTTAAGTATATCTGGCAACAATTTAGAAAACAAAAGTTATGGTGATGGGAGTTACTTTCTTTGTAAAATTCCACACATTTGGGGTTGGGCTACTTGGAAAAAATCATGGGAAAAGTTTGACATAAATATGAAAATGTATCCTCAATTTAAGAGTTCTAATAAAATCAAAGAATGTATAAATACAGTCCCATCTCAGAAAAGATTCACAAGACTCTTTGATTTAGCTTATAAAGACAAAAATAATATTTGGGATTTTAAATGGACTTTTGCACATTTTTATTTTGAAAATTATTCTATAATACCCAATAAAAATTTAGTAACAAACATTGGGTTTGATTTAAGAGCAACAAATCTTCTCTCTGAAGACAACTTCCTTTCGAATCTTCCCTTAGAGGAAATAACAAATATAAAACACCCAGAAAACTTAAAATCATATTATGAATATGACATTTTTCTAGAGACAACCATATTTAAACCTCACGATTTAAGGTCAATTTTAATAAAACTATTGCTTTATTTAAAAAAATGGAAAGCAAAATATTAAAACTAAAAGGCAAAGATCATATAGCAATTTACTTACTTACTATCATTTATATTTGTGTCAGTTTTTTTCCAAACACCAATATAAGCTTTGCTATTATTGGATTTACTCTTTTTTTAATGCTTATTTTTACACCAAACTTATCATTTCACCCAATTTACTTAAACTATTTTTTTTTTTATACGATCTTAATTTTGATTTCGTTTTCAAAATGGCAACCAAATTATGACAGTAAAGATATAATATCATCTTATCTTTTTTTCTCAGTTATACCAATACTATTTCAATCATTGTCAGTAAAATATTTCACAATAATTGAGCAGAGTATAAAGCATTTCTGGATATTGCTTGCTATTAGTATTTGTGTATGGGGGGGAATAGAAGGAATAGACTTTAACCGTAGTCGTATATTTAACATTGACAACTTAAACAAAAATGGTGTTGCAACTTTTTTTGAAATAGGATTTATTATTTATTATTTCTCTAACAAAGACCAAAGTACAATAAAAAAAACAATTACAATTTCTTTATGCTTATTATCAACACTTTTTATTGGAAGTAAAACCTCGATAGCCCTCATAATATTTATTTTATTTTTACCACAAAAACTAATAAAAAAGACCTTTTTTTTAATTCCAGTCATACTATTTTTTTTATTCCTGATTATAATTTCAAATATCGCAACTATATATAATTTTTTAGTTGATAAAGACGAGTTTTTTACTGCGAGTTTGAGGTTTATACTTTGGGAAAAAGCAATAGAAGATGTTATCATTAATTATAACACATTTTTTTTTGGTATAGGGCCTGGTAGCTTCGAAACTGCTGGTTTAAACATTGGAGATTTAAGCACTATTGAAAGTCCACACAACTATATGTTAGCTATGTTTAATGCATATGGCTTAATTGGATTAATATTATTCATCTGGTATTTCAGCAGATTGTTATTCCTTCAAAAAACAAATAACTCCTACAATGATTACTATTTTTTATCATACACTCTCTTTTTTTTACACTCATTATTTGATGTTGGATGGGTGAAAGGGCAAGGATTTTTTATTGCTATGATATCAGGAATCATGATTAAGACTAGAAAATCAAATCCATGAAAAAAGTATTAATGATTAATGATTACACCACTGGTGGAGGAGCGGAAATTATTTTTAATCAAACAGTTAAATTACTTGAACAAAAGTATAGCATAGAAGTTTATACAGGTGATTACAACAACTTTAATAAAAAAAACCCTTTTTCATATATCTATAATTTTTTTCATAAAATTCATTTATCAAAACATCTGTATCAGTTCAAACCTGAAATTATACATTTACATAATTACTATCATATTCTTTCACCAAGCATCCTTGTCGCAATAAAAGAGTACAAAAAAAAACATAGTAATGTTAAAGTAATCTATACGGCCCATGACTTTCATCTTTGTTTTCCAAACAGTGGGTATTATTTTTTTAAAGAAAAACAACTAGTAAAAATCACTCAAAACACTAAATATGCCATATTCAATAAAATCGACCATAGAGGTTGGTTCTATAGTTTTTTAAAATTATCACAATGGTATTTAGCATACAAAATTCTAAATCTTACTAAGACAATAGATATAATAATATCTCCAAGTGTTTTCTTAAAAAACATTTTAAATCTTGAATTAAAACAAAAAAAAGAAATTCACTTAATTCGAAATCCTTTTGAATATAAAGCATGTGATTGTATTAAGAACAACAACAACAATTCTCCTCTTAAAATGGTATTTGTAGGCAGGATATCTTTTGAGAAAGGAATTATTGAATTTATCCAAGCACTACTAAACTACAAAGAGAAGTATGTTTTTGACATTATAGGCACTGGAGATCCTACATACATTTCTAAAATAAATAAAATTAAAAACTCTAATCAAGTCAATCTTTTAGGCTATAAAAGTAGAGAAGAAATTCTTGACATACTCTGCAATTATGACGCTTTAGTCTTACCCTCCTTATGGTATGAAAACTTCCCAACAGTAATTTTAGAAGCATCATCAAAAAAAATCAATATTTTAACTTGCAACTATGGTGGTATGTATGAATTAGGTCAAATCGTTGGTAATAGTTATTTTTTTGACATTAATGATACAAAATCTATTTTAGAAGCTGTGACAACTTGTCATTCTAGTATATATAATTTATCAAAAATTAATAACCACTTTTTTGATTCTATATCTGAAGAATCTTATACAACACAGATTTCCAATCTTTATGAATCTAAACATTTATAAAGTTTAGATTATCTGATTTTAATTACCACTTAATCATATCAAATTTAATTTTTTTTTAATTATGAAAGAGTACTATGATTCAGAATACTTTACTTGGCAAAAAAAATCAGGAATTTTAACAAGTAAATTAAGTTTATTTAAATTTAAAAAATTTATTAATAAAACTTCTAATGTTCTTGAATTTGGCTGTGGTGGCGGATTTTTGTTAGACAAAATAGAAGCACAGCAAAAAATCGGCATAGAGATCAATCGGATTGCATTGATTGAATGTAAAAACAAAGGGCTTGACGTTTATACAAACATTGAAGATATACAAGATAATTGGGCTGATATTGTTATTTCTAATCATGTACTTGAGCACGTAGAAAGCCCTCTTGATGAATTAAAAAAATTAAAAAAGAAAATGAAAACGGGTGGAAAAATAATTTTTGTTGTGCCAAATGAAAAGGTCGCTAAATACGACAAAAATGATATAAATAAACATTTATACACTTGGACTGAACTAAATTTAGGCAACTTATTCCACGCAGCAGGATTTTCTATTATAAAAGTAGAAGAATTAAAACATCGATGGTTTCCTTTTGTAGGGTTGTCGTATAAATTTTTAGGCGGTAAAGTAACGCACTTCTTATGTTATATATATGGATATATATTTAATAATTTAAGTCAAATACGGATTATTGCTGAAAAAATATGAAAATCGCATTAGTTCATGATCATATAACTTGTAAAGCTGGAGGTGAACAAGTACTTCTAGCATTTCATAAAGCCTTTCCTGAAGCTCCAATTTTTACGCTTGCTTATGATAAGCAAGAAAGTTTTCCAGAATTTCAAAATTGTGATATAAAAACTAGCTGGTTTCAACATATCTCATACAAAACAGATTTAGTAAAAAATTTATTTTTTCCCCTAGGTATTATTGCGTCTTCAATGATTGATGTTTCAAGCTACAATATTGTACTAATGTCAACAACTCATTGTGCAAAGTACGTTAAAGTCTCTAAGAAAGCGACTGTTTTCTGTTATTCTCATAATCCATTTAGGTTAGCATGGTATTCAGAATACTATGAATCAAATAACACTCTAAAGAAATTTTTTTTTCCTTTTATTATTCCAATTCTGAAGTATATAGATAAAAAATCAACAAAAAAAATATCATATTTATTAACAAACTCTACTACAGTTGCTCATAGATTGAGAGAAAAATACGAATATAAAAAGGATATACATATATTCCCTCCTCCAGTAAACATCGACAACTTTTACATCACCAATACTGCAAAACATTACTTTTTAGTTGTGTCAAGACTTGAAGAATACAAAAGGATAGATATTGTAATAAATCTATTCAATGAACTTCATTTTCCATTAATTGTTGTTGGAAAGGGCCCTTTGAAAAAAACTCTTCAAAATATGGCAAATGAAAATATTTCCTTTTTGGAGGATTTAAGTAAATCTGATTTGGCAAGAATATATAGTTATGCCAAGTGTCTTATATTCCCTCAATTAGAAGATTTTGGAATTACCCCTCTTGAAGCAAACGCAAGTGGAATTCCAGTTATTGCGTATAATAAAGGCGGTGTTCTTGATTCACAAAAGCCATATAAAGGCGATCCATCTACATGTACATCGATATTTTTTAACGAACAAAACACCAAATCCTTAGGACATGCAATTAACGTTTTTTTAGAACTTGAACAAGAATTTAACCCAGTTTTTATTCGAAAAAATGCCGAAGAGTTTCAAGAAGCTAGATTTATTGAAAAGATTTCTAAGTTCATAATAGAAAATGCTCCATAAGGTGTTTTATGGAGCATTTTCTATTATGAATTAAAGTTTTATTTTTTTGATTCTAAATCATTTATCCTTTTATTCAACTCAATGATATGAAGAGTAAGTTCTTCTATCTTCTCCATAAACATTTTACTCGTTTTACTTAAATCTAAACCATTTTTAACCATTTCTTCCGCAGAAGGGACATTGGGTAAATGTTTATTTTCTTTTGTAAACTTTTCTACATCCTCTAATGGCATAAGTTTATAGTCTGGTTCAAAAACATAATCTGCCCAATCTCCTCCAGTACTTCTCAGGGCAACCTTTAGTTTTTCACATAAGATACCATCTTGCACTACTAATCTGTAGCCATTTGCTACTCCAATATTCGCAGGTAAAGCAATACCACCTGTGCCAGGAGTTGCACTCGGGGCAGTATCGAAATCTCCAATTACTAAATATCCAGAAGTTTTGGAATTTAGACGCAACCAATTTGAACCAAAATTCCCTTTGATTAGTGGTGTACTTACATCACTATTCGAAATGTAGAGCATATTATTTGAAGTCTCATTATATCCTGCCTTATATCCTATAAATACGCTGGATGAACCAGTTGCATTGTAACCGGCATTGTGACCTATGGCAGTATTGTTTCCACCAGAAACATCAAATGCTAATGCATCTTGACCTATAGCAATATTGTTAGAGGTTGCATTTACAATTCGACTTAGTGAATTATTACCTATTCCAATGTTGTAGTTACCATCTACATTTTTATTCATGCTATTTGCACCAATAGCTATATTATTAACACCAATTGTATTTTTGTAGAGTGCAAAAGTACCTAATCCAAAATTATAAGAACCTTCTGTATTCTCGTAAAGGGCTTCCTGGCCTAAGGCAACATTATTTGAACCTGCTGTATTTTTGAATAACGCAGACCCTCCAAAAGCTGTATTAGTAGCTCCTGTTACAGCCCCTATTGCACCTCTTAACGCATTCAATCCAAAAGCAGTATTACCACTTGATGTAACATTTGCTAAGGCCCCAGCACCAACAGCTGTATTGCCTAATCCTGTATTTACTTTTAAAGCATTCCATCCAAATCCTGTACTAAAACCAGTTCCAGGTGAATTTCCCGACTCATAACCTAAAAAAGTATTTCCATCACTTATAATACCTGCATTTAAATTATTAACCTTAAATCTAAGAGGTTGATTATTTGTCGAACCTAAAAAATCAGTACCATCAATCACATTCCCTTGCTTATCCCACGCCCCCACTGAGCTAACAGCAGACGTACGAGCATTAGAAGGTTGCCATGCAGTGCCATCAAATGTATAAGTACCTACTACTTGGTCGGTTTGGAAGATAACCAAACCTGCCGCTGGATTTTTGATGGCGTCGCGCTGAGCCTGATTCATTCGGGGTAGTAGCAACCCTTTCGTATTAGAATTAAGGTCCAAAATTGCCGAAGGGTCAGGCTTTGTCGTCCCAATCCCGACATTATCCGCTTTCTGTGCTAATGCAGCCCCGCAACTAAAGGCCAACGCTAGAGTAAGAATTTTTTTCATGTGTCTGATATGTTTTTTGTTTCAGTTTCTATTTCACTTTCCGAAAATAAGGGATAAATACAGAATGAAAAAATGCTTTGCCTTAAAATTATCTAACGGTAGCATTTTGTGCCTATAAGTACGTTTAAATATTGCTTATTCTTTCTAATTTCGCAAATACAATTTTTATACACAATGGCTTGCTTCAACTATCGGTATATTCTACCTTATATAATGTGCCTGTGCGGATTGGTATTCACAAAGGTAACTTTGGCGCAGTGCCCCGTTCCAGCACAGTTTGGTCCCCAGTGGGTCGACGGGAGTTTTGGTATTGCTGGTACCGAGGTGGGGACTCAGTGTACTGGTCGACCAGTTACGGTAACCACCCCTGCATCAGTGGTTAATGCTCGTTATATTTTTGATTACAAAAACATTACTGATACTTCACGTGCAGAACAAGCAACATCCTTTTCATATAAACAACCTGGCTATTATTCTATTGTTCAATTAGGCACAGTCAATGGAAAACCATCTGTTTGGTGCAATTCAATTCAAGTATATGGAACTTCCAAACCTACCTTTTCATTAACTTCTGAATGTGGAAACGCAACTAAATTAACGATAAATACCACAGGTCTTGCTTTTGGACAGTATTTCATTGATTGGGGAGATGGGAAGCAGGCACAAGTGTTTAAACCTGGTCAACCTACTCCTACTTACACATATGCAGCTTCTGGCACTTATCAAATTAGGGTAAGAGGGGAAGGAACCCTAGCATTGAGTGGATGTAATGCGGATAGCGACCCGCAAACTTTTGAAGTGTTGAATGATCCCGCTCCTATTACGAATGCTACGGCCACCGTAGTAAATAATTTGTACGGTCAGGTAAGTATAACGATACCGAATACGGTAAAAGTGAAAAATTATTCGTTCACCAAAAATGGTACTGAACTAACCCGTACCAACAGCATTTTTATTGATTCCAGCCTAAATGCTACTCAAAGCGGCGCTTGCTACCAAGTGGCTTATGCCGATGCATGCGACCGTAAACCCGCTACAAGGCCAACGGTTTGCACCATTTACCTGCAAATAGAAAAGGAAACTTTAAAGTGGTCTCCAGAATCGCCTTTTTCGACTGCAGTCAACACCTATACAGTTGAAAAGCTCAATGAAAATGGTCAGGTTGTTGCCACTTATCCAGTTGGCAATAGTACAGAATGGCCAATTGACATCAGTGATAATGACGCTGAAGTAGTTTATCGCGTTCGTGCTACTAGCGTAAATGGACAAACAAGCCTATCTAATGCCATCAGCTACGGTCGAACGGTCAAATTGTTTGTTCCAGATACCTTCTCCCCCAACAATGATGGACTAAACGATACATTTGAGATAAAAGGACAATTGATCAATAAGCTAGAAATAACGGTCTATGACCGCTGGGGCAATGTACTTTATAACACAAAAGATTTAACAAATGGATGGAACGGAACCGACGTAAACGGAAGAGCGCTCAGCCCAGGATTTTATACCTATAGAATAGAATATACTGATACGAAAGAAAGGTCTTATTCTAAACTTGGCACCGTCAATTTAATGAGGTAACCGCTGATTTAATTGCTGGTATTTTTTTTGCACAACAAGACAGTCGCTTTACTTTATTTTGTCAAACCTCAATCTAATGGCTCAAAGATACCGTTAGATAACTTATAGTCCATCTTGTTGTGGATAATCCAAAAAAAACTTAGCTTTACTCATTGAATTTTCAAAACAGACATAAATGTTTTTTATAATATGAAAAAGCCACTACTCGTTTTTCTGGGTTTTCTCTGTATTCCTGCTGCTCATGCCCAGTTTTTCTCCTCCACCGAAGTCTATATTGGTTCGGGTGCCGTTGTTACCTTGAACAACGAAATAATTAACCAAGGTAACTTGAAGTCCGACGGTACGCTTCATCTCCGTAAAGGGATAAGCAATCAAGGCCAAATGACGCTGAACGGTCAAGTCGTATTGGACGGAGAAGGAACGCAACTCATTCAGAGTGCTAATTCTATCAACGTAGGCTCCCTTTTGCTTTCTCAAGTCGGAAAAGTGAATCTGCAAGCTCCATTAATTGTACAGAACGAGCTAAAATTTGGTAAAGGAATTATTGAAAATACGGCGTTATTCCCCTTAGAAATAGCCGATAACGCTCAAATTACGGGAGCCTCCAACCGCTCACACGTGAAGGGATACGTTCAAAAGTCGGGCGATGATGCGTTTGATTTCCCCGTGGGAGATGGACTCGAACTACATACTTTTGCCATCTCTAAACCCGCAACTGAAGATAAAATTTCGGTCGGATTTGTGACGCAGAGCCCCACTCGTCTGTCCAATAAACTAGCTGATGCAGTTGCCGAAGTGACTGGCAACAACTATTGGGCAGTGGAGGGTATCAAAAACCAAAACATTCAAGTGAGTGTTGCCTCAGAACAAGCCAACAACCAAATCCTACAATTGCGCGACAATCAATGGAATTTGGCAGCGGGAAGTGTCGAAAACAATGTAGTTTCGGCGCAAACAGTATTGAATGGAGCATCTTACTTTACGATTGGCACACAAATTGCAGAAGCATCCGAAAATGCAGAAGTGAGCGTTTATCCCAATCCAAGCAATGGTTCATTTGATGTTCGCTTGAAAGGGTTTTCGGCCAACGAAAATATTTCGCTTGATATTACAGATTTGAGTGGACGTTCATTGATTAAGCAGGAGGGCAAAGTCAAAGATTTTTCAACTAAATATTCGATAGGTGATAAAGTATCCAACGGCAGTTATTTTCTACGAGTCCTTCGTACCGAAAAAAACCAAAGTTTTGTGCAAAACTTACTTATTACTAAGTAATATTGAGCTGTTCTTTGTGTAAGTGTGCCCAAGATAGAAGTATCTTGGGCACACTTATTTAATGGTTTAAGGTTCTACTGAAGCTGTATTATGTTAAAATAATCACTTCATCATTGAAAAATATGAAACATCGTTACTCATTTCTTTTCTTACCATTTCAACTTATTCTTGATTGGATACTTCTAAATCTATCTTTTTGGATTGCACACGTAATTAAATTTGGACTTTCCACTGAATTAAATACTTCATATAAATGGTTTTTGCTCGTTTGTAACCTAATATGGTTGGGCTTAATTGTCATCGTGAAGCCCTATAATTACACCCGCATCAAGTTTCATGTTTTCAATATCTTGTATCAGTACCTATCCCTTTCAGGGGTATTTGCGGCTTGTATGGCATTTGCGTTGATTATTTTAAGGGACTTGAATTTATCCCGTCTGCACATGTTGTATATGCTCATGGTATTTGTGGCGCTGGGCATTACTTGGCGGGTCTTTGCCGTAGTCTTCATAAAATTTTACCGCGCCTCAGGTCACAATATACGACGCTACATCATTGTTGGCCACGGTAAACTAGCCACTACTTTAAAAGAGTTTTACGAGAATTACCCCGAGTTTGGTTATGAATTTTACGGTTTTTTTGGAGATATAGACGAAAATAACAAATCCATTATGCGGGGAGATTATGATCGTTTAACAACATTTATTAAACAAAACACCATTGATTGCGTGTACTGCTGTACCCCTTACATCAACAATGAAGTATTAGGCAACATCATCACTCAGTCAGAGCAAGAAAACTTTCAAGTAAAGTTAGTCATCGATTTTTCTTCCATTCTCAGCAGGCAATCGACGGTAGAATACCATGATATGTTGCCGATAATTGATATTTCAAATCGCTTTTGGGAGGACATAAAAGTACAAATCCTGAAACGTATCTTCGATATTGCCTTTTCTTCATTTATACTTTTTCTGGGTATGCCAATTTGGATTATCTTAGGTTTAATCACCAAATTTTCTTCCAAAGGGCCCATATTTTATTCTCAGGAAAGGATTGGCAAGTCAGGAAAACCTTTCCACATTTACAAATTTCGAAGCATGTACGTGAATGCGGAACAAGAAGGCCCGGCATTATCATTTGGCAATGAAGACCCCAGAATAACCCCCTGGGGACA
>VFQN01005746.1_pt1 | contig 14855 bp, 28 predicted proteins | sample 3512371 | NCBI WGS metagenome assembly VFQN01 (sample SAMN10412370, study PRJNA504923) | tailings metagenome | isolation source: Replicate 2 from Balatoc abandoned mine | place: Philippines: Itogon, Benguet | collected 2017-08-28
TCTCCCCCTCCCTCTCCCTCTCCCCCTCCCTCTCCCTCTCCCCCTTCCCCCCCTTCCCACCTGAACACGAAGTCCAGCACCAGGGCACGTGGCAGGCGTGCCGCGTTGGACCGCATGTACAGCAGCGGGTAGCCGTCCTGGGGTAGAACCGTACGGCAGGGGTGCACGCGGGGCCAGCTATCGATGGGAAAACCAGAACCCCGGCACACCGGCAGGGTGGTACGGTACACGTCTTGCGAGGCAGTTGCTCGATGCCCACTTGGTGCCACTCTTGTAAGAGGGTTTCGACAGCAACTTCGTTCCTCCAGCTTCCCCCCTGCCTCCGGCCGCACACACCTCGTATGCATTCCTGCAAACCCCCTCCCACCTGGTTCAGGGGGTGCAGCCAGGGGTCCGCCAGCGACAGGCGAATCCACTTGTCCACCACGTTTAGCACCGCCAGCATGAAGGCGGCGTAGATGAGGTTGGTCTGGCTCTTGCTCTCAAGGATATGCCTGGGAGTTATCAATCGACGAGGTAAGTATCATGTAAAGATCCAGTTACGTGTAACAACGAATCTATCACTACATCTCGCGTTACTAGCACTTTGTGTCCCCCCCTCCCGTCCCCTGGCCCCCGGTCGGCACGGAGCACACGCGCCAGTCAGCTTGCCGGCGCATGCGATTCCTCCTGCTGCACTGCAACACAGGCGGTGATGTAACTCTTCCTAGCACTCTGCCCCCCGCCTCACATGGTTTCCCTCGCGTTTTGCGCGTACCCCCGCCCAGCCCCGCCCTGCCGCCGCCGTGCCCCACTCAACTGGAACTGCGAGTAGGCCTTTATCGCGTCGAACAGCACCCCCAGGATGATGGCGGCGGGAATGCTGTTCATCAGCATGTGCAGGCACACGCGGGCCTCCTCGTAGCCCTGGGGGGAGTGGCGGGGCGAGGGGATGGGGTGTCTTGACAGGGAGGGAGGGAACTGTGCGGGGTGAGGGCAGGCTGTTCATCAGCATGTGCAGGCACACGCGGGCCTCCTCGTGGCCCTGAGGGGGTAGGCAAGGGGAGTAGAGAGGAGGAGACGAGAGCAGGTGACGGACAAGTGGGTGGCTTCTATCGTCCTCCCCGTGTCCTGCTCCTCGTGTGCTAGGACTGTGGTCCCATATGCCCGCTTCGCCCTCCCCACCCACCCACCCTTCACCCTCCCCACGTACTACCCTGTCTCTCCGCCGTTGCTACGCACGCGTTACTAGTGCTGTGCTTCCCTTCCCCCGGCCTCCACCTACTGTTTATTTCCTACTAGCACTGTGTCTCGCCCCCAACCTGCAGCATCATCTGCGTCACCCGCCGTGCAATCGGGGAACAGGTTCGCTCGCCACCGTCCTCCCCTCCCCTCTCCTGCCCTCCCCCACCCACCTGCAGCATCATCTGCGTCATGCCCTCTATCATGATGTTGGAGTGGATGACAGACGACAGCAGCTGGATGTCGAAGAACACCACGTCGAGCTGCAGGAGGTAGAGAGAGATACGAGTGGGTAGCGAAGGACATACGGTAAGGCAACGTAAGCCGATTCATGGGAAGGGCGCAGCATGCTGGGCGCGGCGTGTGCGTGGGGCGCACCTACGATTGAGCAGCGTGATTGGTGCAAGCGTAGATACTGACGTTCCGCGCCGCCAACTAGTATCGTTGCAACCATGTAGAGAGTTTTACCTGTCTCCGCGCGAAGTTGATGAAGTCCAGCACCGAGTACACGGGGCAGTCGATCGGCCGGTCGTTCTCCATGTACATGATGACGCCCTGGGGGCAGCATGTAGGGGGGAGCGTCGTGCAGCGCTCGGGGCCAAAAGGTGCGGATCTTTGCGGCGCGTGGCGTAATCAGCGGTGTGATACAACGGCGCATGATTCACGGCTAAGCCGCACACAGGCGCGATGCACCCGTCCCCCCCCTGTACTCATCCCGTACCATGAAGTAGTGACTGAAGAAGTAGAGCAGGCCCATGGTAAGAGACTGACCAAATGCGGGGTGTACGGTGCGCGGGGGCGAGCTGGGCGCAACGTGGCACCCCCCGCCGGCATATCGGTGTACGGTGCACAGCCCCACCCGCACCCATGCGCCCACCCGCCCTCGCAGGCACTCCCAAACACGCACCTGCCCACCACTTCCCTCCCCTGCTCATCCCCACGCACCATGAAGTAGTGGCTGAAGAAGTAGAGCAGCCCCATGGTAAGAGACTGACCTAGCGCGTTGTGTGTTACGGTATGTGCCGGTGCGAACGGTGTGTATTATGTGCTGCTGCGGTCGGTGTGTGTTGCGTGCTGGTGCGAGCCCGCGTAGCACCCACCATGAAGTAGTGGCTGAAGAAGTAGAGCAGGCCCATGGTGACGGACACCCAGTGGGCGCCCTGCCGGGCAACAATCTGCGCGGAAACACGAAAGCGGAATTGTGAAGATGATGTGTTGACAACGATTTAAGATGCTTCGTCCACGCAACGCGACGCAGTGCAACGCCATATGTCATGCCATGACGCATGCGGACCACGAGCTCACTGATCAGGACCGGCCGCTCACGACCGTTGATCATGCGGTAAGTTAGCATGCATGACGCCCAGGCAGGACAGGGCACGCGTACGGTGGTGATATCAACCGCCCGTCCGCCCACAATGATGACCGTACACACCGTATGAGGATGACGTCCACGAAGTGCAGCAAAGTGAGATGCCATCACAATCCACGCTCCCCAAAGCATTGCAAATACACAGGCCACCCGCACACAGGGCACCCGCTCACGTTGATGACTGCGAATATGAGGATGACGTCCACGAAGTGCAGCGCCAGGGAGGTGGTGTTCCACAGCCACACGATCACGGCGCGCACGGTGGGCATGGTCTGCAGAGGGGGGCCAAGGATTGGGAGGCAATTGTCACGGGGGGTGTGGGGCATTCAGTAGTGGTGCAGGGACAACTGATATGGCGGCGGCGCGCACGGTGGGCATGGTCTGCGGAGGGCCAACATCACGGAGGGGACGGGAGGGGCCTGTTAGTATGTGTGCGGCGCTGCGGGTGCATCCCGGGCGGGCGTCGGCCCATGCGCAATTTGTTGTCCATAACACCTCAGCCACCGCTACCCCAACAAACATTCTGATCACACGCTGACAACCTCAGGTACAACCGTTGCTAGCTGGGGGTACCGTTGTCCGAGTGTCCGCACCTTGACCTAGGTGCTACGTCATCCTGCACCGCATTCTGCTACGCACATTGACGTTGCTGCTTTACACCTTGACCTCGAATGAAGCGTGCATTGCCTTTCCCACTCCACCCGCAACCCTTGCCTTGCCCATGGCGTCGCCGCCGTAGAACACCGCCAATGGGCAATCTAAGGTTTGACAAGCACGTAACCCCGCCAGCGCTTGCCTTGTCCATGGCGTCCCCTCCGTAGAACACGCCGTACGACACGGGGTACACGAAGCGCTGCCAGCGGTTGAGCACCCAGGAGACTCCCTTGATCACCTTCCACGGCCCGATGGCCAGGACCCACATCAGGTACTGCGGCGCGAAGGGGGAAGGGGTGTCGAACCAAGGCAAACTGTAAGCCCATACAAGTCCATGCTTAGGCTACTGTTGGATCGTTTTGATGGCAACGCCCTCCCTTTCGCCTCGGACGTTGAGGAGGGCGGTGCGCCGTACCAAGCAATGTAGATGCGGTCCCAACGACTCTCACGCAAAGGCCTGCCGGCAGACCACTCATGTACTTGCTCGCCCCGTGCACCACCCTTTTCATACATTAAAACGAAGCATACTAGGTCTGCAGCACGAGCACGTCCCACCTTGAAGAACGCCCCCATTATGAGCTCCCGCCTGTTGTGCTCGTACTTCTGTAGCCCGCCCTGGCCCGTCAGCCCCACGCCCTCCTCCGGGTTGGCCTGCGAGGGCGAATGCGTGAAGCGGGTGGTGCCAATGTAAGGCGCCAGGTAGCCACGGGAACGCAAACGCTGCCTGCTTTCAGGGGCAGGCGCATGGCGCAGCGGTAGGGCAGGCCGGGGCCACACGGCCCTGGTGCTGCAAGGATATAGATACGCTGTTACGTGGGTGGTGAGGGCTGCGTTGTTGGCGGGCGGGTGTTTGGATGGCTGCTCCGCTCCAGGCAGCAGCATGCACGGAGGGAGCAGCGCCAGTAAGGGACCCCGACAGGAAGCCTCCATGTGGGTCAAGGAGCCGCCCACGGCATACGCTCTGTAGCTTGGACAGGGCCATACCAGCGCCTTGCGCGTACGCTGTGCGGTTGGGAAAGTGCCCAAGCCACTGTGCCTCACCAGCAACAGACCTGTCCCCCGCCTGCCACACCGGTATGGCTCCACCGGCTACTGCCGGCTCTCAGCCTGCAGCAGCTCACCTCCTCATGCCGTGCCACCTCCACAGCTGCGCTGCGGCCCCGCCCCCTGCCTTCCCGGCCCTCCACAGCAGCGCTGCTGCTGCCGCGCGCGTGCCCGTTCCCGCCTTGCGTGCTGCTGCTGTTGTAGCGGCCGTTAAGTTGGAGGACGCTGCTGCTGCCCTGCGTCGCGTAACAGCGGTGCGGACGGACACGCTTAGAGTGGATTACAGAGGTGGCTTTGGGCAGATGAGGTTTGTAGGTGTGCTGGATATGTAGTGCCGGGGAAGGCCCTAGCACAGGCCCTGGCACAGCCGGGGGGCTGCAGGAAGTCGAGCAGCCGGTCTCGGCCTCAGGCACGGACACCAGCTGCGCCCTTGGCATATAGTAACGGTGCCCATGCTACCTGCTCGACTCCGGCGGCCTCCACGTCGTCTGAATAGTAGTTGCGGTGCTTCCTCATGGTCGCGTGCCTCGGGTCCTCGGGTGCCTTTGCACACGGCTTACCCAGCGCCCCTCAACGCGCTGGATACTATGTAGTTATGGAAAATGTAAATGGAATAGGGGCCCTGAGATCGTCGGGCGCATTATACAGTGTTGTTGACAGAAGGAGAATGCGCAAAGACAGCCTTTGCGCCGAGCTAAGGACCACCTGCTATGATAATGTGCGGATGAAGTGTGATAGTGATATAGCTCGACCTGTGTACGTTGTAGCTCACAGTTCACGCGAACACTTTGGGACAGTCTGAGACAACGAAACTATGAACACGAACAGTGAGCCGTGTCCCTTGCGCATGCGAGTCGTGTATTTCCAAGTTTGGATCATATCATGTCAGTCCGCCGACGTGCGCCTTGAGTGCGTGCAACACCCTCCCACGACGGCACAATGGGATGAACCAGGGCAATGGGACAGCTGGATGCTGGAAGCCATGCCTTTGCCGCCTCGCTGAAATCAGTGCCTGAAATATCAGGCACCAGGGCGTCCTGCAAGCTTGGGTGCAGAACGGCGCAAAGGAGGGAGCTTCCCTTGCTGCTGCCGCTACACCACCTTCCGGCACAGGTACGGAAGCATCGGTGCCGCTCAGGATAGGACTGGCACTGCTACCTCAGAGGAAGGCCGTCTTGCTGACATGCTTGAGTGTAGGGAAGCAGAGCCTCCAGGCTCCAGCTAGGAAGGAAATAGATTGCTGCAGAGTTGCAGGATTCATGCAAAGGCTATGCAGCGTTTTTGACTCACTAGCTGCATACAGGGGAGTCTCCCCAGGCTGCACTTCCACCCGCTGGTCCTCACAACCATGCAGGAACCTCATCCCGCTCATCCCCTGCCCTTGTGCCTTGTCCCTGCCGAGGACACTACGTGCATAAATGGTGCAGGCAAGAAGCAGCGAAGCACGCCCTGCAGCCGCGTTGTTGTCCCGGGTGGTCCACAGCAGGTCCCCTGGTCCACAGGTTTCTGGGTGGGCTGGATTGTACTAGCTTTCCTCGTTCCTGTCCCTTATCCTGTAGGATGCTAACACAACGAGGCTGAGCCACTATCAACCAGGCCTTCGACATGGTTGAGATAAGACGTTGATCTAGTCAAACCTGGCCAAAACCATCATGCGCCCAAGGTCGCAGGGGAGCTCTGAAAGGCTGAATCCCTGCCCTGAATAGTCAATGCACCAGGACCAGCGATGACGGATGCCGTGCATTTTGCAATGCACGGAGGAATCCAACATACCGGCACGCATCGTCCTGAAACGCTTTACAAATGTTGTCAGTTCATGACAGCTGTAGCTTGTGCCAATACAAGAGCTACAACCGGTTTACCTACATACGGTATGTGCAGGTCAACGACGGTGGGACACATACCGGTAGCCCGTCGTGTCACGTCATGTGCAATCTACTACTATGCAAGGTTGATAAGCCGTTAGCGTGCTACATGCACGCAACCAACAGCATGCAGCACGCAAGGCGGTGTGCGGAAGGTGGGACTTGCATGCCGCCCCTAGCCTTGTGGCCTGCGCACCGTGAGCCCCACCACCTGTCCTACACACAAGCCACCATCGACCGCATCACTCCACCAGCGGTGCCGTGCCCTACCACCCAGAGAGCACGCAAGTCGGCCACAAGCCTGACTCCCATCACCCACCGCCCTCCTGCACCGCACTGGTGCCTGCACCCGCTGTCGCCATGCCCCAGCAGTGGCCCAATGTCGCCGCTCCCCCGCTCCATTGGAGGTGCTAACACCCCGCTCCAACTCTTGGCTCCTGAAAGAGCGCTCCAGACCGCCGTTGCATGAGCCCAAGCTGCATGGGTCCACCTCTCCTGCACCCGCTTAGAGGTGGTCTCCCTTCTTGTACTCGTCCATGTAATCGTAGTTGGGCACGAATTTGAGCTGCAGGGGGGTGCAGGGAGGTCGGGTGGAGAACCCAGGACAGTGGGTCAAGCGCATGTGGATCAAGCCCGTGTGGATTGCAGGATTGAAGTCTGACAGCGGCTGGCCGCGTTTCAAAAGAGGTGCAACTACGCAAGGGCGCCACCCGCCAGGTGCCCGATGCGGCGAGGGTTGGTGGTCCAACACGTGTGCCGGTCCGCTACTGGGCGTGTGCGACATGAGGGCCGCCTCAGCGCATGCGGAGGGAGTCTTGAGAAAGGCAACCAGGTGCGAACTGCCAGGCCGCGGACATGGGGGAGACCCCGCGGGTGCGGGCACAGCGGGTAATCGCACGCCACCTGTGAGCGCTGCACCATCGCCTCCCCTGCCAACTCCGTCACCCTCCCACAATGTGCTTCATGCCTACAGCCCTCCTCTACCCCCGCCGCCACACACACACAACCACGTCGTGCGCCGCAGCTGAGCATTTGTCCCGGCCCAAGGTACCCGACCGTGTCCCCCAGCACCAAGCCCGGTGCCCCGAGTCCCACCTTGGGTTGCGCCGGGTTAATCGAGTACGCGGTGCCTCCAATGAACTCAGGCTCTGCATGCACAGCAGCGTACAGCCGTTAGGAGAGACACTCGGAGCGCAATGAACGCGAGAGGCTCAACTGTTGGGGACGGCACTTACTGATGATGGGCTCCCAGTGCCGGAAACGGGCCAGCAGCTCCTCTCCGTGCTCCACCGTCTTGCGAATCTCCTCACGGTCAGTCTGTGCGCGGGACACATCGAAATGGCCTTGACGCAGAGGCACACTGGTCGCAAATGCGTTCCTCTCCGACCCCGCCTCGACCTCCATATTTGCTGTTGATTATGTTCACCACATATGTCATAACGTACCAGGGACTTGTTGTCCTCAAACTCCTGGCGTAGCGCATAAGCCTGACGGTGTTCGGCACGAGGTGTCGGCACAGAGGGCACTTCAGCATACAGCTGTCTTAAAATACAGGGACTTGTCAACCATGCTTGCGCGGTGCTTTTGTTGAGGGACTGGGGCTCTGCGGGCTCTGCCAACAGCCATTTGTGTTTCCTCACCCTAGGGTACCATTCATGGCGGGTTGCACTCCAGTTAATGAGCTCCTTCAAGCCCGTGCGGTACATGCGCATGACCCGCAGCTTATGAGGCAGCGCCAGGACAACCTCGCTAGCCATGGTTGCTGCTGCCTCTCCGCTACGCCGTGCACAGTTTGTAGAGTGGCCTCGTGTCGTGAACTACTCTTAGGTGGTCCTGCGGAGCAGGCACGGCCTGAACAAGGTGTATCGCTGTACTGCCATCGTGGCATGCGCGTGTACGTGCTCGTCCCGTGCCCTGAAGTCTAAACCATCCTTACGCACCGCCAACTTACCCATTGCCCCACGAGCGCAAATACTGCTCAACTACCTCACAACGTCCTTATCAGCTTGTTCGCAACACCTGCTTGTCCCTGTGCTCCAACCTCCCTACCCACCCCAAACCCACGCCACAGCACACTCTCTCCCCTCGGTCGCACACAAAGCCACATTCAGCAGCACCAAATCAGGGGGCACATTTCAGGCCCGCTCGTCTGCAATGGCAGGAACAAGACTGGCCCTCTGACACGCGCTAGCGTAGGCATGGGTGCAGGGTAGCCAGCCTTTGAGTTCACCTGGGGCAGCGAATTCCCCGGCAACCCGGATTGGCCAGCAAGCAGCATACCAGCATGGCGAAGGGGAGCATAGTTGTTTCACTGCGGAGCAAGGGCCTGCCATCCTTCAATAAGGCGGTCTTTTTGGATTTCCGATACCAAGCGGTGCAGTTTGCGACCGAATTCCTGGACATATTCTTTTCAGTGTTGGTGACGTTCTCCACACTGTCATGGACAGCCTGGATCGGCGTGGGAGTCCACATCGTGTCGCTGGCGGGGACTCTAGCGGCTGGCACCTTCGGCAACGCGACCATAGAGCTCATGTTTCCCTTCTTCGTTTACGTTCTACTGCCTCTCCTCATCTTTATGGCGGTAATATTCATGCGCCGAGAGCGTGCGCTAAAACATATCGCGGACCTGAAGTCCATCTTCGTGGCGCTGCTGCTGAGCCGGCCGCAAGGCAGCACGCAAGCCCAGCGTGATCTGTCCGACGAGCTCCATCGAAAAGCAGTAGCGTACATCGAGGACCTGCACAAGTACCTGCAACACCGTCGACCGTATGCGCGCCACTTCTACCTGCCGTACCGCACAAACAACCCAAGCCCCACAGACGAGCTGGTGGGTGCACCGCAAACGCCCTCGTGCGCCCGAGGCGCGCGCCTAGTCAGCACAGCACACAACACGCACAGCGTGCGCCAAAGCGCCCGAGCTGGTGTCCGCTCCAAGCGTGGCCTGGTCAGCATGACACGCCAAACACACCTTGCTGCACAACATGCACGTGAGAGGCATCAACTGCTGTCGCCACGCCTCGGCATCCTACTCGACGCACACAACCAACGCCAACACAATTCCGACAGTAACGGCTTGTGCGCCCCCCTACTCCAGCGCACACCTTCACCGCCTCCTTGATGAGCTTACTTTCGTCAATTTCCAAACCCCTGTCTTGGCCCAACAGCTCAAGGTGTCCCGCGAGCTGGGCCTGCTGCAGCGGCGGGTGCACCGGGGGGTGCGCGACATGCACCGCGCCGTGGCGGGACTGCGGGGGGCGGGGCTGCCGGAGGCAGAGGTGGGCACGGAGGAGGTTTAGAATGAATGGGGTGGGGTGGCGGCGGCAGCGGGGCTGGGCATGGGGGAAGCGGGTCTGCCAGAGGAAGAGGTGGGCACCTGTGGGGAGCAGAAGAACGGGGGAGGAGGAGTGACAGCGTCCCATTTTGCAAGGGGACGCAATCTGGTGCCCGCGGTCTGCAGGCTGTGCCTCAGTGGCCTGCACTGCCTCCATGCCCTGTCAAACGGCCCCAGCCCTTGCACCCCTCGGGACCATGACCCATCTCGACCCGTGTTGCCTGACCGGGCCCCCCCTTCCTTGTCTCCTGTGTCCATCCTCCCATCGCCAAAACCCACTCCTTCCCCTTCCTCCAGGCTTCTTCCCTGACGGGCCGCATCACCGCCCTGCATGCCGCCACGGAGCAGCTAATCAACATCAAGGAGATGCGCACGCCAGTGGTGGGTTAACGGTGCAAGGGAGGGACACGCCCTAGGCCTAGTCATGGTTTGGTGCGGTCGTGTGGGTTAGCGGCATAAGCATAAAGGAGATGCGCACGCCAGTGGTGGGTTTGGGGTGCAGGGGAGGGCAACGGCACCACAGCAACCACCAACAACCAGCTACACCAGCAAAAGTGCGCACGCCAGTAGTGGGTGGGAGTTGGTGGAGAGGGGACAGCCCTAGGCCTAGCACTGCAGCAAGTGGAGGTGAGGTGGTGGGCGGATGTGAGGTAGGCAGCTGCACCCATGGTGGGTGGAGCGTGGCGCAGCTGAAGCTCGGCTGCGGTGGGGAGGTGGGGCAAGGGGTGGGGGTATGGGTTTGGGGCGCCAGTGGTGGGTTTGGGGTGCAGGGGAGGGCAACGGCACCGGCAAGCACCGCGGATGTGTGGGCCAGGCGGAAGCTGTGCGCTGGGGGTAGGGCTGCGCGGCCGGCGCCTGACAGGCGGGACATGCTGGCCAGCGCAGTAGTAGGGTAACTTCACAGTGCAGGTCCTTCCTCGTTAGGTGGCCTATGTCCTTTTTCCATCCTACTACGGTACGCTCCCGCGGACGCTGCGCGCCGCCGCGCGGTGCATGGTGGTGGTGCTGCTGCCGGTGGCCAATGTACACATACGCCACCCTGAATGTTGATTGCGGGTATGCACGACGGCGTGTTTGTGTGAATCACCAAACTCCCCTCGTTCCGTGCCCCTCCTTAGACGCTGCGTGCCACCGTGCGGTGGATGGTGGTGGTGCTGCTGCCTGTGGCCGTTCCACACCATGCAACACATATGTACAGTATTCCTTCAATAAGGATTTCCCTCCCCCTCCTCCTCCTTCCCCATGCCCCAGACCCTGCGCGCCACCGTGCGGTGGATGGTGGTGGTGCTGCTGCCTGTGGCCATGGCGCCCTACTGGAACCTGGTGGGGGAGGTCATGGGGCGGCAGATGGCCTTCAGCGGCATCGTGGGAGTCATGGTGAGACGGGGGCTGTGTGGTAGCTGGGTAGTTGGGTGGTTGGGTAAATGGATAAGGGTGCGGTCACACGACGTTACGTTACGTCACGTTACCTCAAGGCGGAGGCTGGTAACGTGGCCCAGTAACGTAACGTCGGGAGAGGGGCCCGGCGATACGTTACCTGGTATGGACCACACGTATGGGCGTTTCGGTAAAGTTGTGACCACCCGAATATTAAACGTGACGGTAACGTAACGTGGTGTGACCGCTACCTAACGGTAGTTGGGAGCACGGAAGTTATGGTGGGATGGGCGGTTGGGTGGTAGTTGGGTAATTGAATAGTTGGGTGCCGGTAGTTCGGTAGCTGGGGCCACGAAAATGAGACACGCTTGCGGGCAATTACGAATCTAAGCGTGCCACGCACGGGGTGGGACGCGGTTGGCACAGCCCACCCCTGGCTTCGGGGAAATGGATATGTACACGGGCTCCCTTCCCTGAACCCCTGCAGACTCACGCTGATGGTTGTGGTGGACGTGGCTGATGTCTGATCTGGTCAGAGCTGTAACGGCATTCATACGATCATACACGTGCTCCCTCTCCGCAGACGCATGTCGCGCTGATGGTTGTGGTGGACGTGGCTGTGGGGTTGGAGGACCCCTTCGACGACACCGCCCTGGACGCCATCAGCCTGTACGAGATGCTGGACCAGCTGGAGGTGGTGAGTACATACGGAGGGGAGTGTGGGTTAGCAGCGAAACGGGTGTGTGTGACATGCTGGGGGCCAGTTCAGCCTGTATGGACCAGCTGGAGGTGGTTAGCATGCATGGTGTATGGGTATGGTATACGGGTCCGGGTGGGCGGCATGAGCCTGTACGAGATGCCGTACCAGCTGGAGGTGGGGAGTGTACGGGTGGTAACCGCAGAGCGGCAAGTAACAGAGCGGCAAAGTAACAGACGCGGGGGTGAGGGCGGATGGTACAGGGGGTGTGGGTTAGCAGGGGACGTGGGATTTGGGTCAGGGTGGGTATCAGTCAGCTTGTACGATGTAGTGGACCAGCTAGAGGTGGTAAGCGGAGAAGTGGATGTGGGTTGAGGGGTGCGGTGTGGTTTAGCACTGGGTGCTTCTTTAGTCTGCACGAGATGCTACAACAGATGGAGGCGGTGGCGCGCGTTAGAATGATAATGGCTCACTTTGTTAGTTCTCTATAATCACGTTTACTTCCCACCGCCAGATGACCGCCCCCCCTGTGGAGGAGGACGGCTATGAGTCAGCGGACGGCGGCAGCGGCAGCCCCAGGCCGGCCAGCTCCGTGGTAGACCCACAGCAGGTGGGGGGTGGGGGGGGATGTGGGACTTCGACCTGTGCGCGCAGCTACCCTAGGTGTCCGTCAACCCTGAAGCAGGAAGCTGAACTGCTGGCGGTGTCGCTCTCCTCATGCAGGTGTCCATCTACCTGGCCAGCACGCCGGGGGTCCCAGGCGGCGCCGCTAACGGCGGCGGCGGCGGCGACCTTGCAGCCGCCAACCCAGCACAGCCTGGCGGCGCCAACGCCAACGGCGGCTCCGGAGCCGCCTACCAGGCAACACCAGGGGCAGCGGGCGCCGGCGGCGGCCGCGGGGGCGAGGGCACGGTCGGGATGCCTGGTCCAGCGGGGGCGGCGACGCTGGGCGGGGCAGGAGGGGTGGGCTCGCCGGGGCCTGCGTCCCCAGGGCCGAGCGGGCCCGTGGCAACGCAGGGCGGCGGCGGCGGCGGCGGGGCAAGGGCTGGAGTCAGGCCGGTGAGTGCCTGTGCACCGTGCGGCGTGTGGTGGTGTGGGGTCGGGGCAGGCTGAGGCAGGCATGAGGAAGGGGCAGGCTGCGTGTCAGGGTTTACACGGGGTGCTGCCATGGAAGCGAAGGTGGTCGTCATTACCGGGCGTTAACCCTTGGTACCAGGCTTGCCCTGTTAACGATATCCCGTGCTCCAACCCAGACCCGTCGCGCCGGCTGCGCGCGCGCCGTGCGCGGCTCCGTCATGTTTGGGGCGGCCCTCTTTTACTCTGCCCCTTTTACGTCAATGAAAACCAGTCGAGAAGCGGTCCTCATCGCTAACCCTAGCTACCGTTCCGCTAGCCACCCGGCTTCCTCGGTCAACACACTGTGCCCCCAATGCACCTCCTCCCGACAGGCCGGCGGCGCGCCCGCCGTACGCGGCTCCGTCATGGCCTCCGAAACCACCGCCGTCGGGCCGCCCTCCATCGACGCCTCCGGCATGGGCGGCGGCGGCGGCGGCGCGCTGCGCTCCATCACCTCGCCGCCGCTGCCGGAGGTTGCCGTACCCGTACGGGCGCCCATCGTCATGCCGCCCATGCCTGCGCTGGCGGGTACGGCAATCTACCGTACGGCAGGCCCTACGGTGGCGTAAAACATGCCAGGTTCAAGGTTGCTTGGGTGGTGACTGTATGGTGTTGTGGGTGAAGAACTGGGTTGTTGAAGTGCCATGGTCGTGTCAGTGCGAGGACTGAGGTGCTGTTACGGCACATGGCACGCCGGTGAACGCTACTAGTGTAGCGACCCATTTGCGGAAAACAAAAGCATACCGCAAACAGGTTTTAGGAAAGCTACTTGTGTGTGGGGACGGGCTCAGGTGCGCGAGGTCAGGGCCCAGTTGTAGGCGTGCAGCATCGGGGGCATGCGTGGTAAGGCACGAGGGAACCAGGTGGCCTTGTGTGAGCATGGGCGGTGTGTATACGGGGTGCTGGGGCAGGTTCGCAGGAGAGCAAGCCCTGACCGCTGGCGGTCTAGGTGGTCTGGCGGTCTGGGTGCATGGCTGCATGCTTGCACACGTCTCCGCCCGTTTGTAGTATCATTTTACTCAACCGACAGAGGCACAACCTGATGAATTACGTCTGGAGCGGGGTGTCCAGGTGTGGGCGCATGGCATGCCTTACCGGATTCACCAGACCATGTCCAGCGCCTTGCGACGTATTTGCGCCGTTGGTGGCGTGCGCGCGTGACCAGTCACACCGGTTCGGGTTTAAAAGCCAGGACTAAGAAGGCACAACAGGGCCCCGGGTGACCATGGCACCAGGCGGCGTCGAACCCCTCCACGGTGCGGGTGCGGGTTGCGGGTGGGGTGCCCAGGGTATCACCGCAGAGCGCCGGGCGTTACTCCTCAGGGGAACTCAGTAGGGTTGTTGGGACCAGTAAGGGTCGTGTGGCCAGACTGTCTGGAGTGTTACAAAAGGTACGGGGCGGAGGCCCGTTGCGCCTGCGAAGGCTTGCAGGGAAACACCTGGCTGTGTGGCCCAGGTGTTTCCTGCCCCAGACTGCATGCCCGGACCAGGTATGCCTTTGTTACGCTGCGTAGTAAGCTATCGGTATGTACTTGCTGAAGTAGGCCAATAGGGTGTGGCGAGCTGCCCGGCACGGCTGCTGTGGGTAGAAACCTGGAGCACGGCTGAATGTCACGAGGGCGAGGGAGGAGAGATCCGCAGGATAGCCCCTGGTTTCCAGCGTGCTCGAGCAAATGGAGGTCATTCATACACCCAAACGACACGTTACAACTGCTTACAACCGCTTGCTTGCTTGCGAAAGCTGTTGGTGAACGCAAAAACGCAAGGCACAGGGTTCCTCGTGGACCAACGTAACACCAGGGCTGGCATCTTCCGCCAAGCTGGTATATTGGTTCTGATTTAATGCCAGGCCCGTTGGGCCGTGTCTTTAGTGAACCCGAAATTATTTGCACCCGGATTTCTAATTTTTTTTCGTTACAACTGCTTGCTTACTGGCGAATGTTAGTGGTGGACGCGAAAAACGCGAGGCACAGGGTTCCTTGTGGACTATACTGGCCCACATAACACCTTGTACGACAGTGAGACGAGGCCGTGGTGGCGAGAGCGCAACAGTGCTTGCGCCCACTGCGCGAGACTGGCAACAAAGTATAAGCGACCGGATGAACGCTATGCTACGATTTACAGGTGGTCTGCCCGGACCCACAGGGAAGGCGTGCCGGTGGCAGGTGCCTGCCAGTG
>VFQN01005747.1_pt1 | contig 14855 bp, 14 predicted proteins | sample 3512371 | NCBI WGS metagenome assembly VFQN01 (sample SAMN10412370, study PRJNA504923) | tailings metagenome | isolation source: Replicate 2 from Balatoc abandoned mine | place: Philippines: Itogon, Benguet | collected 2017-08-28
CAACTTCCTGAAAACAAAAAAGAATTTTACGTCCCACTTTCCTCTGTAATATCTCGAAGATAATTTCCGTAAGTAAGCCGGCAGAGAATTTACGGTTAAAATGATTTTTGTTCCTTCCGTAAATATTTAAAATTTAAACGAAAAGAAAAGTTTTAAAGGTTATATTACTCTTAGAAAATCACAACTTATTAAACTATGGATATTAAAAAATACATAAAAATACCTACCGACTATCGACCTATAATTTATATCATATCAAGTATTTCTCTAATCTAGAGGAATTAAGTTGGTGATTTATAATGCTTGCAGTTTGAAAGAAAACTATAATGAATTTAATGGGATAATTGACAACTAGCCGGGAGAGGAGTGCCAGTATAAGCCTTGCAAATCGTTGCTAACAGATTAGCATCTGATGTGTTGTAGCGAACCGAATCTACTAAAACCCACGGTACTGTGGTCAGTTCTTGAGGAGTTGCCATATCTCCAGCTGTCATAACAGCCAGATACTCATCAACAGAGCATTGGTATATCTGTTGCCAGGTAGTACTCGAAATACCGGAGACTACCATCGTAGAGTTCCAACAACCTTCCGCAGAAGTATAAAGACCTAGGAAATAGGAGATTAGTTCAGTTTGCAACGATTCAATAGAACATCTGGGTCAATTACCTTGAGCCGCTTCCATACAGGAAATAAAAGGAAAAGCTTTTAGCGAATTTTGACCAGTTAGTATAACATCCAAACCATCACCACTGTTTAAATCAAATTTATACATGCCACATAATTGTGTAACATCCGTTTGGCACTCAACTTCATCAAAACATTCGTAAGTACCGAGTGTCTGATTAAAAAAAGCATTACCAAAAGCAACATACTTAAAATCAGTAATTGCAACAATATCTGCCAATGAAAGAACATCAGTTAATTCACCAAGTAAAAACCCTTGACTTATTGGACATCCTGATTCAATATAAACTTCTAATTTAACATGTGATGAATCATCATCTTTCGTCTTTCCTGAGAAGACTCTCCCAAACAAACTCAAAAATACAAAAATCCGAACAAAGCAATCAACAGCAGACATCTTTTTTCAAAGATTCTCTTCTTCTTCAAAGATATTATGATCTTGTAATTGAATTTCAGTTGAGTAGTGGAAGATTGTGTTTTTGATTTTTTTTTTTTTGTTGAAGTTCCTCACTCACTCACTTAGTTTAAGGAAATACTTTATTCGAAATTGAGCAATTCCTTTGCGCTTTGAAAGTGTGTGTTGGTGTTGTTTGGCTGGTGAAAGGCTAGAAGCTTTAACTGTTCGGAATTGGATTTATTTTTGAGGGTTTTAGGAATTTGAGCTTGTTGAAATGAAGGGTATCTTTAAAAAGGCGAAGCAGGAAGAAGTGCCGATCACGAGTACTTTATCCGAAAGAGCATCGACCCCGGCACAGCAAGAGAGTCAGTTTACTTTCAACTTCTTTGAAGAGAAGGACAATTCAAGCAATCCTACTGATCAGCAACAAAAGAAAAAGAAGAAAAAGAAGAAGAAAGCTTCGACCAATCCCTCAAATCCTACCATACTCGATGAGAAGGAAGAGGATGATGAAGAATTGAAACCAGTTGCAAGTGCTAATCTAAAACCAACAGAAGATATCAATAATAGCACAATTGATTCACGAATAGAGCAGCAACTTATTAATTCACTACAGGCCACATCTCTCAATCAGCCTCCTCCGCCACCTACCCCACAGCCAGTAGAATCATCACAACAAAGTAAAGAACCATCTCAAGCTTCAAAGAAGAAGAAAAACACAAGCAGTAAGAAGAATAAATCGAAAGCAAAGAGTGATGCAAAAGAATCAGATGATGATATTATGAAATTTCTGGATGGAATAATAGAATCTCAAAAAGAAGAAACTCTCAAACAACAAAAACTAAAACCATCATCATCAAACAATCAATCGAAACTAAAATCAAAAAATACTAAACCTACTGATAGTACAAAAGGTCCAAAGTTTATTACAGCCAATAGTGCTGACGTTGCAAAACTTGATGAACAAGAGAAACTGAAGTTGAAGTATGGAAAAGGAAAAAATCTGGTTAGCGTTGGACCAAAGAAGGTGAGAGATCCAAATTGGCTTGGTCCTCCTCCAGGATTAACGAAAGTCTCTGACGCTGACCTTCGAGTCATTCGCCCACCAGAACAAGCCCAACCGTCATCGAAGGCGAATAATAGCAATACTGATGTTGTCTATCATCATAGTCCGTTCACCTTCTCCTTCACTGGACTATAAGCTAATACTAGATAGTACTGTATTTCTCCTTCCATTATATCGAGTACCATTGTAAATAAATAAAATCCCACGATCGAATACGATGGAATGGAATTACCGAAAGACAAGGAAGATACAGAGAATAATAGCTTTTGAGTAATTTTACATAAACAATACAAATCGAAAGCAAAATAGAAAAGAAAATAAATTGTTCGAAGAAAACGTTTAAGATACAAAATGCAGAGAAAAATCAAAATCAAACTTAATCTATCATTTTATTGCAGTGAATTGATTTATCAAATACTCTTATTTGTTGGGTTGTTTGATCATTTTTCGAAGAGGACTAAATTTCTTCTTCTGAGCAACCTTAGGCTGATTCGCTAAGAGCGCTTCTTCATCATCAATACCACCTTGATCATAATCATCCTCGTCGTCGTCGTTCTCGTAGCGGTCTTCGTTGTAGTAATCATCACCTAACTCAACTTCATCACGAAGCTTGAGCTGTTTTCTTTTTTGTTTAATGAGTTCTTCTTGATGTTGGTAATCTTCTTCTTTTGGCAAGAGATCCATGTCAAGATCTCCATCCATGTCCTCTAATTCATTTTGATCGGCTCTCGGACTTACGTTAGCTGAGTTTAAATGAGAGCTAAGCTGACTCGGTGGTAAGAGACCTCGAGGAAGAGGATTCGATGGTGTTGGAAGATTCCTTCCGATTGAACGTGCAGAGGAAGGTACTGACCCACTGGGTGGATAACTGGTAGGCATGTTCTTTAGACTTGGTACCATAGGATTCGTTACAACTTCATCACTTGCAGAGACTTTGATCACTGTCTTGCGCTCCGATCCATTACTCTTTGGACGTTCATCATTTTCTTTCTCTTCTCTCCCTTCCTTGTCTTTCTCGCTCTTTCTCGATGAGTCAGGAGGGAGTGCGATTGTTCCTCCTGTCGCAGCAGCAGCCACCCCATCGGTATTACTATTTGTATTGGCATCTTTATTAATTAATCCCTGGAAAGCTCTCTTTGGTAACAGATCAGAAGCTTTGAGATTCGAATCATTAAAGATTTCTGTAATCTTTCCAGTATGATCCATCAGGAAATGACGAAAAATAAATTGCTTGCCACTACTTTCATTCTGATAGATTATAATTCTTTTATAAGATGCTAAAAAGTTTGGATCATTAGGATCTTTCTCAATTCCTTCATGGAAAACAATATTTCGTTTAATAATGACACCTGGTAATACACCTTTAAAAGATCTTGCAGCATTTAAAATCTTTGTTAACTCTTCCGCTGAAATCTCATAATCATCAGGGATAAAGAATTCTTCCATTGGGGCATTCACTCTTCTCCATAGATCTAGGATACGGCCGTCACGATGAACATGGAGAAGATATTCATGTAAGATCAAGCAAGAAAGTACTCCCGTGCCGAGATAAATCATTATAGTAATGAAGAGACCTGTTAAACCTGTTCCCTCTTTTGTTTCAACTCGATACCAAAGCTTAACAAAATCTCCATTGTAACAATCACATTCAGCAGAAGTGTAATCCTCAGCACAAATAGTACTGTGGTCGAAGCAAGCATAATGCCCGTAACATACATCAACTAATATTGTCAATACTGGATCCAAGATAGTTGCAACTCCGTAATATGCAAAGAGCTTCGAAAAAGCATCAGGGAGGAAACCAGAAAACTAGAGACAAGAAGCATTAATTAAGAGAAGACAAAACGAAAGTCAAACCATGACAATCGTACCTTATAAAACGCTGAGCCGAACATTGCCATAACTAAAAAGACACAAATATTCGCAACAGGTCCAATGGCAACGATCCCAACTTCTACAGCCTCTGAGATTGATGATGAAGAATATTTAAACATAATATATAAAAGATGTAATGAAAATGAATATACAGGAGTATTTTGAGCCTAGGTGCCATATTGCGAAGTTAAAGAGCAACAAAGAAGGATCAATATAAAACTTACCAAAATATAGAGATATTGAGCAAGATAATGCACATATATTCTCATCCAAAAGGTAAATAGATACAATAATATCGTCATATAAAATTCAAAAGTTCCGAAGGAAGTCGGAACTAAATCGCCGAACAACTCTTGGGTAAGATATCGGATTTTACTCGCTGCGATCGCACCTGGGATTAAATTCTTACGACTCGTCGGATCAGCGACAATTGACATTTGATAGTCTTGCATCTCTCTGGGATCTCTTAATTCTTCCCAGTTGTCATCAAAATCCCGAGATTCAGCATCATCTTCATGAATTCCATCAGTCTCTCGTTTAGCTCGACCTGCACCTTGCATTGGAGCCTCCGCAAAGAAGCGCTTCTTTCCTGAACGAGGAGAGTAATACCCACGCAATGGGCTCGGAGGACCGTCATCTCGAGGGCTGACTTCATTATCACCTTTCTTTCCATTTCGAATAGCTTCAGTATCAAATCGAGGTCCATCGGATTGCCATCTAATCAAAAGAATTTGAGCAAAAGGGTATAATTTAAAAGATTTTCGACAAGACTTACTTTCTCACAATTTTCCCCTCTAATGTTGCTTGAGCCCATTGGCGATTATCACGCTTTTCAATTGTTTCTAATCCCATTAATTTACCTCTTTGATGCTTGTGTAAAAAGGCCTCGTCTTGTAGATGATATCCTCTCTCTCTAATATCAACGACCTCATCCTTGTCGTACTCATCTTCATGGGTAGGCGAGTTGTGCTTTGGAAACTTCTTTTCTACATTCTCCTTCCATTTCTTCAATAGCTGTTTCTTATGCTCGAGGAAAGAGTCGTTTGATTGCAACCTTTGTTGCGAGTCAGCAGATCTGAAAGCGGTCTCTTGAGCTCTTTTCTTCAACCCAACCATTATTAGCCATGAATCAAGAAACGAGGCAGTTCGATTATCGTACCCTTTCCCTGCCTTCTTATTCTTCTTCTGTTGCTCTTCGTCATCGCTATAATTTGCGGAATGATTCGGTTGTCCAGACACAGATGAATGCGAATAGTTAGCGGAGCTAACATTAGCTCCTCCGGCACCTTCAGTGTCTCGAGCAGTATCAATACTTTGATGAACTTTACGCCGAAAGATCCCTTTGTCAACAGGTAACTGAAGCAAGGGTACTCCATCCTGCTCGTCAAGCCCTCCTTCTGATTCCTTTTTACCTTTCTTCTGCTGAGCGTTTTTCTTTTCTTTCCCAGCTTCATCTTGCTCTTCCTTAATAATTTGCTTCTCCAAACGATCTAACTCATCTAATTCTTCATCTCGAGTATTCTCATTCGAAAATTGGCGGCGTTGAAAGAGGACATCTTCTGATGCGGACGGGGGCAGCACGAGATCAATTGGGGTGAAGGGAGAGTTCGCAATTACTTCTTTGTGCTTCTCTGTACCAAAGGTCTTTACTTCTCCTTTATTCGCAGCCAAAGCCGCATTATGATTTTTCAAATAACTATCACTTAAGACAGTTTTGTTGAAATAATCCAAATCAAAATCGGCGGACTAGAGGAAGATACGAAATGGATGTCAGAAAAATAATCCATGCCTTTAAATTGCATACTTACTTTCAACATTTCTTCTGTTGCACCTAATTCATGTAGTGACATATGACGTACTTCAATATAGATATTACACAGCCAGTTGCTTAAATCTGAAGCAATTGATGATTCCATCTCACGGAAATGTTGAATCTTTGCAGTATGTTCTCCTCTCAGCATTGGAAGTTTAAACTTTCCTTCAATAATATTCATAGATTCATAAGACATTGGGATAGCAGACCAAGCAACAATCCTGAAGGGTAAAAGTAAGAAGTACCCGTATGACATAAGTTCGACAACTTACTTATCATGAGGATTCTTATGACTGGCAAGCTGAAATAACTCGAGCACGAAAATATATCCGGGCCTAATTTAAAAAAGAAACAGTTACTAAAATCAGGTGAATAGATCGGTGAAGAAGACTCACTTGATCCTTGGTCGAGGAGGACAAAGAGCGAAGCAACTGTCTTCAAATCTTACCACTCGATCATAATATCGACCTTGATGTCGAACAATTTTGGTGATGCCAGGTCTCATCTTACCAATACCATTTGCGCCAATCTCAGACCACACTAATGGATTTCCTCCTAATCGATCATACTGAGTCAACATTAAAACATAAGCTCCTTTCGGAAGCTTATCTTTCACAGCTCTCATGAGGTGGATTCGAAATTCAATCGGTTGTGGAAACATTTTGGTGAAAACGAAGAATCGTCTCGCTAAAGACTATGTTGATCAATCATATATGAGAATTGTCTTCAAACTAGCATTAGATAAGTACAGCTTACCTCATTATGAACCAGGACACGACCAAAATGTTCCTTTACTGCAGCTTCTTGACGACGAATTCCTTCTTCTAATTCTTCTCTTGCTTTTCGGAACTGTTGTCCCATATTCTTCTCGCGATCTAGAGCAGACTTAATCATTTTGCTTTTCTCGATTAATATTCTTTCTTTTGTTACATTTTCCATTTCAATAACTCGCTTTCGAGCTAAATCCTCACGCCATATAACATCAGTTTGGAGTTTTTTGATCGTGTCAATGTTGGCTTGATGTTGTGCAAATAATCCTTTCTCTATGGTATCCTTCTTTTCTTGTATTGCTGGTTCCGGAACCCTCGAAATCTCTAGTTTCAATGGCTCGGCATCCTCTTCAAATTTCAGTTCAATATCGCTGATTGGTATAGGAGGTAGTGTTAGATCAGGCTGGGCGACTTTATCATACTCATACGGCTGGAAAAAAGAATCTTTACTCCAGATATCTGCCAGCTGTTGATCTTCCTGCTCCAATTTTTTCGCGGATCTCTTACTTTTATATTTACCAGAAGGAGGTCGAGATCCCTTGGCTGAGGTGGGTCGCGATGCTCTTGAGGAAGAGGGGCGCGAGATTGAATAATCATCATCTAAATCCTCTTTTGAGTCTTGTTTCGCTCCTTTTGTGTCCTCATCGTCAGATTCTAGGCGAGCACTTCTGGGGCTGTCATACTCGCTTTTACTTGTTGTTTGTAAATTACTATGAGTTCGAACAACTTTTCTGAGCTTATGCCACCGCATAGCAGCCAAGTTTTGTGGTGGAACAGGAGAAGGCGAGGCTGATGTGGGTCTGGCTGATGTTTTAGTCGATACACCTGCCGGAGAATCAACATTCGTATTTGTATCATCCTTTCCCTCTATTTCTTCCATTAATTGCAACATGCGAAAACGCTCTCTCATATCCATCATTTTCTTCTCCAAATTCGAGTTCGTTCGAAGCATCGAGGACGTTTGTCGCTCTAACAACGGTGGTATGAGCTCTTTTTCAGCCATTTTCTCTGGATCACAAAATCAACCGTGTCGTGAAAAGACTTGAGACAAAGGAATGAGTTGATCGCCAATGTTTAAGTCGCTGATTTCTGGATTGTTTCTGAGCTTAAATGTTTAATTCACTGTTGTAACTGCTTTTGGCGCACAACGCCTCCTCGAATGAATATCTTTATTTTACGCTTCATTCGCAATCGAAATCAGCATGATGGTGAACTTGTGAATTTGTGCACCGAACTGTGCATGAAAATATATTGTGAGCAGCATAGCATGTTCTCGTCAACGCAATTACTCGCATTGTCAGAACTTTATAATGTGACGAATGGGAAGAAATGGTTCTATGGATCATGTGCATTTGGAAAGGTTGCTTGGAATTTTACAGGAGTCGAGATCAATCCATGTCTAGAGCAATGGTGTGGGATAACTTGTATTGCGGATCAAACATCCATTCGAGTTCTATCTCTGAGTGAATATGGCTTAAAGGGAAGACTTCCCCAATCAATCGACCACTTTGTAGATTTAGAAATTTTGGATTTGAGTAGTAATAAACTTTCGGGGAAGATACCCTCATCCCTAAAAAATCTAACCAAACTCAACCTCTTGGACCTCTATGATAACAAGCTTACTGGGAGCATACCATGCATATTTTCCAATCAGAGTATCCTCATGCAACTTATTTTGACTCTCAATCAGTTAGAAGGAACAGTTCCTGCAAGTTTTAAGGAATTACAACATATTAGTATCGTTTCATTGAGTAGCAATAAACTATGGGGAAATCTTTTAGATTGGTTATCACCATTCCAATTAAGTCATATTTCGCAATTAGGCGGATCTTCCAATCTCTTTTCTGGTACTTTCCCTGTTGTTACTAATTTAACGAATTTGATTTATTTAGATTTAAGTGATAATAACTTTCATGGGTCATTGCCTGATATCTTTTATCATTCAAATGGATTTGAATTCTTATTTATAAGTAATAATCATTTCACAGGAATTCTTCCATTATTTCCTCCTTCCATCTTTGATATTGATGTCGATAATAATCAATTTACTGGTAGAATCGATCATATTAATTGGATGAATACAAACATGACACAACTTTCTACGACTAGTAATTATTTCACTGGTCCTTTCCCTCTATCTTTATGCTCATTAAAGACTGCAACCTTTATTAATTTAGGATTTAACTATCTCGCAGGTTCTTTAGCCATTAAAACGTGTCAACAATATCTATACACGACTGTCTATGAATTAACTTTACAAGGAAATTTCTTTACTGGATCATTAAATGAAATATTTAATTCATCTCAAAAGCATGAAATGATTGCATTAGCTTTGAGCAATAACGATTTTACTGGTTCGATATCAGGGAAGTTTTTCCAATCTGCATTAACTTTAGGCTTCTATTCGATTGGTTCGAATTGTTTATCAGGAACGTTACCTAATGAAATATGTAATTTAGTTGACTTGCAAGGATTTTCAATGGATGGTGCGAGTACGTCAGAGAGGTGTCGGAGGCAAATTGTTGATCTTCCATCTGTAGGTTTGAGTGCTTTTCTCTCTTTTAAGCAAATTGCTGGAACCATTCCTTCTTGTCTTTTCGAGCTTCCAATTCTAATTTCACTTTATTTATCAGGGAATGGATTTACTGGGACGTTACCATCTTCAGTTTCCTTTGCAGACTCGATGTATTTTAAGAATATATCACTTTCCTATAATCGCTTGACAGGAACGATACCTATGTCATGGTATAATCATAAGTGGGATCTACTTGATTTATCTTATAATAAATTAATTGGAAGTCTTCCAGAAGCGTCAGAAGAATTTGACAATGTGAAAACTGTTTCCTCAACTATTTCCTTACAAGTGAATCGATTATCAGGAATCATTCCACCTGATATGACATCATTTCCTGGGAGTATAACCATCTTGAAAGGAAATATGTTCAGCTGTAATTTCTTTAAAGAAGAACTTCCAAAGAATGATCTCGACTCTGATACCTATGTTTGTGGGTCAAATATGGTTAATACTAGTATTTATTTGTGGCTAATTGTTGGTATTAGTCTATTATCATTCGCTGCTGGGATTGTCGGAATCAGAAAGATATCTTATCGTAGATCTGATGAAAAGAGATTAGATGTCTTGAGACGAACTAATCAGTTAGTGTATCGAGTTTGGAAGAATTTCTTCATTGACAACTCCTCTGACCTTCCTGAAGCGATTGTGATGTCTTCTTCGCGTTATCCTTTCACATTCAACTTCTTTTCATTTACTCTTCACACTCGACAATATGCGTTACTTATGTTATGCTTTATGATGGTAGTTTTACTTCCAGTTTATGCGTTATTAGGCATCTTTTATCGCACATACGATGAGCGTTATGCGTGGACTATTTCTGCAGCGTTTTTATCTGGCACAGATGCTACGATTACTCTAATGGTCTTCTTTGTTCTTTTCATCGTTTTGTCTGTGTTCTTAGTCCATTGTTTGTTTCGAGAAACTGTGAAAGAGTATTACAATCGTCATGTCTATTGTTTGAAGTCGTGGCACAATTGGCGTGTGATCGCATTATGGACGATAGCATGGATGATTAATGGGATAATTATGATTACAGCTGACTCTTTATATGTCAGCTTAATCATCAATCGTTCCACGAAGTTTGAATATTTGATTCAGATTACAATCGCAATCTTTAAACTACTTTGGCATGACATCGGAATTTTCCAAATGATCCACCTGCTGAAGAAGTTCTTTGCTCCAAATGCGCACGTGGAAGACCAGTGGAAACATCTTTTTTCATCGGAGAATAATTATGACGATACTCTTACACATCCTATGCTGATATTATCACATAATAACGAAGAAGAAGAAGCACCCATCTCTATTACTTCATCTTCTCTTCCATCTGATTTCGATTCTTCTTTACTCACAACTCAAGATATTCGTTATTTAACATACATGTCAATCGTGAATAAAGTTATGATTCCATGTCTAGCGATCTTCTTTATCAGTTCATCTTGTTTTTATAATGCGTTAGTATCAGAGAAACCTCCACCTGCTTATTATTTCATTTGCTATAATTCTTTCGATTGTATCAATTTACTCGGAAGTAGTGTTTCCTTTACACCCGCATTTAACTACAGTTATCAATGTAGTAGTGCTTTCCTAACCGATTATGTGCCAGTGTTTGTGTTTATGCTCATAGCATCAAGTGTTCTTCTCCCTGCTCTCACCTTTATTATGACTATATTGTATGAACGATTAAAAGAACGACGATCAACAAGTAGGTGTAACGAGCTGGCTCTTCGTGTTGTTAAAAGCTTTTTACCTTTTGGTTGGGGAGGAGTAGAAAGGGACCAGATAGAGTTTAGAAGAAGAGCACAGGCAATGATTCTTCATCGTAAACAGCTTTTGACATTACGGATTAGCTATACGTCTTCGGTAATGTTTGTCTTTGGTAGTTTATTTCCTCCATTAGCTTTGATTGCCACAATAGCGATTATTAATATAACGATGCTTGAAGAATATCTAACGAAGGCTATGCTCAGACAATCTTGTCTGTTGAGTAGCGATGAAGATTTGAGTTCCTCAGATTATGTGAATTATCTGGAGAAAGAATGCGAGGATGTAGAGCGGAACGTGTTCAAAGTGATGAAGTTGATTGTGTATTTGACTTGTGGATTATTTGGTTTTGTTTTGTTTGATGTCTGTGGAGATCGTAATGGTTGGAGTGAGGGGATGGTACCTATGGTATTAATGATATTGTTTCCTTTTGTTTTGTATCCAATAATTGCATGGAGAACCAAGGAGAAGTCGATTGACAGAGATCGCAGGAGTAGGGATGTCATGTAAAATGATTATTTTATGTTTTTCCTTTTTCTTATTGTTAGTTTTTCTTTTTTTTAGAATGTAGTTTTTTTAGAATTAGGATTAGGATTAGGGATTAGTCGAGCAAGGTTAGGAATTATTTGATATGATTCCTAATATTTAGTTATGGATGTATGATTGTGGTAGGAGGATGATGATTTAAGAAATAAAACAGCCAATGTTCTTACTCTTAAACTTGTCTATAACTAAAAGAATTAGCAAGGATATGGTTCGTCACTTCCTTTATAATCATCTTAGGATTGATCCACTACTCCTCCCAGCTTGGTTATCCTCCCACGACCGTTTTGCTTTGTTGGTGAGTGTGATGTAGTCTCTCGAAAAAGGACTTAACTTTTTCAGTGCCTTAGACTCATGTTATTATAGACTTACAAGTCTCCCAATTTCGCTAATATGAAATTTAGATTGAAGATTGTATTTACAAGGGAAAAGAGAAGCTATTCACAGCTTATAGAAGGCCACGTCGAATGAGTTCAGCTCTCTGCTGAGGAGCGAGGGATTCCATGGGGGGTGCAGTAGGTTCCTCGAGAAGTGGAGGATGTTCATCTGATTCAAAACTTTCTCCGTCACGAGATAGATCAGTAAGTGCATCTCGATTCATAGTCATTGGTGAAATTGCAGACATTGTCTCCAATCGAGTATAAGATGGCATTTCAATATTGGCCTCAACGTCGTGATAGGGCTGGACAACATCTTGATCATGAGAAAAAGCGATGGGGAGAGCACCTGGTGCAAGGTCTTTTACTATGAATTCTCTTGTGAGGTTCCATTTATCAAGAATATGGAAATGTCGACGAACAATCTCCTGCATAAGCATAGCTCCAACGAAAATGAAGACAAACAATCCAATAATAGCGAAAAGAACTAATAACACTAGGAAGAGATATAATGCTTCTTCTCCAATCGCTCCTGCACTTAAACAGTTTGCACATTCACAACTACCACAACCACCACATTGTGTACATGCAGCAGAATCAGCACAGCAACAACATGGACTACTATCCGCTGGACCAAAATATGGAAGAAAGACAATATCAGTACAATAACAATTCATATTACTTGTATCACCACAACACTGTGATTGTATACAAGAACCAATCATACCAATTAATGAAAAACTTAAAAATAAACCAAATAAATAATAAAATAAGAAAGGATAATGATCCATATGAAATAATGTTAATAGATAATGATTATTATGATCAATTAAATATGTAAATCCAGCCAGAGAAAAAATCATTAATTGTGTACAGATTAATAAAAATGTAAAATCACGACATACGTAAGCAGTAAATCTTGTTCGTCGGAGACATTTCTCTTGGCATGTTTCATTGGTAGTACATATTAATTGATAGTACTGTAAACATTCGGTACAGCGGGAAAATGCTTTATCTTCACGCATGGATCTCCAACGATCTAAACAGGAACGATGTACCCATTTTGATCCACCGCGACAAGCACAAGGAGCAATCACATCACTTCTGGAAAGGTCATCTTCCAAGCATATTCGGCATGTGTAACCATTCGATTCTTCTTCGCTGGCATCCATATGCGGACGCTGGTTTTCACTATCACTTATCATCACTAATTGATCCGCTGAAGCAGTAGACAAGCAAACACTCTTTCTTCTTATCTTCCTTTAAGAGTGAGAGGCCCCAAATGACACGCCCTGAAAAGCACAAATCTTTGAAACCTGAACCCAAATCTGGGAATTCTCTTTGATTGTTGAGTAAGATAAGAGACAAAGATGCACGCTGAACCATGGGTTGCTCCGGGAGAAATGTATGAGGGTACTCACTTTGTAGTGAAAGGATTGCCGACAGCTGGTGCGATCCCTGCGATTCGTGAGGTTATAGTCTGTTTTCATGGGATCAAGGCTTACCATACTTCCTTTAATCTCTTTGCTGATTATGTTTTAAGACGAGCACCAAATCGATATGTGATTTTTCAAATTGATGAAATGGGTAGAGGTTTTTCTGAACCTTCTCGTAACGGGAAATACACTCAAACTGAGTATATTCCGCTTGTTCACAGTTTGTTAAGTTACTTTAAGAATACTTATTTACCCGCAAGTGGAGTGATTGCTGGTGCTGATTTAAAATTTCACCTCGTAGGTCATTCATTTGGTGGTTGTTTATCTTGTATTTTTACTTCGGTATCACCTACTTTAGTTAAGTCACTCACCATTATGGCACCAGCTGGATTAATGAACTTTATCCCCTTTGGACTTGTTCAATCATCCCCGACAATACGATATTTAACAAAATTAAAATTACAAAAACGTGAAAATCAAATACAATCATGGCGTGATGATTTTTATTCGCATACAGGTGAAGCGCTGGAATTAGAGAATGAACAAGTAAATGATTTAACTAGAATGTATGATAATAATCCCCATGCTTTCCCATCTTTTTGGGGTACTTTTTCAACTTTCCCACTTGTTGATATATCAAAACAATTAAAAATTATCAAAGAAATTGAAAATTTCCCCATTTATTTATTGTGGGGTGATAAAGATGATGCTGTACCTTTTAGTTCTTCCTATCCTAAATGGATTAAATTTTTTGATGAAAATACTAATAAATGTCACTTTGAAACGAAGGTTTATCCGAATGCAAAACATGGGTTCTATTTAGAATATCATTCCATCGTTAACGCGGATATTTTAGATTTCCTAAATCGTCATAGTAATTAGCATTATGAATAACCAATTTTCTTGTAAACACTATGAAACTGAATAAACAAAGTAAATAAGAGAGTAGGTATTGCTTCATTTGAATGTGAAATTGAAATGGATATTTGTTTCTTATTAAGGATACTATTATGATAATTTTTTATTTTGATTTTACTTACTTCTTTCTTTTTCATCACATAACTTTGATTTAAAATATTTACTACAATAGTGTTTGAATGTAGGATTTAGATAATTTAGTATAAGATCACAAAAGCATTGGCTTTAAGAAGACGGAATGTCGTCTTCCTTCTCTACCGGTAGGCCGCGCAAAGTTCCGGCCGATGTAACGGCAGCGCTTAGCTGGGTGAATTGCGGTGGCTCGAAACATCTCTACAAACAAACCATATTATCATACTAGAGTGACATTCTAAATTTAACTTATCGCTTACCTTGTTATTGACTTTGTTTTAGGCTTCTAAAACAATGGTCGCGACCTTTGTTCATGCTCTTTTTCGAACTTCAATTTCTCTTTTTGACCTCTCATTCTCTTCTAATGAACTTAACAGACCTCGTAATGACCAAAAGAAGATGATGAAAATTCAAAATCAATCTGGTCGATTCTTTAATTTAACCTCAACGTTGTTGTGGGTTGGAATTTTAAGTGTGATCGTTTATTTATCTAAATGGCAACCT
>VFQN01005748.1_pt1 | contig 14854 bp, 17 predicted proteins | sample 3512371 | NCBI WGS metagenome assembly VFQN01 (sample SAMN10412370, study PRJNA504923) | tailings metagenome | isolation source: Replicate 2 from Balatoc abandoned mine | place: Philippines: Itogon, Benguet | collected 2017-08-28
TCTCTGGGCGAGGCTGTCGCTCAGGCTGTCACCCAGATAGCCACGAGCTACGCGATGGGCCAGCAGGTCAGCATAGCGCAGACGATTGCCCAGGTGCTGGAGCACTGGGAGGTGGCATTTCCCGGGGAGCAGCAGCAATAGTTGTATAGCAAGAGCAGCAGCAGCAGGACCGCCACCGACACACGGTGTGCACGTTATTGCATATGCCGAGCCAGTGACGAGTGGGTCTATGCAGTGTGTCTTTAGGCAGGCGGGCAAGAGCAGGATGCGCAGATAGGGTACTCAAGATGCAGGGTTGCCGAGAGGTAGCAGCAGTAGCAGGGGTACCGAGGCAATGGCATGAATCTGTCGCGGGTGGCTGGTTTTGTAGCCAAAGGGGAATATGCAGGAGGGTGCAGCAGTTTTGGTAGCATTGTTAGCAGTAGTATGCAGGCAACAATAAGTGCAGGAGCAAGTGCTTTGCCGTACTGCCGTTCTCCTTTTGGCTGTACGCTTGGTAATGACTGGGACGATAAGACGTTCACACATCCACGCCGCGCTGTCCGTGGTCCTTCTGCATTCGCCGTATTGATGTAGTCCAAGGGAGGTGGCGCCGCCGCAGAGGTAGTAACGGGCACAATGGAAGGCTTGGGCATGCACGATGACAGCACAACGTTGCATCGCGCACAAGCCGTGTGGCTGGGTCTGGCACCTAGAGCAAGTAGAGTGTGTTGTTACGGCGCCGCATCCTGGTAGAATTTCGACCATAGACATGCAGGGCATGTCATTCGGCACGCAGGGTGGTGGCAAATAGAACGGCCGCATAGCTGCCACACGGGAGGGTCTGGACATTAGGAGCGAACGGCAGGGTCTGGAGATGAGGAGCGAACGGGACCGGTAGTTGCTGGTGCAGCTCTGCGGTGGGAAGCTGCCTGTTCACGGCGTTGCCGCGCGCACTCCCAAGCGAGGCCACTTCAGGAAACAAGCTGTGTTAGCTTTCAATGATGAACATCGCATTCACAACTCTCCCGTGCACGTGCCAAGTATGCCCAACTGAAACGCCCAAACCGTTGGGCTAACAACAGTTTGTGCCCAGGCCCCAACCCGTCCGTAACGTAACTGCCTGTGGATTGTGCGGCTCAGCCCATTTTTCCAGCTTTTCCAAACCTGACACCTCCTTGTTCCAATGCCCTTTCCTGTGCTCCACCCACATGCAACCAGAAGCCCACGGGCCACGGCCCCCAAGTTGGCGCCACCTGGCGCAGCGAACCACCGCTTACACAGACGTAGCCGTGCCCTCATGCCACGTGACTTAGGCTTCAGCTTCATGCACATCATCTGTCTGATCCGCTGTAGGGCACTCACAGGCTTACTGGGAAGCGTCACACGCCCCCACGCACCACTGGTGGCACTGGAATGACAGTGGTTCTGGAGCTGGCGGGGTGTCGGATGGGAAGTCACCACCTACCTGACGCTGATCAAGCCGACATTTAGCAGTGCTTCTAAAGCGCTACTGCTCTGTTGCTAGGCAGCGTCCCACGCACGGCGCGACGGCGGGCGCCATTACTTGTACCTGGAAGCTCTTGGGACTCCCAATAGCAATTGCCGCCCGTAGACATCTTATGTGCATGTCATAAGTCAGAGAGCTTAGTCTACAGGCCCGAGTCCCTGCTTGTCCGTGCGGCTGCGCGGGTAGGCCGACCTTGCCGCCCGCTCTCAGTCTCGCTCCCGGAACTATGAAGATCTCTATTGAGGTTGAGATTCAGCCAGATGAAGTCGGTCTTGCCACGGAACTGCTCAGCACTCTAAGGTACACGGGGTGGGGCGAGATCGGCGTCCACAGCGACCATCGCAGCCCCCACGTACACTGCATCGCATGTACTGACCAATGTCATTGCACTTGGACATCATCTCTTGAGTATTATCCTTTCTGTATAGGGCTCATAGCACCAGGCTGAGGGCGCGCTGGCAAAATCGCCCGAGCAGGCTGCTGTCGCGACCCTGTCACGGCTTGCAGGTTTCTTGTCTTCTATGCCTATTCATACAATTATGACCATGTCAGCCAGCACCGCATGCTCCAAAGCTTCGCTTAGGGAGAGTCCAAGGCTTCCCGCCGGCCTGACCCCGGAAGCCCTGTGGCGTGCATTTTAAGGGGCATTCCGCACCTGGCTACCCCAATGCACGACCGACCCCTGCCCCACACCCTTGTGTCCAGGCTGCTGACCGACCATGTCAAGGTTACTGGCCCGGGGGCTGGCACGGCGGCAGCAGCACCCGCGGGCCCGGGGGCGCTGCCCGCGGCGGCCGCCCCAACCACCGCGCCGGGTGCCGCGAACGGGCCTGTAGCTGCGGCCCACGCCGCCCCCTCGCCGGTCCCGGCCCCTGCCGCTCCCTCGCCTGTGCCAGCTGCGCCCGCTCCAGCGCCGGCGGCCCCGGCGGCCCCTTCACCCGCCCCGGGCCCCGCCCCCTCCCCGACCCCTGCTCAGCTGGTGGGCGTGCCGCAGGCCTTCGCCAGCATCGTGCCGCGCCTGGGGGACCCGGCAACGCAGGAGCAGGTGAGGTGGGGTGCTGGCAGCGTGGGACCAAGGGGGGGCAGGAGCGCCGGCCCCTTCCGGCGCTCCGTGGCCCGCTCGGAGTCGGCTGCTGCGGAGGCGCGCGCCCATCGCCACGCCTGAACTGCTCGCGGAGGCTGAAGGGGCGGGTGTTGTCCGCAGCTATGCAGCGGCTATGCAAGCAGCTCGCGGCTGTGCTGGCGTACGAAAGATGGATCCCTCGTCGCTTTCTGGCCCTTTGTTGCAACCGCAGGCCATTGCCGACGCCATCGCCACGCTGCGTGCCGCGGGGGACCAGATCGACCGCGCAGTGGAGGTGAGGGGTGGGGTGGAGCGGTGGGTGGGGAGAAGGCCGCGCAGCGCAGCGGCAGTGCCCCAACCGTGGCATAAATGGGGGACGTCGTAAGTGTTGCAGTGGCTGAGGCATGCCTCTGCCCAAGGATGTCGATAATTGTATGAACTGGATGCAACCTGGTGGGCATTGGCACGGCCTTGGGGCTGCACAGCGGCGCAGGTCCGCTCGGAGCAGGTGCTACCGCGCAACCCCTACTTACTTTAAACCGCTTATTCGGTTATTGACTGTTCAAGGGGCCCCCCCACAACGTGCCTTTGCGTGCCGGCCATGGCTAACGGCGAACAGGCTGAGACTGCACACCCGGCACTTCCTCGACACTACGCATGGTGCCTGCATGCTTTTGCGAAAGCTGTGCAACCCACCTGTTGCTGTGCACAGGACATGGTTGCCAACTACGAGAAGCAAGTGTTTGAGAGCCCCGAGGTGGCCTGCAAGCCGCTGGGAGTGGTGGGTGCGGGGGGGGGGGGGGGATCCGGGCGGAGCAAGGGGCAAGGGGCCATCCTAACAGCCGTCCTACCCGCGGAATGTTGTTCTGCGCTAGGCAAGCGCACCAAGCGTGGTTGGATGCGCTTGAGCGTGTTGGTTTGTGCTGCCTGTCAACCAACGCCATCAGCCAACTGCCCTGTCCCCCGCAGGCACCCTACATGGCTGTGTACTCGCGCCTGCCTGACGAGCTTCGCAGCAAGGCGCGCGACCGCATGGTGGCCAAGGTGGGGAGGGGGAGGGGGAGGGGGAGGGAAGAGGGGTTGCCAGGGTGGAACGGTGGCCAAGGCGGAGACGGGAGGTGGGCAAGGAGGGGGGAGCGGATCGGCGGTTGGAAAGCGAACAGGTGCGGGGCGGCTGGGGGCGCGCGACCGACGTGACCCGCGGTGCACAGCCGCATTGCCTGGCGATGCAGTGTTGCTGCGCAGCTCCGACCCCGCGAACTCTGTGCACCGTGTGCCAGCGCTGACCGTGGCAAACCCCTTCTCCGCGCTGCTGGCGGTGCACCCCCCTGCGTGTCCCCGTCCAGGTGCTGACGTCGCTGACCCGCAAGCGGCCTGTGGGCTCGCCCCGCGAGTCGTTCTTCGGCTACGCGGACGCCTTCGCCATGCTGGTGCGGCTGGAGGCGGTGCCCATGGACGGTGGGGCGGGGGGGTTATGGGGGGAGGGGGCCGGGGGCGGTGGGGTGGGGTGGGGGATCACAGCGTGGGCGGGTCAGTGGCTCCAGCGACAAGTGCAAGGACAAGCTTAGTAGCGTGAGATGGGGTTGGCGTTGAGCGCGAGCAGCTAGCCCCTGCTGAGCAATCTGGAGGGCGTGCGCGTTGGCAACCATCAAGCACGCGTCTCCCCCTCCTCCCCCCACCCCCAGGCGCCGTCCAGACCATGTCCCGGCTGCTGGCCAAGCCCGATAACCGCTGCGCCGGCGTCACCATGCTGGGCAAGACCGTGGAGTACTGCGGGGCGGAGGTGGGCCGGGGGGCGGGTGGAGAGGGCGAGCGAGCGGACCGCGCGGGCTCCTCAGGATGCTGTGCCGACAGGGCTGGTGCTAGCCTCGCAGCCTGTCGCACTACACTGGCCACGCGCGACTGTGATCCTGCGCCGCCTTCCTTCCCGCTCTCCTCCCCGCACAGCTCCTGCGCGCCCCCGAGCAGCACCTGGCCTCGCTGTGGCGCTCCCTGGACGGCGTCAAGGAGGAGATCTTCGCCTACGACCTGCAGTACATCTTCAGCGCGCTGGTGGGCCGGGGGGGAGGGGGGTGCCTGCGATCAGGAAGGGGCCGGGAGAGGTAGTAAGGGGCCCTGAAGGGTGCACAGTAAGTATGCAGCGGGGACTTGCGGTTGGTGTAGCTGCAGGGGGCCGCGGCAGGGCACAGAATGCTGAGTGGGGGATTGCACGCGTGGGAACCTGGACGAAGGGAACTCCTAAGTAAGTTGTAGTACAAACTGGCGCCTGGGTGCTCATCATGCACGGTGCAACTTGTCCGAGTCTGGCGGAGGGCGCCCGGATGAGCACAGCAACCACCCGGCCCGGTGCCTGGGTGCCTGCCTACATCCCATGCCCTCGCCTCTTCGCTGGCTGCCCGCAGCGCGCTCTGATGCCCGCGGGTGCGAACCTCCCCGGGTACACGCCACCGGCGGCGTCGGCCGCCCCGCCCTCCGCCCCTGCCGCTGCCGCCCCTGCCGCTGTCCCGGCCGCCGCCGCCCCCGCGGCCGTCAGCCTCCCCCCTCCGGCCGCGCTGCAGCACGTGGGCTGCTTCTCCGGGCACGCCTCCACCGTGTTCACGCTGTGCTTCGACGCCGGCGCGCAGCAGCTGGTGTCGGGCGGGCACGACGGGCAGCTGCTGGTGTGGAGCATGCAGGGCCAGGTGGTCAGCAGGTGGGGCAGCGGGCGCGCGGCCCGGGTGCTGCCGAGCATTGCCGTGGCCTGAACCAGACGCACATTTGGTTTTTGCATGCGGCCCAGTGTGTGCAAGCACGATGTAACACTCCTGCTGTTGAGGGGGTGCCTTTGCAACGGTAGACGGCCGGCATGGCGGCCCCAGGCTGATGCCGCCCGAGCGGTTCAACTCCTTGACACGGCGGTGCCTTGTTAATACGCGCCTGCACTTTGCTTGGAGTGAAGCATCGCACTGATGTCCCAATGATTACAACCTATCACACACACATACACCACTGAGCCCGAAGGGCCTGATTACCTATTTCTGCAGTGATGAGGGAAACCATCATGCACTGTCCTCTGCTATCGCGTTGTGCCGTTGCACCCGAAGCCTGGATGCGGGCTTGTGTCGGCCCCGCAAGGCGAGGCGGCGTGCTGAGCGGTCTCCGCGCAGTGTGTGTGCGCAGCTCCCCTCCGCACCCTACATGTCCCGACGCACCGGCGGCGCGGCTGTACTTGCACCCTCGCGATGCAGCCCATTTCCGCGCCCCCGCCTTCACGTCCCCCTGAAACCATGGCCCCCTCCCCTCCCTCCCCTAACCCCGTCCCCAGGGCTGTGTCAGCGTTGCCGTGACTAACATGATTTCCCCGCGTGTCACGTGTTCTCCCTCTTGGCCCCCAGGGTGGACGTGTCCTCGCACTACATCTGCAGCCTGGACGTGCTGCCGCGCTCCGGCACGCTGCTGGCGGCGGCCGTGCCCGTGCAGCAGACGGCGCCCGTGGACGGCAGCGCGCCGCCCGCGCCGTGCGTGCTGGGCTTCACGCCGCCCGCCGCGGCCCCGGGCGCCGTGCGGCAGGGCCCCTGGGCGCCGCGCGGCTCGGTGGTGGGGCGCGATCGCGGGATCATGTCCTTCGTGCGCACGCTGGGCGCCACCGCCGCCGACCCCGCGGCCGGCGACATGTTCTTCGTGGCGGAGAACGGAGCGAACAGCAAGGTAGCCCGCTCGGAAGGGCCGGGCATGAGGGTTGCACCTTAAATGTGCAGCGTGTAGTGTTGGTGGCCTTCGTTCCAGGGCCCTGGGGGCGGTCCGTCGTGACGCAGGTCGAGGAGGACACTGACCAGTATGTGCCTTTCTGCTAAGGGGGCCTACACGTGCAGTGATGTCCACTGCGACAAGGCGGAGCTCACTTTTTGCAGCTCAGATGCGGAGAAACACCTCCCTCGCTTGCCCTCTGCGCCCCCAGTGGGTCGATGTTTAACTTACCGTACTATACCCGTACCTACGTCCTCGGCTTAACTGTACCTTTTTGCGTAACTTTGTTCCCCCCCGCCCGCCGCTCCCCGGCCCAGGAGCTGGTGCACCTGTTCGACGTGTCCCGCGGCGGGTCCATCGGCGGGTCCATGGACTCCATGTCCCCCGTGGTGACCTACACGGAGCACCACGAGATGGTCACGTGCGGCGCGCCGTGGGCCGCCTCCCCGCACGTGTTCGCGACGGGCGGCAAGGACCCGCTGATCCGCGTGTGGGACCGCCGCACGCCCTCCTGCGTGGGCTGCTTCGCGGCGCTGGACAGCGCCACGGGCAAGGTCGCGGTGAGCAGCGGGAGTGTGCGGCTTTCTTGGACGGCATGCTTTTGATCGTCGCAGCCCTGTACAGGCTGGCCTGAGTGTATATATTAACCCGAGTGTATATAGTGTTGGATAGGGGACGACAGTATTTGACTTTCCTGCCTGCGGCTTCATTGGGAGCGAAGTATCGGATTGTCGTTCTGTACCTTGACACTGCCGGCCAGCCCCCTGTTCGCCCCTTCCCACGCCCCCCTGCTGGCCATACCGTCTTCCACTACTTCTTTCCCGCGTTACTAGTACTTTGCTCCCCTGCTGGATCCTGTTCCCCCCTGCCCGACATCAGGCGCACAACGAGATCATCACCGCCATGGACTCCAACGACAGCATCCTGCTGTCCGTGTGTGAGTGGGGTCGGCGTACAGGGCGGGGGGGGGGGACCGGGCCGGATAGGGGGGCGTACAGCACCGCAAGTGCCATGCTGAACTGCAGGGCCGCTGGCAAGGCCCCTGCCGCCTGGCTTGCAGCTTGGCAGGACGCCAGGGGACACCTGCACCATGGCCGGTTCGTAACGCACGTGGTACTTTTCGCCGGTTCCCTCCCTCACAGCCGTGGACAGCTTCCTGTGCCTGTGGGACTTCCGCACGCTGTCGTCGGGGGCCAACGCCTCAACCCCCGTGGGGCCGGCGGCGCGGCTGCAGATGGACGGGCAGCCGATACTCAAGGTGGGCCGCGGGACGGGCGCATGCGGGGTCGGGGAAGGAGGGCCGGGTGGTGCGAGGCGGGAGTAGTTCGCTCATGGGGCATGCGCGCGTGTCGTGCAGCCTTGGCGTACGGTAAGCATGGCGCTGGCGCCCTGGGCACCTCCACCGGTGCCCTGCCCTCGAAACTGTGTGGTACCGTGAGTCCGTAACCCTCTTGCGTCGCGTTGTGCTTGCCTGTGCCCCGGCAGGTGGCTGCGACGGGCGCCCCGCACTCCAAGCTGGCGGCCATCAGCAGCTACCACGGTGGGTGGACGCAGGGTGGAGCGCAGGTGCAGTACTGATCTGCTCATTGCGACGTGTCGTTTCCCGAGCGCGCTGGTTGCCGAAGCCCCACATATGCCTCACGCTTCGCAGTAGGACCCGGCCACTGTCCCGGCTTCACCTGCTGCCTCCCCGCCTCCCCCTGCAGGCCTGTACGTGTTGGACTTCAGCAACCTCACGGCGCCCACCACGGTGGCGCTCATGCCGGGCTACGCCAACGACCCCTCCCGCACCTTCAAGCACTACCACGAGATCCGCTGGGCCGCCAACAGCCCAACGCCGCTGCTGTTCGGCGCCTCGGAGGACTCCCGCATCGACCTGTTCGCGCTGTCCTTTGCGGGGCAGTGAGCGGGGCAGGGAAGCGCAGCAGCAGGGGCAGGGCGGCTCGCGCGCGTGTATCTAGTGCCGCGGTTGGCGGGAAGGGCCGGAGGATGGTGGTCATGTGTGGCGGCAGGAGACGGGATGGCGCACTTGAACGGCCGTTGGATAGTTTTGGCTGCCGGCCTCTGCCTCTTTTTCTCGGCCAGTGAATCGGTAATGACTGAGGACGTTTGGACTGTGTGTAGCGCAGGTCTGAGTGCCGGAATGCTGTTTCATGCATGGTAACTTCCATGCTGTCGGTTTGGTTCCGCATTTTGTTAATGGACCAGCTGTTGGGTGCAGGATTTGGTCCCGTTGACGGGTAACCACGACGCAAGGCAGCAGGGGAGCTCCCCTGCCAGTCGGGCAGGGCGTTGTGCTGGTGCAACGGCGTGTTTCTTTTTGCTGTAGTGCAGTCCTGAGGCACCGCGGGGTTTGGAAATGGGCAGGAGGGCACATGTCGGGTTGTGTTTCAGGCTGTGGGGCCAGGCGGTTGTGTAGTTCAGCTGTTTAGGTTTTGAGGAGCGGCTGGACACGAGGTTGTGTACTACTGGCAGCCGGAGCATGCGGCCAAGCTGCGTTGTGTGAGCGGAGCTGTATCGTGCACATGTGTGCCAAGATATAATCTTGATGCGTCGCGGAGCCTGCAGGTGTGGATGGAGCGGCAGCGTTACATCTCCTTGGAGTGACATGGCCAGGGGAGCTCCCCTGGACACAGCTGTACGTGTTCCTTAAGTGTCCGACAGCACACAGCCCACCAAGCGGTTGTACAGTCCAGTATGCCAGTGTGCGCCTCCACCCTCGTCTCAATCGATCTTGCCACGGCGTGGTGTTCATACGAACAGAAGAGCCTCAGCCATGCAGTCCTGGCCCCCAGCTCGGCAGGGACCCGCTATGGCCGGTGCATGCTGGATACGGGGTGCCATAAATGCATGCACTTGACATCCTAGAAAGAAAATGCTAGTCAAAAAAAGAGCCCCGTTCCTTTAGTGCTCTGTGAGAGCCTATTTGCTGCTGCTCCCCATCCGCAGGGCTCGCACAGACATGCCTCCACCTGCCCCGCGTGGCGTAGAGGACCGCGTCACCAAGTCATTCAATCTGTTGAATTGCGTTTCTGCTCCTCCGAAAGCCACTTAATCATCCACGCCACAGGGTCCTGTGGCCGCTCGATGAACAAATCCGAGGTCATTTTCTGTAAAAGCTCTTGAACCTTGTTGCTGTGGGCGTACTCTCGCATCTTCTCATAGAGTGGTGTCTGGACCGCTGTCCCCACCAAGGGTCGGTTCTCGCTGTACTGGCTAGACATGGTCACAGTGTCAGGGAAGATTGTCAAGTGCACTAAGTCTTACGCCTTTGGGTTGCGACTTTTCATGGATGAGGGTTCAAGACAGGCAGCTACGGGAAGGAAGTCTAAGGCTCCCGATCCCCGACCAACCGAACACAATCGTTGTTAGGTGGCATGTTGCACCACCGCGCTTCCCTTCTGGATTCCAAGAAGCCTTAAAGCAGAACTTGATAGCCTTTGACGTTTACGGCCTTACAGTTGCACTGAGCGACGAGCGACCACCGACACACCGCATGCAGTTCGGTCACTGCCGTCTGGGTTGCCAAAACTAGCACGGGGGAGGCATTTTAACCAAACACACTGGCAATGGTACATCTGGGTGCCGTCCTCTTGCCATCACCACCTGTCTCTGTCAGCCGCCACTCGAGCCTACAGGAAGTCCCCTGTGCTCGCCATGCAGCTCATGCAGTCCATAATGTCTGCAGCAGTGCTGCACGGCACATGCTGGAACCAGGGTCGAGGCTGAGGCACGTCAGCGCAGCAGCGACACCGAGTGCAGCTGGTGCTGGGAGGGGGCGTAGCGGCGGCACAAGGGGCAGGTCTGTGGAGCAGGCACCTGGTGGCGCCAGCGCCCGCAAACCAGCACGCACGCGCGGTTCAGGAACAAGTTCGTCGCCGCTCCCAGCCGGCTTGCTGCTTAACCAGAAGATAAGCGGGTGCTCCACTCTGGAGCAACTGGGTCGCGTCCTGAGCGCACACAGCTCACCCGACAACGGGGCCAGCGCGAACGCTGCACACGACCCTGACCAGGTCGTTGAACTGAACCCCATCAACGTTGCGACGGCGTGGTCAAAGTTGGCCAGTCTTCGCCCCGACAAGCAGCAGCAGCAGGGGGAGGGGCAAGACACGCCGGCAGACCAGAAGGCGCCAGGGAAGGGGGGCGGCGGCGTGACGCGCGTTGGCGTGGCGCGGGACCTGGCGGTCATCACGCTGCGCCTGGCGCCCTCCGCCCTGGACACGCGGCAGGTGGCTGCCGCGCTGTGGGGCGTGGCCAAGGTGCTGGAGGGGGACAGGGCGACGGGCGGCGCGGGGGCCGGGCAGCAGGGGCAGGGGCAGGGGCAGGGTCAGGGGCAGGGGTGGTTGGGGGATCTGCTGTCGGCGCTGCAGCGGAGGGCGGCACAGCTCCTGCACGGCTCGTCAGCGGGGGATGGGAGAGGGAAGCCAGGTGGGGACCAGGGGGCTGCGTTGGACCTGCGGGACGCGGGCCAGCTGTGGTACAGCGTGGCGCAGCTGCCGTACGCCTGGGACGGCGCCTTCCTGAAGGCCCTGTCGGCGGCGACGCTGGCGGGCATTGCCGCGGCGTTGGGCGACGGTGCGGCTGCCTCCGCCAGCGGTGTTGCGGGCCAGGCGCTGTTCCGCATGGGGCTGCAGGGGGTGCGCCTGGAGCGGGACGCGGAGGCGCAGGCGGCGGCGGCGGTGGAGCGCGCGGCGGCCCTTGCACGCGACGGCGTGGGCAGCCCCGACTGCTGGCTGACGGGCGCCTACCTGCTGCGCCTCAGGCCGTCGCAGGAGGCGGTGCGGGGCCTGCACGACGCCCTGCTGTCCGCCCCCCGGGAGCAGGCCGTGCGGGTGGGCCGCACGGCCATGGCGCGGGCGCTGCACAGCGCTGTGCAGCTGGGGTACCAGCCGGGGGAGGACGAGGCGCTGGAGTGGGAGGCGCGGCTGGTGGCCCCCGGGGGCGTGGCGGCGGGCGCGGACGGGCGCATCGTGGTGGGCGGCGGCGCGGGCAGCTGGTGGACCAGCGACGAGCTGTCATGGGTGATGCTGGCGCTGTCGGCGGTGGCCAGCTACAGCCCTGACAGGCGGGCCGAGGAGGTGTTCGTGGACGCCATCCGGGCCACGCTGCGCCGTGCGCGCGGCAACGACGCGACACGTGTGCGTGCCGCGGTGAAGGCGTGGGACCTGGACCTGCCGCCGCGGGAGCGGGCGCTGCTGGCGCTCAAGACGGGGGCGGACCTGGCGGAGGAGGGGCTGGGGCCCGGGGAGGTGCGGGGCAGGAGGTACCGGTACGAGGAGCGGGAGGAGCGAGGGTACAGGGGCAGGGGGAGGAGCGGGCGGGGGGACCAGTGGGAGTCGGGCCGGGGGCGGGGCAGTGGACCCAGGGGCCGATTGGACAGGTCGCGCTGGTGAGGGCGACGCACAGAAGACACACAAAGACGTGCGGCCGTCCATTGTGGGAGGTCGTCGCCGTGCATGGTGTATTGCGGCGCTGTTGTGCAAAATGCTTGACGTTTCCACCTGGTTTTACTGCAAATGTGTGTCCTTGCACGGGCTGAAACGTTACAAGTATGGCTTGTGAGGCACGTGCAGCAAGGGCACTGAGCAGTGGCTTCATATGGTTCTCATTCCTGGGCGGCCTCGGGCATTAAGCCAGGACTTGAGGCATTTGTACAGTCCTGGGCCGGTCGTGTTGGCATAGCGCTCCCTGCTCCAACCTGCTCCAACCTCGGCAATCGGCACCGACCGACCACGTGCGCTTCCGTGGTTGCAGGAGCGGGCGAATGCATCTTGAGTGCTGTACGGTACCGCATTGGCTATCGTGTCTCGCTGTGTCTCGGGCTCCTAAAGCAGTGCGCCCGTGAAGGCCATTGGCTATTTAACACTTGACCTAATGGTAAACCTAGATCAGCGATGGCCCCTTTCCATGTCACAGCACACACATGAGGAGGCTGACCGTGGAGGCTTACCCAGACACAGAAAGCGCACCGCCAGGATTCTAAACAGCATCTAGTTGCAGCCAACAAACAAAGCGCTACGCTGTGATTGCGTCCACTACGGTATGTCCTTTCGGAACCACTGCTCACTTGGCACAGTTCAGGTAACACCTTGCAGGTTGCAGCACCGATTACCCCAGGTGACGAGCCCAAAAAAAACACAATTCGCACCCCAGTTTCACTCTGGGTCGTCCAGCATTATTCCGGCTTCCACTATGGGGTACTGCTGGGGCCTGCTGGGAAACGTGCCCGTGCCGCTATGCACATCGCTTGGCTCTGCAGCTGCTACCCCAACTGCCCTTCCCCATCGCTAAAGGAGTCGTACTCTCCCTCGTCGCTATCACCCTCACTGTCGGTGTCGCTCTCGTGTGCTGCTTGCTCTCCGCCCACGCCAACTCGCTCGGCTCCGACCGCCAGGCTGTCGGGCCCCCCGGAGCTGCCCACCGCGCACCCGCCCTGGCACCCGTGTCCATCGGCGGGCTCCTCTCGAACGCTCTCAGCGGCCCCAGCACCCGCGTTGCCCGGCGTTGCCCCACACTGCCTCATGTCGCACTCTGCTGACTGTTGGCGTCCTGCCAACGCCATCCCAGCCCCGCCTACGTCGCCGCCTGCCGCTGCTCCGCCCTTGTCCCCAGCCCCACGCTCGGCGCCCCCCTTGGCCTTCTCCTCCTCCAACTTCTCCTGCTGCCGCAGCATTCGGGCCTGCGCACGCGCCGAGGTGCGCCCGCTGGCCCCTGCCGCGTCACCCGCTTGAGCAGCCCCAGGCCCTCTGTGCTCCCCGGCCGCTGCGCCGCCTCCCCCGCCGCCGCCCGGGTCGGAGGAGCGGCGGGCCCGGCGGCCTTCCCCTCCACGGCGGCGAGGGGGCGTGGGGTTGGGGTGCAGCCGGGGCCGCTGCGGCTGCTGGACCCTGGGCTGGCTGTGTGGTTCCGGAGGAGGCTGCGACGGTGGCGTGAGTGGCGGCCGGTGCGCTGCCTGGGACTGGCGGGCGGGGCTGGCGGGCGCCTCGCTGTCACGGTGCGGGGGGTTGCGGCGGCGGCCGGGGGACACGGATTGCGCGTGGCGCCTGCTGCCAGGCGGGGAGTACAAGGTGTTACCGGTATGGAACTGAAGTGTGTCATGGCTAGCATTGTCACCGTTTCCTAGCTACTAGACGATTCGTACCCTATCCTGCTGGGAGCTCATGTCCGCAACCCGGTACCCTTGCTTGTCCCGGCAACCCACCTGCTGGCAGCCTTGCCGCCGGGTCCGCCGCCACCGCCGCCTCCGGCCGCCTGATGCTCGTCCGCTACCGCTTCTTGTATTGCACCACCCGCCCCTGTCCCCGCTCCTGCCCCCGGCCCTGCGCCTGTGAGGCTGGCCTCTGCGGCTGGCTTGGCGCCCAGCGCGCGGAACTTGGCGGCCAGGCGGCGGGCCTGGCCTGGGCAGGGGCGATACGGTGGCATCACATGCGCACCAGGAGCATGACCATGGTGCTCGAGCAGGCTAGACCGTGTGCATGGCAAACGAGTGCAGAGTCGGAGGCCTACTTCGAAAACAGTAGATGTCGCAACCTTCCTCCTGCATGTAGCAGGCATCCCAGCCGCCCCCCGCCCCGCCCCACCCGCGAACTTGTCCAGCGCGGCACGGTGCACGGCCCAGCTCTTGCGCTGCAGGTTGAGGGTGAGGTACCTCCAGCACACGGGCCCGGGGTAGAAGGAGTCGTGCTCCAGCGGCAGACCCACGTACACCTGGCGGGGGCGAGGACGGGGGGAGGGCGGGGTTTCGGTGAAGGAAGAAACAAAGTACTAGTAACGCGCGGCGGGGGTAGTAGTAGTGGTATGGCGGGAGAGGGGGGGGGGTAGCGGCGTGCCCGGGAGAGCGGCCGGGGCCCCACAACTGAGGGAGTCTTACGCCTACCGGTAGGTCACGCACGGGGATTTAGATTAGGATTCCCTACAGGGCATCTGTGCGCGCTTGCAGTATCCAACCAAGCCGGCGGTGCCATTCCCCAAGCCAGCTCCAAAAGCGACATTCACAAAGCCGCCGTACCTCTCCCAAGTAGCAACCGAGCGTACGCCACCGCAAATAACAAAGCAGCCGGCCCCTCTCCGCCCTCGCACGTGCACAAGCATCACCACCTGGGGAGTGTGGCGCGCGGCGCCCTGCCCACCTTCTGCAGCGTGTGCCACCACCGCCCGTAGGCCGCCCGGTAGTCCGCAACCAGGTCTGCAGGGCCAGCGGGCGGGCGGGCGGGCGGGCGGGTGGAGGTCGGCGCAGCCGCACGTGGACGCCCTCAAAGGGGCCGTGTTGCAGAAGCACCTTACCGCTTGAGGAGACGACGTGGCACACACACGGCAGGCACGAGAGCAAGTGAGACGCGCCTTGACAAAGCCAGCCGCCTGCGTAGGGCAGCAAGCATGCCCCTCGTCTTATGGCAGCTGCAAGGCAGCCCCTGTGTGTTGGCTCTCCCAGTGTAATGGTGTTCGAGCTAATCGTAGCGGTATGTCTGGCAGTCCCTATCCCAAGCTGCTGTCCCAACCGCCCCCCCTCTCCCCCCCCCCCCCCGCCCCCCCCCCTCCCCCCCCCCCCCCCCCCCCCTCCCCCCCCCCCCCCCCCCCCC
>VFQN01005749.1_pt1 | contig 14853 bp, 11 predicted proteins | sample 3512371 | NCBI WGS metagenome assembly VFQN01 (sample SAMN10412370, study PRJNA504923) | tailings metagenome | isolation source: Replicate 2 from Balatoc abandoned mine | place: Philippines: Itogon, Benguet | collected 2017-08-28
TTTGTAAGAATCGAATCAAACATGGAACAACACCACAGTCAATAACCTGTTGGATAGGAGCATTCTTCCCTAATACATACAACAAAACAGTAAACCTTCAAAGTCAGAAGTAGTTTACTCATTCAACATGCTCACCGGATAATAACTTGCGGAAATATAATATTAGCTCTTTCACATCATCATAAATAACCAACTTCAATTTGAGTCAATCTTAGCAACTATGGATGTATTAATATCAAAGTTTTACCTCACCATAAATTTTTTCCGCGTCATTAGAAATCTCAGAAATTTCATCCATTCCTTAAAGCTCACTCTTCTTGAGACATCTTCGAACTTTCTCTGAAGCTAAATCATTGTTTATAAACGTACCTTCTCCAAATTGTAGATCTTTCATCTTTTGTCTCTTCCTTAGTTGTTTGATATCTCTTTATTTCTCTTTCTGTATAAATTAATTCTCTGATCATACGAAATTGATTCGTGAAGGGATCTTGGCTATCATAAATTTACATCACACCATCGTGGAGAGTACCAGCCAGCTGAGGAAGAAGAAATCCCAGAAAAATAAAAACAAAATTGAATAGAGACGATGGAAGATGGAATCAAAGGAATTGAAGATTTACAAAACAAAAAAATAATGGTGGAAGTTTTGGGTACAGGGAGAAATTCAAGATACAAGAGCAATAACACGAGAAGGAGATCCTGTTCCTCCCACCAACTTCATCGGCATTACCATTAGAGTGCTTCCAATCGGCGGAAGCTTTGCGATCTCTTGATTCACATTTTCGATTCCATAGATACCAGCTCCTAATAGAGTTGTATGCGCTAAGAATGCTTGACACTTACCACTATCTAGAGAAGCAGTATCTAAACCAACTGCTGTGACTCTTCTCAATACTAAGTAATTTGCTGCCTCCAATCCGATCCCTGGAAAGCTTAACTCATGTTTTGAGCTATCATAAGGACCATCGATGCTTTCTTCATAGCCGAGATATTGCTTGCTACCCAGACCGTACTTGCGATGCCAACCAGTGCGAATCAACACAATGTCATTAGGTTCTAAGCTTCCATATTTCTCTTCGAACTGAACGATATCCTCCACAGATAAACTATAGTCTCTGTCGTTTTCACATTTCTCCTCGATATCGATGACTTTACAAGGAGCGATGAGTTGTTGCAGCGATATTTGGTCCACAGTAATACCATTCTTGTTAAAATGGAAAGGTGCATCAACATGAGTTCCGGCATGTTCAGGAGATTTGAAATCTCCTGCTGCATAATCATATCCATACTCCTCCGAGCGAGAACATGACACGCAAAGTTGAATTGAAGCAGTATCACCAGGCCATAAGATTGTTTGTGGTCCAAGGGGATAAGAAAGATCGAAAATTTGATATGGTCTCTCACCAATTGTTTTTGAGCAAGGCAAACAAGATAACTGCATCTTCACAAAAGATCGTGCTGATTAATAAAGGAATTATCTAAGTCGATATTAAACATTTCAGCAACTCGAAGAGAAAATCGAAATGACCGAGCTCAACAGAAACAGTCAATTATTCTTTGATTACATTCTCCCTACAGTGATGGCAGTCGGAGCTGGTGTCGGAACGTATTTGCTAACAGGTGGAGAGGAAGAATATCCTTTGGAGGAAGAGGTAGGAGGCTGCATTGTTTGTCTTGTCAGATGTTCACATTGAGGAATAGATTCCAGAGGAATTCAACAGCGAGGAAACAAGCAATACCCCAGATCAGGCAGAAGATGTAGAAGAAATTGTTCCTGAGTGGGCCAAGCAGGTACGTGCTGAGCTCCAGTCGATGAAACCCTTATAACTCGATTCTCGATTCTTTGTTAGTTGAGAGAAAAGCTCGAAACGATGCATTTAGACTTGCAAGACATAAAATCAAAGATTAATATCCCTTCTTCCTCCCCTACTCCATCAAAATCTTTCCCAGAGTCAACAGAACCAATCTCATCAACCAGCCCTCTTCAACTACCTCCAACCATAACTATGACTTTTCAAGATTATCAAAAGACCATTCATAATGCAGTGTATAGATTTGCTTATAATCTTCCTGATGAAGTAGATTGCAATGTCTACGAGTATCTTGATACATCATATAAAGAATCTGAAGAAGATACTAAATTAACCAAACCACATCAAGATGGAATTGATTTATTACTTTTATTTATTAAAAATTTAATGAAACAACCAACAATACCTAGATATCGTAGAATATCTATTAATAATGCTAATTTCAAGACTATATTACAACCACTTGTTGGACATCATGCTGTGTTAACATCAATAGGATTTGTATTAAAAGGAATTTATTACGAATTTGAATGGAATTTAAGTGCTTCAGAGAATAGTGTTAGTTCTATGAATTCGCCATCATCAGGAAAGGAGAAAGATATTCCATCGATTGAGTTTGCGTCTTTGCTTTTACAGCAAATGACGGATTTGTTATCGAGCTTGAAAGAGAGTAAAAGGAAGTTACTGCAACTTATTCAACAACATCGAGGATTCGAACCATCAACTCCTTCTTCCACTGTTGTGTCAACAGTGGTTGCAACTTCAAGCTCAGAGAAAGAGGATCAACCTGTCTCTCCTTCTATAACAACTGTGAAGAATACCCCTTTCACAACAATTAGTCTTCTATCGAATAAGAACTCCTCACCACTACTTCTTTCTGGGACACATACTGGAGCCACTAAGCTTGACGAGGTAATATAAACGCCACCAATACCCACTTAGCTTACAAATCGTGTAAACTATTGTTAGATTATTAAGAAGATCACCAGTAAAACAGAAGACCTCTCGTCATCAAATAATCATCCAAGTATTACGGCTTCTATATTAAATGGTGCAGAGGTTGGTGATCATGGAGAAAGAGAAAAAATTGAAGAGCTCTTATGAGGAATTATCTTTATTACCGCAGAGACAACCTATTTCACAACTGATCTAAGTAAGATACACCAGCTATATAACACTACTCACTAAAGAGAAAAACCTAATACCGATATGCTACGTGAATCTTTTGGGTCGATTAGTACACTTATGAGTTATATTAGATCATAAGTGATACAAACATACATCTGCAAGAAAGAAATAGAAAAGAAAAAGAGTGAAGATGCAAAAAAATAAAAGAATAAGGATTCCTAATACGCTTCATTTGATAAACTTTCCTTTGATAAACAAAATTGGCGAGAGTGGAGGACATCAATGAAATAGTATAAGAAGGGCACACAAAAGTTCAAATGGGTGAAATAAATGATGAGGGGAAATACTAATTCTCAAAAAAGGGTGTGTTTTGTAGTCAAAACATTGAGAGCTGATGATTCTCAATTAAGATGGGATAGACTACAAAAAGTGCATGCAGTAGAAGATGTGTTTCATGAAATCTCTTTGTTGAGGTGAGAAGAACACACGAACAAATTCAAAATATAAAAAACAGAAGAAATAGATACAAACAAAAGTTGGAGGAAAAAAGAAAGAAAAAAAGTATATATTGAATGAGTAAAAGTGGTCAGAACACGAACCCAGACTCCGAGACTTGCATCCCTAGTTAAATAAAATCATCAACATCATCCAAAATTAATCGATTAGAATCTTGTGATTTTAAGATTGTTGCGTTCGGTAAATCATGATTATGCTCAAGATTAGGTGTTTCATCTCCCAAAGGCGTTATACTAGTATATACTGGCTTTGAATCAACTGAAACGGGATGAATTTCTTCTCTAACACGATAACTTCTCCGCCACAGAATGCCAACAATAAAACTAATGATACAAAACCAGACCAGTAAGACTAAACCAACAATAAGGATCGTTAATTGAAAATTCTTTTGAGGAAAACCGTAACCATCATCATTGCTATCAGATGTTGAGCTATTTGATAGTCGGCGTTGGATGAAATCTCCGGTTTCTACGACGACTTTGGATCTTCCTACATCTAAAGTTCCTTGCGTTCCTTCTGGTGTGGATAGATCACCACGATGTGTTAAACTTGCGACGAATATCAATCGCTTTCGAAGGAAAGCGATAACTTTCATTCGAATGGATCAAGTTCGTCTTTGACGTTTCAAACAAGTTATCTGTAAAAAGCGCTTTTAACATTTTACTCAATTCCTTAACAGCAATTAAGGAAATTTATTACTCTTCGCTCAAGAAGAATCTCTTTGTTCAGGGTTTGGCTTGAAGAGATTGGGTGAAGGATTAACGGAATCTTCAAAGAATCACACAAACATGAAGTCGTTCATGCGTTCTTTGAGTCCAAAGCGACTGAATGAGCAGCCATCTCACCAAGAACTTCCAACGAATAAGGAAAACGAGATTTCTTCTTCGCCAACAAAGAGCGTTGACCTAGCAATCACTCACCCTCGTGCATTTTTCAAGCAATTGTCTTTGGAGTTGCCTGTCGAAGTCGATGAGGAACTAAGAGCTCGAGGAATCAGACCTCTGGTGAATCCTCAATCTACTAAGGAAAGAATCATCTTCGAAATCTACCAAAATGAAAAATATCACGCCGTGATGAGGAATTGGGGTCAAGATAGTGGTATATATTTGATGAAACAGAGCGACCGAGCTCCTTTTACCTATGTGGATGCTTCCTTCGATAATCGAGCCGTGCTGTAAGATCTCACCCTGAGCTTTACACTGTGTCTGGGCTAATCCTCATTTTGTAGGAAACCATATCAATCAATAAAACCTATTACGGGTTATTGCTGGGAAGGCGATTGGGAGCCGTTTGTTCGTCGAGGACATACTGATGAAGAAGGGTAAGTGAATATTAATGATCTCAGAAGCATTCATTCTTCATCGTGCCATTCAGTTATCAATACGGTAAATCATGGAATGACTTAATGCACATCGATGACGGATCACTTAAACCTGATAATGTAAGTGGATGTCATACGAATCTCCTATATTTTATCGATCTTTTCTAGTGTTTTTGCCGTCGAAGAATACTACGTCGTATCATGATTGAAGCCAATGAAGAATCACAACCAATATTACCCTATTCCCTTGTAATTCGTATACGTAATGCATTAACATCGTATCATTTTGAGAAAAGAAAATTTCGTCATTTTCATGTTGAAGTTTATTATAACCAACAGTTCATTTATTCAACTCAATCAAAGAAACCAGAATGGAATAATTTACTGATTTTACCTATTGACAGTTTGAAACCTTCTGATATTATTCGTTTTGAGTTATATATGAATAAAATTTTTCGTTTACCTCATTTTCGTAATAACAAAAACTCTCAAGGGAAGTTATTACATTCCATTCACGAAGATGAAGAAGAAGTTGGAGGGAAAGGTGGTTTAAATTACAATGATGATAATGATAGTGATGCAGGGACAGTACTGACCCTAGGTAGTGAAATTACTCCTGATGATCATCCAAAGTTTCAATTAATTGGAATTAGATCTGTGACTTTTGATGAATTACAAGAAATGGCAAAATACCCAGAGTATACGTTGCAATTGTTTTATCCTAAGATCACAAGAGGATTCCTTGGTTTGGGTCCGCCTGTTATTCAAGAACAACTTCTTCCTCCTCCGCCACCTCCCTCACGATTAATTTCAAATTCAGTTTCCTCCACATCAAATCCATTAAAATCCTTACTTGGTTTAAAGTCTGATGGCCCCCTACCAACAGCTCGTTTAGTGATTAGCCCAAAGATACAAGAAAATATTTTATTTCAGATTATACCGAACAAGCAACAACTTGCCTGCCATCAATTACATCTTTACCAATATTTATTATCAACCTTACCTTTATTATTACAAGAACAAAATTATTATTTATGTAATTTCCCCCATCAAATTCGTTTAGAAGAAGTTTTTTCATTTTATTTATATGCACATTATTATTTAACAATGAATGATTTACAAGATATTCATAATAATTTACTACAATTATTACAATATCATCAAAGGAAAATGCCATTTTTAATGAAAAATATTGAAAATTTTCATTTTTCATCAGAAGATGATGTAGATATTATTGAAGAAACTGAAGAAGATGAAGATAATAATAATTTACATGAATTGAATAATAATTTACTTGATGATCGATTAGAAGATACAATCTATTATTATCCTCATCAAAGAATGCATTATTCAACTATTTATACATTTTCTTCTTTTTTACAATGGAAAGAAACAGAGAGAAATCAAAGAAATCATTATTTTAATGTTTTATCAAAATATCGCCAATTAGTGCAAGATTATAATATATCCTTATCACAACAAACTGTGAAAATGTCAACATTATATGATTTATTTAGTGATTCACTTTATGTTTACCAAGGTGATTCACGACAGAATAAACAAGAATCATACAATCCACCTGATTTCCCCTCAGGTGGACTGACTATTGTTTATTTGAATTCCAATAAAGATTCCATCAGTTCTTCTTCCTCGAGTGCAAATACTGAAGAAGATGAATTAAAAGAAATATACGTCCAATTTCGTTCGATTCAAGAATATTGCAACTTCTTTAAGGACCTATCGTGGTTTTATTCGAGTCAATTAAATAATGCGGCTGATTCAATGCCAACCCCTGCAATGACAGCAACTGCTAGAGTTAGAGTTACGACAAATCTCAATAATAATAGTAGCTGGGAAGATTGTTTATTATATATTGATAAATCTTCACAAACAGTTGCTTTATCGTCCCTAGTTCAAGTTCATATGAGTAGCTTCCAGCTCTATCTATTGGCATACTTTCACGAGGTAATTCTTTTCTCTGCTGTAATTCTTATCTTTCCTTTCTAATTTTCCTCTAGGTGTTTCTGATTGCTCATAATACTCATTACTTAGAAGATATGTACTCATGCGAAATAACTCTAAAGAAGTCAGATATTATTAAGGCATTACCCAGTGATTATAAACAGTATATTACGAATATTCGACTTTCTATCCAGACAATAGATGGCACAGATTATGACAACCTCGAAATAGATTCGAAGCAATTAATAAATTTACTTTCATCCGACAAGTATGAAGTCGGCAAAGCAGGGGGGGAAGGTGAGGAGGAGGAAGAAGATGAAGATACTTATGAAGAAAGTTTAGAAATTCTCTTACCTGGTTGGATCTTAAACAATAGTCACCAGAAAGTAAATGTATCTGACATCATTACCTCGATCTCAATTCATTTACTACAACCCAGCACAGCGCCTACCACTGCCAATACGAAAGGCAATAAAGGCAAGATTCAAGGATTACCTCAAAATGCCCTTTCGTTCGAACACAAGCTACTTCTTTCAACATTTCGATTGAATTTGTCCGATGCATATTCACTATCTTCACTCATCGACAGCGATGGCGCTTTGAGTGGAGATCGATCAACGATGATGACATTCTATGATAACACAGTAAATAGTCGTGAACCAAAACCTATTAATACTCTTCTGATGTTTTCCACTTCTGATAGCGATGGAATTAATCCAGCTGGAGGTAAAAAGAAGATTTATTTTCAATTAAAAGTGTTATCAATGAAGAATGTTTTAATATCTGATACTCTGACAAAGTCATCAGATGTTTATTATCTCTTATACTTTACGGATGATCAAGGGAGAAAGCTGTCTCCACTTAAATCATCAACGATTGATATCGTATTACCTCCTTCTCTATCACCATTAGAAGCATTACGTCAGTCGAGTGCATCATTATTGCAGTTGCCCAATTTCTCAACTACTCTCGATGCAATCTCAAGAACTCTTCCAACTCAAGAGGATTGTATTTTCTTTCGTTCGGAAATTAAACATCTCGATATTAACCCAAACTTTAATAACACTCATGTTATTACGGAAGATATCATTCGATTGTATGGTGTTGGAAAGGCAATGTATTTACTGATGGAAGTATGGGATCATAATAAAACTCGAAGTGATGTGCCTCTGGGAGAGGTATTCTTTCCTCTTGTCTGCGGAGTGAAAACGGGTAGCATGAATGGCGAAGGAAAAACTTTAGTCCTTCCCATTCAACCATCAGCAAGAATGGCAAATTATCATCTGAATAATTCCAGTTCAAACAAGGTGATATCTGATGTAGGCCTGGGTCAAGTGATCGTGGAGATCACGACGGCTGACCTCGCCCTTACTGAGAATAGAGGAAGTGTGAAAATCAACGAGAATCGGAAGTCAATTAATCGCAATAGTTTGAGATCGACACCGCCAAAGGTTCATCTTCCTAACCCAGGGCCAGGTCTTTCTCAGGAGGAAGTGATCGATCTGTCTATACCAGTGAAACTCTCTCTGAAGCAACTTCACCCAACAGATCGACGATGGCCCGTTCGCTTTATTAACTCATCAGCGTCTTTCGTGTCAAATAATAATAAAGGAAAGGTTGTTGCAGTGAATAATGATTGTTATTCACAGCTCTTTTATGCTGATATTCAACACGATGCATTGGTTATCACTCCTTATTTCCCTGTGAATAATATTATTCCTCCTTCATCATATGATTTATTAAAGATATTTAGTGAATGTTTTGAGAATAAAGATCGTCGCAAAGATTACTTCCCTCCTCCACCACCAACATCTCCTCTTGCCACATTACCACAAGCGAATGATCAAATATCACGACCAAGATTATTCTCTGATGAAAAACAACGTAATAAACATCGCAAAAACCATTTTTTCCATCAATTATTTTCATTTCATAAGCACTCTTCATCGAAGAAGAAGGATAGTCATTCTAATAATGAAGAGAATAAGAAAGCTGTCCCACCATTACAACGAGGAAATAATATTAATAATAAATCAAGAAAAGGTTCAGCATCATCAGATAAAATCAACAATCCATCCGGGAAACGATCATCTAGTATTCATGAAGGTAAAAACAATGATATCTTTCGTAATATATGTATTGAAATTGATTATGATAAAATATTACCTGATAATATTAGTATTCTTTCACCAAATACATTATTAATTAAAATATCATTAAAACGATTAATGAGTAAACCATATAAAAATGGTATACAATATGAACAAAAGAAAATTGATTATGAATTCATGATAGGTCCTTGTCCAGCGACAGAAATTTATGCATATATTCTTGCATATATGGAAATGCATCAATTAAGGAAATGTATTAAAGATTTAATGATTTACCCAAAACAACGCTCTATTCCGTTAATTGAAGTTGATACATTACATGATAATATGATACAAAAATTACATATGATTAATCAAGAAATTGAAAATTATGAACAAGAATATTTCCATAATCAAGACAATAACCATCACCATCATGAGACTGAAATGATGCCAGCATTTACACCTCATGTAACAACACCTCCGACAACATCATCAACAGTCACCTCTGATTCACCTCCTCATGAAAGTCAACATGTTACTTGGCAATTACAATATTCTTGGAATACATATTTTGCACCAAAGCATTATCTTCATGGCAATTTTTATTCACTTCTTATCATGAAATTAACATTATTAGGGTATTATCAGTATTTTTTATATATTACGACATACATCGATAAATATTGGTTACCTGATTCAGCATCATCTACTGATGATCGGTTGGTTAATGATGATAGCATGCCAACCTTTAACTCTTATCAAACGAATTATGATGATCCAATGGTTATTAAAGCATTAACTAATGATATGGAACTAAAACTACGACAAATCTCATTAAATGAAACCTCAGAACAAGAGAATACACAATTATATATTATAGCAAATGAGATATTTGTTGATTTATCCTTTCATATTCGTATGATATATCTCTTTTATCATAAGAAAGAACAAAAAGAACGAATACAACAATTAGCAAATGAATTTAATACGATTAGAGAGGGAGTTAATGATGGTAGTCATATGGATTTGAAGAAGACGATTGATAATATTATTAAACAAAAGAAAGAAAGTAGGAATATTGAGATTGGTTTAAGTATTATTAATCAATTAATATATCAGCAATATTTACAATTTATTATTTATTTAAAATATGCAATAGAAGTATCACCTAATCAAACCACCAACACTACTACGACTACACCTGATAGTTCCTCTAACCAATCGACTGCATCTTCATCAACTTTTCTCGGTTTTGGTAAAAAGTCCCACCCAACCACATCAAACCCAACCACGCCACAACAATCATCTTCATCGTCAGGAAAGTCAAAGTTTCATCATGATTTAATTAACTTCATCATAACAGAAGATTTAATCCTTGAACGTTATCTCTTCCCTTATCTGAACTGTCATTCATATACCTTCTTACATCAACCTGTATTATCTAAATGTATTGAATTTAAACAATTAATATATGAATTTATACAATATCTTGATAGTAGTATCTCTTATTGGAATACTACAGCGATTCGTAATATTATGTCAGGTCAAACTACCCTCCCTAATGTAAAATCACCTGTGAAATCCGAAGGAGGGAGTGGTATTATGAGAGGAGGATCAGAGTCAGTTAGTCGTATTAGTTTAAGTGATTTAAGAGGAGCTAGCATGAATCATCAAACATTAATGAGAAGAAAGATGACAAGAAAACTCTCTAATGCTCTTTCTCCTAACAATCATCCTTCTTCTAATACGTCACGGTATCGTACTATGACCAGTATGAGAGGTCATGCATCATCACGATATCTTTACTATGAAGAGAAAGCGAAAGAAGAAGCGGCTGCCGTTGCATCCTATGGTTATGATCGTGATACAGATAATACAGTTCATAGTACAGTCTTCCCATGGTCAATCACATTAGTAACAATCTATCCAAGTAATGAAACATTAGTACAATCAGATATACCAGAATTAATACAAATTATGTTAAATATGCAAATTGGAACCAGGAAAATATCATCATTATCCTATGAAAGATTATCAATAGTCAATATTAAAAGAATATTTATTATCAATTGGAAGATAGCATATGCATTAACACGATCTTATACGACATTATTATTATCGTATCGATATTATGTAAATGAAATTGTGAAAAAAATGATTTTAAATTCAATGAAAACTGAGAAAAAATTTCATCTATTCATTAGTAATTATCTTACACAACGATTAAAAGACTTTAGTCACAGTCATAGTCCTACTCCTATGCATAGTCATATGCATAGTCATAGTGAGGGTGTGATTCAGGATATTACCTTTACCATACAATCGATTGCTGCGACAACAGCAAACATTATTACATCATCAATACCGTTCTCGAATACTAGTGAAGAAGATAGGAAAAAAGAAATGAAAGAGGAAGAAGAAAAGAAAATTCAACAACAAGAGATAGTTGATGATTTAATCTGTTTCCTATTATCAATGATTAATGATTGTATTCGAATACAACAAATATTAATTCCTGAAACATTAGATTCTTTTATACAAGAATATCGTTATATTTCTAATGAACTTCTCTTATCTTCACATCATACAAAGTCTAATAATAGTAGTAAGAAGCATGATAGTATAGGAAGTGATCGTAGTATCAGACCTGTCTCTGATGGCAGCACCTCTATTAATGATAGTAATAATACGAATAATAACTATTATTCTCGTGTTTTATCACGTAGGAAATCCAGTATGATGAAAAAATCAGGTAATATCAATGATAATAGCAGTAATAATAATAACATAGCCATTAAACAATTTCAATATTTATTTCAAAAACCATTACAATTAACAACATCCATTATCCATGAAATTATTAATCATTTATGTAATCAATTATTTTTTTATTCTGATTTAAAATCTTATTATATGGAAACTATTGAATCATTTATATTATTAAAAGGATTATCTAAAAAATCACAAAAGTCTTTATTTTCTAATAAATATTCTTATTTACAAGAAAAATTATCATTACATTTCCAACAATTACCTAAATTATTAATTACTCCTTTTTTTAGATCACGTACACAATCTAATTTAAATACTATTAGTCATAAGAAATATCTTTCATCATCATTAGATGATGGAGACGAAGAGATTACCGGTAATGTTAACAACATGTCGGCGAATAATACAGATTATTCTTATACGCAACAACAAGAACAACAGCAAGAGGAGGAACAAAGAGAAGAGATTGATGCAACACCAATGGAAGTAATGATGGCAACATTAACTGAATTTTATTCATTTATTGGTAAATTTGTTCAATTACCAGTATTATATGAGATCATCTATCATTGTATGATAAAACTTGTTATGAGATATCTTCTATTAATAAGAGATATATCATTAAATAATAAATATAGATATGAACAAAAACAATCAAAATTACAACAATTTATTACCCATGCACCTGAAGTTGTTGTCTCTATCCCTGTTGGTGTAGCTTATGGTGTTATTCATACTGTACCACATCTTGCAAAGAGTTTAGCGAATGCTGTTACAGGTGAACGAAATACTCATAACTCTACTACAATTCCATCGATAAGTGAAGAGGATAATCTTGAAGAAAAGATGTTGAAAGAGCTTGAGGAAGAGGCAGACGATGAAGAAGAAGAGAAAGAGGCAGCAAGTAGTGGTGTATATTTAAAAACTGCCCAATTAGAACAAATGAAGAAAGATTTACAAATCATTATACAAGCACATTCACAGATAACAGATGAGAAAATACATTCTTTATTAAGATTTCTAAATATGGCTATTGTTGATATCTGGTCATCATCCTCTGATCAATCAGATCAGCAGTCTATGACGTTTATTGATCGTTTATTAATAGAACAATTTAAATCATCACCACCTCCTTATATACCATCAGATTCTTATTTTTTACCATCCATTTTATCATCTTCAACATCTTCGTCATCTTCTTCAGCGGTATATCGTCAGCAATTAGAGCAATATCTATTAGATTGCAATCAATTTCATGATTTTACTAATGAAGAATTAATGAAAGAAAATGCGAAACATTTCACGATACAGGTAAGTAAAACGTGTATTTTGAGATTTTTGATGACTATATTTTCGAATCAATTATGTCCTTTTCATAGATTTCTGATATTGCTATTGTTAATCTCAAGTCTTATCGTTGGTTAGCTGTGGTAAGAGCAATAATACATAACCATATATTAAGCATATACTAACCATATATATGGTATTCAATATTATTTATAGAGAGTGAAGCTTGATCAACAGATTATTGAAACAAAGAATCTAAACTATCAACAAAGAAGATCTTTAATGATTAGATTTGATGATATTATTAACTTTGACAATATTCAAGTAAGACATATATGCAAAATATATGCATAGTGAAACCATATCCCTAACTCTCCCTATACTCTCTATAGAACTACGAGAATAAAGAAATAACCATAGAATTAGTTGAATTAAAACCTTGGAAGCTATTCCGGTAAGGTCTTTGATCTCAAAATCCTCTAATCCTCTAACTTCTATTCTTCTAGAGAGACAATCTATGGTGTTGTTATTATTCGACTATCAGATCTTCGTCCCTATATTATCACAGAAACGAAACATTATACAATCAATAATGGTAATAATGAGAAGATTGAAGCCGTGAATGATGAAATGGAAGAATTCTATCGTGAATATAATGAATCATTAAACAATACCAATAACAATCAACATCCGAATAATAAGAATAATAGTGCGAAGATCTCTTCCTCTAATAGATCAAGTAAAGGGAAGAAGAGTCATAACAGTCATACGAAAGCTTCGATGACCGCTAATCGTGGTTTATGTGGATGGTTTAAGGTTTATCCTGATCTTCATAGTGCTATAGAGGCGAGGGAAAGACTTCATCCAACGAATAATAACAATAATACTACAAGCAATAATAGTGCTCAGAGTCAGAGTAATACCTTCAACTACAATCAAATGCTGTTGAATCCATACTTTACAGAGGATCCCATCATCCAAGAGAGTAGTGACAGTGGGAGTAGAGTTGGTATTATTAATAATAAGAGTGGTAATGGTAGCAGTAGTACTGATCATAGTAGTATTCCGATTCAGATTCAAGTGAGGTTAAGAGTGTTTGAGTATATTCCTTTAGACCATCATAGTAATACTTAGTGTAGTTTTGTGAATTATATCCCTGTTACCTATATATATATATATATATATATATATATATAGAGAGAGAGAGAGATATGATATGACTATCGCAATCATGGAAAGAATAGATAATATAGATAGACGTCATTGTCATTCTTATCAATTGTTCTGTTTAAAGATTAAAGAAAGAAAAAAAGAACATAAAAGAAAACACACACACAATTTCTATCGAAAATGGAAAGAGAAAAATGAATGAATCACATGAATCACTTTGTAATCATTCGACACATGGTCTAAGTTAGTAATGTTGTCTACAGTAATCAAAGACAGTCTAGAGATCATATATATATATATATATATATATATATATATATATATAGTCCAACTTTACTGTCTGTACATGATACTCGGACGAGCATATCTCATCGCTGCTCTTGACTTTGCCATCTCCTCATCGATTACACTCAACAGATAGCTCGCTCCCTTGTGTCCTGCTCTCAGCTGCAACACCTCCTGACAGAACGAACCTGCTTTATTGAACTGTCTCAACTCCAAGTTGCAAGCTGCTAGATTACACAACGCAGGAATCACCAACTCATCCATCTGCTCTGAGGTCAGGACTGTTCCTTGTTTGCCATACTTTAGCTCATGCAAGCATTCTCTGAACTTCTCACTCGCATCAGAGAATCTGTTTCTTCGCATCCAAGTCAGACCAGCTTCAAAGAGGACCATGGCTCGGGTCTTCTTTGGTGGAGGGAGGATTGGAGGTAAGATGGAAGTGATCTTAGTCACCATAGCCTTCGCATCAACTCCGAAGATCTTCACACTCTTAGAACTCATTGTATTA
>VFQN01005750.1_pt1 | contig 14851 bp, 21 predicted proteins | sample 3512371 | NCBI WGS metagenome assembly VFQN01 (sample SAMN10412370, study PRJNA504923) | tailings metagenome | isolation source: Replicate 2 from Balatoc abandoned mine | place: Philippines: Itogon, Benguet | collected 2017-08-28
TATCCTCGAGGGAGACTCCCTTGGTACCCCTAGTAACCCCACCTGCGCGAAGGAATTACCTACCCCCCGGGGACTGCGCGAGGAAATAAAATAATTTTCAAAACCCGTGCGCGAAGCCCAAAAATAATTACTTCGACCCCCTCTGCGCGATGATCAGGCACAGGTACGGTACAACGACGGCCGCTCAACTGTTAGGGACGAGCACTGAACCGCCGTGTTTTGCTCGCCGTCAGCTCTTCTGGTAGCCGTCCGTGGCACTGACGTGTCGCCTGGTAGGTCTCAGGCAAGACGACACTGCTGTGTAGGGCAGCTTCCCTACTTGCGGACCAAACAGGGGAGCCTCCTCTGGAGATACAACATGGCATGCGAGAGGCGAGGCCTGGAAACAGCAAGCACGGTGAGTCGTGTGTGTTGCATGTGTCTGGGTGATGCAGTGTCCTCAGTCCATCTGGTGCATATAGCACTGGCACCTGACACGGTCAGCGCCACGGGCAACCGTCCAACAGTCGTAGCACAGCAATCTATCCCACGCAGCAAGTGCGACCCGGTCCCCCTGTCCATCCTCCCACCACCGCGCAGCCGCTTATTCGGTGCTGTTCTGCGACACAAGCGCGGTGCTTAGCATGCCCTAAGTGTGAGCCTTGGACAAGACGTACTACGGTAGAACACTGCAGCTTACGAGTGCAACCTATGCCGATGTTGGGGGGTTCTCTCCTTTGCAACACTACACCGCAGCAGTGGCAACACCTGGTGCGAGCCTCCCTGCACGCTTCTTCCATCAAGGAAAGCAACACGGGAGGACGGCCTCCCCAGGCAGGGCCTCGTACAGCCGCCCGTGTCACGCTATGACGGGACACGGCAGTGATGCCAGACGTGTACACCACACAGTACTTACGGTTATTGTGCATTAGGCTATAGCCCACCCACAACGACGGCAAGCGGCGGCTAGCTACCCGGGCCCTGCGAGGGCCCTGGTATGTGCAGAGCGGTGGCATGCGGACCCCTGGCACACGAGACCGCGCGCGCCGAGCGAAGTGCAACACAGCACGCAACAGCTGCAGAGCATATGCCCTGGTGCCTCAGGCCTCCGAGCAACACGCCCCAAACGCACCAATGGGCACGCAGACCTGCAGGCAGTGTGGACACGCCAGCAACCCAAGGGAAGACCATACCCGGGCCCGCTGAATGTCCTACCACGCCATACGCCGACGAGACGCACTGGTACCATCAACCGCCCTACACCCGCAACCGCCGAATGCACACCCAGCTCCTGACACCATGAGACTGGGTGAAAGCGCCGCTTGCCGCATCCTGCCTTTAACACCTTGCGCAATGAAGATGTTGAGTTCTCGGTGTACCAAACCAACGTAACTGTCATGACACCGTTTAAGCACACAAACCATGCAAAACTCGTGACAAGCGCAGTCCCGGCGACATGCCATTGTAATTCATACATCAAAGTCTCTCCACACCCACACCACCACCCGATGTACCGTCCCAAAAGAGAGGTAGCTTCATGCACTGTGCGCAGTAACCCACGCGGCCGGGGGCGCCCGCCGGCTGTTCAGCATACATAGTCTGGTCCAGCGCGGGCCTCCCCCAGCCCCCGCACAACAACGCAAGCCAGCTCTGGCGAGACGCAGCTGCGCAAGGCGCAAACCCACAGTACTCTGTGCACTCGTCAGTGTCCATTGCAGTATACATATGCAGCCGCGGTCACGCACCCATCAGCCCGAGGCCCGCGCCTCCTGTGCAGCCACCGCCACCGCACAGCCGACCGCCTTAACGAGCCGTGACCCGCCGCCGTCGTCTCCCCCGCTGCAGCCGCCGCAGCTGCAGCTCCCGACCCCGCAGCCGCAGCTGCTAGCAGCCAGGCTGATCCCGCTCGCAGGGTCAGCCGCCGCCGGGGGCGCAGGCAGCTCCACCGCACCGCGTTCAGCCTCCTGAGGGGGCTTCAGCATGCGCGGCGTGTCCCCGCAGGCCGGCGCCTGGCCCACAGAGGACGTCTCGCCGGCTGCGGGCTGGGCTGCGGCGGCTGCGCCAGCGCCCATGCCGCTGCCGCCGCCAGACTTCTCGTTGCGCAGGTCAACGATGACCACGGTCACGTTGTCCTTGCTGCCCCGGTCGATCGCGGCTTTGGTCAGCACGGACGCGGCGATGCGCACCGCGGCGTTGCGCGAGGCGCCCTTCTCGCGGGCGCGCTTGATGCAGCGGGTGCACAGGTTGGTGGCCTCCTGAAGAGGAGCGAAAGCAGCGCCAAGCAGGGCCAGAAGGGGCGGCAAACGCGCAAACACATGGTTGGGCGAGCCTCGGGAACCCGGAACGACTCCCTGCCTTTTTGTCTGGACGAAAAGGCTCAACGTCAGGAACACAGACTTGGGCAAGAAATTTGCGTGAAGCGCAGCGTCAATAGAGCCACCTCCATGTGCATGGGGCAAAGCTTGCAGGCCGTGGCGGAGCAAAGGCTCACCTGGTTGGACATCAAGAGAGCCAACTTTGCACACAGGCAAGCCTGCAGGCCATGGCGCAAGGCTCACCTGATTTGACATGACGTCCCACAGCCCATCGCTGGCGAGCAGCAGGAAGTCGTCCTCATCCGTCCGGCACACCACCGACACCTACGGGTAGCGAGGCAGTTGCAGGGACATAGTAGCATACCGGTGAGCCAGTATAGTGAAGGGCATGAACGACCACCCTCCGCTCCCAAACACGCACACCGACACGTCGCATCAACGCGTTGCGATCAAGCAACACATGCAGCATGCATGGTAGACGTGGCAGATGCTTAGGGAGCGGTACAGGGTACGCGTAAGGCGCGAGGAAACGGTGCAACACGTCAGAGACACGCCACGGAAACGCGAGCACAGGGCGCACGGGTTCCCGACGCGACGTACCTCGGGCTCTGGGATGATGTACGGCCGCAATCCGTGATCGCCGATGGCACGTGACATGGCCAGCACGCCCATGACACGGTGCCCGTTCCAGAACAGCACCTGCCCGCCCGCCTTCTCCACGCGCTCCTGCAGTTGACAATGACAGCCGCAAAATAGTAGTGACAAAGCCCGAGCGCCAGTGTGGGCAGTAGCACGGCAGTCTCCGGACAGCGCGCGCTACCACCACGCACACACTGTCGTGCTGTCCCAAGGGCCCAGTGCCCGTACTCCAGGCATGCGCAGGCCGTGCTTAGGCTATACCGACAACAGGATAGCCGCGCAAACAGCCAGTACAGTGCGTACGCATGAAGTGGTCATCGGCTGGCGGTGGTAGCATGCAGGGCGCGCCAACGAGCATCGGCAGGGCCGTGCGTTAAGGCACAACACAGGGAGCTGAACACAGGCCGACTCCGTTGCCGCAGCTGTCTCTTTAGCACATGAAACTTACCGCCTCGTCCTCCCGCTCGGGCTTGTGGTCATCGGTGAGCTGGATGGCCCTCCCGTTGCGGCACAGCACGGCGCGGGAGTCGCCTGCACGTAGGAGTGGAGCAGGTGCTTGCGTCAACACACACGTCAGTGCACAACGTGCGGCCTGAAGCTTACTTGGCCGTGCGGCGTGCGGCGTGGATTTAGTTGGCCTGCTCCACCGCCCATGTCCAAGCACAGGTGCAGTCAACGACAGCTCAGGTCCTGCCAGTGCCCAAACCACGCCCCAACTGCCAGTATCAAGAGCTGCAGTAAGCGCCCGCCTGCAGTCCAATACCTGCGCGCCTGCTTAAAGCAAATGCCTGATAACACAGCCGGGCAGGCGGGCCAACATCCCCGCGCCGTCCCGCACCCCGCACTCACCGCAGTTGGCCAGCCACACTCTCCGCGTGCCCACCAGCGCCACCAGCGCGGTGCTGCCCACCATTGCGGCGCAGCCATCGTTCATGAACTCTGCGTCCGTCTTAATGAACGCCTCCTTCAGCGCCTCCTCCAGCATCCCGGTGACGCTGATGCCGTCTGACCTGTCGCTGCCGCTGCTGCCGCTGCTGTCACTGTCAAACGCGTCGTTCTCCGGCAGCGGGTACAGCACGTGCTCGTCTGGGCTGCTGCTGGTGTCGCTGTCCACGCTGCTCTTGCCCGATAGCTGGTGCCGGTGCGCCCGTGCGCACTCCCGCAGCTGCTGCCCCGCCTGAGCCGCCGCTATCGACGGTGGCGACGACGCGGAGTCCTGACGCGCTAGCGTCTGGCACGCGAAGTTGGCTACCGACTGCACGAGGGAGCTGTTCCAGTCCACCGTGCTCTGGTCCACCTCCGGCACCTGCATCAGCTGGTTGCCGTCTTGGATGAGGCAGCCGCACGCAGCCGCCAGCGTCAGCGACAGGTGGTGGTGTAGCCGCTTTGCGCAGTGCTCGGCGGCCTGGCAGCCCCCGTGGCCGTCGTACACGCCAAAGAAGTGCAGCGTGTCGCACATGGGGCCCGTGTCCGAGGTGGTACCGTTTGAGTTGATGCTGTGGTCCCCCTCAGCGTTCTGCCCCTGCCCGCCGCTAGGTGAGAGCGGCACGCTAGACGTAGGCGAGTGGTCCGCGGCCTCCAGCTGCACCGCGATGCGCTGGGGCAGCTTGTCCTGAAGGTCATCCGCCGTTGGTGAAAGCGGGATATCGAAGAAGTTGGGCTGCACTGCGTACATATCCTCCATCTTATTGCGCTTGCCGCATACCGCCTTAACGCCGTGCGCTGGGCACGACCCCTGCGCTCCTATGCAGACTGATGTTTGGCGCACGAACACAGCTTGTGAGGGAGCGGGCTCCGCGCTGCAGATGGACCCTTCCATCGGAGTGCTTAGTGTGCAGCTTAGCCGCGGCGCAGCGGGCGAGCTGCTGCCCGCGTTTGCGCATGTAGTCTCGTCGGAGCTGCTGCTCTCAATTATGGTCTCCTGGTTCCTAAACACCGAGCCCAGCGGCGCTGCGTTCTCTGGAGGTCCCTGAAATGCAGATACTACTTCGCGGCTGACAGCTCCTGCAGCCACGAAAGGCGTTGGTGGGGGAGAGCTGCCGCGGGCTGGGCCCGGAGCAGTGCACGCGTCCGATACTGGAGAGCAGGGCTGCTCATCATCGGCGATTAGGCCTCCGCTCGGGTCTGTTTAGAGGACGGGGAAGGAACATGCTCGGTTACCTTCTCGGACCGGATTCAGTCTGCTATGCCATGTGAAGCACAGGCCACCTAATAAGATAAAGCCGAACGCTCACCAAGAGTAAGACTCCGGTTAAGGCGGTATGCGCACGCGTCCACAGAAGTGCAGTGCATCCTCCGAGCTGAACGAAGTCAGAACCAACCAACGCTGGGCATCAGGCCTGGTGCCAGTCCGCCGTCTGCGCCATGGTTGCGAGTAACGCTGGGTCTCCAAGTCAAGAGCTGAGCGAGGCCAAGAGGCCCAACTGGGGGTCTACAGAGCGGTCAGAGCAGTGCACGCTAGTGAGTGACAGCACGGCTCAGGCGCTTCGCACGTATTAGTTGTGCTGTCCTAGGCCCGGCCGAGGGCACAGCAGAGCGTGCAGCAGCGGTTCAGGGCAAATTGGGAAGCTGCTCGGAGCTACACAGGATATGGCGAGAGGAGCTTAGGGTTGATGCTGTTGAAATCTTAAATTGTTTCGTAGTGACGTTAGTATGTGTTTGGGAATGGCGCCTAGGAACGGGCGGGTGAAGTTTTACCATGGCTCCTGGGATGGCGCATGCGGAACCAGCCCTGCTTTCGAGCGTGCAGCCTGGGCCCATCCTGTTTACGATCTGTCATCCAACAGGATGGAGCTGCATCCAGCCCCATACAGCCTTCTGGTGCACCGTGCACCCGTTGGCAAGTTCTCGTATGACTCAGCCTTTGTGGTGCGGGCCCGACTTCGACAATTGCCGTGTAGGCCACTCGTGACTTCCCTTGGTAACCAATGAGTAGTTCTTGTGGTGTCAGGCAGCGTGTTTGCAGCTCGAAGGCCACAGGCTGCGTTGCGAGTGGCCTGGCGCCCTGCAGCCCCAGGTCTCCCGAGCCCCTGCGAACCACTTCACGTGATACAGCGTGTGTGTAAGAAATCGAAGTACTCTAGCGGGGACGTAAGGACGAATATGTGTCAGTGAGGCCACGGCTGAAGGCAACGGTTGGACTTCTTAGAACGAGTGCCGACACACGTGTCAGGTGCACATCGACCTGCGCTGCTGTTGAACGTCAAGCCTGGGGTGCTGCCGCCTGTGGGGTTAGCATCAGCCCGGACAAGTAGTGCTGCTACATGCTGCATGCATACCGGTACACGTTTCTCGACGTACCTTCGCGGCACCCTGGTAACGAGACTTGGTTGTGCAGGGTGCGTGCAATTGGCATACCGTACACGCACCCGCAGCCGTGTCAGGAACCAGCCACTAACCCCTACGTAGTCAAGCATGTGCTGCCGAAGCCGTGCGTGCACTGTACCTGGCTGTGCGCAGCCGGACCAACACACGCACCCTGTCCAAGTTCCGTCCTACAACGGCACGCCTTTCGTTCAGACTGGCCAGTAGACCTTGCCACTGCGCAGGCTTCTCCATCGATCCCTCCAGATCCCTCCCACGCATGCGCCGTGCAAGCGGTGGGCAGGCTGGCACCGGGCCGGCAGAAACGCTGTGCCCTGCCATGTCGACATACAGGGCACTCCTACAGCAACACCAACACAACGCCTCGCCCCAATTAGTTGATGGCCAACAACAGTGCCCTTCCTTGCATCCACACCGCCCTCAGCTGTTGCTGAGCTAGATCCAGTGTACCCACATCAATAACCCCAACGTTGTCGACCTGCCACACGGAAAATCAGCCCCTCCCTACTCCCCACTCGCGACTCCCTACTACTGCTGCCAACGAAGAATGCCTGCAACTCCTACCGCACGTCCGTATCTAGCCTTCCTGCCTAAAAGCAACAGCAATCCTAACAGCTGGTCCTGCCTACCATCATCCTACAATCTGTGCAGCGCAACACTTGCACACGTACGTGCTGCAGCGCCAGGGGCGGGGGGCTTGCGGCCGCATGAATTTGAGCACTCTGCGCCCAGCCGTGCCGCAACTTGCGCAGCAACACCACATCTTTCTGCAACAGGCGGAGCCTCCCGAGCCCGAGCAGGGACAACGCATCCTCCCAGCACGCCGACGAATGTGATATGTAATGAGCAGCCGTGGCCAGGGAACCCTTAACGCGTCACACAGCAGTAGGCCGCAAGCCAAGCAGCGTGCAAGCTGGATGCGACTCACACCGCCGTTGTCGACGACGCAGCTAGGCACACATGGCCCCCGTCGGTGCCACGCAACACGCTGGCAACCACCTAACTGTACAGCGAGGGCACTGCCCGCCGGTACCCAGCTAACACAACAGCCCCCGGGCAACCCGACAAAGATGGTCTAGCAAAGAGCATCCAGCGGGAGCAGCCCATCCGCGCATACGATACTACACCAGCCCCAGCAGGAGCTCTATCTCAAAGGGACGCACTCGTTGCAGCGCCACCTCCATTCCCTGCGGCCCCCTACTCCTCACCGCGCCAGAGATCGGTGCTTTGCCATGCACCCATCGCGCGACCCCTGCTGAGCCTTCAGTTGGCGCATAGCTGCAAGAAGGAGCACCCACACTTGCTCACTGCATGCTTGCTTCCGTCACTCGCCACGGAATCGCCCCGTTGTCTTGTAGTCAACGGTAAACGGGGCACGGCCGGACACCTGCCGGACAAAAGGGTCGGCGGGGGCAAAAGACAGTGCTCAGCCAAATGCACTGTTACACCGTATTGGAGTGAAGGGACGTTAAGTAGTCAGCCAAATGCACTGTATTTGCCGTATTGGAGAGCAGGGACATTTAGTACACACACTGCACTGCGGCAGGGGCCTGCTCGCCCTTGCAGGGTTATCCATGCAAGAAGCACACGGCTCAGCGCCTCACCCAGCGAGGGTGCTCCGCTGCCGCAGCCGTACGATTGTACTGAGCCTGGTACTCCGTCTTCGTCAGCTGGCTGTACGGCACGAGCTTCACAGGTTTGTGGCTGCGGTAGCTGTACGTCAACCCTGCACGCGCAACAACACGGGGACACGGTTGCAGTAAGGCACAGGCGTTGGACCCAACAGACGTGATAGGTGCGACACAAGGACGCTGCAGTATCTACCGTGGGTTAGTGCTTAAAGGTAACGAGCACGGTGTGGGCTCGTGTGTCCACACACCACCAGAGACCGCATGCAGGGTTGGTCTGGCGGCCCGCACAACGGGTGGGGTGCCAACAGGTGCGGACATATCAGCAGCATTGCCTTTGGCGGGTTACCATGCTTTTAAACTTCCCAGGAGATTCTTGGGGGGTTCTCCTATCTCACCGTTTGCTAGCTGGAAGGTGCCGTTGCCCACGTAAGTTGAAGGGGAAAGCCTGCCAGTCCACGTGAGCCGCGAGTCCTCTTTCCCCAACGTCTTCCCCAGCTCGCTAGTGAAGGCGCTTGCCACCTTTCCCTCCAGCCTCCGGTCCATGAAGTATGGGCTATTGTCGTAGAGCTTCCCAAACGTCGACTTCTTTGACGGCTCCTTGGCCGTGGGCTAAGGCAGGGCGAGACATGCCAGGGGCGGGCAGCAGGCAGGCAGGGTTGGAGAGAGGGGACAGGGTTAGGTGCCGATGTGCAGGAGGGCTGCGCGAAGCAGGATCAAAGATTCTTCCTGATGGGAAGGCTCAGACCATCGCTTGCGGGCGGAAGCAGCAAGCGGAGGCCCATGCGAGAGCGGAAACGATGTGCTCCTACATGGCCCGAACAGTCATACTCATCCAAATGAGCCCCCACCACAGAGCACCAAAAGCAGAAAGGCATACCCACGAACTCTGTCGCTGTTGAGCGAGCGGCTCGCGACCTTCACAAGCGTCTGCGACTGTGCTTCGTCGTGCAGCACCGCGCTCACCTTGTCATGGAAATGCTGATTTGTTGTCGTAAAGCGCTCTTTAATCCGGGGATACGACTCCGTTTGCGAGCATGGAATGTAGACCATGGTCGATGCCCTCTGCTCCCAGTCAGGACCGGTCTATTCCCGCGGTGTTGCTGTTCGGTATCAAACGAGGTGCCTAGTAATCACTTGCCGCTCAGCTAGGCTTATCACTTGCCGCTCAGCTAGGCTTGGTCGCGACTTCGTTTGCAGGGGGTGTCAGACGTATGCGCTAGCAAACACACCGCTGCTTCAAAGGTGCCTTGCAGAGGAAGCGGAAGCAAATGATATGTCGATCACAAGCGCGCAATCCTTCTATCCGAACGACGACGGGGCTTCGACGCGCAACCAATGCGGCCGTTCGCAAGCCACTACGACACTTCAGCGGGAGGCAGCCGATTGCGATACCATGTTACGTATAGTTTGTTATTTTGTGACAATTCATGGGCCAACGGCCGCAAAGGCTCCTTTGCTTTTCATCAACAGGTATGCCTATGCTGGACGCTTGTCCGCGCTTGTCCTGGTCCCCAATAAATAGATTATGCTGGAAGCGTTGTCGCTAAATAATGCTCGCGTTGGCACACAACGCAGGGTCGTGACCCAAGGGTCGCTACCTCACAGTTGGGCTCCCCTGGCCAGCCGAGTAACCGAGTAACGTTACGGTTTGGCCGACCGTACCGGTGCCGCAAGTAGGCAGACCTCGTGGCTTACCAGTTACCATGTTACCGGTGGGGACCTGCCAATCTGGCTCAACACACTCGCGCTCGTGGCACGCTGCTGCTGCGCCAGGCAGCGCCACGCCTCGGTGCCACCGCTGTGCCACCACGCTTCGTTGCCATGCACCCAAGCCACAGCTTCATGCAGTCCGTAGCAGTCCACAACAGCAACATTTGGGAACCGATACAGGTACGCAACTGGGTTGCCTAGGTTGGCCTAGAACACAACAACGGAACAACAGACGGGCATTACAGACACGCGTTTGCACAGTACCATGTGCCTTGTGCACCAAGGCGGCCTTTCGTTGGCAACAGCGCGATCGTACGGGTAGTGCAACACCCTAAACGAGTTGATGCTGCGGCGCACACAACGCCGCATGCATGCAGCGCATGTTGCACATCCGCCACTACCGTATTGCCACCAACATCGTTACCGTACCACAAATGGCTGCACCGTCTCGGTCCCAGAGCGAGGCCTGGAGCCCTACCAGCACAATACCAAGACGCAGCGACGCTCTAGCGAGCATCTTGCTGTAGCCACAAACTCTCACTCTCACCAGACAGCTCACAGCGGAAGGAACACCACTGCCTGTGCGACACACAACCCCACCATGGAAGGTATTGACCAGGGGAGACCTACTACCTGCTATCGCACAACTTCGCCATCAGGTACTGACCAGGGGAGGCCTGGTAGCTGGTTTTTGAAGGTCCAACAAGGCCAACATACGCCCTGCACGTCCTACGCTGTCCCCCTTGCAACAACATACCCAAACCAGTGCACAGTCTGCACACGTGTGTCATTCGTGGGAAGACCATCGGCTCCAGCTGCTGGTAGCAAACGGCATGATTGCTCCCCGCGTTGTATTATCCTGTCGCCCTGCTGCCATGAAACACCCGCACAGCCGTTCTGCCCCGCATCACCTTGCAAGGCCCTGCTAAGGATACATCGTCATCCTACTGCAATGGTATTGAGTTTTCGCCTTTCCGCCCCAGGCGTGCGTTTGGCCTCTTATCAACGATGGGCGTAGCGCCTGCCGTGCCCTCAACCAGCCATGCCCCTCTGCTCCAATCACCACAAACAGGCAAAACCAGTGCACGATACACTTTGCTACGGAACCAAACCGTGCAAGGAAGACCGACAACAACACAAACTGCAGAAGAGCAATGCACAGTGCAAGCACTGCTACACTACCAGCACAGTGTAAAGCACTGCCTCACACTGCAGAAGTCATGACCTACATACATGTACTCACTGCAAACACCAGCGCCGGGCACAACGTATATCACACCCTGTTCACGGCATCACCTGAAGACCCATGGCACGCAGCCCAGCTTCACTGCCGCCACCTACGGTGCACAGCTCCTGCCGTCCACGTAGACCTGCAGCTGCACAATCTGCGGGATCCATGCGGGACACGCAGCCCAGCACCGCTGCACCTGTAAGACGCCCCTCCCAACCGCCGTCGTCACACTGCTACTACCGCCGCCGTCACACTACTGCTGCCGCTGCTGCCGCTGCATTGTCCCTGGTGCTGCTGCTGGAGGCGTTGCAGCCAGCTTCACCGTCGACACCCACGGCGCATAGCCCCCGCCGCTTACGTAGTGCGGTAGATGCAACTTTTGCGACTGCTGCTGCCGCTCGAGGAGTGCCAAAGCCAGCGCGGGCGCAGGAACGCACACGTGCCAGTACGGCGGCCCACTCGGTACTTCTTCTCAATACCTACGTTTGAAGACCCCTGCACCGCCCCTCGGTCCCCCCAGTCCCACCGCAGCAGCATCACTAGTAGACGGTCACGCTGGCTGTCATCCACCGAGGCTGGGCGAGGCTGCCCCCCTGCCGCGGCCCCTCCGACCACTGCAGCTGCACCCCGGAACGGCCCCTGCTGCCCCGCCCCGCCTGCCCCACTACCGTCCCCGCCGCCTCAGTCCCACTGCAGCATCATCATAGAGGCCGTGATGCCGTGCCCCGCCGCGCCGCCGACTCTAGCAGCCCCGCGGCGGCCTGCGCCAGCCCGTGGCCCCGATTGACTCCCACCCCTGCTCCGCCAATCCGCCTTCAGCCCCATCGCAGCAGCAGTGCTGACGCCAGTGCACAGCGCACCCAGGAAGGGCGTCAGGGACGACAGGGCCCGTGCGCCCGGCTGCTCCCCCGTCCCCCTCCTCCGCCTAGTCCAACTGCCGCAATAGCAGCAGCACCACCACCACCACCACCACCACCACGACGCCAGCGCCAGGAGCACCCCGAAGGGGCGCCAGGCACGACACGGCCCCTGTTGACCCCTTCTTGCGCCCAGGCCCCTCCCGCTGCCGCCCCGCCTCCAGCCCCACTGCAGCAGGATGTTGGGGCCACTGCACGGCGCACCCAGGCAGGGCGCCAGACCCCCTGCCCCCTCAGTCCCACTGCAGCAGCATGACAATGACTGTAACATTGTCCGCCGTGCCCCGCCGCACAGCCAGCTCCAGCAGCGCCGCGGCCGCCGCCCGGGCGTCCTCCTCGCGGAACGCAACGCCGCCGCCGGCGGTGGCGGTGCCGTGCGGTGCACCGCAGCGGGCCTGGGGGTTGGGGTGGGGACCGGGCAGGCCTTCAGCGCCACCAATTGCCCCCTGCTCACCCCTCCATCCCTCCATCCCTACACACCAAAATGCCCACCTTCAGCACGGCGTTGGCGCAACCCCCCATCCCTCCGTCCCTAGTCCCTACACACCAAAACGCCCACCTTGAGGACCGCGTTGGCGCAGTCCACGGCCTCCTGGTCGGACAGCACGTCCCTCAGCCCATCGGAGGCCAGCATTGCCCCCCGGGGTTACAGGCCCTGTAACCCCTTACGCAGCCCACCCAGACTGGTTCATGCCCGTTGCCCACACCTTCAGGACCGGGCTGCTCAGCACGCCCCACGGCCCCCCACGCCTAATAGCCCACGATCAGTAGCCCAATAACTCACCTTCAACACCGCATTTGCAGAGTCCACAGCCTGCTGGTCGGACAGCACCTCACACGCCTACCGGTCACAGCCCACCATACATACCAACCCGAGGGCCCACCTTCAACACCGCGTTGGCGCAGTCCACGGCCTCCTGGTCGCTCAGCACGTCCCACAGCCCGTCAGAGGCCAGCACCACAAAGTTGTCGCCGGGCACGGGGACCAGGCGCCGTACGTCGGGCTCGCACTCCACGAAGCGCTTGGGCTCCTTGAAGTCCAGATCGCCCAGGGACCTGTTGCAACGGAGGTGCGATGGAAGATGTACACTGTCAACACAATGCGCAAAATAGCACATGATGAAGCGCTTCGGCTCCTTCAAATCCAGATCGCCCAGGGACCTGGAGGGGAGATGTACCGTCAACACGATGCGCACAATACGGTAGTACTCCACGAAGCGTTTTGGCTCTTTGAAGTCCAGATCGCCCAGGGACCTGTTGCAAAAGAGGGGCGGTGTATCGTCAACACGGTGCGCTTCAGTGCTGCTTCACGAAGCGCTTCGGCTCTTTGAAGTCAGATTGCCCAAGGACCTGTTCAAATGGAAGGGCAACGGAAGATGTATATCGTCAACAGGATGCGCTACAATACCGTATGACTCATAAATCGCCGAGGCTGATTCACGTCCAGATTGCCTGGGGAAAGATGTAAGTGCGTGCAACGGGGCGCAAATGCTGAAGGATCCGCAGGCCCTGCCCTGCCCCGTGCCCTCCTCCCTCCATGCGCACATGCCAACAGACAGCCTGATCCGTACCTCTAGCCGCGCTACCCCCTAAACACACCGTCAACCCTCCCTCTCGGCCAGACCGGCCGCCAGTCGGCTGTCCGGACTGTGTTCAGTGGCCCCTTCCCGCTGACCCAAATCGCACAGGCTAGCCCATGCCAACCTAGCACCCCTCCTGCCTGCATCACTCCCTTTCTACGTCTCCTTTCCCCAGTTCCCAAGCCGACTGTTTCCGTTTGCCACTTCGCCGCCCCGCCGTTTACCCCCTTCCCATCTGCTGGTCGCCATCTGTTGGTCGCCCCTCCCCTCTGACCCACAGTAGCACACCCGTTCACACGCGTTACGACCGCCCCCCGCCCCCGCCCACCTGCTGACCGCTGCCAAGGTTCCGCTCCCATGGCTCCACAATGACCCGCCACTCCAACCGACCCATATGACCCACAGTAGCACACACGTTCACACGCGTTACGCCGGCCCCCGCCCAATTGCTGACTGCAAGTCCGCTGGCAAGGTTCCCCTCGCGCGGCTCCCCATCCCCGTTTGCCCCTCATTGCCCTCATCGCCCTCATCGCCCTCATCGCCCCATCCCCTCATTGCCCCTCAATGTGTTTACCTATCCGTAAGCCCACCTGCTGACCACCAGGCCGCTCCCAAGGTTTCCTTCCTGCGGCTCCACGATGGCCTGCCCGCCTTAGTAACCGATACACCACCCAGCATACCCCTGCCCAACATCAAGTAGTATTTTACACACCTGCTGACCGCCAGGCCGCTGCCCAGCCGCCCCTCCCGCGGCTCCGCTATCACCCGCCAGCCCATTCAACCCAAAATGCCACCCCTGCTTGTATTGGAGTAATCAAGTACACACCTGCTGACCGCCAGTCCGCTGCCCAGCCTCCCCTCGCGCGGCTCCACGATGACCCGCCAGCAGCGCTGGAAGTCCACCCGCCCGCCCGCCGCCTCCACGCGCGCGCGCTCCGCAGGCAGGTGCGGCTTGTGGTCCTCCGTCAGCCGCACCGCAAAGCCGCCGCGGGACAGCACCGCGCGGCTGTCGCCTGGGGTTAGCAGCACGCGAAAGGTGCGTAGTGTTGTGTTCCTTATGCAGGCTTTATATTTACCATCTGGGTCAGGCCCGGCGATGTGGGTCGGGCGAGGTCGCATGGTTCAGGCCCTGCGGCCCTTGAGCAGCCTCAGGCGCAATCAACCCTCCAGACACCCCTGCGCCCCGCCCAGCCCCCGCCCCCGCCCCCGGCTCCCGCACCATTACCTCCTCACCCTCCTCCTTCCCTAGCTCCCCTCCCACCGCACAGCACAATCCATAACTCATACGCGTGTGCCACGGACAGCGTGTCCCCACGCTCCCCTCTGCACAACTCGTACCCGAGGTGGCGCCGTCGCACACCCCAGCTCCCCAAGCCCTCGCCCTCGACCCCATATGCCCTCTTTCACGCCATTTCCCCCCCCCCCCCCCCCCCCGGGGGCGGGGGGGGGGGGGGAACCCCACACCCGGTGGGTGGGTACCCCCCTCCCCCCCCCCTTTTCTCCCCTCCCCACCACCCCCCCCCCC
>VFQN01005751.1_pt1 | contig 14851 bp, 22 predicted proteins | sample 3512371 | NCBI WGS metagenome assembly VFQN01 (sample SAMN10412370, study PRJNA504923) | tailings metagenome | isolation source: Replicate 2 from Balatoc abandoned mine | place: Philippines: Itogon, Benguet | collected 2017-08-28
GCAGCAGCAGCGCCTGCAGCTACAGCAGCAGGGACAGGGGCCGCACGGCGCGGGCGCCGGCGCCCCGCTCGGCATCGTCGGCGGTACAGGGACCGGTGCAGGGGCGGGCGCGATAGCAGCAGTCGCAGCAGCACGAGGGGTGCCTGCAGCGGTAGGGTCACTGGCCAGCCTGGCGGCGTTGCAGACGTTTGGGGTGGCGAGCTTCAAGCGTCCGACTCGCTCTGGAGGAGGGAGCGGCAACCCCCGGGAACGGCAAGCCGCGAGGTGTGCCACCGCATCCGATCCAGCGGCAGGGCAATCGCCGATAGGGCGAACCGCAGGTGCGCCCAAGCCCATGCAGCCAGCCGGAGGGGCACCGAGTAGTCGGCGTTCCCTGGCGGCGGACTTTGGGGCCTCTGGAACATCCACCAGTGGCAAGGACGGTGTGGGTAGCGGGGTAGCCGCGCGGGCCGTGGGGCAGCAGCAAGAGCAGCAGCAGCCGATCGGGGCACTGGCGGTCGAGGCGGAGGCGTCGGGCCTGCCGCTGCCTCCTGAGCGGGGTTCGGTGTCGTCGCTATGCGGTCAGGTGTTCGCCGCTTGTGGCAGTGCCGCCACAGGCGGCTCACCAACGGCACTGCTGGCGTCACCTGCACCGGAGGCAGCAGCGATGGGAGCCGACCCCTCCAGCCCGCCAACTGCCAACGGCAACGGCAGCACGGATGCTGCCACCAGCATCGCGGCAATCTGGTGAGCTAGGCGCTTCATGGCGCCATGGGACACCATGCAAACGCCATGGGCACGGGCAACTAAAAAGCCTTTGGGGCAAAGCCAACACAACAGATTGCCTTCAGTTGCCCTTTGGGCAAGCGCAGCCCCTTCGGATTGGCGCCTCGCATCATGCTTTTGCTACATGTGTTGCTACGTAACACACACGCTGGAGGTTATGCCCTAGATGCGCCATCCACGCCCGGTTTCAAAATCCGTTGCCCACATGTTCCTCGCTTGCAATGTCACCACGACCCACAGGGTTCGTGACGAACGCCGGGCCTGTGGAAGCGGCACGGAGAGCATGCTGCCCCAGCCGGAGCAGCAGGCCCCCGTGCAGCCGGCGCTGCTGCAGCGGCAGACTTTGCAGCATCAGCAAACCACGGCCGCAGCAGCCTCCCTTGCCCAGCAGACGCAACAGCCACGACAGTCACAGCGCCAAGCGAAGCAACAACACTTCGCCTCCATCACCAAGGAGCACTTGCAGCAGGTCCGTAGACACGCAACCACAAGTGACCCTTTCCTAGCCAACCCTTTCATGGCCAATGCAAGCTCTCGATTTCCTCCTGCCCATCTGTAGGTGTACCACCTGAACGCCATGGAGGCGGCCCGCGAGCTGGGCATCGGGCACACCAAGCTCCAGGAGCTCTGCCGCACGCTGGGCATCACGCGGTGGCCGTCTCGCAGGCTCAAGTCCATGGACAAGCTGATCGAGAGCCTAAACGAGCGGGTGGCCCTGGAGCCAAGCGGCAAGGACGTGAGTCATCACGTCCTGCACACACACGCGTGGCCTTGTGTACAAAACAACGAAGGATGTATGCCATAATAACTATGCTGCACTCCGATCAGGGACTATAGGTTCATCTTGTATATTCTGGCGGCCACTTTGACGATGGGTGAAGCGTATGCAGTTGACGATGGGTGTGTTTGTCTCGCATTCCTGAAACGCTGTACATACAGGCCTTTGCCGAGATCGTGGCGGAGATCGAGGCCTTCAAGAGCGCCGTGTACGAGAACCCCAACCTGGAGGTGGAGGAGGACTTCCAGCGCCTGCGCCAGAAGACCTTCGTGTTTGGGCACAGGCAGCGCCGGGTGGAGCAGCGCGTGGGCCGCGGGCCGGCCACCCGTGCGCCCAGGTCTGAGCCCGGCGAGCAGGCAGCCGAGCAGTGAGTGGCTGTCGACGGTGCAGCAGCCGAGTGCTGGCGGCTTCTCGGTGGTTGTTGTGCCCGGGGGGAGGCCGGCTGGGCAGGCCCAGCAGGGGCGTGAGGGCTAGCGGCCACAGGGGCCTTTTTGGTGTGGTGCTCCTCGCTCCTATGCTTGTAACCGGTGCCTGCTGCGGTGTATGTGCCCTGGTCTCTGTCGCGTCTTTCTACAGCCCTTCAGCCTTCAACGATATATTTCTACAGCCCTTTTCCCAGCCCTGCGGCCCCTGCAGCCCACCTTGTTCATGATGCCCTGGTCCGCCGGGCCGTAGTTGGTGTAGTACAGCCCCTGGTCGTTGTCCAGCATCATGGCGATGAGGGACTGCACGAGGAGAGCATGCAGTGACAAAATTTGACCGCGAGACAAATATAAGACACAAAAGTAGGTAAGCCGCGGGTGTGTCGCTCGTGACGCTCCTTCCATGCACGCAGTCCTGCCCTTACTTTGTTTCGCTTGAATTTATCTGACACTATCCCAAATGCGTGAGACAGACGGAAAGGTGGGCTTTCTGTCGCCGGCTGCTCCCTACCTGCTGTCGCTGCGGATGCGACGTTTGTTGCGGGACGGCTGCGCTCTGTGCATGGCACAACCTCTAGGCCTTGACATGTTGCAAGGCACTCGTTTGCAACTTCCAGGCCGACCGAGGTGCAGATCGGCCAGGGCGCGGGGGTTGAGTCGCACTGGCTGCCTCCCGCGGCTAGGAGCGTCGGTGCACAGCTAACCGCGACGGTAGCAAATAATAGGTAGTGATAGCACCATGCTAGCCTCATTGTGAAGGCTGCCTGTGAACCTAAGATAAGAGTTCACCGTACAGAGCAGGGCGAAAGAAGGCTCGCAAACATGCAAAGCCGCAAGCTTACAACGCGTTACACTGCAGTTTTGGTAAGTAACAGTTTGCACACTTGTGGCTACTCTTGTCCGCGAACGACGCTTTTGGGCCCAAGGGCCCCGCTACAGCGGCTGGTGCGATCTGGTGCGATGAGGCGCCAGATCGACACCAGGGGATCGACACGTACCGTGGGCGAAGGAAGGTGTACTCGCCGCAGCTGCGGCGTCCATTCAGGCGATGAACAGGTACATGGACATAGCTGCATAGTGTTGCGCTCAAGCTAGACGTGCAGGAGGTGACCGCACGAGGTGACCGTCTGGTTGGGCAAACGTGCTTCGGTGCGCGGCAGACGAAGTGGGCACCCCTGCACACCCCGGTGGCCGCTGCCGCCCTTTGTGCGTGACCGTACTCGTAGAGAGCCAGAAGCATGCAGGAACGCGGACCAGGATTGGATCTTGGCCGTCAGGGCGCGTCCTAATGCGACATAAGGCGGTAACCAGCAGGTCCAGGCTGGTAACCACCCAGAACCACCCTGTGCAGCCCGCCCTTCACGACAGCCGCGCGGTGGAAAGGCGTGGGCTGCAGCCCGCCGCAAACCCGTCCTCTCATAACGTGTTCCCTCAGCCCAGTACTAGTCAGTGTTGCCATACAGCACTGGAGCTCTTGTGTCATGGCCCTTGTGAGACCCTTGAACGTTAAAGCCTTGCTTATTTGGTGCACCTGCCACACCTCATCCCGTCATCCGTTGCACCAGCTGCCCACGTCCCCAGCATATCAGCTGCCTCTCAGGCATATGAACTCCCCAAGCCTTCAAGCTGCCAGGGTTTCACAATTTCTCAGAGTGAAACCACGTCGCGGTGCATGGCTACATGGCCCTGCCGCGCGGAATGAAAGCCGGGTGCGCCGCACACGGACACCAGGCCCAGGTACGGTCGCTTGCTGCTGCATGTGTACCAGGGCCAAGTTCCTGCATTTGAGCCCTGATTAGCCTGTAACATCCACCTGCTGAGCTTCAACGAGGAGCAACGAAGAACAAGCGTGCAGCAGCGGTGTTGTGGCTGAGCTCTCTGTGTGAATGTGCATGCGGCCAGGGTTCCCGCCGGCGTGAGGTGGACAACCGCCTTTGGGATACCGTTAGTCCTGCAATGGCTGGGAGGCACAGGAAGGCGGCAAGCATTGCAGACCGTACGGTACATGCCAATAGCACCTTGCCATGCGGGCCCCAACTGGCCCCCAAAACGCCGATGGACAGGGCAGCTCCCCCAGGCTCCCCTGGACCTCTGGCCGTAACACACAGTAGGCGCTTTGGCTTGCTCCAGACCGCGTTTCCCGGCGCCCGGGCCAGGCAGTGTGTGCCACGCTCCTCAGCAGCCCTCAGCCGTGCGCTGGCCTTAGTCCGGACCCATCCATTGCTGCCTGCATGTATAAGTGGGTAGACCAAGTAGACAGCCCCTTACCTTGCTTGCAGCGCACCTCAGCGCACCAAGCTGAAAGCACCCGTCAACCGCAGTAGTTTATGCAGCTATGCTGCGCACGCACAGTACGACTGTCCAGTTGGTGGAGGGCGTCATGGACTCAAGACCGCTAGTGGCCCACATGGGTTGCACCCGGTTAGAGCGTTGAACGCTGACCGGAAGCAAGCTGCACCAGGAGACTTATCCGCCACCGGTCCTCCGAAGCACCCAAACCTGCCTTGACAACCAAACCTGCCTTGACAATTACCCTGACGCGGCGTTCACCAGCCACAGCCAGGAAGCGAAGCAGCTTATGTGTAACCCGTCACATGTCCACCCATAAGTCCTTGCTTCCTTAGTACGGCACGCATGTGACACATTGCGTGCCTACATCATACACTAGGACAGTCCGAAAGCTCTCCGCACACCGGCAGCCACCCTTCTTGCGTGTCCCTTCCCCTTTGCCTAATGGAAGGCTTTCGGGGACAGAGGTGCCATTGAGGGCAGGTCAGAGAAAACCACAGCCTGAACCAATAAGCCTTTGCCGACTGGCAACTGCGCCACCAAAAACCAACCCCGCTCAAGGCGCCGGACTGGATTGGAGCATTCAGCAACAGAGCAATAACTTCCTTAATACACGCGGGGAGTCACGACCACGCCCAGCGGCGCCAGCGCACACTTGGGCGTGGCAAAGAAGCACAGGGGGACCCCCCACAACAACCTGCACAGACGCGGAAAACCGACAGCGGGGGACCCGACACAGCCCACAGGTGTGTCAACAGGTGATACCGGTAGACGCCCAGCCGCCCACCAGCAACGAGGCCACCCCGGCCGTCCAGGGCTCCTCCCACGCTGGGCAGGTGAATACCAAAGCACAAATGATGACGGCCCCGCTGCCCCCCGGGTTACCAGATCAAGCGACCGGAAACGTCTGCAGCCCTTTGGCCCCGGGTTACGTCTGCTGCCATTGGTGCCTTGCACCCGTCAGGTCTCTCACGGTCCCGCCACCTCCGCTGCTGCGCCACACAACTCGCACAAGCACCCAACCCGCCTCCACTGCATGCAGCAGGTGCGCAGCGCACTACCACTTCATACCTGGCTCTCTACATCTGAGCATGGCCGTACGGTACCTGGGTTATGCAACGGAGAGATCCTCCCACCGGACCGGACCACCCTGCCTGGCAGCATAAGCAAGCCTTGCCACGCAGGATGCATGATACAGAGCGAGTTGCCTGACATGGCAACAGCCGCCAGTCTTTGCCACTCTATGCCAAGCTTGCATTGTGGTGCGTGCCGTGCATCCACTGTGCCAGGCATACTGCACACGGCTGTGCTCGTGTGGACCAATGGTGATCCGGGGCTTGCCCCAAGACTGCAGGTGTGCTGTCTCACCAAGGGGCCTGTCTGAAGACCCTTGCCAACCCCACACCAAGGCGTCAGCCCTAGTTGGGAAGCTACCGCCACATCGTTGAAACATCCACCTGCATATACGCAGTTCCGGAACCGGATCCGCAGCCAGTTCAGTGCCAAATACGGCCCTAGGTGAGTATGCGTTGCCACTCGCCCGTGTCGAGGCCACTCCAGTTAGACTGCCCGGCGGTCGGCCAGTATGGTGCCATGTCGACTGTCAGGGCTTGGTATTCGATGGATACGCGGACGTGAGCTGTGACCGGTACATTGCCGGCATGTTGCGGTGGTGTAAGGGAAAACCAGCTGACTTGCTTATAAGCACATAGAAAGAAGCTTCCCTATGATGGCAAGAACGTCGCTTTGAGGCAATAGGCACTGCCGAGCCACTGCTGCTGCCTTCATGCTGGATCCATTTGCCGGACAGCAGGCGGTTGCTCCATGTGTGTGTTTCCCAGACTAGCACGACTGCTTTACACTTGATATGCGATGTCTGCTACCACTTCTTCCCCTTCCCTCCTTAGGTAGCTCGCACAGGCTAAGGTGAAACAGGGCGATCGGGCGGCGACCTTCCTCTAATAAGTAGTGAATACCAGCTGTGCTTTATTATCCCTGAGTACCACAGTGGTGACAGCACAGAGCAGAAGTTATAGACGTCTGGCAGCGTCGGGTGGGAGCAGCGGACCGGGAGCAGCTAGCCCCCAAGAGCAGCCACCATGGCGCGCAGCACGTATGATGATTTTATCATCAAGGAGAAGATAGGCAGTGGTAGCTACGGCGTGGTCTTCAAGGTGGTGCGAAAGGTCGACAAGCATGTGTACGCAATGAAGGAAATCGACCTTGCGGGGATGTCGCGCAAGGTGAGGTCATACATGTCGTGCTATTCCGTGTGCATCTGGAGTACCTTTCCACGACACAAGTCGATCGGCCCCACTGCTTTGGCTCTGCAGGAGCAAGAGGAGTGCATCAGGGAGACGCGTGTTCTGTCGTCCCTCGACTCCGACTACATTATCAGATACTACGACTCTTTCCTCGAGAAGGTGTGGTAGGGGGTTGCACGGCAACCAGGTCAGAGCAGTAAACGGGCATGTGGGTACTCAGCCTCCCACTTCGGCGCGCAGGGAAAGCTCTACATCATCACCGAGTACGCAGCAAATGGCAACTTACATGACTACATCAAAAAGCAGAAGTCGAAGCTTTCAGAAGAGCTGATCTGGAAACTCTACATCCAGGTGCGTCGGGTGGGTGGGGTGTTGCCCTGCTTTCGTCGTGGGGTATCGGCTGACAAACCCGCCGGCTGCTGCTGTAGATCCTGCTGGGCCTCAACCATATGCACTCCAAGAAAATCTTGCACCGTGACATCAAGACGCTAAACGTGTTCCTCGACGACGACCTGAACGTCAAGCTAGGCGACATGGGCGTGGCCAAGGTGCGCAGAGCTAGGTACCTTACCATCCTTCCATGCACTGTAATTGCAGCAAACCGTAACCGAGATACATATGATTTGTGTAGATTCTGAGCACGAACACCAACTTCGCGAAGACCATCGTCGGCACCCCGTACTACCTGAGCCCCGAGCTGTGCGAGGACAAGCCCTACAACGAGAAGTCAGACGTGTGGGCTCTCGGTGTGGTGCTGTACGAGTGCTGCACGCAACGCCACCCTTTCGACGCAGACAACCAGGTGCGCTGCCCAGCGCCCCATGCTGCCTTTGTACGGGTGCAGCATGTTGCCGCCCGGGCCTCACCCACCTTCTGTCCCACGCACGCAGGGCGCCCTGATCCTCAAAATCTTGCGGGGCAAGTTCCCTCCGGTGACTGGGTACTCCCCTGACATCTGCGACCTGATCAAGCGGTGCTTGACACAGGCAAGTACGCGGAAGGGTGCGCTACCTTCAGGGCTCCTAGTGTTGCGTGCTTGCTGGCCTACGCATGGGTCGCAGACGGATGACATGACCCTTGGTTGCGCTGCCTGTAGAACGCCAACCGGCGACCCAGCACATTCAAGCTGCTGACGCTGCCCAGCATCCGGCAAAAGGCGGAGGAGCTTGGCATCTCGCTGCCCGACCAGGCGTCCCTAGAGGTGCAATCAGGTGGCGGCAAGGTGGGTTAGACTGCGATAGGTGGCGAACGCAACGTGCTACATCATGCGTGCACATGTAACGGTGGCCTAGCACTCGCGCTGGCATGGCGTTGACAGTTCGTCTGTTGCCCTTTTGTTGCGGTACGCAGGCACGGCCAAAGACGCCATCAGGTGCGTGATTGCGTGAACGGGAGGAAAATGTTCTGCGCGTTACTGGGCCTGTGTCCTGCGTGCAAGTTGTGGAATGAGTCTCGGCGCATGTGGCATACACGTCTGAAGGACATGTAGTACTCGGGATGGCCAATTGGCCTGGTTACCGGTCGGCTGCAGCCGTGCAGCTGCGCGGATGGTTACGCGCTGTGCATCACCGCCGCGCACCACCTGCGTTCAGGCGCTGCACCGCGACGGGCCGCAGCAGTGGGAAAGGCGCATGCAGAGGGCGTCCAAGCGGTTCTGGCGTTGCCTCACGATCCTGGGGCAGTGCGGGCGTCAGCACAGCGGCAGCCGGCGCAGGGCTTTCAGCAGCAACGACCCCAGCCGCAACAGCCGCAGGGAGGTGTTATCCGTGTTGTGGGTAACATGGATGCGCCACCGCCTTTGGTGCTTGCCGCAACTGTGCGCAGCACCGGCAGCGGTGGTGGCGCATTCGTGTTTGGGGCAAAGCCGCAGCCCTCCTCCACCTCGCAAACCCCAGCACTGCATGCATCGCACGTTGCACAGCCCGGAAAGGCGTTCGTCTTTGGCTCCACCTCTGTTCGGACAGGCGACGCTGCGCCTCGCCCGGTGGACGTGTCATTGACAGGCGTGGAGGCCACGTCCGGGGACGGGCAGCCGCCGGGGCCGCCCGCGGCGCCGGTGCAGGCCGCGTGGAGCGTGGACGACGGCAAGGCGAAGCGGCCGCCCGCCTGGGGCCTGGCGCAGCAGATGGGTAGGTGGCGGGCAAGCAGGGCACTTGAGGGCAAGAAAGCTTCCGATGACGGGGGGGGTGTTCCTTTGTATTTATATTAACCCGGCTAAACACAAAGCTGCGAAGTTGTAGAGCGGAACTCGGTCTTGGCGGAGCTGTAATCATATGGGTGTACCTTCTTTCCTCGGCTCATCTGGCCATGAGCGCTTGGCGTCTACGGTACTGGTGCCTGTGGCTGCTGGCAGGTTGCACATGCTGAGTGTGGCTCTTCCGTATGCTATGTGTGAATCATGGATTGGCTTTATCCTGCACGCACTGGCCGTAATGCGTGTCGCTTGCGCACGTGCAGAGAACCTCGAGGTGGAGGACGAGGAGGAGGACGATTCCCGGAACCCCTACCTCAACCTGCCGCACGGGGAGGACGAGGAGGGGGACGAGGAGGGCGACGAGGACGAGGACGAGGAGGGGGACGACTACGACGAGAACGGGGACGAGTTCGAGGGGGACGGGGAAGAGGGCGAGGAGGGGAGTGCATGGCAGCCCGACCCCACGCGCCTGGCGCACATGCAGAGCGCGATGATGATACAGCGGGCGGCGTGCTTGGACCTGGTCGGGGAGAAGGCCTTCAACGAGCTGTGAGTGGGCTGCTGGGAGGATGGGCGGGTTACAGGTGCCAGGGGCAGTAGCAAAAATGATAGCCGAGGCCGTTCCGTGGCTGCCTGGACATGTTATGGGCAGCTCTTGCACTGAGTGAGGGACGGTGCAGCCAGGGAACCGGAGGACAGCGCAAACGATCTATCTTGGCCGCGGGCCTTGGGCCATGGTTCTGCTGGGGGAGGTGATCAGCGTCTGCTTGATGAGGGACACCGCCAACCTGCGGTCCTGCGTGTCAGTCAAAAGCTCACACGGAAAGCAAGGATGACCCCTCTCCCCCTCTGCACCCTGCGTGCCTTCCCTCCCCGCAGCTACGCCCTGCTCAAGTCCAACCAGGTGGACGAGGCCAGCATGACGGACCTGTCGCGCCTGGTGTTCAAGATCATCCCGTACGACAAGTCGGAGGTCATCCAGATGATGTACAAGCTGCTGTACCTGGAGAGCCAGCTGGAGGGGCACGCGTAGGCGGGGGCGTGCGGCGGGGGCGTGCACACTGTCAGCTGGCGGCCATGGGAGCAGCCGGGCGGCGTGCAAGGAGGCATGCGTGTCAGCGGGCGGCTCCGTAGGTGTCGTAACGCAGCGTGCAGCGCGTGAGGTGGTGTGGCTGGGGTGCATGTATGGGGCATTGGGGCGAAGCAGTGGGCACTGATGCCGACGTGCATGCGAACGTGGGTGCAGCACAGGAGCTTGAGATGTGCAGGGCGCTGCTGCGTGGACAGGTGCCTGCCGTGTGCCGGCGGCGCCTGACAGGCGGCCCAGCACCCTAGTGACGCCCAGGGGCGAGTGCTGCAGATGCTGCTGTATGTATGAGCGAGCCGGGCGCGGACGGCGTTATGCATGCGTGTGGCGTGCACGAGTGCTCAGCACGCAAGGTGGGGCGCATAGCGTGTAGTGGTTATCCTCGACGCGTCACATGTTCATAGTTTATACGAGCGCTCCGAAGTCAGAAGCCTGGCACTTGCATACAAGTGCCACAGGCTCCCCCATGCTGTTTGGCAGGGGCGCCTGGGAGGCCGCGTGCGGTAGATCAGATTCACAGCGTCCGTTGCTGCGTGCCTCAGGCAGCGTATCTGCGTGCGGTATGCGTGCGCACATAGACAGGTTACCGGCGTGTGACGTGCGTCAAGGAATCAACCGACCCCTTTACCTCGACGTGTGCACAGTGAATGCAGGTCTCTGGCCTGCGTGTGTGAATTTGGACAGGTGGACATGGTCGGCCGAGTGGTGCAGAGTTGTGTAAGCTGTAATCATCGGTGGTCAAGGAACTCAAATGTAGCCCATCTCTGGCTTTCCCACGTGAGGCCACGTGGCGCTCGAATTTCAAGTATCGAAGCGCATAGAAAGCAGGCACAAAAAGCATTAGTTCGGTGCCCAGTGGTGTAGGAAGCCGTCTGTGCCCAGAAGGTGACATTGCATTGAGCCGTCGGTGCTCAGGTACACCTACGTGCGCACGTAATCAACTGACAAACCGTAGTGTCAGCCACTCATCATGTTCGACTCTTTTTCCACATACGGTACATTCCAGCCAGAGGTTTGTGTTCTCCGCACAGCGCCTTTTGTCACTACCGGTGCTCCGCAGACACGTAACATGGCAACAGCGGTCACTCAGGGTCACTCTAAGCAGCACATCAGGTCGTCCGCACCAGTTGCCCCTTGTCCTCCCTTTTAAGCTTGTGCGACGGGCGGCATGGGCCTGTTGAGTAAGGCCACTTACAACCGCTATTGGGTACCGAAGTTAAGGAAAAGCGGTAATTGCTGTAGTGGCATCCCACACCGCTTGCCATGGCCCACCAGCCACCACAGGCACACCGCGCGACCCGTGCTCCTACCAATTGCATAGCCCAAGCATCGCCCTGCCTCCCTGCCCCAAGGGAGCTTCCTCCAGCTGCGCGTGGGCCCCTTGGCAAAGAATCCCCAATCGTCCCCTCCCTCACACACCGGCACCCATCTCCTGCCCAACCACCAGGCTAACAGCGCGACGCCCACCGCCTCCCCGCTATCCCGCCACGTGCAGGCGGGACGGCTGCAGCACGCGCGCGATGCCCCGCGCCGCCAGCTCCTCCGCGATGGCCTTGTTGTGCTCCTTGTCCGCCTCGTTGTGCTGCCGCTCGCCCGCGATGCGCCGCCGCGCGCCCACGTCCTCCACCAGGTATTGGGCGCCGCAGTCGCACCTATGGGGGAGAGGGGTGGGGGGAGGGCGGGTTAGGGGTGCACTGGTTACTACACGCACAGAGCTGACACCGCACCTCGGCAACAAGGTGCTCGGCGCCGTACCGGTAGCTGTCCCTTGGCGGACAGCCGTCCAGCTGATGCGGGTGGGTCTCGGCGCACCGGCGGGACCGTGGATCGCTGCCAGTCAGCGCAGGTCACGCCTTCTGTGTACCGTACTGCCACTGCCAGCGTTCATGCAGGCGTGCGGTCGAGTTTGTGCGACCCTATCCGAGCAATGTCTGCTCTACCCCACCAGGCGGCCCTTCCCCTTGCCCCCTTCCCGGGCACCCACATCATGCACACCGCCACCCTGTCGGGGCCCAGCTCCTCCTGGAAGGCCTGCAGGGGATGGGCATGAGCGGCCAGGTGTCGGAGGGGGGGCCGGGAGGGGTACCGGCAGAAGCGGCTGCTCAGACTGGGTGGCCCAAACTCTGTTCCTGACATACACGCGTCCTGTCCGGACGTGGGGGGGCTCATAACAGCAGGCATGAGCGCATGACCTCTTCACATACCCCAGCTCTTACCTTCAGCCCCTTGATCACGCTGCGATCCAAGCCCTTGAGGTGAGCCAGCTCCGACACGCGCAGGAAGTCGTACCTGCGTGGGCAGAAGACCAAATGTTACGGCCTGCACGTGGGCAATTGCACTGTCTTCGGTTCCACCTATCGAGCACGAACCACCGCTGGCCCGGTCAGGTGCCCCACCCCTGTACTGTAGACGCAGCAGCTCGCAGCAGCTGGCTTTGGGCCCGGCGGCGCACCTGGACGACTTCTCCTGGCAGAGGCACTTGAGCGTCACGCCGAGGCCCCCAAGAAACCCGTTGCCAGTGGTGCACTGCAAAGGAGGGCGTTGGTGCCCTTCAGTGAGTGCTGAACGCAACGTGGCCCTGCCTCTGGCCCCAGGCACCAACGGGCACCCACACCGGTGGCGGAGTCAGGTTCGTCACCGAGTACCTTATACCTGGTCATTATCTACATTTCCAGGGCCCATACCGATACCGCACACCTTGTCACAGCTTTCTGCGTCACAGGAAGGTAGGGGAAATCGCTGTTGACCTTCTCCGTGAGTCGCACATTCCAACAGTTCCAACCCGCCGCAACAGCAACTTACGGTATGTCTTGTCTACTGCAGCATTAAAGTATGAAAGTTGTCCTTTTCCATGGCACTTGGTGCAGACCTTCAAGTAGGGTCGCTTTGGCTTCGTCCGGAATGGGTTTGGGAACATGGCGCCTGGTTGCCAAGGTCAGACGGTCATGTAACTACGCACATGTTGTTTAGAATCCTTGTTGTTGCTGATCATCTTGCATTTCCTTGATTGTTGCCTGAGCTCGTGCCTCATGGCACCCAAGCACCTGAGCCTCTTCAGCCTGCATGAGCCGTACGTGTACGTACATAGGTTGCCCCAGATGGGCGGATCACGCAGAGGTTGACACTTAAAACGCCCGTGCATGGCACCCGTCACCAAGCTCAGCCTGCTGTGAAAAGCGTCCATCTACGGCTGTCCTATACCAGCCTAAACGCATCCCCAGTGCACGCACCAGGCAGCCACGTCCTGGCCCCGGGAGCACGCTGTCGTGGCCACGCGCTGCTTGCCTGCTTGGGCCGTACCCCGGACTCGCCCGGCAGCCAGCACCATACCAAAGATGTGGTCCAAAACCCTGACCAGATCATGTGCAACTGTCCTACGACCCTCCCGGCGAGGTCAGGAGTTGCCCCACAAGCTGCCCAGGTTGACGATTGGTGATTGTCTGACATGCTGGAGCGATTGCGGTGCACGACGGAGACGAAGTCTCATGAGCACAGATGCCCTTGCGTAAGCCAACGACCTTGTAGGCTGCCACATGATCCGGACATTCATTCTTGGCTGGTGCGCCCATACAATGTGAAGGCATTGCCCCTGGCTGCCTGTCCGTTCTGGCCACGTGCGCAGTCACCATAACTGGTTGTGCTTGCTCCAACCTGGCATGTCCTGGTGGGGCCTGCCGCCAACAGATGTCACAGATTGGGGTACGCGGTCCTGATGCCATGTGCGCCACGCTTGCGTCCTAGTGTGCTGGCTGACGTTCGCTTGGGACCACCTCGTCACAGAGGGCCTGGCCGCGCAAAAACGGCCGTGCATTGTAAGGCCACGTGGCAAGTTCCTACCTCTTCCCCACCAACCGCCTGGCCACTGCCAGCCCTCAGCGCACACCGCTTCACCACATCACACGCCAACACTAACCCCACTCCCCCCACCCCGCCCACTCATCACAGGTGAAAGCAACAGAACACGCCGTCCGGCATGTCGCTCGTGTGCCATGCCAAAGCCGTACCACACAGCTCATTCGACAAACTTATCTCCACAACATCAGCTTCTGGTAAGTCCTTCGCAGCAAGGTGCATCCCGGCCTATTTACCTCAAGACACAGTACAGTACATGCGAAACCTCCCTGCCCAACGTACCGTGTCACAGGCCTTATTTAGAGATAAAATCGGCAATGCGGCGTCACATGTGCCTGCATGTGCTATTGTTCTCGCCCAATGCGTCGCCCAGCACTGCCAGATCTGCTGCCCTCCAAAGCCAGGCGACAGTGTAACCCGGTGCAACAACTGGTAGACCCCACCCGCGAATAAGTTGCCATCACACTCAGTGACTTCGAGTCTCGAAGTGCTGCGCAACTGGCACCGCCTCTTCAGCAATCACTTTACTCCATTCTGAATTACCCTGCCCGGCTTACTCATCACCTGCCATACAAAGGTTCGAGGCCCGCCAGGATACTACTGGGCAGGCAAAGAAACATGGTATGAAATGTGACAACTTGCAGCTCATAACCTGCATGTACTACAGCATGAAGTACCCAGTACGGCACTATCTTATTTCCTGTATAATAACTGATCTAGAGCGCACGCTACGGGCAGCACTCGTTCGGGCGGGGCAGAGCCGGTCCCATCGCACAGCCGCTGCTAGCTAGGCAGGGTTGATGACAACCCCAAGCACCATGCCGACATATGCGCTGTGTCCCCTGCCTGCCCCGCTTATTATCCGTGCAGGCCCTCTGATCCCCCTTGCAACCTCACCGCTATTCCACAGTGCAATTCGTATGCAAGCTGCAGCATAACCATCTGTGCTCGGCACAGCCCCGCGCGCAAGCACCCGCCCTAGACTACATCTGACAGTTGCTCCCAGCCCGCCGTGTCAGCCACACAGCGGCTTCTGCCTGCCTGCGCCTCTCCACCCCGCACGCTGCCCATCCCGCCGCAGCCCACCTCACCGCCCACACTCCAGCCGGTGCGCCCCCCCCCCCCCCCCGCCCCCCCCCCCCCCCCCGGAACCCCCCCCCCCCCCCCGGGGGGGGGCCCCCCCCCCCACCCCCCGCCCGA
>VFQN01005753.1_pt1 | contig 14849 bp, 21 predicted proteins | sample 3512371 | NCBI WGS metagenome assembly VFQN01 (sample SAMN10412370, study PRJNA504923) | tailings metagenome | isolation source: Replicate 2 from Balatoc abandoned mine | place: Philippines: Itogon, Benguet | collected 2017-08-28
GGCAAGCTTGACGAAACCTGTCTCCTCAGAGCCTCCTGCGTCGTCAGCTTCAAGCAAAGTGAAGAGACGACCTTGAGGACCTACCCGAAAAAAATAGGTCTCCGATAACCCCAAAACCCTTCTCCTAAAAAAAAAAAAAAAAAAAAAAAAAAAAAGTCAGCGTGGCCCGCGGGTCACTCGGTCATTTGGTGGCTGCAGCGAATCAGCAGCATGTATAGGGTCGTTTCAAAGCATACTCAACACCTTTGACCACGCTGAAGGCGCCACCGCCTTGGAAACAGGTCTGGGCCATGAACATTGTATCACATGGCCATTCGCCTTGCCTCCAAGCCACATCTGCTTCCAGCCCGGCATTTAGGCTACATACAGATTCACATACTGCCTGTATCCGCTTTGCGTAGGTTGAACTGTCCTAGATTTTTGAAGTTCGTCTGCGTCCGTCGTCAATCCTGACTTGCCCCTACGCTTCCGCTCGGGTGCTGCACCTCATCCGCTTGTTAATTACGGCTCAACTAGCTTGACACATAGCTGGTGCTGATCTTGAGCATCGCCTCGCGTTCAAGCCTTACCTTCCATGTCGCTCAGCGTCACTGAAAAGCGACCGCGGAGTGAGGAGCCGGGAGCCGAGGGAGGAACGCCGACAGCAACACACATATATGAGCTGAAGGACTGCTTGCAGGTTCGTAATACTTTTGCCTGCAGCTAAAGGAAGGAATGGAATCGTCGCAGATGGGGTGTATTGAGACGAGCGTCTTTGTGGACGCTGCCCTGCATACCGTTTCAGGAAATTGCCAAGTACCTACCTCTCCAAAGCTTGCTTCGATGTCGCTGCGTGAGCAAGGAGTTTCAGCAGGTGGGGAAATGTGACGTGGTGAACACCTGCCGGGTGACACGCTGGGTGAGCCCATGCCAACGCATAATGTATTGTCATTGGATCCTTAAAGTGCGCACCCTTACTCGCCTGCCACTTTCCCTTGTTCCTGTGGCATTAAAGTACCTCTCATCTCGAGTCCTCGCTCCCTCGCTTTCGCCGCTTGGTCCTGTCCATACCTGCCAGCAGCAAAACGCATAATTCGAGTAATCACGGCGACCCACATGTATTGGATCCTTGCCTGCGCTGCGCAGGCGTTCGGCTGGGGGGTCAAAGAGGTCATCCAGGTGGCCTGCCACGACCAAGCTGGCGCCGCGAACGGCCATCTGGGTCGGGCGGGGCGGTGCTTCCCAGCCGCGCAGTCGCTGCTACTGGTGGTGCAGGACCACAACACGGACATGCCGGAGATGCAGGTGGGCCCTTCCACCACAAAATGCATACCCTCCTCTGCACAACGCCTTCGCTGGCAGGCCATGTCTGTGCCCCCCCCCCCCCCATTCAACGAATGCCAGTCCCTATGGAGTACGTCGCTTCATCGATGTCCGCTGTTGTCATGTTCGTGTAAACTAACTGCACGCCATTTCGTTGCGTTTTTGCCATCCTGCAGCGGCGGCTGAACGCGCTGCGCCTGCCAGGGTCGGGACCCTACGCCCTCCGGTACGCGCATAACCTCCCAGCCACGGGTGCAGATGGAAGCAGCACAGGTCCTGGTGAGGACGACGGCGGCAGTGGCAGCGGCAGGGGGAGTGGCGAGGGCGGTGGTGTTGGGCCCAGCGGCAGCACGGGGTCACGGCAGCAGCAACGGCCCGTCCGGCGGTCAAACCGGCTGTTGCAGGCTGTAGCACAGCGCGCGTGCGTGGCGCTGTGCCCGCGGGCGGGTGGCGGGGAAGCTGCCGGCAGCTGCCGATCTGGGCCGGGCGCTGCAGGGGCTACGGGGCTGTCCGGGGCGTCGGGGAGCGCAGACACGGGTACGGGCGAGGCGGGGCAGCAGCAGCAGTTGGTGGTCCTGCCTAGGGTGAACAAGCTGGCCGTGCGGTGCAACATCGCGCGGTGCGACCTGCCCAAGGAGAGGGAGCGCTACCGGGACAAGTACGCCAGGAGGTGGGTGCGGTGGTACGCGTAAAACGCGAGGAAACGGGTGCGGCGGTGTTGCTTCCACGTGCCTGCTTGCTGAGCTTACACAGTGTGTCACGGTGTGGGTCTTGCAAATTCCACGCCATAGTGCATTCCTCACAAGGCACACCTTCTTGCCCGGTGGCAATCCTTTTCCTTGGCCCCTTTGCCTCTCCCTCGTGTTCTGCGTCTCTTGTCCAGTTGCGTCATCTCGCTCGCATGACGCAACGCACCCCCCTGTCCGCTGCAGGCGTCCCGAGCCGCTGCTGCAGCTGCTGGGCTTCCCCCCGGGGCTGCTGGAGCTGCTGCAGCAGCAGGAGCCGCCCGGGGCAGCGGGGGCAGGGGCAGAGGCAGGGGGCGCCTCCTCGGGGGGCCCACCGCCCTCCGGGCTGCTGGACCTGGCCTTCCTGAAGGGCATGCCGGTAAGGGCTGCTGGGACCACCACGACAGCATCACTGCCTTACCACCTGTGGGGATGCGCGCAGGCCACGGGGCACCGGTGGGCTGGGAATGCGCATCGGCGGTGCATGCCGTCATCGGAAGCTTGAGCCGATAGCCTACCTACACGCCAGCCACAGCAGCTGACCACCCCATTCCATTGTGTTGCCTGTTTGTAACCCGCACTCATGAAAAGCTCCCACACCTCTGTGCCTTCATATGCTTGTAGGCCTTGAGGCGCGCTGCACGTTCGTCCTATCCGCATTCCCCTGTTGCCTCCTTGCCTTACGCCCTGGTGCTGTTCCTCCTGCACAATGCACTTGCAATGCCATATCCCTCTTGTTCTCAGGCCCTGGAGGCGCTGCGCGTGTCCGTGCCGCTGGACCTGCGCGGCCTGCAGCACCTGGCGCTGCTGCGCCGCCTGACGCGCCTGGAGCTGCACCCGCTCAGCAGCCTCACCAGCGCAGACCTGGGCCCGCTGGCGGCGCTGGGGCAGCTGCAGCACCTGGAGCTGTTCCTGGTGCGTGGGCGTGTGTGGGTTACGGGCATGTGTGGGTTAAGGGCGTGTGTGGGTAAGGGCGTGAAGGGTAAGAGGCTGCGGATAAAGGGTAAGAGGAGGTGTTGAATGCAGGTCACGAGGCATACCGGTGAATGTGATAAAGAAAGACGCGTATGGGTCTTGCCCTCTTGCGGGTTGCGGGTCAGGGTTTTCGTTGGTTGGGGCAATGCACATGCGGGTGCGCAACTCCTGGACTGGTGCTGCTCTGCGCTCTGAGCGAAGCGGAACGCCGGAGAATGACCAGCCCACATTGTCACATGAAAATATGCCAACCCACCGATTACCCGCCTCCCTCCGCCCTGATCCCCCTCTCCACAGGACGACCCCCAGACGCTGCACTGGCACCGGCGGCCCGGGGGCTACTCCCCGCCCGACCCCGAGGACCTGCCCCCGGGCCTGGCGGCGGGCGGGCCGCCCGCACTGCAGCTGCTGCTCATGGACGGTAACACCACGCGCGCCTACGAGTACGCCATGCGGGTGTACCCCGCGTGGTGCAGGCTGCAGCAGGTGGCGGCGTGGCGGCGTGGCGGCCGGGGAAGGGGGTTAGTGGGAACGCGTAGCTGGTACCGGTACCGGCATGCACGGCGGGGCAGGGGTTGGACTCACGTGGCCGTGTGACAACGCAGTGTGGTTCAGACATCATATGCTGAACCTTGGCCTGGTACCTGGGTTATTGTGGTACAGTGTTTTGTCAAACTTTCATCACTCCGTGCCTATCACCACTTGACAACGCTTCACCCGCGTGCCTTTTGGTTCTCCCCAGGTGCTGTCCTGCATGCCCCGGCTGCACACGCTGGCCCTCACCGGCTGCGCCGCCTTCTGGCTGCCCATGGGCCAGCACCTGCTGGCCGCCCACCCCCATATCGCGCACCTGCACCTGGTCTACACCTCGGGCCCGGGCGAGTTCGTGGCCGCCCCGCTGGGCCCCTGCAGCATCTGCACCCCCGCCGCACAGCCATCCGCCGCCGGTCCCGCAGCTGCAAGCTACGGGGGCAGCGGCGCAGCTGCTGCAGGGCCAGGAGGATCGGTCGGGGGCCAGGGCCAGGGTCAGGCACACGGGTGGGGGCCTGGGCAGGCAGGGGCAGGGGCAGGGGCAGGGGCAGGGGCGGGGGCGTGTGGACGTCTACTGCGCACCATGGTGCGCCATGTGGAGAGCCACCGGCTGCTGGACGACGCGGGGCAGCTGCTGCCGCTGCAGCCGGGGCCGCAGGACGAGGTGACGCTGGAGATCTGCGGCATGGGCGAGGTGAGGGGGGCGCAGGAGGGCTGCATCCGGCCCCTTGATGCAACACGTGCATGCTGCCCCGGCCACCAGTTCCCTGGAGGCGCACTGTCAGTATCATTGTTTCTTACCGCATGCCCTGACGCGACGACTGATGAGTACCTGTGTTCGGCTGTTGCGTGGCGCAGCTGGACTCGGACTTTGACGAGCAGCTGCGCGAGCTGCTGCGCGCGCTGCCGGTGCGGTCGCTGGTGGTGCTGCACGCCACGTGGCAGCACCCCGCCGTGGCGATGCTGCTGCTGCGGGAGCTGGTGGCGCAACACCGCCAGCACCTGCTGCACCAGCAGCGGCACATGGAGGCGGCGATGATGGCGGCGTGCTTAGGGCAGGGAGCTGGGCCCGCGGGCGTGACACAGGCGGCAGCAAGGGCGGCGGCGAGTGTGCCGTTCGCAGGGCTGCGCAAGCTGCAGGTGTGGAGCCGCGACAAGGAGGCGTTCGACATCAGTTGTCGGGTGCTGGCGGTGAGTTGGAGGGGTTGCCAACTCCCATAGACGTTGATGCATCAGGGGGAAGTGGAGTGTGGTGAGGAAAGTGGCTGTGTTGATGGAACAGGGTGCCGTCAGCGGATATGGGCTTGAGAACGATATTGGAAGAAGCGGCGGAATGGGTCGTGTCATGGCACGCTGACGTACCGTACCAGACCAGTGTGTGCTAGGGCAATAGTGCAATCAGTGCGTCAGCGTGGCCGCGACATCTTTCCGTGTTGGTCGCCTGAGTGCGGCACTGATATCCGCAGGCGCGCCCCCCTTGCGCCCTGCAGGCGGAGCACGGCACGGGCAGCAACCCTGACCCGGAGCACAGCGGCGCTGGATGCACCGGCTGCCAGGTGCGTGCTCCACTGTTTGCAAAAGCCCGGACCTTGGCTATGGCCTCCTGCCACCTGCTTGTGGGCTTACCATCACCGTTCGCCAACCTGCCACCCCTGCCTGGGCACGATCGGTTTCACGCCCTTCCTGGCCACAGCCCATTCGCACGTTTCTCGTTCCCACACACACTCACCTGACAGTGTATTTCATCAGCAAGCAGGTTGCAATCGTAGCGCCGCTGTGATATGCCCAACGCGCACTTCACAAGCCCCTGAACCACCCACGCGCCCCACCCCAGGAGGTGGTGATCCACGGCCTGCTGCCCGACACGCTGGGCCCGCTGCTGCCGCCCACCCTCAAGCGCCTGTCGCTGGCCAACCGCCCGCCGGACGACATGCGGGACGCGATGCAGGCGGCGGGCAGGCTCTCCGCCAGCGTGCAGGTGTGCCAAGTAGTGCAGCGTGCCGCCTACGCATTTTGTCCTCGCACGCGCAATCCTGACGGGCATAGGTTAGTGTCTTGACCTCAATTTTACTGGCACGTGTGGGGTTTCTGGGGCCGTTAATGGCAGCCAGACTGCCGAAAGCGCTGTGCTTCCTATGCTCTTTGGCGTCGGCCGAATAATTTTATGCTTGTTGAACACGAGTACGATAGACACGCATATGCAAGGTGAGCGACACCTTGCACGGCTTGCAGTGGTTGAGTGGTCTGACCACGGGTCCGCCTTCGTACTGACCTTATTGGGGCCTTGCTCGTGCCCTGACCCCCCTGCAGGCCGAGTACATGCCGGGCGGCTTGACGGCCCTAGACATGCAGAACATGCGTCTGACAGGTGAGCAGCAGACCAATCGCGCAATAGCGAGTTTGCACAGTACACAAACTATGACGACGGCGAGCTTCGATTTAAGTGGGACTTCGTTACCAATCTTTTAAATGCATGCACGCAACAACCAAATCTTCTGGGCCCTCACACGCACTATGCCCCTGGCCCCCGTGCACTGTCACGCAGGGGAGGTCCCCGGCTGCGGCCTGCAGCAGCTGTCCCAGCTGTCGCTGCACGGCTGCGCGCTGACGGGGCTGCAGCAGCTGCAGCCCGGGCCGCGGCTGCGCAACCTGCAGCTGTTCCGCAACAGCTTCACGCGCTGCAGCATGAGGCAGCTGGTGGACAACTGCCCCGGCCTGGTGGAGGTGAGGAGCAAAAACACAACACAAGAGCAGCCGAAGCAGCCATGCTCACGCGGGGCACACCGGCACCTGGCACGTCAAGAGCACTGAAGCAGCTGTGTGCAAGCGGGGCACACTGGCACCTCGCGTGTGTCAGCGCTTGCGGATGCATGGCCCTTCCTCAAAGTGTAACATGCTGTGAGGCCGGGCGAGTGTTGGAACGGCATTGCATGCACAACCCACGCAGCCCTCCCGTCCCGGTCGCTCCCCTGAAACAACCACACCCACGTGCCCGTTCCTCCCCTTTCCCTTTCCCTTTCCCTCCCCTTTTACCTTGCCCCCGCAGCTGAGCCTGCAGGAGGCCTTCTCGCCCGACCCCGCCAGCGCGCAGCTCATCATGTCCGCCGCCTGCTCCGGCCTCATGGCCGACCTGCACCACATCGCGCGGCTGTCGCGGCTGGAGGTGCTGTCGCTGCCCCTCACGCGGCCGGACAGCGCCGGCGCCATGGTGCCGCACCTGCAGGTGGGGTTACACGTGTGCTTAACGCTATGAAGTATTGGCAGTTTACTTGCCTAAATTGTAAGGTGCCGTGTAAGCTGGTGGGCATGCACACCGCTACTGAGCCCCTGGCACACCCAGCGCGGGGGGCCATTTGACCAGCAATGCCTGGGGCCGCATTTGTGGAGCCCGGGAGCAAGGTGTCGCTGTAGCTGGGGCGCTTGTCCACTCCGTACATGCAAGCACGCACCCATCCAACTGTAATTTCCCCGCCTCACCCACCCCCCAGGCCCTTCCCAGCCTGCACAGCCTGGCGGTGCAGGGCCTGTGGGACCGGCGGCTGCCCTCCCTGGCCTGCCTGACCGCCCTGCAGCGCCTGGAGCTGCTCAAGCTGCACATGGTGCTGGACACGCAGCGCTTCAGCAAGGCGGCGGCAGCGGCAGCAGCACGTGGGCGCGGCCGCAGGGCGGCGGCGAGGCGCGGGGCTGGGGCCGGGTCGGGGGCGGGAGCGGGGGATGCGGCAGGGCCGGGAGGGGAAGCGGGGCCGTCAACTTCGAATGCGACGGGGCAGAGTGGGGCCAGAGTGATGACCAGGCGCGCTGCAGCGGCAGCGGCGGCGGCGGTGTCGGGTTCTGCCTCCGGTCCAGCTGCCTCAACACGATCGCGGAGGCAGCAGCAGCAGCAGCAGCAGGGGATGGAGGGTGGCGCGCAGGGGCCAGGGAGTGTGGCATCGGCGGGCCGGAAGCGGCGGCGGGCTGACTCGCCAGACGCGGGGCCGGCAGGGCCGGGGCGGCAAAGCAAGCGCCGGGCGGGGGCAGGCTCTGCAGCCGCAGCCGCGGGTGAGGATGGGGATGGGGCGCCATCGAAGGATGCAGCGGCAGGGCCCGAGTCATGCGCGGGGCCCAAGGCGGTGGCGGGGGGCTGCGGCGCGGACGAGCGGCCGCTGGACGCTGCCGACGCGCACGCCATCAGTCAACTGCTGTACGACCAGTTGGTACGGGAGCTGCCGCACACGCGCGTGGGCATGAAGCTCATCACCGTACGGTTCAACCGGGACACGACCGACCCAGGGGCGGCGCAGCAGGCGGCCGCGCCTGGCGCGGCAGCCCACGCCCCGGGCGCGGGGCAGGGCGACGGAGCCGCGGCAGGTGCGGCGCCGCCTGAGGGCCAGCAGCAGCAACAGCAGCAGCCGCACATTCAGCTTCCCCTGAACGGCCTCGATGTGGGAGGGCCTGCTGACGAGGGGGAGGAGGAGGGGGAGGAGCATCACGTGATGGCGCAGCTGGGGGCCATGGGCATGCAGTTGGTGATGGGGGCTGCCATGGCGGCGCTGGCGGGCATGCCGCCGCCGCCGCTGCCGCCGGGGGTAATGGTCCACGTGGGAGTGGCGCCTCCTGGTGCTGCGGGCGGGGCGGCGAACGCGGGGCCTGCGGGGGTGGCCGCGGCGGCTGCAGGGGGTGGCGTGGCGGTGGGAGGGAACCCGCAGGCGGACGCAGGGCAGGGAGGGCAGGGTGCAGCAGGGGGTAATGGAGATGAAGAGGAGGGTGAGGAGGAGGACGATGAGGAGGAGGACGGAGACGGGCCAGCTGGTGCGGGCATGATGGGGTGCCAGGTTATGTGAGAGGCGGAGGAGGATTGGCATTGTGAGTGCGGGGCTCCGTATCCTGCGGTATCGGGCGGTGGGGGTAGCGGCTGGTGGTTTCATGGCACGGTGGGTGTAAGGCAAGCACTTTTGAAGGAGCGGGGGTGGTGGGAGACACGGTGAGAGACCAGAAGGCTGCCTTGCAAGGTGTGCCGTACGGAGAGTTCAAGACCCCGAAAGGGGTCGGCACTGGGGTTTTGGGGGCCATAAGGCATAAGGGGACTGGGGTATCCCTTGCACGGAATGCCATTTAAGCCTTCATTCATTGGAAGCTTGACATTGAGGCACTGAGGATGGGGTTCACTGACAGCACAAGCAGTCAACGCGTACCATGGCATGTGTGTGTTAGGGGGGAATCGTTTGTGCATCCATGAGCGGCAGAAACGCATGTGTAGGGATGCATATTGCATTATTACCGGGGTTGACCTGCGGCAGGCTCGAACACAGCTTGCTTTAAGGCATGGTATGGGGATGAGGGCCAGCGGTAGCAACGGTGCTGCGTGTCTGCGCTTGGTTGGCACGTGTGGTGGTACGCTGGTGGTGGGGCATGGTTCGTTGACGACAGCATAGCATCGCAACAGCAACAGCAACATACCTACACGGTCTGTGTGCATCCCGTGTTGCTCATCTGTAACGCCCCTGCTGTCGCAAAACGCTGCCAATGTGCGTGGTATCCCTACGATTTCGCGACTGCAGCGAGCGTGGCCGTCGTATGTCCGTACGTAGACATGGAACATCTCTGGTGGCGCGCCAAGGTGCTAGCATCCCTTTTCTGTTACCGCTGTCTGCTACGTGGTCCTTTTTGGTCCAAACCACTTGTGGATGCAAGGTGGTGAGGTAGGTTGCTGCTAGGGAGCATATGGTGTCAGTGTGACCGCAGCACTTACTCTTCCCAGCTCTTTCTCCTCACAAACTGCCCTTCGGAACACCTGAGTTTCCGCTACTCCGCTGCGCTACATGCGGAAACTGTCCGTGCGTCCCTGCCTGGAACCGGTCATTACAGCGTCCAGGGGCCATACCTGTGACAGTGAGGTACCGGCAGCGTTAGGCATAGTTGGCGGACGGCCATGACAGCACGGGCTACTGGCGCCCACAATGCAAACCGGACAACGTGCTGTCAGGGGGTGTTGCGCGCTGTGCGCTGAGGCGCCTCTATGCAGGCCTGCCCCTCAGCATTTGTGCAGCAGTGTGCAGTGCCGTATGTGGGCCACCATATTGTTGGGTCATATTGGTTGCGCTCAAAGGAGCTTGGTTGCGCTCACCCGCCGCTCACCCGTTATGGGTATCGTACATTAACGGCTGCAGCACTTGGACCAGGGCAATTCACCCCCTAACCCTAGCGATAGTGTTGTAAATTTCGTCAACTATAAACTATGGCCGTGAATACATAGCGCGACGGATTGTCTCGCATAGCTCGACCTCCTCGGGGAGGGCTGTGCGTGCAGGGCGATACTCACCCTCGAGGCTGCCGGCCCTGGCAACTTCCCTCACTACCCACAATCAAATCGTGCCACAGTTGATCGTTGCGCCAAGCCATGGCAGCGCAGGTGGGACGCGGCTACAAAGTAACCTGCGCAGTCCAAGCGCGAGGGACGCTGGCAAAGCCTACGATGCAAACGAGGCGTGCTCATTACAGCGTCAGCTCAGTTACCTTTGTAGTTGTTCTCACTGCAGTTGTCCACCTGTTGCCCTCACGGTTGTCGCAGGGTGTCAACGATGACGCCTTGGCCCACTTTGACCCGTTACTCCGTGTCGCTGCTGTGGCCTGGGACTATCTGGAACCTCCGGAGCGCAAGATTATACGCGCCTCGTGCCGCAGCGGTCGACTGCTGCACGACCGGCTGCTGACGCACCTGTCGATGGCCCCGGTCGGGACGGGGGACCACCCAGCAACGCCCCAGCACATAGCGTCGGCGGTCGCAGCCGCAATTGCCAGGGGTGCGAGGCTGCACTCCTGCAACATCGTATTCTCTGACCTGGAAGCCCCGCCGGCTGCAAGGGAGGAGCAGCTGTGAGTGCCCCAACGGCGCAACGGGTCCTGGAAGCCCTTACGTGTGACACGTGTCTCCTCACAACACCATGCTCTTTGTAGCGGAGGAACGGCATCCCATGTCACGCTAGGTGGGCTTTCAGCTGGTACCAGTCACACAACTCCGTGACAGCACATCCCGCCAATCATTTGGGATTTACTTGTGTCTTCCTGACCGCCCCCGGGCCCCCACAGACTGGCCTTCCTGGCCGCCTGCTCCCACCCCTCCGTCACCATGCTCGGCCTAGAGGGCGGTATGCCCCTCAGCCTGCAGATCATCAACGCCATGTCGGCCGTCAGCCCCAACATGACCACCCTGAGCCTCAGCTTCAACGGCAACGACCTGCCCGGCCCCGCCGAGGCCCCCATGTACGGCGCGGCGGTGCACCACCTCCTGTTCGCCCTGGGCGGCCGGCTGCAGCAGCTGCAGCTGCTGCACGTGCACGACTGGCCCCTGTCCGCCTTCGTGGGGCTAAGACACACCTGCAGCGCGCTGACCAAGCTGGAGATCCTGGCGGGGGATGGGCAGAGGGAGATGGACATAATTGAAGGTGGGAGAGGGCGGGCGCGGGGCTGTGGTAAGGGGCCATGCAGGGATAGGAAATGGAACCCGGTTTTCCGGGCAGCTACATCCCGACATGAGCCTATCTCCTCGTTGGGTTCAGCTGTTAGGCCGTGCACAGCGCCCTGCGGTGGTACCGACAGTTGGCGCCCGCCGAAGTTTGCCTTACGGGGAAATGCCGGGGACGCAAGATCCTTGCTGGACGCGCGGCGCAAGCGACACCGTGACCAGTGGAAAGTAGCACACGCCGCATGCGTCTCCTGCTGGCGACCTCTGGCCGCTTGCACTGGCAGGCGGACCGCTGGGCCCGTTACCGTGTGCCAAAACTTGACCCCTCAAGACCACAGAGCGAAACTCTTCACTACCGCTCCTTCCCCTCCGTTGTAACTGCATTTTGGCCCCCAGGCGGACCGTGGGCGGAGGCCTGCCTGCTGGAGTGCGTTGCCGGCCTCACATCACTGCGGTCCCTCACCCTCTGCTGGCGGCTGCAGCACGACGCCTCCCCCGCCGAGTGGCGGGGCCTCGGGGGCGACCCGGAGCACGTGCACGTGCACACCACCCACCTGCTGCGCCTCAGCACGCTCACAAACCTGCAGGAGCTGGACCTGGTGGCACCGCACCACCGCCGTTTCGACCTCAAGTGGGACCAGGAGCTGCAGCACACCGGGCCCGACCTGGCCCACTGCCGGGCGGTGTGGGCGGAGCAGCGGTCCTCGCTGCTCACCGCCCTGCGCGCCATGCCCCGCCTGCGCGCGCTGCACTGCCCGCACATGTACTTCGAGGGCAGTGAGCTGGCGGCCCTCACCTCCCTGGGCGCGCTGTGCATTGGCGGCTTCATCCCCAGCTTTGTCGCCGACCAGATGCAGCTCGCGCCCGAGGAGTCCGCGGGGTACGCCGTCGCCGTCGCCGCCACGGCCGCAGCCGCCGACCCCGCAGCGGCCCCCGGCCGCACCACCGCCCCCATCACGCTGCCGCCCAAGCTCGAGATCCTGCAGCTGGGCCACGGCGGCTTCCTCAGCGCCCTGGTGGCCATCCAGCCCCCGCCCTCGCTCCGGTCCGTCAGCCTTGGCAGCCGCGGTGCAACTGACCGAATCCACCTGCACTTCAGCACCACCACCAGCCGCGAAGGGTACGGCCTCGTGCCCTCCGCCGCTGCGGATTTCCGACGCGTTGCGGAGCTGCTATCGCTGTGCCACGTGCCGGCGGCACACCGATCCGCGGATCGCCGCAGGGAGCTGAGCATAGCGGGGCGCGCGGCGCCGGACGCGCTGCAGGGCCCGCTTGGGGAGGTGGGGCACGGGCGGTGGCTGCGGGAGCTGCAGCCGCTGGGGCTGAGGCGGCTGGTGCTGACCAACCTGCAGCTGGAGATGGGGGACCTGCTGGTCATCGCGGAGAGCCTCGACACCCTGCAGGTAGGGGGGGGGCGGGGTGGGGCAGGGCCCGCCGGGGTAGCGCCTGGTTTCCATGGAACGAAAAACCTCATGTGCAGGAGAGCCGCTTTGCTTTGCTTGCGGAAGTGCGTTTGCGTCATGCTTCTGGTGATGCACCGTAGCAGGCGACACCTGCTGGGGATTTGGCACCAACAACACAATTTATACCACGTGCCCTGTGTCGCACGCCTTTGCCAGCGACTTGCTGCTAGGCCGAATCGACACGGCTTCCTTTGCGACGCCTGCAGCATGAAGTACTGGGCAGCCTTCTGCATGCTGAAGCGTAGCACTTGTAGTGTGACAAGCTTCGCCTGCGCGACGGTGCGGCATGCTCCTCGCTGGGTAGCGCCTGTCCCCCATGCTGCGCACCGTACCTGTATCCAGCACCTACCCCGCTGCCACACAGCCGTTGGCCTTACCACACCATGGCCCTGACCCGCGCACAAGCCCTGGCTTATCCCGTACCTACACCTCCCTCCTCGCACACCGACCCCACCTTCCCTCCTGCAGATCCTGGCGTTTGATTTCTGCGTCATGCACCTGGCGCTGCTGCCCTGCCTGGCCCGGCTGCAGCAGCTGAGGGAGCTGTGGATCATGGGGCTGGGCCCGGGGGGCCCGCGGCCCACCAACCACGACGAGCTGTGCGCCGCCCTGCTGCTGCTGTGTGTTGACGCGCCCTCCCTGGCGGAGGTGCACCTGGTGGACAGGATGGCAGGGCCGTACGGCGGGGACATGAGCGACGTGCTGCGGGAGCTCGCAGCACGTGGCAAGGGACACGTGGAGATAGCGTGAGGGTGATGGGGCGTGGAGGCGGGGTCTCGAGGGGCTTGGTGCTGGCGTTGGGGAGGTACAGGGAACAAAGGACTAGTTACGCGAGAAAGTGATAGTGGTAGTTACACGGTGCGGGGTGGGTGGAGCTGTAGGGGGTGCGGTGCGGCGCGGACTGGGGAAAGGGGTGATGAAAGCTTAGCACATACGATAGCTGGATGGGAAAGGCTGCCGTCCATGCTGTGCACAGGCTTGGTAGCGTGGTGGATTGCCAAGGTTGTTGCGGCATTATTTGTACGCACTTGGTGCAACCTGTTGAAAATCAGTACGGTTCAGGGACTTTGTACTGCCGCGCGTGACTGCTGATGCAGGGTACATGCACTACTGCAGCGTGCGTGGGTTATGGGCAGCGCTTCCCAGCCACCCCAGGTGGCTTAGGAGTGACATACATGCGCAGTCTTGCCCTTCAGCATTTCAAGCAGGTGACACTTTTCGCGATGACGACGTACCGGGTAGGTCAATGGCTTCGTCCCTCAGCAGCTTGGTTTCCGGTCTGCGACTCGTTGTTGGACGTTTCTCCTGCGGATGTAACGGTCACTGGCTAGGGAGGCGGGGCCGTGTTGTCGCCTCGTCCTGTTCCGATGTCACGTTGGTCCTTTGGAGACCACTGAGGGAGGCGGGTGGCTTGTACCGCTGACCGGCGGTGGCCTGCCAGCAGACGGTAGCTTGTGTTGCGGTCGGCAACTCACGCCCTGGCCTACTAGGGGCACAGCGGCATGCAGCGCCGTGTCGCATTCTCGTACAGTGGACACCAGGGTAGCTCCCCTGGTGTACACTTGGTGCGTTGGTGACTACCAGGCAACCTGGTGCAGCTAGAGGCCCAGATGGCCAGGCATACTGTAACGGTGCAAACTCCGCCGTACCGGTACACCATTCCAGTACAGCTGTGGTGCACAAATAAAGCTATGGGCATGTGGTCGCTGGGTTCGCAAGAACCTGGCAACAAATGGGAAGGGTACGCCTCGGCAGCTCACATGGCCACGTACCCCGGGGCCCTTGTGTATGGCTCCAATCCTCCCCCGCGCCACGACGCCATCCCGACGGTTCACCATCCACTTATAGGCACAGGCCACCGGCACGCCTTCCCCGTGTGTCCGGGCAGGCCACACAGGCGGACGAGGACGACCCTGGGCGAACAGACCACCATGTCAACCCGTCCAACACAAAGCCAGACCACCATGAACACACTTCTGAACGAGTACAACAAGAGAGATATTGCAAGTAGGCACTGTCTTGTAGCGCAGCCGAGCTGACACCAGCATGAACCTTCCAGCAGACGCTGGCAGACGTGCAGGCAACAGATGCAACAGCCGACGCACGCACCCGCTGGAACCCGATCTTGCAGCTTCCGAGTACTGCTTCTACCAGTACGATCTGTGCCCCAACAAGTGAACCACAGTGCAGTCCAGCTGCCTAACATTGCCGCCCGGAAGGCGCCGGCAGGCACCTGCCCCCGAGAGCAATGTCAAGAGATTGAGTCGGCACGTGGCGCCTTGTACCGTGTACGCTGCCTGGCAAGGTGCTGTGGCCAAGCGGGTACCACTTGGCCCAGGCACTGAGTACACCGCAATGGGTACCTGCCAAATGCAATAAACCCCCCCAAATACCAAAAAACAAGGACACCAC
>VFQN01005754.1_pt1 | contig 14843 bp, 14 predicted proteins | sample 3512371 | NCBI WGS metagenome assembly VFQN01 (sample SAMN10412370, study PRJNA504923) | tailings metagenome | isolation source: Replicate 2 from Balatoc abandoned mine | place: Philippines: Itogon, Benguet | collected 2017-08-28
AAAAGCAAGTAAAAAACAAAAAACTAGGCTACTTAAAGCATTGAAATGAATGAATATTAGAGAGACCATGATCGCACAGAATTGTGAGAAGAAACAACATGAAAACTTTTTAGGGATGATTTAATTAATATATTCAGTAAGTTTATTTATTAATGGAGTGTCTAAACTTTTCAAAAGAATTATAGTTCGTTATTAATATTATCTATAATTGTATTAATATTATTTCCAATATTTTCTGTGATTTCTTCAACGACAACATTATCTGCAAAGAAAGGAGTTGATGATAATAAAGCTAAAAGTTTTCCTCCAAGACTGCTCCATAAACATGCACCAATGATTAATAACGCTCCGACTAAGGTATTCCACCCAACATCTTCTCCTAAAGTTAACGCAGCAAAGGCAGTACCCCATAATGGTTCAGTCGAATAAATTACAGTTGATTCTGCTGCATCTAAATCTTTCATTGCAACGTTTTCTCCATAGGACGTCAATGCAGTTGTTACTATCCCTGTCCAAAGAAGCGCAGCAGGGACCTTCCAATCATTAATAATATTTTGAAATTGTGATTGAACCGAAATATCAAAAATTTCTTTCCCATAGATGGATACTGGCATAATAAAGTCATGGATCATCCAGAACACCGACATCACGGCAACTGCTCCCATAGCTGCTCCTGTGTATGCTTGAGCATCACCAGGCTTGGTACACATTTTAATATGTCGTTCAATCTTCCAAAATGTGTAACCAAAGAACAAAGGTTGAAGTAAAGCCCAAAAATCACCTAAACCAGGAGCTGTTGATCCTCCTAATTCTAAACATCCAACACCTGCCACAGCTAACAAAGCAGGGAACAATGCTGATTTTAAATAACTCCAACCACGTTTTTCACCGAATATACTTTCAATAAAAGGTACAACAACAACTGCTAAACTACATATAAAAGCAACATTTGATGCTTTACTAGTTAACAGTGACTGTGCTTGTCCAAAATAACCAATTGCATTATAAATGCCTATTTCCATTCCAGCGAGTAAAATTTTACGATTTGTTTTCGCAACTGATATAACTTGTGGTAAAAAGACTAATGACGCAATAAAGAAACGAAGACAAGCAGCAACACCAGGATGAATTGCTTCACCAAGTACTTTAACACATCCAAAATTTGTACCATAAAAAGCTGAGACTGTTAATAAAATAATTCGAGCAATCCATTTTCCTTGAGAATTTCCAGAAATAATAGATCCTTGTGTAATTGCCTCGTTTGTATTTGGTATCGCAGAAGTGGCAGAGGAAGGAGGTATTGTTGAACCTTCAGGCATTAATGGTTGGAAGCCATCTGGCTTCGTTGTTGCTTTCATTGTGAGGAAAGAAGATTTCTGAAGAGAAGAAGCATGTTTGATAGATCGTTGATTATGTCGTGAGTAATGATGTTCGATAACAGGATAAAATGTGGTTTTGACGTTATAAGATTCGATTGGATGACTATTTAAAACAAAGAGTAGCACGCAACAGAGGAACCTTGTACTGTGATTCATTTTCTTCAATTTTTCTGGCAGTTGATACATGTACAAAATTTAGACAAAATTAATTCCAAAAAAAAAAACACCTATCGTTGGTTGGAAGACATTGATAGAAGCAGAAATCTTAAAGCTTATGTAAGAAGAAATTTGAAGCAATTCCAGACGAAGTATTCTTCAAAATTCTTCCCCAACTCACAAAATTTTCTTTAGTTTCGATGTTGAAGATGATGACTAACAACGAATCCAGGACTTTGATTAGATGACTCGTAACAGTTCTCTACCTATCACAAATCTTCTTACAAAATGACGCAATTGATGAAGTGAGTCAGTTAAGAAAATATTGATTTATTAATAAATTAGTATTTTCGATATTTATCATTGATTATTGCAAATTATTAGAAAATCGATTTTTATCAGGTCATCATTTTGGTAAATTGAATTGTTCAAAAATTTTGAACAAAGAACCAAAGCAACGATCTTCAATTATGATGCTTGAAAGGATATTATGGGTAACCTTATTATCTGGATTGATAATACTACTAGCGATGAATCATTTATCTTTGAATGATAATGATCATTCGAGTGGAAAGGCTTTTAACTATCGATCAGCAGCAAGTCAAGAATCCTTTGATAGACTTATTGAACTCGTGAAAATACAAAATGAAACAATACATACATTAGAACAAAAGCTTATGAATCCAGACAGTGGCGGATCACCTTTTACGCCTGTCGTGCAAGTGAGAGAAATAACAAAGACTGTCGTTCAGAAATCAGAGTTCCCTACTTTGATTAGTAAAGACCGACAAGCATGTGAGGCAAGATATGGGATGGATTTAGCATCTATTTGGAAGAAAAATGAAGAGATATGGTGTGAAGATACTTCGAATAGTGAATTACGTTCTCAGTTAAAGTGCTATCCATATCATCAAGCCCATAAAAAACTCGATGGACGAACAGCTGATCTCATTTGTGAAGCGTACAACTTTGTTGTTGACTTCAGTAAGGTGAGATGCTCTTTATTATGGAAGGAGAAGAGATTATTTCAATCTTTTTTCCTAGATAAGTGGGGAACACCCAGCTCACGGCAAGCCACCTCTGGGCGACCAATACCTTTCCTTCGGAGCAGGATCATTAACTTCACCTTGTAAAAAGACCAACAAATATCAGCCACGTCTTTTTATGGCTCATCATTCAATTCAGGTAAGTTCTTTTACATTTAACAATGACTTAACTCTTATTTTAATTAACAGATGCACTCTTTTCAATCTGAAGTACCTTTCCCTTCCAATTATGAACACGTCAAGACCCCAACTTATCTATTAGCTAGAGATGAAGATTGTGAAAATGCATTTCATAGCACTGCTGATTTTGTAAGCCTATAGTCATATCTGATCGCTTTACTCGTTAATAGAAGTATTTGATCATTTAGATGAATATGTTTTTGGTTAAGAATGTTTTAGATTTACCAATCCAAGATATGCAAGTGATGTTATTTGATAAGCATCCTGATACATCATTTAAAGAGTTAGCACAGAAAGCTTTCAGTCCGAACCATCCTGTGATTCGACACCAACATTATGCAAGAAAGAAGGTGAGTGGAGATTTACTCTTTCGTTTCTCTTCCAGACTGATATTGTGACACATAGATATTGTTCTCACGCTTGATCTTCCATTTAGAATCTCCTGCTGGCTTGATCTTTCCAAAAGTAAGTCCCTTCATTGAGCTCTGGCATCTTACCTCAATCATCATGAATAGGTTTCAAGACCTGATCCTTTAAGATGTTTTGATATGAGTTTATTTCAAGAATATAGAAAGTTTGTATTAAAGGTTTGTAATCACTATCTAACCTATTTGACCTATTCTTGTCTTATTCTTTCTTTCTTTCTTTTTAGTCTTTTGATTTACTCGATGTTGAGCCACCTCCAATCCCTACTGTCAGTCTAATCTTGAGACATCGTACTCCCCAGGTAAAACGATTAAAGTTATAGTTCAAGCTATATTCAATTTTTGAAATTTCTCATTGTAGAAAAATGTTGGTCGAGTTTTAGCGAATGAGAAGGAAGTAGTAGATGTATTAAAGACTGGCAATATGATGCGATTAAATGTCATTGATATGGCGAAGATGTCATATTATGAACAATTAAAGGTGAGGCATTTATCAAATTACTTCCACAATTGAGGACTAAAATGTTGTCCAATCCTAATCCCTCTTGTAGATGGCACGGAGTAGTAATGTACTCGTCGGTGTTCATGGGGCTGGTTTGATGTTTATAATGTTTGCTGCAGAAGAGGTAATACTCTGTCCTCCAACATACATTATGAAATGATTGTATGATTATCTAGGCTGTGCTCGTGGAGATTCATCCTTCCTATCGTCAAGATCGTCACTTTCGACATGCTGCCAGAATGACCAATAAGATCTACATGCCAATGAGAACAACAAGACGAGAAACTTGTCAAGGTAGTAGTGATAACGTATTCGTGGATATTGATGAATTCAGAAGAGCAATGGATGGAGCACTCCGAGCGGCGCGTAACTTTGATGATGGTTTGTCAGAATGTGGCTTGGTCTGTCCGAAAAGCATCCTTGCTATCGATTCACGATTGAATCCACATTATTCCTCGAGTGATCCACGAGGAGCACCATTAAATCTACAGTTTCCTTGCTAAGAGCCTTTTTTGTTCTTCTATTATTGCATTGTTCTCTAAGAGAGCAATTTATATTCTGTAATTTATTGAGTCGCGTTGTATCAAGATAAGAGAAGAAAAAAATGCTTTGGATCATGTTGTTTTGTTAGGCGTTACAGACGATTTGTACAAGAGTAGCAATGGGTGAGGGTGCTTAGTAGTCTCCTCCTCCTCCACCTCCGCCACCGAACATGTCCATACCACCGTCTAAGGCATCGACTTCCTCGACCTTTGGCTTCTCTTCCTTCTTCTTCTCCTCACCAGCAGGAGCATCACCAGCAGGGGCAGCACCAGCAGCAGGAGCGGCGGCAACTCCACCACCACCAAGAGAGAAGATGAAGTTCTCGATTCTTCCACCCTTTAATAAACCGGCGAAGAGAGCTGGCCAGTATGGAGCAACCTTGTTGTTGCTAGCACCTAAGAGTGCATTGATGTTGTCGGAGGTGATTTCAGCTCCGCCATCATAGAGGGCCAAAGCAGCTAAACTTGTAACAAACTCGTCCTATACAATTTGAAAGAAAAACAGATTGAAGTCAAATAAAGTCAACACTAACAGATAGCAAACATCAAACTTACACGGTGGGCACCAGCAAGCTCAGTCATTTCGAATCAGATTAAGTCTTACAAAGACGGAAACGAACTTTGAATGAGCGATATGAATGAAATGAGAATGAAATCGTGGTGGATGGTAAAGAGGAATAGTGACTTTCTCATTCTTCGAGTTTAAGAAAACTCGATATATAGTTTTAATGAAAATCCTTAAAAAGGGAATTAAAACTGGAATTAACTTGAAGTAATTTGTAACAGGAATTACTGCTCTATTACACGAGAATGGCTGTGAAAAACTTCTTTATTTTATTGGCATTCGTGCTTGCTGCTGTTATCTCAGCAAAGAGTGTTTCGAATACCCCACAAATGGTAAGAAAATCTTTAATCTGAGTTTGGAGATATCTCTGAGGCAGGTCTTCTTTGATAGGGATGGAACAGCTGGAATAAATTTGCTTGTAATATCTCTGAAACATTGATTCGTGAGACTGCTGATGCTTTAGTTTCCACAGGTCTTCGAGATTTAGGCTACAATTACCTCAATTTAGACGATTGTTGGCAGGCAACCAAACGTAATGAAAACAGTCAAATCCTTGCAGATTCTACTCGATTTCCTTCTGGATTAAAGACAGTTGGTGAGTATATTCATTCTCAAGGATTAAAGTTTGGTATCTATTCCTCTGCTGGCTTCAAGACCTGTCAGGGTTTCCCTGCTTCTCTTGGCTTAGAGGAGATTGATGCCAACTTATATGCTGAGTGGGAAGTTGATTATCTCAAATACGATAACTGTTATCAAGATCACAGCATTCCACAGTCACGTTACGGTGCGATGGGAGCAGCTCTTGATGCAACAGGTAGAGAGATGTTTTACTCTCTCTGTGAATGGGGGAAAGAGAATCCTGCTGCATGGGGTGCTTCTGTTGCAGCAAATTCATGGAGAGTAAGTGGAGATATTTCTGATAGTTGGGATTCAATTATCTCCCGTGCAGAATATTCTGCATCTCTTTGGCGTTATGCTGGCCCCGGGAAAGGTTGGAATGATCCTGACATGTTAGAGATCGGTAACGGACATTGCTCCACGGATGAGTATAAAACTCATTTCTCGTTATGGGCAATGTTAAAAGCTCCTTTAATTATTGGTAATGATATTCGTACCATGACTATTGGTGATGATATTTATAATATTTTAACTAATAAAGAAGTCATTGCGGTGAATCAAGATGCTTTAGGTTATCAAGGTAGAATTACTTGGTCTGATGTTTCGAATAATTTTTTAACTTCAAAAGACTTTGGTAAAAGATTAATTGCAACAAAATGTTCCTCTGGTGTTAGTGGAGTCTATGAGGATAGCTTACATGATCAACAATGGGAATATCAAACTGATGGTACCATTCGTTCTGCTTCTACTGGTGAATGTTTATATGAACACCCTGGACTCTTAGATTCAGAGCTGTCCTCGTATGGTCACTTTAACTTTTCTATTGGTTTACGTGGTGTGACAACAAAGAACTGTGCAGAAGCCACTCAATGGAACCTTGGTCAATACGCTGGAGGATCAATTGTCTCACGATCCTCTGGATTATGCCTAGAGGTTGCAAAACTTGAAACCAAGAATCTTGTTCAAGGAAAGAGAATTCAAACAGGTCCATGTCAATCGGCTGAGAAATCTCAAGATAACCTTGATGTCCGTGAACATCAATCATGGACAACACCTGACGGATTGTTCTTAAATCTATATCAACGTCAATGTTTAACGATTGATCATGATGCTTATCCTGGTATTCATGAAGAAGTCTGGATGTCGCCATTAGCTGATGGTTCGTATGCTGTATTAATCGTTAATAAAGGGAAAACTCCCAAGAAGTTTACTCTGACCACTGAAATGGCTGGATTACCTGATGGACGCTATAAGCTTCATGATTTATGGGAACATGAAGATTTGACAGAGAGATTGACTGGAAAGACTCCAGCGACCTTTATCATTCAGTCTCATGCTTCAGTGATGTTAAAAGTTACTTCAGCTTAGAAGGAGATGTTTATTCCTCGGTATTTGCTTAACGTTATGGTTACTTTGTGACTTGTGATTTGATTTTTTTATGCATTTTTTCAGTTCACATTAGTAAATGATGGAAAAATGACAATCAACGACTATCATTAACATAATTTTTATTGATAGAGACTATATAGAGGTTTTAAAAATATGAATGATAATTCTAATAAAATGAACAAATAATTGTGTGAGGGTATTCTTACATCTTATTTTTTTTGTTTTCACAGAGTATTCGATCTCAAAAATAGATAATCAAGGATCCGTCATTATAAAGGATGTAATTACAATTACAGTAAAAGACAGTATGTACTAGTAGACTATGAGAGGTTGTCGAGTGGGGTAAGGTAAAATATGGATAATGTGGTAACATCTTATTTTTTCATTTGTTTGTTGAAATGAGTTCAGAAGATTGGGGAGCATATGGCAAGAAGTACTTACAAAGTGTGAGTGCGATTCCAGCATACTATTCGTCGATAGTTGGGAGAGAGCTTTTTGAAGATTTGAAAGCTGACAAGCCTGTCGTGTTCTTAGATGTTGCAGCAGGGCCAGGAACTTTAGTTCGTTCTCTTGTTGAACAACTTGAGTCGGAACAACTTCACCTTCCTGCATCAAGTCAATTTCTTGTTACAGATTATGCTGATGGAATGGTACAGACTGCAAACTCTTTTCTTTCTGAGAAAAATCTCGAACAGTATGGAGTAGAAAAGGTCTCCTGTTTTCAAATGGATGGTTGTGAACCAGTTCTTCTCGATCCATCTTTAAAGGTTACCCATCTAGGATGTATGTTTGGTATTATGTTCTTCCCCAAGCGAGTTCAAGGCTTACAACGTCTTAGAGAGTTGATGGTTCCTAACGGGAAGGCAATCTTTGGAACATGGCATCATGCTGATTCCTTACCCTTCTGTCGAGATTTTTGTTTACAGTTAGATCCTACGGAAGAAGAGAAAGTCTCTATTGAAGCTGCTGCCGATGAATTACCTTGTCGTGATCCTAAAGAGCTCGAAGAAGAGTTTCGTGTCGCAGGTTATCAATCCGTCGAAATCCGTCAGATTGATCGTCTCTTCCAACTTCAACCTGATGAAGGTTTGTTCAATGGTGTGATTACTAACCCAGCTTTTCTAGAGAAGTTTCCTATCTTAAAGAGATACAGTCGGGAGGAGCTGTTAAATCGCTGGAGAGTATGCCTTAAGCCAGATCATCCATTTGGTCAACGTTGGTTATCAGAGAATGATCATGAAAAGATTTCTCTTCGCTTTATTGCGAATATTGTCACTACAACTGCATAGAATAAATCATCATTCCATTGTTAAGAATAATTTGTCAATATATTATTAATAATAAGCAATGTTATGTAAATGTTTAACAAAATGACTCAAATTGTCTTCTATGCTCATCATCATCATTAAATTACATACGCCACTGAGTTCAAAGGTTCGGTAAGACTACTCATTAAACTTCACGATAAGACTACTTTTTAGATCTCCATACCAAGTGCTTACGCATTTGGTATGGTTGCACTTGAGGTGCTCATCATCATCATCATCATGTCCTTTATTATTTCTTTCTATTTGAAAATGTAGAGTTGTGTGGGAGTTATTCTTACAATACTATTCAATTATTATCGTCTGAAACCTCCAACTCTTCTCTCTATTAAAGAACCAAATTCATTACTAGTATCCTCCTGTCTTATAACTCCAATGATTTAACGACTGGTAATGACTTTAACCATTCTTTATACTTCGCAACTTGTTTTTGTTCATCAATAGTAAAAATATTCCCTTTATTACTATTCTTTTGTTTCTTCATTAATTGATGATAATGACGTAATAATGCTTGATGTAAAGGTATAAAATAAGCTTTCTCATACTCGGTACTCTGATACGACATAAGAGCAAGACTATACATAATCTTCACTAGATCCTATTATGATAAGATAGTTATTATGCTACTTTTCTATATGTATATATATATAATATTAGATCTTACCTGAGGTTTTGTATTAGAGATAGAGTTCCCTATCATCATCAGCAAAGAATTTTCTGTTGATAATTCTAAACTTTCCCATGGACAACCCATTTTACTTAACCCATATAAAATACTACCAATGTGTTTAGAAGTATGGTCCATCTTCTCTGCTTTTCGTATCATATCTTCAATCGACTTAATAATTGCAGCAGGTAAGAAATAAATATTCATCTCTAACTTCCCATAGCTATAAGAGTAACAGAGTAAGAGAAGGAGATGGAAGGATATGGAGAACTTGTTACCTTAAGAACAAATCACTTATTTCATCGATAGTGAAATGACGATATTTATGTCCAATAGCTTGTAATAAACTCTTTTGAAGTAATGGTGACATACTATTCCATCCAATATTCATTTTAGCTAATCTATTAGACAACAGTTAAAAGAATAAGATAGATATCTGTAGTTTCAAAACTTACCCTAATAGAATATTAATTAACCCTCTTCCTTCATAATGAATACATGTAATAGCAATTCTTTCCATTAATTTATTCATTACTTCAACTTTTAAATATTTTGTATTTTGTTTCATTCCTAAATCACCGAGATAAAACAGTGTTATTGCTTGACTTCTTTCAATGTCATCAGTTTTCCATCGTTCTGTTGCTGTTTGTAGGAGTGATAATCGAAGGGTGTTATTCATATCTTTCCACTGGAAACCTGATCCAAGCCAACCTTGTAAGAGAAGAGAACGATTGTGAGATCTCACTCGAATCATGTTATCTGTGATGTCAGTAATCATCTTCTGCCAGAGAGATGTTGGGATGGTTTTATAGTTGATCGCTAGATCACCCAATCTATATAGAAGGAAGGTTAGATTGTGGTGAGAATGAATAGGATTGATTGATTTCTCTTACAGGAAGAAGGTTAAACACTTCTTAGAGATATCCATCTCTTTGAATGTCCATTCATTCTCTAATCCTTTATATACTCGCTGTAAGAGAGGAAGATTCTTCTTACTCTTAATATTACTCTTGGTGTAGACAGACAGTTCTCTTAACTGTTTAAAAATAGCATATGTCACCTATTATATTGAGAAAGGATGAGAAACACAAATGAAGCAAGTACAAAACTGTAACAAAGTTAGAAGGTCTTACCGGTAGTTTATGTTGTTGATAGTCTTCGTTGCTAATCATTTCATTTAATAAATCACCATAGAAAGTGATATGCTTTGGATTCGTATTATTTTCCGTGAGTTCTTGAAAAGAATTAGAAAGAATTTGTAAATCTTCAAAGCAATAGATTAACCTCTCTTTATCCTGAAAGGACAGAGGTTTATTATGATTCTTACTATTCTGTTCATATCCATGTAGGTAGGATAGTAATGTTTTACGTTTTGTTTCAGATAATTTATTCCATGGTATTTTCATGGTTGTTAACACCATTAGAAAGGTCGTATAAAGATGGAAATCCTTTGATAGATAATGAACAGGAAATAACTCTATCACATCTTTTAAGATAATTTGATGAGAAAAAGATTGATCTGGATATTTATAGGATAAATCACTTGCTAATGTAAGAATATTAAGGAATAATAAAGGTTCAATTCTTTCGGATGATTGACTTGCATAAAAGTCTTCTGATAGAAGACGTGCTAAAATTTCATTAATATCTTTGAGGTTCTTGAAACTATGTTCGTTTTGTGAGATGTCGTATAATGCACGTTTAATGAGTTGCTTATCACTTTCAAGGCCAAGGTGATCAAGAGTTTTGAAATAATCCAGTAAATCAGAGGGATCTTTCATCGTTTTATGCGATTTCTCTGCGAATTCATCATCTTTATCAGGAAAGAGTTGGGTATTCTTTGGGACATTAACGACATTCTCGTTTGAGTGAACGGTTGAACTTGAGAGGAAACGACGATTACCACCATACAAACAACTCTTGATTTGACTCTCATGCACGAATCGTGCAAGACGAGTGATCAATACTCGATTAGATAACTTACGAAACATTTTATGGAACAAAACCACCAAAATGGAAGCAAAATACAGCAGCGTCAAATTAAAATAATATACTTGTCGGTATCGGTAAATTTAATAAATTTAAGGTCGCGGTATCGGTACGGTAGAATGAGTTTGATTTTTCAAACTTTCAAATTTTTGCAATTCAAATCGTATCCTTGCATCAGTGAATCATGAAAATTTAAAGCTGAGAGCAATAAACAACGCTTAAAGATATCATTTACCTTTCTAATACCTTCTAGTACTATCTAATTGACTATATTGCTTTCTATTCCCTTTGCTTATTCTTTGGTGTTGTTTTGATATTTGATTACTTTTTCAATGGAGTTGCCAATTCTTGTTAATCATTTGATTCAATCAGTGACCTTGAAGGAAAGAAATCCTTTACAACCACACGATGAATGTGGGTTGCTGCAAGAGGTGAAAGCTCATCTCAGGATTCATAATGAGAATCTTCATCCTCATACATTGGCAATCGCCGAGGATGTCATTGAGCAGTTAATCGAACGATTCTTGGGAAGTGCTCAAGCCATCGCTCAACACTGCTTTCGTATGGAGGTAAAGGTTGAAGACTTTGAGTACAGTGTTGAGTCTTGGCTGAGAAATTCGGTCCCACAAAAGCTCGATCTTGCTTTAAATGAATGGTTTTTGGAATTCTCGAGCATGACCGAGCGATACAAAGTGTTACCAGAGTCCGAGGATCACGACGAGGATGAAGATGATGAGAGTTATACACCAAGCGAATCAGATTCTGACTCGATTGACAGTGAAGTCTCTGCCGACCCTGATGCCGATGAAGAATTAGAAGATGAATTTAACATGGACGAGGAAGAAGAAGATATGGAAGTTGATGAAGATTCTGAAGACTTTTATGATAAGCTTTCTCCTTCTCAATTTAGTGAACAATCTAATGAAGATTCGAATATTTTAAATACTTCTAGTAATGTTGATCGTCGTTATGAGAGCCTCTCTGGTGATAGATTACTTTATTTCCGTCGTTACTGCCAAAATTTAGGAGAGCATTTAGTATACTGTCTTATTCCTGATGAAGTATTTATCTCTTTACATCGATTCTTATTCTCTCAATTATTTTTATCTTTTCAAGCTAATCCTATCTGGTAAGACTTCAATTTCTTCTCTTTTCCAATTCTTTTCTTATTTTATTCAAATTTTTATAGTTTGTTGACGAAAGGTGGTTTTACTCCTCTTGGATTATTAAATCATTATCTCATAGCATCGGACGCTCTTCGGGAACAAACACGAACTCAATCTTTTCTTCAAGAAAGTATAGTGAAACAACGTCATTCGCTTTACGAAGAGAAGGAGAAATCTAAAGATCTTCTGCTAACATTACAAGTAAGAACTCTCCTCCTCTCATGAGATTTCACCATTAATTGTATATTTTCAGGAATTAATTCGTACTCTGAAAGGAATTCAATCCCCAAGCTCTTCTGATAAAGAAAATCAACCTATCTTCCAGAGTCCAGTTTACAAGCGACCGATCAGTGACCCATCCGCCACACCAGTAGCCCCTAACACTACTTCAACTGCCCTTACTGCAGAACTTATTCCAGTTCACCCTCACCTTCTAAATTCCCTTGCAAAGCAATTGAAGGAAAGCGAAGAAAAAGTCCAACAATTGCAAACTCAATTAGTTATGCAAAGTCAAAAGAAAGAAGTATCGAAACCGAACGCTCCATTAACGATGAAAAAGGAAAAGAAGTTAAAGTCCCTCTTATCAGATCTTATGCGATTAGTTGAAAGTGAAGATGACCAAGGAATGGAAACCACTGTCAAGAAGAGTAGCTCTTCAAATATTCTTGATGATGCTGACATGCCAACAGAAACCTTTCATCGCTATCCATTTGGTGGTTCAAAGGATTTAGATGAATCAGAAGAAATAGATTCTAAGGAGCTTGCCAGAAAGACAACATCGGAACCAAATGTTAACTTGCTTCAAAGATTTCAAAGTACTACAAGTGAAGAGCTCAAGGTGGCTTTACTGGAGGACGAAGATGAAAATGCTGCTACAACACAAACGAGTTCGGGTATTGTATTTAACTCATCAAAGAAAAGGAAATATGGATTTCTAGAATCATCTGACCCGCAATATATGTATGGATCTCCAGAGTGGAATGAAAAGATTGAGGCATGGCAGAAAAGAGTTCGATCACAACAACCCCAACATAAAGATGAGAAAAATACCACACCAAGTATTTTTGATAGATTTAAATAGATGAATAGTTCCCTGTAGTAGTAGTTTTAATCTTGTTCGAGTAAGGGTTTGGTTTGTATATGGGTTTGTGAAGTATGTAAAGATTAATTAGAGAGTTCATCATGGTTCATTAGAAAGTCGCAAGAATTAAAACTCCTATGTATCATCATTTATATGTTTTTCAAACTTATGAAGTGCCTTCAGTACAAACATGAAATTTCGCACATGCACTGAGATCGAAAGAACTTGAGTGAAGAAGTAACGAAGAAGATTCAACTTCCACCAATCCCATTCTATTTTAATTTTAAAAAACTATCAAACTACTAATGAGATCTAAAAACGCGATATTCAAAAGATAACGCATTTGTGCCACTTTCAACAAGTAACCAATCTTTCATACAAACTGACAAATTCCTGTGGAGTACAAATGACAAACCAGCAAGATAATGTGATGACTCGAGGCCGGTCACATTTGAGTTATTTCATAAAAACTTCGACTTTTCCTCCACTAACTTATTTACAAGTTGTAGAAAACATTGTAGAACTTCTCATAGTCCACAGAGCCGAAGCCAGTAAGAGGATCCCATCCCTTAGCAGCATAGAAGCCTTGGTCACAGCAGACCTTGGAAGCAGCGCAATTATTGAAACCGCTAGTGACATCGTTGGTGACGATCTCAGTACCGTGTTGGTAAATGGCAGTGTTTAAGAATCCCAAGGCAGGCTTTCCAGCGGCTAAGCGGGCAGCATTCACCAAAGAAACAAAACCAGCAACAACAGGAGCTGAAGCAGAGGTACCAGAGACTTGGTAAGTGTTGCCACCGATGACAACTTCGTAGTTAAGACCAGCCATGGCGACATCAGGATAACCACGACCAGTGGTAGAGTATCCCTCCACTGGTTGTTGGGTAGAGTCTAAAGCAGCAAAGTAACCCTTGATAGCATCAGTCTGGTACGAAGGGGCAGAGAAGATGGTCGAGAATCCACCACCAGTGGTAATGACACCTCCCTGGTCACTGGTGCAGGCAATTTCAGTGGAACTGGATTCTGGACCTTGTGTGGCACCAACTGCGGTAACATAAGGAGAGGAAGCAGGGAAAGATGGAGTGTAACCGCACTTCTTTGGGTTAGTTCTAGCTTGGAAGTTAGCCACACCATCGTCGCCAGAGGAAACAAGGATGCTGACACCCTGAGCACCGAGCTTTAAGGCCTCGGTGTTAAATTGGTTAGCAAAGAATGCTGGTAAGGAGGTCTCAATGGAACCGTAAGAGATGGAGTGGACTAATGGAGGATTCTCAGTATCAGCAACAGCTTGGATCCAGTTTAAGAAGGAATCAGTAGCACCATCATACCAGTAGGTGGTAGGGGTTCCTTGAGAAACACCGATCAAGTATTGGACATCCAAGTTAGCTTCAGCACAGCTGTTTGGATCACTGACACAAATCTCATCAGATTGATATCCACCAATATCATAGGCAACAGGTTGGGAAGGAATGTTGTATTGGGATTCAAATTGAGCCAAGTCATTAGGAGAGTAGTACTGCTCGAGGGACTCGAAGACAGATTGACTGGCTAATGTGTTTCCGGTATTGCTGGTGACATGATAGTAGGTGTTTAACAAAGCTGGAGTGATAGAACCAGCCTTTCGAAGCTTTCCTTGTCTCACTGGTGTTGGACGAATGGTATCAACATTTGGCAACTGGACAGTGTTGAAAACACCTTCGACATGCGCTGATAACTCCGATGGAATCGAGTACTCCAAAGCTCGTAACACTGGCTTTAACTTTGGGTTCTCTGGATGGAACTGGTAGAACTCAGTCGCGAATAACTTCTCCCA
>VFQN01005755.1_pt1 | contig 14842 bp, 29 predicted proteins | sample 3512371 | NCBI WGS metagenome assembly VFQN01 (sample SAMN10412370, study PRJNA504923) | tailings metagenome | isolation source: Replicate 2 from Balatoc abandoned mine | place: Philippines: Itogon, Benguet | collected 2017-08-28
CGCTGCCTGCCATGTGGACGGAGGCCGACAAGCGGAGGGTGCGGGACGCGGCGGAGCGGACAGGTGGGGCAGGAAGGCGGGCGGGCACACATAACGCAACAAAAGCAAAGGCGTCAGAAAGCAGTAACTGCCAGTAGTTAAGCTTCAACACAGCTTCACCATATGCAGCTTTCCATGCCGATGCTCTCAACCTGGTCCGCCTAATCCATGCTGTTCCCCAACCATGCGATGCACGCCAGGTATGGGCGTTTCGCCTGTGCCATTATCCCTGCTGCTCACCCTGGAGCCGGAGGCAGCAGCGCTGGCGATCGCGTCGACACAGCAGAAGCCCCCGGCGGCAGCCACCACAAGCGAGGAGGAAGCCGCCGCTGCTCTCAAGCTGCAAAGCGCCCAAGGCACCAGCACCACGCGCCCCGCCAAGGCCCGGCTGTCCCCCGAGGACGTGGTTCTGGTGCTGGACTGCGGCGGGGGCACGGTGGACCTCACCCTGGCGCGGGTGTACGGCACGGGGAGGAGGACGCGACTGGAGGAGGAGGCGGTGGGAAGAGGTGGGCCGCGGGGCCTGGCTGCGGCTGGGAGGTTTAGGCTGCTCGGCTGTGTTTTGCGTGTTGCACGTCTACTGTGCTGGCCGAGCTCCGAGGCCGACATCCCTGCCGCGTGAATGCAGTAGTAACTGAGTGTGCTGCGTGCTGGCTCCTCCGCCCAGGCGTGCGGGCCGGCTCGCGCTTCCTGGACCAGGACATTTTCGAGCGCATCCGCCTGATGCTGGGAGAGAAACAGTGGGACACATGGAAGGAGAGGCGTCTGGATGAGTGGGCGCAGCTGGAGGAGAGGTGAGGGTCTTTCGGTGAACAAGCGGGTTCCGAGCATGCACAGGAAAGCAAGCGGGTCCTTCGCATGCACAACTTGCAGGGCTAGGGATGTTGCTGCAGTGCCGGTAGCATAGCATAGCAGACTGTGGCGCTTGGCTGCACCGTGACAGGCCCAGATGCTGCGCCGATGAGGAATAACCACCTTCATGCCAAGCTTCATGCTCCGTGTTGCTTGCTGGCTTGGGTGCAGGTGGGAAGCCGCGAAGCGCACCTTCAATGGCTCGGAAGACGAGGAAGTGCAGCTTGTGCTGCCTCAAGGCCTTATTCAGTCCGTCGGCTGGGAGAAACTGCAGGTAGGGCTCATTGATCGCAAGCTCCGCCTTGCGCAAGGGTTTGAATGTCCTTGCTGAAGAGCGACCGCAAGTACATAATAGTCTTTGCAGGATTACACGACAGTTTGCTCCTTAAAGTCTTTGTTGTATACGCGATTCTAGCGACAGTTTCGAGAAATGTGTTGTGCGACAGCTGTTCCATCCTTCAAATTCGGGCACCACTTGTTTGTACCGGCCTTTACAAACGCGTAGCTTATATACCAGTGGGACAGGGTTAAGCGGCATGCCTTTGTGGCCTTTCGCTCATGACCACCTGAAACTCGATGCCAGATGCCCGCCACCGAGCACCCCACCAATTGTCCCCGTTCACGCCCTAGCAACCTTTTGTGGTCGAGGACACCAGCGGCGATGGCAGCAGCTACCTGTTCCGCGTGGACACGGCCGCCACGCCCGAGCGCCTGCTGCTACCCGCCCCCGCGCTGGAGGCGCTGGTGTTCAAGCCCGTGGTGGACGACATCGTGCAGGAGGCCAAGGAGGTGCTGCAGGACGCACTGCACAACGACATGCCGGCGAATAAGGCAAGTGCTCAGGGGCTGAGGTCGTGGACGGTATCCGATGGTGTGTGCATCGTGTTGGACTCTGCTACTGGGGGCCCGGCTACCAGGAGTGGTGGCTACGGTCCCGAGACCACAAGTGCACTTACGCCTCAAGGGGTCTCGTACTCGGCTTCACCTGGCCGCGTGCCATACACACACCTAGAGACGCATATTGAACCTGCATATGATTGAGCTACGCCAATCAGCGCCTGATCCGCAAATCCGTACGGCAATGTGTGCAGGTGCTGCTGGTGGGCGGGTTCTCCGCCTCCCCCTACCTGCAGCAGAGGGTCAAGGACGAGCTGGGGGGCCTGCTGGCCGCTGAGCCTGGCTCCGCGCATGTGGAGGCGGCGGCTACGGCGCTCAGCAGCGGCGGCGGCGGCAAGGCGGTGAATGCCACCAGGGGCAAGGTGGTCATTCCGGCCAAGCCTGCGGCAGCCGTCGTTGTGGGTGAGTGCCGGTTACCCGAAGGTGGCCCATTAACGTTGGCCGAAGGTAACCCATTACCCCCATACTTGTCGGTGGCGCCTCGGCCGTGCCTCATGGTACGGAAACCCATTTGCACTTGCCCAGATTATGCTTCCAACTTACCAGGATGGGCAAGGGCCCGTTTCCCTCAGCGTCATCAGTATGACGCACCACAGCAGGCAGGTTTGCGCCACGCCGTTGCTGCTGCTGATGGTGCTGTTGTCCACGACTTCGTATTTTCACAGGCGCCGTGCTCTTCGGGCAGCAGCCCGAGGCCTTCACCGCCCGCCGCTGCCGCCGCACCTACGCCATCGGCATGGCCCGCCCGTGGACCGCCGAGGACGCCATCAGCCAAGCCACGCACGGATACCCCACCAAGATTCTGCACGAGAACGGCACGTACTATGCAGGTAAGCTGCGCAGTGGTGCCCTGGTATGCTCTTAACTCGTCTGTGCCGAACTTTACGCGTTGCCAACCTACGGTACCATGTTTGCAACCGTAACGCTTTGCCACCAGCAATTCCATTTGTTTTTTAGCTTCGTGCATAATTACGGTGAATGCGGCCTTCCCTGCTTCCACCACTACCACACATCTCAGGTTTTTTGCTACCGCCGCCACGCCTACCACTCAGCCCCGCCCTTGTATCCCCCGAACTCGTGCAATCTACCATCCTCCCCTTCCCAACCCTGCACCCAGACGGCGCTCTGCTGCCATACTCGGTGGTGGGGCAGCGTGTGGCGGTGGACCAGGTCGAGAAGCACACGTTCTCGCCGCTCAAGAGGTGGGCCGTTGCTTGTGTTACGTATGCCAGCTGCCCCTGCTCGCACCTGTGCCCGATGATCTGCGGCACGCCTTGCACTGGTGCCTCTCCTACTACACTTGCCTGGAGCCGATGTGCCATGCCAATCGCAATTCGAGGAGATGCACAACCCCGTCGCCCTGGCTGTTTTCTTTCAATCCTATGCAGGACGGACACTACTGCAGTGCGATTCGAGCTGTTCTCCAGCGCCAGCCCCTGCCCCCGCTACGCCTGTGAGCCCGGCTGCCGGCGCGTGGCGGTGGCGGAGCTGGAGCTGCCCCCGGGGTGGAGCACAGGGCTGGCCAGCGCAGATGACTACAAGCTGCAGGTGGGTTGGGGTTCCACGTCCAACAAAAGCAGCAAGCTTTCCTCTATCTTTCCACACTATCCAAAACCCGCGCTCCGCACATACTTAACACCCGCTTGCGCTGGAGCGCTGGTAACTTCGTTTCCTTCCAAATGTCGCCTAAGAAAAACCCTCGAGAGGCGAGGTCGTCTACACCTAACTCTCTGTGGACCTGGAACCGCCCTTCCCGCAGGCCGAGCTGCGCTTCGGCTGCTCCGAGCTGACGGTGACGGCCACCGACCCCCGCACCGGCAACGCAGTGGCGTGCAGGGTGGTGTGGGACGGGGAGCTGGAGGGGCCGCAGGGGGAGGGGGAGGGGAAGCAGGGAGGAGGGGCGTGATGACATGAGGGCGAGGATGCAATCGGCCAGCCACTGTCTAGCTGCATATTCTGTCGGGCAGGCTGACCTGGTGATGGCAAGCTACGGTACTTCAAAGCGCGATGTTGAAGCAAGCAGGCAACTGCATGTGATGGAGCTGTGCTGCTGTACAGTATGTGAAATATGCAAGGCATGAGAAGCTGCATTGCGCTTGGGTTAACTTACGCCCTTAACCACAATGGGAACTGGCGCCGTGCATTGCACATACTGACATGCAATGTTGCTGTTGGGTCTTTCTGGGTCTCTTGGCCGCTGTCATGTGGTGCCTCGAGCTCTCGGCCTTTGTACGGCTGGTTGACTGGGTTGCGCACGGAACGGTTGGCGCTTGGCACGCCACGCCGATGCATACAGTAGTTGCTTGGTTGCACAGTAGCTTCTGCCGACAGGCCCTGCTGGGAAATAGATGGGGACCACTACGACCGTTGCACCGCACCGTACCGCCAAGCAAGGCCGGGTGCGCACTTGCCTGTCAAAATGTCCGTGCATCTACAAGCGTGCACCAATGGCAACTGCCACCGCGAGAACGACACCTGTACGGCTTCACCACTTTTGTGGAAGGTACCTGTACACCTGGTCACGCTGGCCCAATAACAGCAGCGCACTTAACTACATGGAAGCTGCACATACAGCCATGATACAAATTAGGCGGCTCAACTATTGTAATGCCATACTGGCTCGCGCTCTTCTCTTCATGCTCCCAGAGACAACGTCGTCAGCGCCAACGACAGCGAGAGCAGCAAACCCATGCCGTGGTTCTCAATAAGGGCGAAACTACGGTATAGCCGAAGGACCTTGGTCAAAACACGGTGCCAACTACCATAATGCAGCAGGTCTACCCAGGTCTACCTGTCTGGCGGCCCCGTGTACCACACGACAGACCGCTGCGTTACCCCCTTCTACCAGCCAGCCCAGCGTGTGCACCAGCACGTTATTCCAGGCGAACACCCCACGCCATCACGTCCTCCCGCACCAGCACACCAGCACTGCGGTAACCGTAGCTCCAACCAGCAGCCCCCTGGCCCCCGCCCGCCCCCTCGCCCCGGAAGCACACCGCCGGGCGCATGGTGCACAGCAGCACCCGCCGCACCCGCACCACCGCCCCCTCCCCCGTGGCCCCATCGCCGCCGCCGCACGCCTCTTCGCCTCCTGCCCCATCCGCACCCACACCGCCACCACGGACCGCTGCCTCCTGCTGTATGTCGTACAAGCGTACGGCACTGTGCAGCGCCGGCAGCAGCGGCTGGCACGCAGCGCTCAGTAAGTGCTCCCTGGCCGTCAGCCCCGGCGGCTGCGACACGTGCAGCCGCAGCAGGGGGTGCGCCGCCTCCACGTGCAGGCCCAGGCGCAGGGCGCGCAGCGACAGCAGACGCAGGCGTTGGTCGGACAGGAGCTGCTGCTCAAGCCGATCGCACCCCGCCTGGTGGCAAAGCCACGTGCACAGCAGTGCGTGCACCTCACATGCCCCCTTGCACACAGCTTCCGCGCCCGCACCCCCGCCGCTGCCGCTGCAGCAGCTGCCCTTACTGCTGGGGACGCCGCTCTCCTTCCAGGCCCGCTCCACCTTGGTCGCCACCTTTTCCCAGCGCCGCGCCGTACGGTTTCGGAGCAGGGCCAGGGTGTTGGCCGCCGCCGACCCGTGGGTCTGCTCGTCCAGCTCCAGCCGGTCTCTCAGGTACGGCAGAGGGTCCCTCCACACGTTCTCGTGCAGCCAGTGCAGGAGCGCGTGGGTTAGCAGCGCCGACGATTCAGGGGCCACGGGAGGACTCTCGCAGCCGCCAGCGTGTCCCGGCGCCAAAGGTGCTTCCGCTGACGACAGCCCGGCACCATTACCACCGGGGTCCAATGCAGCGCCGGCGGAGGTTGGCTCAGGTGCCCTGGCAGCCCTGGAGCGGAAGGGGTCCTCCAGACGCCGGATGAGCAGCTTCAGAGCACCCCGGTGTTGAGGGTCTTTCAGGAGGCTCTCCGCCTGTGGGTAGAGGCATTCAAGCGGGTGCGCGTGTGTTCTCAGCGCGCGGAATCCATGACCATATGCAGGCAAGGCGATACACGTTGTAGTGAGTAAGCAAAGCCGCTGCGGTCGTGCACACACACTCTGCGCAGGAGATGGGTTCTCTTCCAGGTGCAGCGCGGAACGCAAAGGCTCAGACGGACTGACACGATGCGCAAGCATGCACGCTAAAAACGCAATCTGCGCTCATGGGGCATGTGCAGGCGCAGGGCACATGCGACAAGGCTGGTATGGGAAGCCCATTCCTGCAGGGCCACGCAGCGTAATGCCCCGCTCGCAGTACTCACAAGCTCTGGCCTTACCATGTGGCGCACGTGCGTTGCGAAATCAGACACTGCAGCCACGAGGTCCTGCTGTCCGAATCCCACTTCTGGGTCCCGCCCAGGCAGCAGCCGGTACGGGTCAAGCTGCTCCACGGGCGGCGCCATGGCGGCCCCGCCGGCCTGCTGGCGCGTATGCGGCAGCAGCTGCTGCACCTGCTGCGAAGTTGACCTCCGTGCCACAGAGTAGGCGCTCTCCTGCTGCTGTCCATGTTGCTGGGACAGCTGCTTTAGCTGCGCCTGCGCCTCCTGCAGCTTGTCCTGCAAGTCGTCCCTTTCCCACTCCAGGTGGCTCACTTGGTACCCCTGGCGGGAAGGCAGCGTCGCGGGGGCCATGCAAGGCATGGCACGTGGCGTAACAGGTGGCAGGTTGAGGGGGCACGCTCCACACGTGCGTCGTGTGGGCCATTGTAGTATTACCGTATACTTGTTGGTACTAGTAAGGTCATACAGCGAACGTGAAGGACAGCGCGGCTTAAACGGACAGGGCTGCCGCAACCCAGCCATAATTTCATCAAGTACGCTTTCCTACTCGCACCGCAAGTCCTAATGACGCCGAGACGGCGTGCCCCCACAAGCATCTCACGCACTTACCAGCTGGCCAGTCTTGTCCTGCAAGCAGCGTAGCTCCTTCTGAAGCGTCGCCCGCTCGCACCTCAGCTGCGATACGTCCGCCACGGCCTGCTCTAACTCCTGCTGCTGCGCCGCTGCAAACGCCCCGTTGCCCACATCCCTTCTCGGCCACTTGGCAGCTCCTCCCTTCTTCTGCCGCGGCTGGTGCTGATCCCTCCGGCCCTCCCCGTGCTGGGGGTGCTGACTAGTTTGTAGGGCGGGTCCTCCGCCGTGCGGGTGCTCCGGTGGTGCCTGCGATGGCAAAGAGGGCGGGTGGCCTAGCGCGCCATATTGCTGCCGCTACCTACCTATCTACCACGGCGAGCACGAGCGCATATCTTCCCTCTCAAGAACAACAACGCAACGTGTGCCCGCCGCTTGCCCTACTAAAACACAGGAGCCTAGCGGTACCGCAAGCCCAGGGACCGCATGCAGGGTAACACGCACCTCACGCTGGAACTCGGAAAGCGTTGTCAGGAACGTCCGCTCAGCTGCTGCTTTTTGCTGCACCGTGCGCTCCAGCAGCGCAACCCTTGCTGCCACCTCGGCCCCCGTTGCCTCTGGGCCTTGTGCGACCGCCTCTGGCTGTGTGGGCTGCGACAGGAGCAGGGCCGACGCCCCCCACACCCACATCGAGGGCCACGACAGCACCACAGCCAGCCAGTACAGGGCAGAGCCTGCCCCCTGGCGGAGCTGGTTCAGCAGGTAGCAGCCGAGAGACAGCAACGTGTCAACGGCCCTGGTCCCACTGCTGCCCATGGCTTTCGCCCCTACTGCAGCGACTCCGTTGGTGGGCGAGCGCCAGCCGCCGCCCCGACCGCGTACCGTTGCGCCGAGCCTCCCGTTGGGTGACACAGCACCGATGAGGCGTCTGCTGCTGCTGCTACTGCTGGGCTGTGGGCTGAAACCCAGCGCGTTTGGCACGGCGACTGCTGTAGTCACAGGAGTTTCCTCGCTGCCTGCACAGCCGCCGCCGCCGCTGCTGCTGCTGCTTGGCTGTGTGGTGACTGGCATCGCGTCCAGCTGGTGGGAGGTGTGGACGCTGCCGTCGCCAGGCGTGCAGCATGTAGTCCCCACAGCTTCGCTGCATTGAGGCTGCTGCTCCACCCCGGCGTTCTGTACCCTGCTGTCCACAGGTACTGCGTCGTTTAGTGGTGCAGAGTCGTTCACACCGGCCCTACGGGTTTCCACACTGCTGCCCGCGCCGTCGCCGGAGCCCTCCACCCTGTAAGCTGGCGGATTGCTGGGGAGCAGCTGTGGGCTGGTTGTGTAGAGCACGATGCTCGTAGTCTCGCGCCCAGGAGCAGTGCACTGCCGCGCCCACCTGCTGCTCCTCCACCGCCTCCTTGCCGCCACGTGTCCCTCTCCGTGGCCACGGTTAGCCGCGTGGGCCTGCAGGCAGGGCGCCGCGCTGCGAGCACCGTAACGGCAGCTGGGCGACGCCATCGCCGAGACAGTCGCAGTGCTCCCGTTGCATCCCTGACGCTGTGTAGCTTGCAAGATACTGCGGGACTGCGAGAGCATGTTCGCGCTGGCGCTCAACACCGGAGGGCGTTAACAAGGTCCTTTGTTTACGCTTGGTGCAATGACCAAAACACCACCGCCTGTAACACCACCTTACTATTGACATACATGGCATTACCAGTTACATGTACACACGGACAGTGTGGTCCCCGTTGGTCAAAGTTCATGACCCATGGGTCAATGTTGCCATGCCCGTGACCTTCACAACGAACGAACCCATTCGTTGCCCTGCGCACACAGCGCGGCACTTCCACAACCGCATCCGTTCGTCAATATCGTGTTCTGAAGATGCTTCGCGCTCTAACGACCCGTCGCAGTTCCCGTGGTTGTCCTACAGCTTCGGCTGCGGGCCCAGTTGCGGCCGCAGCCCTCGCAGGGAGGACAGCTGTTACGAGGCAGACAGTGGCTCCCCAGCACTGGTTACCGTCGCCCGGTTATGCCTGCGCTGCTCCAAGGTCTGCCTTCCGCCCTCCTCGCGCTGCCTTCACCTCCTCCTCCTCGCGGCCCAGCGTGACGGCCTCCGAGCTGCCCCCGCCCGCCCCCGCGCCGCCCGCCCCCTCCCCCGAGCTGTTTGTGGGCGTGGACTTCGGCACCTCGGAGTCAGGGTTCGCGTACGTGCGGCCCGGGTCCGGGGCCGAGGGGCGGGTGCAGCTGCACACCAGGTGGCCGGACCAGCCGCAGGGCGCGGCGGGGCCAAAGACGCGCACCGCCATCCTGTACAAGCTGGACGGCAACGCAAAGGCAGTCGCAGTGGTGAGGCAATGATGCATTCTGTGGTACCGGCTACACCCATGTGGGGTTTTGCACTGGCAGTTGTTGTATGCTTGTTATTTACGCCGTGGTGCCCCCAGGAGTCTTGGGGCTGGACCGCCCGCAAGCGCTGGCTGTCGCTGCCTGCCGAGGAGCGGCCCCGCTACGCCTACCTGGAGAATTTCAAGCTGATGCTGCACGAGGGCAAGGGCCAGGGCCAGGGCCCCCTGGACACCGTGTGCCCGCTGCCGCCCAACCTGACGCCCACACAGGTGGCCGCGGACTTCCTGGCCGAGATCAAGAGGTGGGTACCTGGCTGGGTGGGCACAAGGAGGGCGGGTTGAGGTGAGATGGATTGGGTCCGGGTCAACGACTGCGGAGGCTTGCCGGTACCGAAAGTATGAGGTCAGGATGGGAGCAGCAAGTGCGGGGTGCACATTGCGGACTTGATGATACATATGGCTGGTTGCCGCGTCACATAATTCTCTACCTCTAGATCATGCGTAGGACTGCTAAGACCCGCCATTATGCGTGCCGCCGTGGCGCTGTGACATGCTCTTAACTTCCCTTCCTTGTGTCCATGTGCTTTCGCTCCTTGCCCCAGGTACGCCCTGACAGACCTCCGGCGCCAGGGCGTGTCGGTGCGCCCCGAGGCTGTGTGGTGGTGCGTCACGCTGCCTGCCATGTGGACGGAGGCCGACAAGCGGAGGGTGCGGGACGCGGCGGAAAGGACAGGTGGGACCTGGTGGGAGGGGTGGGCGAGCGACAGCTTCCAACCTCAAAGCCTCATATAAACGGTAGTCTGGCGTTAACAGTCAGAGGCCCTCCAGGTGTCCAGCATACCGGTGCATAGCAATGTACCCTGCTCCGCTCCCTACTGCACATCAAATCTTGAATGCAACCACCCACCAGGTATGGGAACGTCCAGCATGCCGATGTCCCTCCTCCTGACCCTGGAGCCAGAGGCAGCGGTGCTGGCGGTGGCGGCGGAGCAGCAAGAGCGCCCTGCCCCCGGCGCAACACCTGCTGGGGTGCTGGAGAGTGACGCAGGCATGCGCCTGCGCGGCGCCGAGGGCACCAGCAGCCCCCCGGCCGCATCCCCAAACAGCGGCGGCGGCAGCAGCGCCAAGGACGCTACCCGCCTATCCGCCGAGGACGTGGTCCTGGTGCTGGACTGCGGCGGGGGCACGGTGGACCTCACCCTGGCGCGGGTGTACGGCACGGGGAGGAGGACGCGGCTGGAGGAGGAGGCGGTGGGAAGAGGTGGACAGGGGCCGCAAGGTTGCCTTGGGGTCTGGCTGGGCATGCTTGCTCTTTGCACTTCCGCCTTAAGCCACATTACTCATGTCCTGATGCCGTCATTTGCACCAACCCAGGATTGCTGGCCGGCTCCCGCTTCGTGGACGCGGCTGCCTTCTCGTTGCTCCGCACGCTGGTGGGGGAGCGGCCGTGGGACGCGTGGAGGAGCAGCCGCCCGGACGAGGGGGCGCAGCTGGAAGAGAGGTGGGTTGTGCCGCACATGCAGGGCAGGCCACTGGGACAGGCGGGTGCACTGCAAGGGCACCCACGTATGCAGAAGAAAGGGTTGTGGTGTCACTGTGGATGTGTGATTTGACACGTGATTTGACGAGATGACATGCTTTGCCCTCTCGGCACGCAGGTGGGAGGCGGTCAAGCGCACCTTTGTGGGGCCTGACGACGACGAAGTGCAGCTCATCCTGCCGCAAGCGCTGGTCAAGGCGATCGGTCACAAGAAGCTAAAGGTAGAGCGTGTAAACATAGATAGAGTATGCTAGCTGTGTTAGCTGTGCCCTCGGTGATCGCAGGGCCTCAATGCCTGAGGGTGCAGGTTGTAAATTCACTTCAAAGGAGAAAACGCGGTGGTAGTCTATCTCATATAGCAGTTTGGACGTGCCTTGCTCAGTAGCGGCGCGGACGTTGCGCTTTGTTTTAAACGGCTCGACAGGCAATAGCAGCTCGCCGTTGTCCAGCACAACTTCTCTACGCAGGTTGCGTTAGCATGATAACGCGTATGAAAACCAACATTGACTGATCGCCGTCCGTTTGTATGAGCCACTCCGACACGCCTTGACACCATTTTACGGATTCGCTGCACGGCCTGCGCGCTGCGCCCCCGCCCCTGGCACACAGAACCTTCCAGTTGTGGATAACCCCAGCGGCGATGGCAGCAGCTACCTGTTCCGCGTGGACACGGCCGCCACGCCCGAGCGCCTGCTGCTACCCGCCCCCGCGCTGGAGGCGCTGGTGTTCAAGCCCGTGGTGGACCGGATCTTGAGGGAGGCCAGGGTGGTGCTGCAGGACGCACTGCACAACGACAAGCCCGCAGATAAGGTATGTTGCGTATGCATGGGCATGCACGTCTTAATAAGCATGATTAATAGCTACCGGTATGCGTCGTTCTTGACATACCGGTATACGTTTCCAGCATTGCGTCTTGAGCCGCTAGGTGCGGCGAGCAGCCGCCACTGCAGGTGGCGGGTAGCCGCCACGGGAAGGGTACCTGCAAGCAAGGAAGTGGTCTTGTTCGCGAGATGGGAGGCGAGCCTGGGTTCCACCGTGTAACCGCGCCATAAGTAGAGCGCAGTTAGTGACGGTGGTGTCAGATCTGACCTAAAACTCGCGAAGTAACTGGCGCCAAGTGGCGCCCCAGCCTAAGGCCTGGGCCGAACGGCCCCATGCCTGCCGTACAGGCCTCCCCCCACCGGGGGAGACTCCGCTACCAAGCCGAACGCAGGAAACCTAGGTTTCCGCTACTCCGCTGCGCTACATGCGGAAACCGTCAGTTTCCATGTCATCCACACTGCACACGCTCGGCTGTCCCGCAGGTGCTCCTGATGGGCGGCTTCTCCGCGTCGCCCTACCTGCAGCAGAGGGCCAAGGCGGAGCTGGGGGGCCTGCTGGCCGCTGAGCCTGGCCCCACGCATGCGGAGGCGGCGGCGGTGGCGCTAGCGGGCGGAAGCACCAAGGCGGCTGACACGGCCCGGCTGCTGATACCATTCCAGCCGGCAGCAGCAGTAGTTGTTGGTGAGGCGTCGGGGGCAGGGGAGCCCCCCCTGGTCGGGGGCTTGCTCTGCGTAGGTGCGGGCACAGTATCGACTCAAGCTTGCAACGAGCCTAGCACAGAGCCGAGTGATCTTGTAGTGGGGAATTAAGTGATCGATTATCACGACTCATGTCAGCTGACTGGTGGGCAAACATGTATGGCCCTCTTGACAACCGGCACCCCGCAGCTGCGCGGCCGTAGGGGCTTGTCCGTGACCATCAGATACCGCCCCCCCCCATTATTATTATTACCCTTGCTTGCTCCCGTTCAGGTGCGGTGCGCTTTGGGCAGCAGCCTGGCAGCTTCACCGCCCGCCGCTGCCGGCTGAGCTACGGCGTGGCGGTGTACAGGCGCTGGACGGAGGAAGACGAGCAGCACCGGCAGGCCCACGGCTACCCGGTGAAGGTCGTGAGGGCTGAGGATGGGACGGAGCACGCTGGTGCGTGGGCGGTGCCTCGTTTGCATGCTCAACGTTGTAACTCTGTGTTGGTTACGTACGGTGCGCGCGATGGTCGGGGTTCAAGGTACAAGGAAAGATCGATGTGACAGTATGTTAAACGCATCGGAGGCTGATGTACCGGTAGGGAAGACCGCTTGAAAGGGAATGGGTGTGATTGGCTGCCTGCCCGACCAGCGGCCTGCCTTCATTGGCATCCCGCCGCAACCTGCGTGCACATGTCGTGGTGCTGCCCCTCCGTCCTGCCGCAGACGACTGCTTCTCCCAGTACGTGAAGCGCGGCCAGCTGGTGGCCCTGGACGAGGTGGTCTGCAAGATACACACACCCCACACAAAGTGAGTACAGGTGCACGCTGCCCGTTGCCATAGCAGCCGTTGCAGTAGGTACTTGATTGTCCAGTTGGCGCATGGCCAAGCAGGCGGTGTCAGCTGGTGCACTCCTGCAACCACCCTCGGGGCTCATATGCTACACACCTACATGGGCGCTGCCGCTCTGTACAGGTAGTACCAGTAGCTTACCTTAACTGGTGAATCGCGAGCAAGGCCGGCGGGTAGGGCCTAGGACGCTGTATCGAAGGCCTTTTGAGATAAACTGCTTGCAGGTCTCAGCAAAGCGCGTCCTTCCCGCTGTACGCAACCCGGAACGAGGTGGGGCGCTACGTACACGAGCCTGGCATGCGCCACGTGGGTTGCGTCAAACTGGAGCTTCCCCAAGGCTGGAGCCAGGGACTCGCCAGCGCCAACGACTACAAGCTGCAGGTGGGGATAAAATGCCGTCCGACCAGGCTCAGTACACGCAGTGCCTACTGTCAAGCAGCATACTGCGCGGCAGTGGCAACGTAGCGGTACATGGAGTGGCCTTGCGTGCGTGGGTTGGTACGCCTGAACGGCGCCTGGACGTGCCAACGCAGAAGGCAACGGTGCATCCCCGCCGCAGGCGAAGATGAGCTTCGGCGCCACGGAGCTTACAGTGGTGGCCACGGACAAGAAGACCGGCAACGCCGTGGCGACCCGCGTGGAGTGGGACGGGGAGCTGGTGGAGTAGTGAGTGCGCGTGCTGCGGACACCTTCCCCACCGGCTGCCTTGTGTGCCTGGTGTCCTGACTACGCTATGCATGGTGCTGGCTAAATCCTTGCATGCCTGAGAATAAATGCAACATAACCTGCTGACTGGGCATTATGGGCTGGGACACTGAGACTGCGCATCATAGGGTATCGTTGTTGCTTGGCCGTTGCTCCCTGTTGCTCCATGCGAGTATGCTCGCGCGTCACACACGTCGCCACCGCTTATCCACCGTTGTCTGTCGTATGCGTTGCTTTTCGATTGTTGGTACCGGGAGTCAAGGACAAATCAACGTTGGAGAGCTTGGACAGCTTTGGCACTGTTCAGTTTGGCACGCCACGGCGGCGCTGCCAGCTTGCACCCTGCTGGCAGTCTTTGGGCCGAAGGCATACCATGTAGTGTACACCGTTACGGGGTATCCTGGAAGCTGGGCGCAACACGGCATCACAAAGCGTAGCATGTTGCTAGCCTTGATTGCTGCTACTTTGCTTGCTGCCAACGTTGCTAGGCTGGATGGTATGTGGTGATGTGCTCCAGAGCTGCAGTCCGCACGCCTGTTGTCAGGCACCTTGGTTAGGCGTCACACGCGTGTGGTCAAGATTCTAAATGCTATGCTCTGACCGGGCACTCCACACTGCCATTAATAGCCATGTGTTGCAGTGTGTTGTTATTCGCATGTTGGCAACTGAACACGGGCAGTGGCGGTCATGCCGGCACGACCACGCCCTAATCATGACGGTATTGGTACCAATGCATCGACCGTACGCTCATGTTAAAGCCAAGCAGAAAGTCAAGCCACAACTCGCTCCCGTTGGCCGCGCCGCGTGCAGCTACGGCAGGTAAACACTGACACAGCGAGGGAGGTAGGCAAGGACATCGTGCCGTGCTCTGCCAACTCACCCACTGCGCATGAGCTAGCACACTAGCAGTCCACTGTGGCAAATATATCTGTTACCCAAACCCATAGTATTACCGTACGCGCAGTACTCCGGCGCCACTGGCGGTGGCAGACAGTACACCTTGGCCGAGCACGTGTACTGGGTAGCCCAGGGTAGCCACCCCAGTACCAAAGACGAGGTAGTGAGCTTCGCCTGGGCATGTACTAGCAAGTGTCTGCATACAAGTCAGTCCGTGCAGGCGTGTTGCGGCTTGTGTGTGCCCTTCGCACGTCACTCCAGCCGAACACCCCAAGCCAACACCTCCTCCCGCACCAGCACGCCACCACTGCGGTAACCGTCGCTTCCACCCTCGCCCCGCTGGCCCCCGCCCGCCCCCTCGCCCCGGAAGCACACCGCCGGGCGCATGGTGCAC
>VFQN01005756.1_pt1 | contig 14841 bp, 21 predicted proteins | sample 3512371 | NCBI WGS metagenome assembly VFQN01 (sample SAMN10412370, study PRJNA504923) | tailings metagenome | isolation source: Replicate 2 from Balatoc abandoned mine | place: Philippines: Itogon, Benguet | collected 2017-08-28
GCTTCTCCTGTTTCAACGAGGGGCACGCCAGGCTCCACCACCCCAACGTGCCCGCATCTGGTGGTGGTGGGGGCGCTGGTGGCGTGGACGGTGTGGTTTAGGAAGCTGCCCCGGGAAGCACTCACGGGGACTGAACCTCCTTAAATGCAAGAACCGTCGCCACCAGCCCCGCCACCACCAGCAAGTGCGGGTACGTTGGGGCAGTGCAGCCGGTCATGCCCCTCGCTGAAACAGTAAACGCACAGGTTGTTGGCGAAGGCCCAGTCCACCACGGACTTGGGCAGCTTGCTCCCGTAGGGTCAGTCCACAGTGGACATGCGGATCCTGCCTCCCGCACGCCTAGGCCTCCCACGTGGCCACCACCACCACGGCCACCGCCAGGGCCACCACGGCCTCCCCAAGGCACAGCAGATTGTGGTGCAAAAGGCACAAGAGCAGGGGAGACCGCTGCTTCCTATCGCGAAAGCGCGCACGGCGGCATGCGGGACTAGCGGCAAGCAGCGGGTGGCTGGGCTGCATGGTATGACGCACAGCTGCCGTACCCACGCACCCGGGTCCAGCTGTATCATGTGCAGTACAAGGCGCCGTACGTCGGGGTCCACGCCCGCCAGCGCCAGCGCCGCCGCGCCGCCAGGGGAGGCGGGGTCGGCGCCGGGGTCTCCCCTGCAACGGAGCGGAGACCCACAAGGGCCCACATGGAAGCAGTAGGACTTTCAGACCAAAGCAGGGCGTGGCCACGGCTGCGTACTGCGGACGGTTCCCCACCTCGCCTCACCAGGGCCATTAGGCTACTGCGCCATAACGTAATACCTCACCTCCTGTACGCCAGCAGCTGCGACAGGTCGAACAGCGCCTTGCCGTCGCAGAACACCTCGGCGATGACGCATCCCAGAGAGAAGATGTCCTGACGTGGGGAATGGGGACTCTTGTGTTGAGGAACGTTTGATGAAGCCTCGGAGCAAATGGGATGCATGTGAACAGCGTGCGTCCAGCTCGGCGACAATATCTCATGCAAGTCCACCCCCGCCCTCTACCTGCTTTTTCTTCACACTCCTCCCCGGGCCTCACAAACGCAAGGTCGCATCCCCCCAGGCGCCCCCTCCCACCATCTCAGGCGTGAGGGCCGACGGCGGCCGCGCGTCCGCCGCCCCGCCCGCCGCGCCGCCCTGCCCCTGGCCCGACGTGTAGAACCGCTCAGGCGCGATGTAGGCCCGGCGGCGCCCGCCCGTGTCGAAAAAGAACGAGTACTCGGCCTGTAGAATACGGCACACCGGGTACGACGTACGGCGCGTCATCAAGCAGCACTCACAGCGCAGCTCGGCAACTCAGCACTCACAATTAATTTTAAATAGAAGCTGCGGTGGAACCAGCAAAGCCTACATCGCAGGCGGGCAGCCGCCGGAACGCCGCCCGCCGGGCACAGTGGGTGTACGGCAGTGTACGACAGCACGCGGTCAGTCCGTACGCCGTACCGGGTTGTCTGCGGGCAGCGCCACCGGCTTTAGCCCCGCCGCGAAGTCCGCCAGGTACACCCACGCCCAGCTGGTGAGCAGCACGTTCTCCGACTTGATGTCGCCGTGCACCACGCCCCGGCCGTGGCACTGGGCGGCGGCCAGCAGCAGCTGGTAGCACACCCAGCGCTGGGTGGAGAGGAGGGAAGGTAGGGGATGGGAAGACAGTGTATCATGGGGGAGGAGGAGCGCAGGCGCAGTAAGGGTTGGACCAACCGCCGTATGCTGAAGGTAAGGAGCTGGTAGCACGTCAAGGGCTGTGTGGAGAGTTAGGAGCTGGTAGCACGTCAAGGGCTGTGTGGAGAGTTAGAAGTGCGAAGGTAAGAAGGGAAATGGTAGAAGGGTGGGTGAGAGGGAGCGAGAACGGCAAAAGCGGACGTTTCAAGTGGCACGCGGGCGCGGACGCGAGCTAGGCGCCCTGCTTTGCGCATTGCCTCGCAGCCAGGGGTTAGTGCTAAGTAGCCCTAACCCCAACGGGAAACAGGTGAGGACGTGTAACTCACCTGAGGACGAAGTTACACTCTGGCAGTGTGGTGCTGGCTCAGGAGTGTGCACAGAAACCCCCAGCCAGCTTCCCGCACCTTCTCCAGGTTGGACATGAAGGGCCGCGTGGACAGCCTGTCGTACAGGTTCTGCGCCAGGTGCTGCCGTACAAGGTACGCCACGTGCTGCGACTCGGCCCACGTCTGCCACGGCCACGCGTGCTGCACCGAGGGCGACGACAGCGCAGACCTGGCGGCGGGAAACAAGGCGGGATATCACATATCAGGCAGGATGTGAGGCAAGAGGAGTTCGTAGTTAGTGGGGCTTGAGGAGCGAGGGTTGCACCTGGCGGCGACAAGAATGAGGCAAATCTTTTGCATGGTTGGTGCCCTCGGAATAGCCTTGTATGTGCATGAGGGTTGCAGCCTAAGGCGACGCCATCCAGGTACGGTGTGGCACAAAGCTTCAACAGCCGCGCGGCCAGCAGGTAACATCATTACCCAGGCGCTGCTGTGTTCAGTGTCACTGGTACGGTGGGTACCTGATGGCCGCCAGGGCTTGCTTGTACGACTCCAGGCCAGCAGCTGCCACATCCGGTCGCTTGAAGTACACCTGGGCAGGACAAAAGGGAGTACCGTACAAAGGGGGGCTTGGAGGCAGGAAGGCAGGCAGTAAATCAACGTGATTGATGACACAAGGTTGCGTTTACAGTACCAGACCCAAAGACGGGCCACAGCGCGGCCCGTAACCCAACTGTGACACGAGTTCAAGCTCGACCAGGTGCGGCTTCCCACGCAGCCCACCGTAATACACCCTACGGAACAGGCACGACAAGGCACCGCCCCCAGGGGTTGTGGCCCAGGGGACGGCAGCACACCGTTGGGGCTTGGGACCAGTGCGGCACAGCTCCATGCCGCCTTGAGCCCCTGCCTGGTGTGGGCGCCCTGCCGCCATGCACACCCCTACACAGCCCATTGTCGTACGGCTGGCCGCTTCGCCCAACGCCAAGCCCCTTTCCCTCCAATTCCCTACCTTGACCACTACCAGGCCCCCGCTGTCCTGAAGGCACAGCAGCGTCTTAAGAAAGCGGCCGCCGCCTGCAGCGTCAAAACGTTCAGCTAAATAACAAGCATATGAATGTATTCATAGTGGGGGCACATAGGTGTGAAAAGGGCGTGCGCTGGGGGGTGTTGTGCAAATTAGATAAGGGCAGCGAGCAGGGCCAGCGCGCATGCTGGTTGACCCAGTACGGCCGTGGACCTACGGCAGCGCCATGCCCCCATACATCACGGTTCCAGGCGCAGATGCAGGAAGAGATGCAGCCAATGCGTCCCGCGATTGACCATCATCCCTACGCCGGCTTATGGCAGATGTGCGGACGTGCTAATGGAGCACAGTGCCACCACCGACCAGCCGGGGGCTGTGTGTCAGAACGCCGCCTGCCTCCTTACAAACTCCAACGTGCTGGCTCTCCTACAGACCCCATAACCACGATGGTTATAGTTGTGCTATGGTAGGCTGCACTGCTGTCCCACGGCAACGGGCGTGCGGCAACCCCTCCGTAGGCAGCTCTGCTGCACCAGGCCTTCTCGACAGCAACACCCTGCCCTTGGTGTTTAGTGCATCCAGACCATAGCAGCGAAAACACGTGCTGTATGCATATGAAACATTGCAGCGAGCCAACCCGACCCGTGCTGCATAGCGGTGTGCCCGGGCTGCCGAGTCGCGGCATGAGCGACAGCCCCGCACCTAGCGAGTCCTTCTGCACGACTCCCGGCAGGTCCGCGAGAGGGTCCACTGGCACCCGCACCGGCTGCGCCAACACGTTGCCCATGCTGGCCAGCACCGCAGCGGACGCAGGAGCAGGAGGCCGGGCCCTTCCGTGCTGAGGTCTCGCGCTGTCAGCTGGAGGAAGGCTCCCGGTGTTTCATCAGCCGCTTATTCTGGTCACATGAACTTTGTACATCAGTTTGAATTAGTTGCTGTTGTGCCAGGAATGTCACGCAGTCGGGGCCATGACTTGTGTCACTCGCGCGTTTGTCCTTCACGCTGCGTGAGCTTGCCCCAATCGGTTACCAAGTAACAGCGTTATTGGTTGTCCCTGTCGATGGCATTTTACTGGAAATGGGGCCTCTGCGGCTTTGGCAGCCGGATGTCGTGAACCCCAGTCCAGCATCTGGGCTGCACGGTTCACTTCATCTAGCATGGCCCAGCTGCAACACAACGCTTCGCATCTGCGCTTGCACATGCGTAAGTGCCATACATCCCTACCGTATGGGCTAAGAAGGCACGCAGTTCCTTGCATGTGCGTATCTAGACTCGCAGGCACGTGCAGGCCAGGGGGGTGCAGTAGCACGTAAGGAGGAAATCGGCGGGTGAGGCACCCTTAAGCAGCTGCGCTTGTGGCACCGGACCACCTATCGCAGTACGCCGCATAACATGGCAAATGCATGGACAACATGCGGCGCCTCATCCTAGGCAAGCAGAATGCAGGAACACTGCGTGCACTGACGGTAGGCACTGGTAGGCATGCCTGGTGGTAGACCCAGGTAGGGCGCTGCAGCCTTTCTGCAAGCAGCCCAGGCATTGGCCCAGGCTGGCCCAGGCCAAGCACCTCATCCAGCCTTCAGCCTAAGCGGGGAAGTAGCGCTTGGAGCACAGAAGCTGCTCTGCCTAGTGCTTTTCCCTTGCAAACAGCTGCAAGGACATTTGCTGCCAGGGGAGAATGGAAGATTACAGGAGGGCCATTGGCAGTTACAAATAGAACAAGGGCACGTCTTGGTGCGTGGAGGCAAGCTCAGTTGCTCCGTGCAGAGCTGTAAGGCCGCAAGCGGCCAGCCACCTGGTCGCTGGTCCTGGGCAGGGTGCATGGACTTTGCATGGCGCAGCGTGGCTACACCCTGACCCTCCTGTAAATCTTGCTTCGTCCCCTGGTTCTCCGGACCCGTTCGCTCTCCTTGCTGTACTCAGCACGGGGTCCGTGCGTCCGTGCGTTCAACATGCTGTAGTAGCGCGCAGGGGACGTCGGGAGGTCGGGAGGTCGCCTGCGCTGGTGCGTTGACCCGCGCCGCAACACGTGGCGGCGTGCGGAGGTCCGCCGTACGCTTCCGTGCCTGACGCAATTGCACCCCCGTGCTGGAGCAAGCCACTGTACACCGCCCTTTTCCAGAGCGGCGCGGGGGACATGTGTGCGCCCAGTCCCGTCGGTAGTCCGTCCAGGTATTTGCATACCTCACTGCTCTTTACAGAACCTGGGCACCGTCCTCCACCATGTCAGCACGTAAACTTACTTCACAGAAAGCTCAGCAAATGAATCCACCTCCTCACAGGTACCCTGTGGCTTCGCGAGCCACAACAAAAATCCTACCCTACCTACCGTATGCTTCAGCTCCAACGGATGGCAGTTACCGGTCCTCACGTTGCATAAGGCAAGAGTAATCCACCGCGTCACTGCAGCTGCCCCCACACCATTGGGCAACGCGTCTCGCTGGAACTCGTACCGATACAACAGTGGTCCCGGGTCCACACACGCCCCCCGAAAAACGAATGAATCCTATATCTGCCAAAAAAGAAATTGTCACGAGGCCTAATGAGGCTGCAAGTTGTCTGCGATTGCAAGGAATCCACTCGGCCAAGTCGATCACCAGCACGCTGCCGCCGCAAGGGCCAACACGGCTCAACACCCACCCTTCTAAAACTGCCCGCAGTTGAACGAATACTGCCTACTGTGCATCAAAGTACTACAAGCTGGTATGTAGTAATACGTCCACCTTACGGCAGACAGGACCAGTCACAGGTTACCGCACGCGCGCAGCACTGCCCTGCTGCCGCTCCCGCCTCTCCTGCCCGGCAGTAACTCTAGTTACTCCCACACAGTCAAGCGCTCAAGCCCAATGTGTATCGAGGTACAAGCACGCATTGCTCCGTACGACCAAACGACTGCCCTACGATTCCTGAAAGCAGCGTGCGCAAACACGCTGAGCAGGTCATACGCCTGCGCTCCCGGCACCACAACACTAGGTAAAGCTGCGCTATTACATGCACCGAAGCGAAGGATATTAGCTTTGCGATCCATACGCGCGCGCCTGCTGCTTGACACCGCTCACACACTCACTCGGCTCCGTGCCAGCGCCCCAGAGTGGCCTGCTCGCTTCCAGCCCCTTGGTCCCACACAGGGGCGGGGCCAGGGCCAGGCCGCGCGGCGACCGCCGCGCAGAGCCACTGGCCGTCCTCCGGTACCGCGCATTGGCCGTCCTCCGGTACCGCGCATTGGCCGTCCTCCGGTACCGCGCATTGGCCGTCCTCCGGTACCGCGCATTGGCCGTCCTCCGGTACCGCGCATTGGCCGTCCTCCGGTACCGCGCATTGGCCGTCCTCCGGTACCGTGCATTGGCCGTCCTCCGGTACCGCGCATTGCGGCCCTGCGGAAGCCGCTGACCTGCTATCGGGGTCTTCCGCGGGCTGCACGCCCTTGCAAGCCCCACTCCTACTCCCACGCCCGCCTCTGCGCCTGTTGGCCGTCCGTACGCGCGGCACGTGGCACTCCGCCTGCAGGAGGCAACAAAGAGGACGAATATGTCTTGCCAAGCCTTCAGCCGCCGGGCCCCTGCTGATACCGCCGGTCCCCGTCGGGCCCCGCCGTGCCACCGGCGCCGCCTCCACCCAACACCTCCTCTGTGCTGCCCATCCCAAGGCACCGCTGCTGCCACGCGCGCCACCGCGTGACACGTGCTACACGTGTCATTGCGCAGGCAGCGGCAGCTGTGCCACCGCCGGTGAGGGAGGACCCGTCCCAGGGCTGTCACGAGCAGCTGCTGAGCCTGAGGGGCTGCCGACCAAAGGAAGCTCCCCGCCCGCGAACGCCACGTGCCCAGCCACGTGCCGACCCCACGCGGCGGGCGGCGTGCCGTCCCGTGGGTCCCTGCCCAAACTACGTGGCCGCCCAAACACCGACCCCAGAAGGCCCGACAGCCTTGTACCACCGGGCGACGCAGGCGACGCCGGGGCCTCCCTGCGGCCGTCGCCGCCGCTGCCGGTCCGCAGGGGCGCCCCTAAACCGCTGCCGCCGCCGCCGCTGCCGCCGCCAGCAGCTGCGGGACTCCCTGCCCCTGCCCAGGACGACAGGCGGCTGGGTAGACTGCCAAGACGCATGAACAGGGAGCCGTTCGGAGCCGGAGCCACTGCTGCCTGCAGCCCGTTCCCTTCCGCCGCAGCACCCGAACTCCTGGACCGTGATGCCCCAGCCCCAGGGCCTTCCTCGCCCGGCCCAGATATCGTACCGGACCCTGTTATCTCTGCCGGTGTGGACACCGGGAGGCGGCTGCTGGTGGTGGCGTTGCTGTTGGACGGGTCATGCACGGAGCCGTCCTCCTCGGGGGACTCCTGGATAACGCTGGTGCTGGGGTGCCGCCGGACCTCCGCGGGGGACCTCAAACGCGAGCGGGACCCGGGGCCGGGGTGCTGGTGCTTGATCGCGTGCGCGTGCTGGTGACGCCGTGTTGCTAGTGCGTCTGTGGACTGCTGCGTCGGCTGGGGCGAGGTGGGCCTCGGGGACGGTGAAGCGCCCGGGGACTGAGGCCAGCCGGTGGCGTGCACCTGCCCAGGGCTGGAGGGATGGCTGGATGCACGTGGGAGGCCTGCATGCGGTGGCGTGCACCAGGGCGGGTCGCGTGGCAGGTGGTGCGGGGCTGTGTGGGCGTAGGAGGCAGGCACGGATGCCCCTGACCCGCCATCATCTGCAAGTTGGAGGTCCTGCGGTGGGCGGCGGTGCCCTTGCGGGCCTAGGTGCTGGTGCCCAAGGGCAGGGCCTGTGCGACCGCCTGCCTCTGCCGCCGCTGCGCCGACGAAAGCGCCGCCTGACCGCGCCCAGCCCCCGGAACCGCTCCTGCCGTACGGCGGCCCTCCGGCGCCTGCATGCGCCGCGGCTGCCCCGCTGGCACCCTCGGCAGGCCCACGCGGACTTCCGCCGCCTCCGCCGCTGCCGCCGTGGCCTGGAGTCCACCCCGAGTACTGCCCCGCAGCGGCGGCAGCTGCAGCCTCCCACGCACCTGCCCCCCGCGGCGTGCCTACCGCCCCTGCCGACGCAGCCGCTTGACTCTGCCCGGAAAGCCCTTCCTGGCCCGGCCCCAAAACAGGCGCCGGATGCGCCCATGCCGCCACCGGAGCTCCCTGCAACGCCTGCGGCGGTGGCGCCGCCGCCGTTGAGAACGACGACGGCGCCGACGGCGTCGTCACTACCGCGCTCGGCGGCGACGCCAGCACCAGCCGACTGCCCGCCGACCCCGCGCGTGCCAACCCGTCGGCGCCGTCGGCAAGGCCCGCCATCTTGCCGACGCCGACCGACACGCTCCCCTGCAGCGGTGCAGCACCAGCGAACGCGCTGGCCCTGCCTCCCACCCAGTGCCGCGGGCTGCCCCCGGGCGCAGCGGCGCGCGGCGTGGAAGCGCCGGACCCAGCGCAATCGCTGTCCCTGTCCGCCCTGTGCCCCGACATGTCCTGCATCTGCACATGCGGCGAGGAGGACCGGTGCTGCTGCTGCTGCTGCACCCCCCGTGGGCTGTGCGCCCTCTGCTGCTCCCCGTGCCTAGACACGTTGCTCTCCATGCTGCTGCGCGCGCCCGCGCCCTTGGCCGTCCGCGTGAAGCGGGCCAGAATGGACGACCGCAGGCTCAGTGGGCCCACGCTGCTGCTCCTCCCAGCCCCCGCCTCCACGTCCCCGCTGCCCTGCCGCGCCACACCACCCATGTAACCCCAGACCGCGGACCCCTGCCCCCGCGCGCTGCTGCGTGCCCCTAGGGAGCTGTGCCCTCCGTCACCATCGTCCTCCCCGCTGCCTTCCGCACCGCCCCGCGCCCCTGCCCGCATGCTCCTGCTGCTCCGGCCCCCTCCGCCCCCTCCTGCGCCCTGGTGCCCGGAGTAGGAGGCCTGCAGTCTGCCCCCGTCGCCGCTGGTGGGCTGCTGCTGCTGCTGCTGGTACCTGCCCTCCATGAATAGCTCTGCGTCCATCTGCTCCAGGAATGCAGTGAACTCCTTGACGTCCAGGCGGCCGTTGCCGTCCTGTGCAGTGCAAGGCGGCGCGGGGCAGGGTAGTGATGTGGGGCAAGTAAGCGGGGTTTGGGGCCACAGCAGGTCACGAGCAGGGCGTAGCAAACCGGCCAAACAGCTGGTAACCATAGACCTAAGATATACCCCAGCTCAGGCCACCGCAGCCGGTGGCAGACAGCCCTTGCCCGACCATGCACTGCAAACCCGATTTCGTGCTGCACCATAGGCGTGCCAGGTCGCTGGCACACGGCATGCTCTGCCCCCACCTTGTCCGCCAGCTCCCTGCCCGGCATGAAAGTACTCACTCAATCCCTCTGATGCGCCAAAGGTGCGCTAGGTTGCGGGCATCTGGCATGGCTCAGCCCCCAAGTCGTCCGCCAGCTTCCAGATGTCCTGTCACGCTGCCGCTTTGTGGTTGACACCTCGGCCCTCTCGGACGCCTTACACTGGTTCCTCGCCCTTCACGCGTACCCTCTGCCCCACCTTGTCCGCCAGCTCCCATATGATGCCCAGGTACTTCTTGTCCTGCTCCGACAGCGGGTCGCCCACGTACTGCAGTTGAGGCAGCAACGTACGGGAGGGCGTGTGAGCGTGGGGATTGGGCTGCCCTTTTGGGACAAGGATACGCAGGCAGACGCCTTGCTATGTGAGTATCCACGGGCTCACGCCGGACCCTGCCCGCCTCGTCTACCTTCATGTCACCCCGCGCGATCACGCAACACGGCACCCTCTGCAAGCCCTGCCAGCACCCATGCCCCTTGCCTACCGCCCCTTCCCCTCCCTGTTGCCATGGTCACACAGCCCACACCCACCTGGAAACTGCGCTCCACCGCCGCCGGCGTGAGCATGCGGTCGCCCCCGCCCCCTCCGCCGCCGCCCTCCCCCTCGTTCCCCTCTCCGCCTGCGCCCTCCCTGCCCCCTGCCTCGTCCTCCCCCTCCCGGATGGCCAGCTGGCTGAACACGGACAGCAGCTCCTTCTCGTCGGTGGCGGTGAGGAACTTGGTGAGGAACTCGGGGAAGTCAACCATGTGGTCGCCGTTGCTGTCCAGCTCATACATGACCTGTACGGCCAATTGGTTTATGTAACAACATGTGCACTGAGTCACGCGTACGGAACGCTGGGTTGGAGGGGCTTTGGTGGCGGGTGCCAGGCGTGAACGGACGCTGTTGCTGTGCAGCTCGTTGTACGGCTCTGGCCGCGCATGAGGGCCAGGAGCGAAGGGGCAGCTGCGGCACGTCCTCCTTTGGCGGGCCGCACCAGGCTTGACAGGTAGTCACTATATGCCAAAGGCTAATAGTCGCAGCCCGTAACCTTGGGGCGTTGTGGGAGGCTGTGAGCAGTTGAGGAAGAGGGATGTAGGCACGCAAGGCTTTACTGCGAGGCCCGCCCGCGCAAGCCACCTCCCCACCAAGACTTCCACGCCCCCGCCCTCTCCCGCCCCTCACCGCGTCCAGCTCCTGGGGCGTGGGACTGCCCCCCATGGCCTCCATGACAAAGTACAGCTCATCTTTGGTAAAGTAGCCTTTGCCATCGGAGTCGAATAGCTCAAAGACCTCCTTGAGTAGCTCGACCTGGGGTAGGCAAGGTGTAGTTGCGCCGTGGCCGGGTTACACGCATCACTGTGTGCTGCAGCACGTATGTGCGGCAATCGGAGTGCAACAAAGTGAAAATTGCGACCAGCAAGCCTTGTTGGGATGCCCGGCACCCCTAGGAGGCTAACACGGTTGGGAGTAGCCCATACGCACCGGCAGCCCTACGTTCCTGAATTACAGCATATTACACGGCTTCATATGTTTGAGGATGTACTGTGCAACTCTAGAAGAAAGCGACTGGTTGCACGTGGTCATCAGCAAACGGTTGCGGTTTGCGGTGACGACAACCAAGTAAACTCGCCTGTTGAAGTGTCAAATGCGGCCAGTAAGCTCGCTGCTGTTCAGGCGGCCAGTGCCTCCGACTCCATGGCCGCTCCGCGAGCGCCTGCTCTTGCGGCTTCGGGCCTGTGGTATCATCCCTCCGCTGGTTCATCTCCCTCGTGAACCGCCGCTAGACGCCATCAGGTCCGCCCGTATAACGCGTCAGGGCGAGGGTTCGGCGCCAAGCCCCGTGCCGTTTGTCAGTGTTTAATGTGCTATGGATGCTTCGGTGACAGTCTAAGGCGTGATAGCTTAAGAGGTAACCCGCAATAATGCAACAACAGGATAGCTGTTTTTGTCTTGATGGTGTTTCGCGGGGCAGGAAAGGAGCACCAGCTAACACATGTTCACGGATATATTCGCCTTGACTTGCTTCAAGTATGCGGTATGAAGCGGAGTTGCGGGGTATGACGTACAGCAGATGCTGCCGTTGTGCAGGGGAGTCCCACGCCGTGGGCCACGGGAGCCACAGGGCAGTCCCGTGCCTGGCGGCACAAGGGGCCCAAAAGACCATCCAGCATGCAGAACGTTTCAAGGTACGGGTCAGCTACAGTAATTGTCCCCGCTTGCAAGATGCATCAATTGGGACCTACAGCTGCGCTCTGAGCTTCAGAATGTTTCCAGCAGGACACAGAACACACCGTAGCCGACGAGCACGGTAGCTCAGGGGAGATTCCCTCGAGCATCGACACCTGCCCAGGTACAGCCACTCAACGCCTGATCCGAAACCGGCCCCCAGGTTCCTTCCACTGCTATGCAAGAATGCAACAGAGCAGCCAGCTCGTTCACCACTCGTCATAGCATGCCGTCATGTCCACATCAAGCTCTCCAGTGCCATAGTGCCCCCAGCCGACGACCACGGTGCACTCAGTACAGTCCGCCAGTCTGTCCGTCAGTACATGTCCACGCACGCCCTCAACAGTCTCACCCACGCCCTTGCCAAGTCCCGCCAAGCCACGCCAAGCTGCCAACATGGCAGGCACCCTCACGCACCGGCACTCCTTGCCATGCGCGCACATGCACAAACATGCACTAGCCCACCCACACGTACAACCCGCACGCCCACGCACAGTGCCCCAACACGCTCATATGAACACGAAGACGGCGAGCAGGACGAGGATGATGATGAGTACCGCGATTAGCACCAGCTGCGTGTTGGACCCGCTTTTCCGGATGATCTCCTGCATTTTCTTCTGCGCCGCCTTGAGCCGGCTGCTGGTGGTGTCCACGTCCTGGTCCAGCTCCTCCAGCATCTTGTTCTGCGGGGGGCAGCAAGGGCAGCAGCCAGCGCAGCAGCCGTGAGGGGGCAGACGGCAGAGCACACAAATAGCACACAGCGTACACAAGCGCTGCGGCAGGCATCTGCACAATATAAAGCACGACGCACGCTGGGATTCCGCAGGCAGGGCTGTTGCACAGACATGCACGCTCCTGAGTGGGAATCAAGGAAGTGCCGGCGGGCTCTCGTGATTGGCCAAAATCAGCAGCCTGCCTTGCCCCATGCCGTGACTAGGGACAGGCCGCTGCTCGGCGCGACAGTAGCCAAGGCGCTGGCCCCAGGTCCCCTGGTGCTGCTAGCGTGCTGGAAGACCCGCCATGGCAGCACCTCAGCTAGTGTCACTACAAATCACACGTGTAGCCCAGGCAAACGCCACCGGTTAGTGTTGCTCTTCACGCCAAGTTGGCAACGCAGGCCGTCCGGGCGCCCTCGCAAGGCTCACTCCAACAGCAGCAGCTACAATTTTACCAGGCCCAACGCACAAGCATGCGGCACCGCAGCTCCGGCGGCAACACCCCCGCAGTCCCCCCACCTGCTCCTCCAGCTCGTTCCCGATCTCGCGGCCCTGTCTCCCAATGCGGATCACCGCCTGCTCGATGTCGTCCAAGTCCTGGTCTTGCCGCCTGCCAGGAGGAAGGAAAAGGCATCCAGCGTGAGCATCAGGGGACGGTGATGCAGGCACTGGGCTGGCATGCCCGCATGAAGGGCAAGAACGCCACCCACAGACAGCACGTTGTTCCCATCACATGCGTTGCGTGTCCAAGGCGCCCTGGCCCGACCGTGGTACATACAGGACGTGCTGAGCAGGCAAATGGCGCGGCATGGTTCATGCTCTCCACTGTGCGACAAGGCCTCCGCCCACGCTCGACCAATGAAGAAGCCTCGGCTGGCCGCCTTACTCACTTCATCACCAGCTGCTGCTGCTCGTACTGCCCCGACACCAGCTTTTCGTTCTCCGCCACGACCTTCGCCTCCGCCGCAGAGACCGGGGGCGGTGGCGCTGTTGCTGTCCGCAACGTCTCCAGCATGCCGTTGACCTGCTGCCGCGTGTTGCTGCGGCACGGGGTTGGCATGTCACGCAGGTCAGGTAAGCAGAGCATATACCGGTAGGCAAGCACGGAGGTGCGGCAGCCGTGTGTGTAACCGCTGGCGGGGTTGCGGCCGGCGGTGGCGTTGCACCTGAGACAGTGGGCAGGCCACGTGAGGGGGAACAGCCGTGTTCCTCACGCGTGTTCCTGGTGCTGCCCCGAAAGCATCCCGGTTGCTGACCGGTGGCCACTGGGGCAGTGGCCCATGCTCGTGAGGTACCCGCCTGCCAGAGCCGGGGCTGGCACTTGCGAGGGGCACGTGCAATCCAAGCCTTCTGGGCATGGGCCCATACGGGTCTAACTCTGGACCCTATCCTCTAGACTCACGCACCGTGCTGCACGGGGTGCAGGGCCTGCTACGTGACCCAGCCCCCCTACCCTTATCCCTCACACCCCACTGGCCCGTATTGGAGGGTCGCTGCTGCATGACCCTGCCCTGCAGCCTCACTCCCACGCACTTGATCCATCGCCGCCGGCTGTTAACCTCCTCGGGTGTCAAGTTGAAGCGTTGGGGGTCCTTGGCTGCTATGTCCACCACCCCGTCCAGGTTGTCCAGCTGCGACGGAAGGATTGAGCAACTTTTGCCAAGTACGTTCTATAACCGCATAGGACTTCACACAATGCATGGAGCTGGCCAAAAGGGCGCACCTCTTTTGACAGCGAGCTGCAGCCATCTTCCACAGCCCTCGCTATCTTTTTCCGGTCAGGATTTGTCAAGGGTAATCCATGAAATCGTGACATACGCTGTTGGAGCTCATTGACCTGCTCGCGTGAAAGACAGATAGGTAAGGACCTGCGCAAAGCTGCCTGATTGTGGACCGGCAGCCCGCTTCCGCGCTGCAGTAACCCAGTGTACGTACGCTAACTTGTAGCTCTTGTCGGATAAGGTAGAACGGGTCTTGGTTAGACATGTTCGCTTGCGACCGGCCCCCGGTCTTCTATAGTCTTCCACCAACACTAAAGGGGGTAACGGGGCCAATCAGCTACAGCGATGCGCAAAAATACTCGTCCTTTCACATGCGTTGCCTTGCAGCTTGTGCGGGCAGCGCACAGCTTATGCACCGTACGGCGTCGGTGGACCAAGGACGTTGACGGCCGGTCAGGAGCCGGCCGGACAGCCGGTAGGACCCAGGCTGGGGGAAAATTTGCTGCTGGCCGCTTTTGGGAAGTCGAAGTTCGTGGAGGGCACTCCTGCCCACCCTCGTGTCTACACCTGTGCTTTGCACACGTGTACCTTCAGGCTGCTTCATATATTGCCCGTGTGGCCAGGCCGCTGACTGCCGCTGATGCCGGCGGAAACCTGGACGGACTGTCACAAACTCCTGTTGAGCTGCACGACTGCACACCGGGTGCAAGGCAGCCTAAGTGCTCTGTGGAGACCGGCAAGACGGCTTTGCAGGCCCCAGGGCTAGCGGTACGCGGTACCTGCTGGTGCCAGGGGCTGATGCACGACGTGGTGCTTTTTTTTTCGTGAGAAGGTTACAGGGGCTAGGAATTCGGTGCTTGGCAAGCACTTGTGGGC
>VFQN01005757.1_pt1 | contig 14841 bp, 11 predicted proteins | sample 3512371 | NCBI WGS metagenome assembly VFQN01 (sample SAMN10412370, study PRJNA504923) | tailings metagenome | isolation source: Replicate 2 from Balatoc abandoned mine | place: Philippines: Itogon, Benguet | collected 2017-08-28
TGGGTCGTTGCACTTGCGGAGGGGAGAACCCTCGCCGTGTAACACTGACTGACTGACTGGAGACGATGCGTTAATTTCCGCAGGTTTGCCCGAGTTTGCCACTCGTAACGTCCTGGATCATCATGTGGGCTTTGGGGACTCTGGGGGACCCTTGAGCCCACGGCAGTACATGGGTCGTTGCACTTGCGGAGGGGAGATTCCTCACCGTGCAACACTGGCTACCTGACCGGGAAGGGCCAGGGGCCCTGGGCAGGGCTGTACAATTTGCAGTAGTGCACCTGTACCGTTCGCAACGCCACAAGATACCTGGGCCAGGCCGGGCGCTCTCAGCTACATTCAACATGAAGGTTAAGGTAACTAAAAACAGCAGGCATCTGCACGTATGGAAATGTTGCACGTGTGGGCGCATTGGTGACTTTGGTGTTGCCAGCTGCAGCACCGTAGGACATGAAAGAGACAAAAGAACTTGAGTTGGCCACCTCCCCACGCCATGCGCAACAGCGCCATTGCGCCTCTCTCGTTTACGATGACAGGGCCGTCTCCTCCGCTCCAAGACGACAGTACCGGTAATCCACATGCCAGTTATGCGGCCATGGACGATCGTGATCAACAAACTGCCCAAGGGGCACAAACAGCCACTGTCAGCACGCCCTACTGCAGTCGAACCATTGAGGCGCCTCCAGTACAACCGGTCCTTGTTTGCGTGCACGCAGCAGGCCGTCATGCCATGTGAGCCATCCCCCCCAAGGCCCGTCAAAGTGCCTTCAGGCACGTAACCCATTCGTTCAACTGCGCAACAAGCCCAGAACAGCAAGTGAGGCCCAACAGCGCCGAGTGCACGGTCTCAGTGCACAGCGCTGCATGGCAGCAGCACGCAGCCCTGCCACCCGTTGCAGGTAAGCTGCCCATCCTTGTCATCCGGTACTTGAGACCCCCACAAGTGCCAGTGCCCTTAGCCCCCAACATCCCAACAGCAGTTTCAATACCCATTCGCCATCCACCCGGCCGCTCACAGTCGTGGCAACCCCCATCCCGCACGCGCCAAACTGGGCACTGCATCCACGCCCCAGACCCGGTATCCAGTGAGACCACGCCGCGTCTGCCACTCAAGTAAGAAAAACCTCTGTACACTAGAAAGGCAGCGCAGCAGTACGGCACACCCCCGCACCCGCCACTGCAGGTAGCAGCAAACAACAAGCCATATGCTTGCAGCTGTGCACCCAACCCAACCCAACCCACCCGTGCTCGCTCGCTTGCGAACGCCCGCTGAAAGCGTGATGCAATGAAGGGGATCTGGAGCGCTCCCAATTTTGGGAGGCAAAGGATCATTGAATTCCTCAAGACGCATTGCGCCACCACGCCCGCACGCGTGCGAAGCTTGATGGGCTGTGTTGTGCCCACGCCATGGGATGACAACATGACATGCACATACGTCGTGGCATCGGAGGTGTATTGGTATGCATGGGTTCCAGTCAGCACAGTACTCCACGCGCGTGCCACTATGGGGGCCCAGCGTGAAAGCGGCCGCGCTATGCTTCTCCGCCAGCACCATCCCATGCCGTCTGGATGTTGCCTCCAGTTGTCAGAACTGGCAACATAGCGCATAATGAATACATGAAGCAGCAGCCTCACAGCTGCACACACAAGCAGAAAACTAATGCGGGCAACCGCAAAGATCGTTGTACGGAAAAATCTGCGCGCAGAATCCCGTTTCCCGATGCCTCTACCTCTGCAGTACACCGCCTTTGCCAGAAGCAGATCACAGGATACCACGCCACAATACACAGCAATGCAATTTCTCCACGGTCCATGCCCACCAGCTAGTTCTGGCCATGTTGCCCAAGCCAAGGCATGTTCACTGCTGCTGCTGCTGCCGTACCGCCGCCGCCGGCGCAGGCACGGGCGCTGGCGGCGGCTGCAGCTGCAGCCTCCAGCGCACGGCGTACACTGCGTTGCGGTCGCGCTCCGGCTCGGTCCCCAGCAGGCGGCTGGACAGCGACACCGACAGTGACAGGCGGGGGCTGCGCTCCTGCCGCACATAGCCGCCACCGGCAACACCAGCACCACCAGCACCCACCGCCGGGCTCAGCAGCTGAGGCTGCTGCGCGGTTGTTGGCGTGCTGACCTGCAGCCGCTGCTGCCACGGCTGCAGCTGCCCCAGGCCGCCGCTCGGGGCGGTCACCGCCACCGCCACCGCCGGCCCGCCGCCCGCCGCCCCCGCCCACCCGCCCTGATCCGTGCCGTCTGGTCCCTGAGCACCAGTAGGCCCTCCGACGGCGGTCAGAGGACCTTGCGGCAACGGCGAGGACGGCTGGCGTAGCGTCCTGGCAGGCCCCAGCGACGGGCCCGGGCCCTCGGTGTCCGGTTTACGGCTGTCATGCGTTCCGTCCGCCCCGCCGCCTGCCCCGGGCACGACCAGAGTTGGCGGCAGCGCCAGGGAGGGCGACGGAGCGGCGGCGAAGGAGACGTGGCGGCTGAGGCGGCCGCTGCCGGCAGTTGCCAGGGCCGCTGGCGGCGGCGGCGGCGGCGGCGTCACGGTGATGCCCAGGGCCTCCGCGGGGGCTCCGGTGGAGAGCGCAATGACGGCGGCGCCCGGCAGTCCCGGCTTGCAGCGCGCTGCAGCGCCCGGGGCGGCAGCGGCGAGGGGGGCATTGCGGTTGTGGGGCCGGCCGTCTGGTGTCGGCAGCTGCAGGGGCGCCGGCTGCAGGGTGGGGCCCAGCATGGGCACCAGGCCGGACTCCACCAGCGCCACGGGGCACTCCCCATCGGCGGAGATGCCTGCGCGGAGAATCAAGATAAGCCGGCATGTCAGTATGTAAGAAATCGCGTTACGTGTGAGCCAAGAGGCACTCGCCGTACGTCGCTCAGCACAAGCGGGGGCATGGGCACTACGCCTGAGGCCTAACATGTTGCGGCATCCGGTCATACGCTTGGCGCACCAAACCCGTCACGCACCTGCTCCCCAAGGCGGCGGCGGCAGAGGGTACATCCCCTGCGTGGCAGCTCCCGTCGCCGCCGCTGCCGCCTGCACGCTGGCCCGCAGCTGCCGCACCGCCTCCGGCGGCCGCTGCCACACCACCTGCGCCCCCTGCGCCCCGGTCACGGTCACGGAGCCGCCGGCGGTGCGGAGGGATGGCGCGCAGCCCTGCAGCGCGGGTCCCGCCTCTAGGCGGGGGAGCTCCACGCTGCCATGCGGTGCCACGCGGGCGGGCGCACCGGAGGGGCTGGCCCACGTGTCAGCGTTGGCCGCTGCCTCGGTGGCTGGAGGGCGCTGGCTGGGCAGCATGTACGGCGAGGTCCTGTCCGCCAAGCCGCCGGGTTCACCAATGATGATGGGCCCAAAGGTGGGCACTCGGCGGAACGCAACGGGGGGTGGGCCGGCCGCGTGGGCAACCGGCTGGGCGTAGGTGTGAGTGTGTGCTTCCGCATCAGGGCTGTCTGCAGTCGGTCCTAACGCTGCGACAGGGCCCCTGAGTGACAGGGACGCCCGAAGCGGCGGCCGGCTGCTGCGCTGCTGCCTCTGCGCCTGCGCGGTGCTGGTGTCCATGCTGGACGGGTGGAGGCGCCCGTCCTGCTCCGCGTCAGCGTCAGCGGCCGCGCCCGCCGGCGTTCCCTGCCGCCGCTGGCCAGCTTGCTCCGCACCGTCCCCGCCCTTGCCCCCCTCCTCCTCCTCCTCGCCGTCAATGTGCGGCTGGCTGGCAGCCCGCGAAGGTGGGTCTGGGGCGGGCAGCGCAGCGCCCAGCCGCTGGACGGTGGGCTCCGGTTGGAGGTGCGGCCCTGCGGCATGGTCCTGGCCAGGCAGGGGGGGCAGGGGCACACGAGGCCCCTGGACCAGCGGCTGCAGCACCAGGCCTCCATCAGGCTGGGGACGCTGCGGGCCGGCGCCATCCGCCGACGTCTCCGGCGTCGGGCCGCCCAGCGGCGACGGTTGCGCATGCCACCCGCCCCGGGCCGCCGCCGCCGCGGCCGCCAGCCCGTCCGCCCTCGCCGTGTGCAGCGGCCACTGCAGCTGCAGCAGCGGCTCCGACGCCGCCAGCACCGCCGCAGCCCCGGCCTGTCCACCGCTGCCGCCACCATGGCCATCACCGCTCCTGGCCGGCTCCGCGCCGCCCGCGGCCCCGGCCCCAGCGCCCGCCTCCTGCCTCCAGCCCGCAAGCGCCGCTGGCCTGCCCAGCCCCGGGGAGCTGCCCAGCCGCACAGAGCCCTCCCTGGACCTCAGTCCCAGGCGGCTGCGCGACGCGCCCGGGGAGCCATGCAGGCTCTGCCGGGAGGCGGCAGCCTGGGACCCCAGCAGCGAGCCGCTGGCGGCGGACCACTGCAGCGGCAGCGCCCAGGCGCCGCCACCGCCGCCCGGCAGCCCCATGATCCGGTGGCCCGCCAGCAGCCCCGGGAGGGACTCGGTGCGCAGGCGGTGGGACAGGTGCTCCAGGTCGGACTGGTCGCTGGGGTTGGAGGAGTTGGCGGCGGAGGGCGTGACGGAGCCGGTGCCGCCCGTCGCCGCGACCGCCGCCGCCACGGCCGCCGCTGTCATGCTGCCGCCGTGCAGCAGCACAGCGCCGCTCCCGCTGGTGCCGCCGCTGTCGTGGCCGCTGCCGGGCGTGCCGGTGCCGGTGCCTGCACGACTGCCCCGCCGCCGCAGCGACGATGCGCTCGCCAGGCCCAGCGCGCTCAGCAGGCCCGCCTGGCCGCGGATGGGGGACAGCTGCTGCGGCTTTGCCACAGCCGGCGGCGGCTGCAGTATGGGCCCCGCCCGGGCCGCGGCCATACCTGCAGGGCTAATGCCCTGCGGGCCTTGAGGGTGCACCTGCGTGTACCTCGGCAAGGGCAGCTGGATGCGTGTCAGTGGCGAGGACTGGCTGACCATCTGGTGCTGGTGGTGGTGCTGCTGCTGCCCACCTGGCGGCGGGCTGTTCCATGCCCCATCCCCGCCATCGCCCGCGCTGCCGCTGCCGCCACCACCCCGCATGCCGTACCCAGAGCTGGACTCCCGGATCACGCTGCCGCCGACGCTGCCGACGCCGGTCAAGGCCCTCTGGGGTGGACGCCGGCCGGGCTCGCTCACCCGCGCTACCGCCACAGCCGCCGCCGTCGGCCTCACCGGGCTGGGCAGCTCCGCCACACCCCTGGACGGCGCCCCGGCTGCGGCGAAGCTGGAGCTCCTGCGGCCCCGCAGCGACCAGCGCGCCGCCGCCGCCGGCTCAGTGGACCCTGAGCCCAGCGCCGCCGCCAGGGCCTGCCCCAGGTTCAGGCTGAAGCTGGGCCGGCTGCTGCGGCCCTCGCCGCCGCCAACGGACCCCATGAACGCAAGGTCGGCGCTGGGCTGGCGGCTGAGGCCGCGCCGCCATGTGGCGGTGGCCCGCGGCGACGCCCCGCGCAGCAGCCCGTCAATGGAGCCCAACCGCGACGTTGGGCCCTGCGACTGCGCCTCCGGCACCGCCTCCATTGGCAGCACGCCGCCGTACACACTGCCGCCGGCAGCGAGCCCGCCGCCGCCCAGCGCCGCACCCTGCTGCTGCTGCTGAGCTCCTGCTGGCCGGTGCACGTGCTGCTGCAGCTGCTCTATGGCCATGTGCTCCAGCAGCGGCCCGCCGCCGCGCAGCAGCTGCCGGTGCATCTGCGCGCTGAGCAGCGCGGCGCCGCCCCTCGCGCGGCCCATCAGGCGCTGCAGGCCCTTCCACGGCTTGCCGCCGGCGGCGTGGCGGTACAGCTGCACGCCGTGCGTCACGCCCAGCTCCAGGCGCACGTCGGGGAACCACTCGGCGGCGCAGCGCACCCTGGGGGACGGCAGCCATGGGAGTGCATGAACAAAGGGGAATTTAGCAGCAGTCGGGTGCGGCATGCGCGACGGGAGTGCTGCAGTCAATGATCCATCGAAACGTTCAACGGCATAGGCGGGCGCGAAGATTGTCACGTGCCCCTGCAGCGCTGCCCTCGGCAACAGTCTCACAACCATCATCCAACGGGACAGTCAGCGGTGTTCAATTCAGGCCAACCCCCTCGCGTCCCACCTGAGGCCGTAGTGTACCAGCTGTGTGACCAGCAGCCCCTCGTGCCCCGGCAGCACGCAGCTGACCTCCTCGCCCAGCTCGTGGCCCAGCAGCGCCGCCGGCCACGGCACGCGCGTCTTGAGGTCGTCCTCCAGGCACAGCAGCCACAGCACGGCCGGGTACTGCGCGAGGGGAGGAGGCGCCGTAGGGATGGGATGCAGGTTAGGAGGCGCGCCACGACCGCGTAAGAGGTGGTTGTACAGCAGAGGGAGACGCGGTGCCTCAACACAGATGCGTTCAGGCAGTCGCCCCCCCCCCCACACACACACACACACCAGCGTCCCTTTGCCGCTCTGCGGTTACCCCACACACACCAGCGTCAGCCAAACTACCATGAAGTTCCGCTCCCTCCCAGCATCACCAACAGCACTAACATCCCCACCAGCACTTGCACCGCCGCGACCCACCGCGTGCGCGAACGCCGCCACCGCCACGCCGTCGCGCAGCTCCACCAGCGTGCCGCCCAGCTCGCCCGCCACCGCCGCCGCCTGCCATCGGAACATGGCCAGCGCCGCCTCGCACACCGCGCCGTCCCAGCCGCGCAGCGCGTCCACCCCCACGACCTGGGTGGAGGGCGAAAGCATGGGGCATCAGCGGCGGAAGATGCACGATGTCAATGGCTATGCGATCTGCGGCTGGCCGTCATTGAGAACGTGGAAGGGGCTAGCAGTCCATGCGACATCGCCGTACACCAAGGCATGCTCGGCATGGCGCAGCCCTGCTCCCCCAGCTGGCGGGCAGGCGCCCGGCCCCGTGCCGCACCTGGCAGCACGCCACCGCCACCGGCCCCACCGGCGCCTCCATCAGGCCCGGCATGAGGGCGGCCTGCGCGCGCAGCGGCGTGCGGCGGAACGCCTGCAGCCGCGGCAGCAGCGCCGGCAGCAGCGCGGCGAACACGTCCAGCTCAGAGCAGCCCTCGTGGTCGCCCAGCAGGTACCTGGGGGTGCCGGAGGAGGAGGGGAACTAATGCAACCCCAGGCGGCGGAAATGCTAAGGTGGCGTCCCACAAAATCAAGCGACACACAACGCCAAACCACCCCATCGTTCAGGGGCACGAGCCATGAAGGTCGCATATGAGGCTTGCCAGCAGCCTGTCGCTGAGGGCTGACTGCTGTTGCACTGGACAAGTGAGCTGCACGGCTCCTGCCGCCCTGTGCTCATGCGGCCGCACCTGCCGCTGTGCCACAGCAGGGTGCCGGGCGGCAGGCGCTCGTTGGGCAGCGGGCGCAGGCGCTCCAGCGTGGCGGCGGACAGCAGCACCATGCCGCCCAGCGCCGCGTCGGACAGCAGCCGCGCCGCCCGCATGGCGGGGCCGCTGTAGGCGCGACGGCCGGAGCGCTTGGTCCAGAACACGTCTGGAGGGCGAGGCGGAGGGGAAGCGGAGAGCTCCAGGTAGGCGAAAAGAGGACCAGGTTCGTGCTTGGTGCCGGGGGCAGACAATGCGCTTCGGTTGGGCTTCAGGCGCTGTGGCAGACCATTTTGGCTTGGATGCAGGGACCGGCTGGTGTGGGGCGTGACCAACAGCAGCAGCTGCTTCTACACAGTCACCATGCCCAGTGTGTGCCACGACCTGCATTACGGCAGAGACCCGCACGTCCGTACAGCCTGTGTGTCCCTGCCCATGTACATGCGGTAGTTGCAGCTGCGCTCACCTTGCGCGGGGTCCAGCCCGGAGTGCATGCCCACGCGCACCCGGAAGCCCCTGCGCGCACGGCATGGCAGGTTCGCCACACCAGGGTGGGCCAGGCGCACGACGATTGATGCACTCAATGTGCTTGGCACAGGCCAGGTTACAGCGGTCCAACAGGTTCCACTACGCATGGGCAACCCCAAGACGATGGCACACACGGCGTGCAGCGATGTCCAAAAGGTTTCCGTATCCGCACGACACCGGTCACCCCCGCACCCACGCACCTGAACAGCTGCACCTGCTCCCCTGCGTCCGCGGCCCGGGCCACGCCGCCGGCGGTCGTGCCTCCGTGGCTGGTCAGCCGCCGCCGTGTGGCGCCCACCCACACGCTGCTGCCCCTGCACCCCAGCCCCAGCCCGCAGCCGCGTCCCGCCCCAAGGCTCCCGTCGCCGCACGGCCCCGCCGTACCGCCGCACGTGAAGCACGACAGCAGCAGCCGCAGGCTCCGCCGTTCCCGCAGGCTGGACAGCGCCTGCCGGCCCTGCCCGCAGCCGGGGGACCCCTGACCACCCCCTTGCTGCTGGTGGTGGTCCTGGGGGTGCTGCCTGAGCATGGCCAGGTGGTGGGCGCTGTCGCGCAGCTGCTGCTGCAGCCGCAGCTGGGCCCCGGCCTGCGGCCCCGGCCACGGTCCCCTTGAAGACAGCCGCGTATCGCTGCCGCTGTCCCTGTCGCAAGCGCTGTCCCGGTGCGCCCCCGCCTCAAGCCCGGGGTCCTCGTCCAGGCCAGCCCAGGGGGAGTGCGGCTCGCTGAGGCGCCCAGCAGGGCTTCCGACAGCGCTGAGCGGCGCATAGGCGGAGGGAGAGGCAGTGGCATGTGCTCCCGGGGCCACGGCCGTTCCGCCAACCGATATCAACTGCTGCCGTACGGTGAGCGGCAGCAGCGGCGGGCTGCGGGGCAGGCGCGCGTTGGGCGGCGCGGTCGGGTACCCGGGCTGGCTGTGGGAGAGGCTGCGGCTGTTGGTGTGGCTGTGGGACTGGGACCGTGACTGGCTGCCCAGGGCAACGCTGCTGCTCTGCCCGCCCAGGGAGCTTTGAGGTGCCGGCTCCTGCGGCAGCGCTTCAATTTCGCTGATGGCCCTGTCGGGGAGGTGCTGCTGCTGCTGCTGCGAAGCCGGGTGCGTGCGCACCTGGCACTGAAGGAAAGGCTGCGGGGCGCCTCCTGTGCTGTTACGTGCCGTACAGTGTGGCAGCGCCACGCTGCCGTACAAGCTTGTAGGGCGAGCGCTGGCACCGCCTTCCACACCACCGCCGCCGCCGCCGCCGCCACCGGCCCCGCTCCCTCCCTCGCTGTGCAGGGTGGCGAGGTCGGGGCGACGGCGAGCCACGTGGGTGGGGCGCGGCATGGGCGGCAGACCGCTGAAGGAGGGGCGCAGCTGCTGTGACCCCTGCCGGGCCAGCCGGGGCCAGCGCCTCTCCGCCGGCACCCCTGAGACCGAAGCCGCCCGGTCGACAGGCACTGCCGGGGATCCGTTGCCATGCCTCGCCTGCTGCAGCCTCGGTCCGGCCTTCTGCACCCCGGGGCTGGTCAGTGCGGGCCGCGCTGAGTGGTTGCCGGACAAAGTGCTCGCCAGGCCGGACAGGGTGTGGTCCAGCGGCGGGGACACGGGGCCGTCGTATGGCCCTGCAGGGCTGCCGTCCGCAGGGCCTGTTCCGTGCGGCAGCGCCCTGGGGCCGCTGGGGTAGGACAGCGGGCTCCTGGCGTGCCCCGACAGCGGCGCTGAGGCGGATGGTGGCAGACGGTGCTGGTCTGGGCTGTGGACGGCCGACAGCCGCGGCTCCTGCGGCTGCTGGGCCGGGCTCTGTGTCGCCAGGCCCAGGGAGAAGCTGCTTGCGGCCCGCAGCGTGTCGTACAGCAGGGCGGCGGCGAAGGAGCGCGCCACCTGCAGCAAGAAATTGCGATAGAGCGTGGAATGGGGGAAACGGAGGGCCAGCGTTTAGCAAATACCTACGAGTGTCGAGGCAAACGTGATTAGCACTCGGCCGTCGATGAGTGTCTGTGACCTCCCTTCACAGCCCTTCCCAAGCCCCTGGAGCCTGGACGTCCTTGCCCCCGCCCCATCCGCCTACTGCATACGTTTAATATGTGTCAGGCGCCACCAAAGGATGGCACGCTCACAGGGCCAAGCGGTCAGGTGGTTGCCAAGCGTCAGCATTTGCCGCACCTTGGCGTTGGGCTTCCAGAAGCCCCACCGTGAGGAACGGCCCTGCTGCACCGCCGGCCGTTCCGCCCTGCCGCCTTGCTGTTGCAGCTGCCCCGCGACGCCCAGCAGGCTGCCGGGCGGCCCCCGCAGAGACGCAGGTGCCAGGGGCCCCACCGCGTTCTCGCCGCTGTCGTGCGGCAGGGGCGCGCTGGCGCCACCGCCGTGCACCGTTACCTCCTCCGCGGCATCGCCCGCGGCGCTGTCTTGTGGCACCCCGCCCACAGAGCCGTACATCAGGTGGTGCGGGTGCTGCACAGCCTGGGGTTGCAGCACAGCCGACAACTGCAGGTCGCCTGGGGCGCCGGGCGCGGTGCCGGAGGCCCAGCGGTGGTTCGCGCCGCACAGCCGTGGCCCCGCAGGCCCCAGCACCGAGGTCGCATCGCTGCCGCCGCTGCCGCCGCCGCCAAGCCTGCCCATGCGGCCGCGGGAGGTGGTCTCGCTGAAGCGGCGGGACACGGCGCGGAGGGACTGCTGCAGGCCCGACAGCACGCCGCCTCCGGGGCTCCCCAGCGCTCCGCTGGCAGACCGGCCGAAAGCCAGGCCGCATTGCGGGCCGCGGGGCGACAGCGCGACGGACTCCACGGGTGCCTCCACCCTGCCCTCCACCGCAGCAGCACCGCCTCTCCCTTTCTCAGACCCCAGCACCTCGTCACCCAGCACCTCGCCGTGCGCCGCTGCGTCACCCAGCTGCTGCCACGCGGCCACGGCACCGATGGCGTCCGCCGCCGTGGCGCTATCTTGGCGCATGCCGCACAGCGTGAGCGGGGGGTGGGGCCCGGGGCCCTCGCCCGCGCCTGCGCCCTCCTGGCCAACGGTCAACTGGCGCACCTGCCCATCACCCGCTTGTGACTTCTTGCGCACTGACTTCAGTTGAACATGCGCTGTGTCCCGCAGCCCGCCACCTGCGCCGTCATCGTCGTAGCCACTAGAGATGCGCCGAGTCGCAGCATGCAATCGGCCTGCGGAGGTTCGCCTGCCGCCTCCGCCCCCGTCCAGCTGCTCGCCACCCCCGGCCCCGCCGCCAGCTGTGGATGCTTGGCAGATGCGGACACGCGCCGGCCAGCCGCCCACGCTGAGGGATCGCGCCGTCAGGCGGTGCAGCGGCTCTGCTGCTGCCCCTGCCGCCTCCCCTTGCCCCGCACCTCCCCCAACGACAGGCCACCTGCATCCGCTTCGAACCGCAGGCGGGTCAGCCTCTCCGGTGCCCTCACTCGTCGCCAGCAGGGCCTCCGCGGCGCCGTCCCGCTCCGCTGTGGACACACCTGCACCTGCAGCTGCACCCGCAGGCGCGGCGGCGGACGCAGCGACGAGGTGGCGGCCAGGGCTGCGTGGAGCCGCAAAAGGGCTATCTGTCTCCGTCAGCGCAGCCACCACGACGGCGGAGAAGCTGCCTGCGTCGGAAAAGCTGCCGTCGCGCCCCACCAGCGTCGCGCTCTGTCGACGCCGCCGTGTGGAGCGGCCGTGCCGCTGCTGCGGGTCGGCGGCCCGGGCAGCGCCACCAACCTGACCGCCGTCCGGCCCAGGGCCGTGGTGCCCCGCGCCCGACCCGTGGGTCGGCCCAGGGGCTGCACCTGGAGCGACAGCAGAAGCGAACAGGGGCGTGCCGCCATGGGGAAGCAGTTGTGAGGGAGATGGGGCGGCGCGGGTGCGGATGTTGGGGCTGCCGCCGCCGCCACCGCCGTGTGCGAGGGCGAAGCGGCTGATGGTGCGGCTCACGTTGCCGGTGCTGGGCATGCGGTTGCCGGTGGGGAGGGGCAGCGGCTGCTGCTGGGGGATCGGCGCAAAGGTCAGGTCGTGGCCACCTGCGGGCACCGGAAGCCCTGAACCGGCACCGCCAGTGTCAAAGCCAGCCCAGCCGGCATCGCCCTGCGGTGAAGCGCCGCTGTACGAGACCTGTACGGCAGAGCGCCGGCGGTACGACACCGACGAAGGCCGAAGGTGCTGCGGCTGAGAGGGGTAGTGCGGCAGGACCAGGCGGGCGGACGGCGCGCGTTCAGCCAGCTTCACATCTCCGTCGTCCTCTGGGCCGTCAGGCCCGGGCTGTGGCACGAGGCTGTACGGGAGCAGATGCTTACCACTGGCCGGCCCCATGGTGGCCCTGCTGGAGAAGGGGCTCGGTGGCCCTGCGGCGGCGAGCGCGCTGCCGGGGTTGCTGCTGCCGCCGCCGGCCTCAAGCTGCTGCAGTGGCAGCGGCAGAGGCACGGGGCGCGGCAGGCCGTGTGCGGAGGGCACCCGGCGGGCGCCTTGCGCCACGGACACGGACAGCGAGCGGGACACGGTGAGCTGCCGGGAGGAGGGAATGGAGGTGGAGGTGGAAGCGGAGGTGGACAGCGACATGGTGCGGGACACAGCCCTGTCGCCAAACCCGCGGCGAGGGGGCTGGTGGCCGCCGCCCCCGGCGCCGCCCGTGCTGCTGCCGCTCCAGCCCCCAGCCCCGTAGCCACTTCTGGCCGCCCCGCTTCCAGGGCCGGCCTCCTGCTCCGCGTCCTCCTGCTGCAGCAGCCCCAGGCCACGGTCCCTGCCGCCCTGGGCGTGCGGCTGGGACGCGTCTTCGCCAATGTTTGGCAGCAGCGGCAACGCATGGGCCGTGCCGTACACCGAGGACATGTCGTACACGCTCGGCACGCCCACTGGCACCAGGCCCAGCCGCAGGCTGTCCGCCGTGGACCTGTCGTTGCCGGACGTGGCGTGGCACTGCGACAGGTGGGGGCGGCTGGCGGCGCGGCTGGGCGGCAGCGTGGCGGTGGTGGCGCCGCTGCCCAGCAGCACGTGCGGCGTGTGCGTGTGCAGGCCCAACGCCCCCGCAGCCCCCGGCGCCGCGCCGTGGTCCGGTCCTGCCGGGGAGCCCACGGTGCCCACTACCCCGGTGGTGGTGCCGGTCAGGCCGGTGAAGAGGCTGGTGAACAGGCGGCTGGGCGGCGTGAAGCGGCTGCTGTGGGAGCGCAGCAGCGGGCTGGCCAGCGCGGAGGACGTGCCGGGCCCGCCGCCGCCTGGCACCAGGCTGGCGGCTGCACGGGTGCTCGCGGCTGTGGCGGCCGCGGCGGCGGCCGCGGCGGCCACGGCTGCCTTGGTGTTGAGGAAGACCTCCCCTGCCGATGGGTGCTCCAGCAGCTGGGCGGGCCAATCCAGGTCCATGAGGCCAAGCTGGCAGCGAGGGCGCACACGACCAACAGCGTGCTTTAGGTCAGCATAGGCGTCGCCAGAACTACACCACCAGCTGGACAGCAACTTGGCGTGCATGCGGGACATCATTCGTGCGGCGATGCCACACATAAGCTCCCTTGATTGCATGTTCGCAGCCTTCTGGCCACCCCCGCCCCCCCCCCTCCCGCCGCCCCACCTGCAGCTCCAGGCCGAAGCTGGTGGCCTCTGCAGCGCTATGGAAGGCCAGCGTGAAGGAGTCGCCCTCCGTGTGGCACTCGTAGCCGTGGTACCTGACGCAGGCGGGTACAAGCACGTTGCGCAGGGCGGGGCGGTCACAGGTGGCGGGTTCCCAACGTCACTTGTGTGCCCACGCCTCCCACAGGAGATGCCAAGCCACAAAAACCCGCCTGTGCCCCCAGGCTATCCCGGAACTACCTGTTTGCCCCGAAGCTTCCCTCGCGCCCGGCCTATTCTCTCCTCTCCCTCTCCCTCCCTTTAATAGCACTACCGCCTCCCACGCCCGCTCGCCAGCTCGCTCACCTGCGCACCAGCTGCCTGACGCAGTCGTTGTGCAGGTTGAGCGCCAGGTCCATGACGGCGGCGGGCAGCGCCTCCCACAGCTGCGTGCTGTCCTGGATGTCCTGCGGGCCGAGGAAGGGGAGAAGAAGACGAACGCAGCAGCGGCGTTGAGGGCCATGGCCGTGCCAGCAGGTAGGATAGAGGGCACCCAAACGCGGGGTGCAGGAGCGTGCAGCACCGCGCAGGGCAGTACCTTCCGTTGCGCTGTGCATCACGGTGTAAGGGCGCGCCAGCGGGTGCAGACGGACAGCGACGCTGCCTCCTGGAACCCCCCCTGGACGTCACGCAACCCGTACAGCAGCCTGCGCAGAGGCGGCCACCCTGCACAGGCCTTTCCGTGCCCATTCCCCGCCCCCGCAACCCGCCCCGCCCCCCTCACCGTGACCACCAGGGTTGTCTGCGCGCTGAAGCCCGGCATGCCCGCCGCCGCCCGCTTGGCACCCCACCCCCACCCCCACCCCCACGCAGCCAGCGGCCGGCCCTGCCGCAGCGAGCGCCGCAACAGGAACAGCGCCGATGCGACCAGCAGCAGCCCGGCGCCAACCACGCCCACAGCCAGGCCTGTGGAAGAAGCATGGTGCGGGAGTAGTAGTTGCAACGACATCATGCGAGGGCCAACGGGTGCACCGCACGCGCCTGTAGTAACAGCTCATACCGGCAGGGAACGGCATGCGCACGTGCGTCAACGACGGCGGGGCACGTCAGCCGCCTCCGCGCCTTGCGGTGTGCCGCGCCACCCACCCATCTTGTCGCGCGTGTGCAGGCCCCTGCCGGCGCCTCGGTGGCCCTGCCGCGCAACGGACACCGGTTGCGCGCCTGGGGGAAGGAGAAGCGGGGGTGGACAGTCAGTTGCCCGGTTCCCATGTGTGGTGCTACAACAGTCGACAGGCTGCACGTTACCCTGACCCTAACACACCGAGGGTGCTCACGGCAAATCTACAGACCCGCAACGCCGTGTCTGACCCGCATGCCGCGGTGTCTACGGGTATCCGCACACCGTAATACCCACGAAACAGACTATCTGACCCCATACATGGACAGGGCGGCCCGTACCCACTCTGCGCCCCTATGCTGCGCAGGTAGCTCCCGGTGATGGGCCGGAAGCCGCCGGGGAAGGCGGACGTCAGGTTGCGTAGCAGGCCCTGGGAAAGAAGGGCGCGGTGGGGTGGGGTGGGGTGGGT
>VFQN01005758.1_pt1 | contig 14839 bp, 26 predicted proteins | sample 3512371 | NCBI WGS metagenome assembly VFQN01 (sample SAMN10412370, study PRJNA504923) | tailings metagenome | isolation source: Replicate 2 from Balatoc abandoned mine | place: Philippines: Itogon, Benguet | collected 2017-08-28
CTGCAGCACCAGCACCGCCAGCAGCACGCAGCCGAACAGCACCATTGCCTCGAAGGCGTTGAAGTCCAGGTCCAGCGGCTGGCCCATGGCCCACGCCAGCAGCACGCAGAACGGCACCACCATCATGGACACCTGCGTGCTGCTGCCTGCGGGGCGTGGGTTAACACACACACACAGGTGGGACCGGGAGCGGGTCAAGGGAGGGGCAGGGAGCATTTGTTCAGAAGTAACGCCCGTGGGTGAAGAGTTTAGCGCCCGGGGCCGTGGCGGACTGGAAAGTAGCGCCCGCCAAGCAGCTTGAACCCTGCGTTGTTTCAGTGCGCTCCTTTACGGCGACGTGTACAGTTTCCCGAACCCGCAGCCCGGGCACCCACCCACAGCCACGCCCAGCGCGATCTCCACCCTGTTCTTGTAGGCGAACACGATGGCTGAGGCGTGCTCCGCGGCGTTGCCCACGATGGGCAGCAGGATGGTGGTGAGGAAGGGCATGGGCACGCCCAGCGTCTTGGAGGCGCCCTGGGGAGGGGGAGGGGCCGGGGTCAGGGTCGGAAAGGCGTGGGTCACGAAGCCTGCAGGACCGCATCAAACGCAAGTGTGAGGCGTGCGAGGCGGAGGGGCCCGTGTTCCGGTTTGCGCGCGAAGGCGTGCGGCTCGGCTCGATGTGTTGGCACACAAGTTCCACTTCAACGTGGTGAACAGGTGGGGTAGTGTGGGGTCATATGGGCAGCCGTACCGTAAGCTGCAACGCGTGCCATGTGCGCCTGGTCGGCGCGTCCGAGCAGTTCTACCACTGTCTTCAAGTGCCTCTGCCTGCGCCGGCCGTGACAAATACGCCTTGCCCGTTGCCCGTTTGCCCTTGGCGCCGCGCCCTCAGTCTAAATGCCCATGGCCCCAGTTCGCACTCTGATGGCGTCCGTGACGAATTCCGACAGGAAGGAGATGAATACGGTGACCCCCGTGAGCCACAGGAAGCAGCCCATGCGGGACAGCACCAGCTCCTCCTCCTCGTCGTCGCCGCCCCCGGCGCTGCGCCCGCCCTGGCTGCTGGTGCCGTCGTCCTGTGCACACACACACACAGGCGCCGCACCACGCACGCGCCAGCAGCCGCCCGAGGACAGAGTCATCAGTGCTCTACATGCCAAGAGGAACACTTACATGCAACAAGCGCGGCCCCTGTACGCTGGAAAAGTCAAGTGCAAAGCCGCTACGGTCGCATCTGTGGTGGCACAGCATCGGCCCCTCCGCTTCCCCACCCGCCGCAAGGGACCCACCCACCCGGCCTATCCCATGCACCCTCTCCCGCCTCCCTGCGCCCCCAGACCTTACCATGGCCAGCCCCTCGGTGCCTACAGACGCCACCAGCGGCAGCCGCTCCACGTGCCGCTCCCTGTCCCTGTCCCTGTCCCTGTCGCGCTCGCTGGCCTTGCCCACGCTGCGGCCGCTGCTGGTGCGCTGCTGCGCAGGGGCCAGCGGCACCGGGTGATGAAGTAACGGTCAGCGCAGGGCGGACATGGCCCCGCGGGTCTGCCCGGCGCGCACCCGTCACCTGTTCATGCCAGCGTGCGGCACGCGCCTGTGCAGGCTGCATGCCGGGACCACCCGCAGCCGCGGGCGGCACAAACCCACGGTACTGGCCAACCTAGCACCATCCGTGCCACGGCTGGCCACCGTCAAACCTTCCCACCCACACAGATCCCATGTCCACCAGCAATGAACAACGCACGCACGGCCACCAGGCACGCCCTTCCTTTTCCCCTTACCCGCTCCATGCCGCTGGTGCTGGCCATCTCCAGGTTCCGCCCGCTGCCTCCCCCGCCGCCCAGGTACCTGCCCCCCAGCGTCACGTCCCGCCCGTCCAGGCTGCTGTGCGCCAGGCGCCGCGTGTCGCCGCCTCCCTCCACGTCGTTCTCCCGGTCCCTGTCGTGCAGGTGCAGCGGGTGGTGGGAGGGCGTGCTGCCGCCCCCGCTGCCCATGCGGGTGCTGGGGCCGGTGCCGGGGGCGCTGGGGCCCCGCTCGGGGGTATCCTTGCCGCTGTCCTCCTCAAACAGGTGCCTGCGGGAAGGTGATGACAGCGTGTGGGTGGGGTTGTGCGCAAGCACCGAGATGCGCTAGTGGGTCTAGGCATGTGGACGTGTCTGGGGTACCGGTAACAGCTGCCTTGTAGGAATGTGGGCTCGCATGAGCGGAGGAGATGGGGGCATTGACTGAAGGCGGGCTGCAATAAGGAGAGTTGCAAATGCAGCCTAGACGCGGTGCGGCATGGACATGCCAATAGAGTGGTACATGACTGTGATCTGCCTAGAAGTAAAGAGGGCTACTGCGCATGCGCGCCCCCACCTGTGCGTCTTGAGCTGGAACACCAGGTAGAGGCAGTAGCACAGGAACATGAAGATGCTCTCGAAGCGGCTCAGCGCCAGCTCGCTCTTTTTGTCGCGCACGCCCGTGTGCGTCGACTCCAGCAGGCTGGGCATCACGATGCTGCGGGGGGGGGGGGGGGGGGGGGGGGGGGGATGAAAAAGGTTGGAGGGGGGGCGGGGGATGCGGGCGACAGAACACGGGGGGGGGGGGGCCTGGGCAGGGAGCAGGGGGGGCTAGCTGGGGGAGCGAAGATGCCCACTGTAATGGGCACGATACGCTTATGACTTGCCGTGTGGCACCGCTGTCCGATCGACACTGTAACACGCACCAGGCGACCCTCACCCGCTCACCCAACGGTGCCCATCCCGTTGGAGGCTCACGGAAGAGCATCAAGAAAATCCGCTATTTATACAAGCGAAGCAGCTAACAACTACACCAGCCTAACGGCGACGGGCGCATGACAACTCTCCAACAACAGCCAACGCGGCCCCCACCCCCCATCCCACGCGGCCCCCACGCGGCCCCCGTCCCCACCCCACGCGTCCCCCGCCCCCCACCCACGCGAAGGTGGCCAGCACCAGCATGCCCGCGTTCACGTTGATGCCCGCCTGGCTGAACGTCTGGGCCTGCGGGACGTGGGCCGAGGACCCGGGTGTGGCCAGGGCGTGTGTGGGAAGGCGTCAGGCCACAAGTGAGGCGTGTACGGACGCCGGCAAGGGACAGCGACATCCGACTCGCAGCAGAGGTGCGACAGGGGACACGTGTACCAAACACGGCACGTCTCTGCGGCACCGCTGAAAGCTGGTGCCCATATCAGCTACACACCATTACTCGCATGCGCATGACAGCTGGGCATACACGCGTGGACCCGCGCGTCAGGGGCCCCGTCACACCCCACCCATCCTCCCTCCGGTCCCCCGCCGCCGGCCGCCGCCCCCGACCACCGTACCTTCTGCTTGATTCCCCCCGCTATGAATGCCGTGCCCATGACCAGCAGCAGGTTGGACACCACGCTGCCCAGCAGCGACAGCTGCACCACACGCAGGAAGGTCTCCCGCTCCGCCGGGGGGCTGCTGCGGGCCTTGGCCAGCGCGAAGGCTGCCAGGGGTGGGGCGGGGGCACAGCGGACGAAAAGGGGTTGTGGGACAGGGAAGGGCGATGCATTACGGCACTCGTGGCGTGCGTAGCTGGGATTAGCGCCGGCCAGCGCGTTACCCGGCGAGGAGTTCGCCGCAGCGGCACGACATGGGGCATGGAAATGAAGGTTGCAAGTAAAACAGATGCCGGACAGCCCCGGGGATCAGGCGTGGCTTGGACTGGTGCAGAGGGCGCTCAGGGTGTGTCGAGTGAAGGCACGGCTCATTGTCCAAAGATTGCGTGGCCTGTCATTGCCATGCGACCTGGTACGGTGCATTCATGCCGGTGTACCAACCAACTGCCACCGTGAGGCTGCATGTCCTCGCACCCCTGCTGCCCCCCATCCCATGCTGCGGCCCACACACCCACCAGAGATGATCATCTCCGTAGCGTTGCCAAAGGTGGCGTTGAGCAGGCCGCCCAGCGTGTCGTTGGTGTACATGGCCAGCTGCTCGGTGATGAAGCCCAGGCGCTGGGGGCGGGCGGGGGGGGGGAGGGACAGGCACGTGGGCGGGTTGGCCAGGTGTGGGGCTGAAAAGCAGCGACGCTCCGATGATGTGTGCGAACCCAACAACAGCCTCATCCCACGCTCCACGCGTTGTATGCCCTGCCCCGCAGGTGTGTGCTGCTTCCACACGCACGTGCCCCCAAAGCATGCGCCCCTGGGTTGGCCGCCGCTTATCGGTCCCGGGGTCCTCCTCAGCGCCCCGCCCCGCCCCGCCCCACCTCCGCCAGGGGGCACAGCGCCAGGCACGCCAGGGCGAAGGTGGCCCCGTCGCCCCACCCGGCGTAGCGGCTGATGAAGGCGAACGGCAGCGCCGCCAGCAGGACGTTGAGCTTGGAGTCCAGGAAGAACTGCACGGGGGTGCGCGGTTGGCCGGCGGGGACGCAGACGCAGGGGCCGCGGGAGCAAGGGCTGTGAGACTCCGTACGGCCACAGCACCCTTTCCCGCCCCCTCCTGTGAACGCTGGCGAACTGGCAATAACCCGCGGCCGTGGCGCCCTCGACCCGAGGCCCCGTGCAGATTTTATGCGTGCGCCAGACTGCCCGGATGCACGTGCATATCAGTGTAGCACGCACCGCCTTGGCCTCCGCTTTGAGCTGAGCCATGAACCCCACACCGGCTCCAGGGCCCTGCAGGCAGCAGCAGTTGGAGTAGTAGTGAAGGAACCAATCTGTTGAGTTAGGCATGTACAGGCAAACTCCCCCCATAAAACTGGACGTGCAGGTGGCTTCAGGACACAGGGGCATAAGGCTGGGCAGAGGTGATGTGTTGGGCGGGCCAGCCCTCACGTGGCACCCCGCGTGCCTTTGGCTGCTGATGCATTCCATGGAGGAACAATCCATGCACAACTGGTGTGTGCCAGCGTGCAGTCTGTAGCACGTTGGCCCATGGGCATTCTCTTGCTGTACGTGTAGAGGTCAGGGCTGACTGGCAGTTGAGGGGTTTGCCAGCAGGATATGCGCAACACCACGCCGTCCAGTCCGTCGTAGTGGAATGGCTCCAGTCACGCCAGACACCAGAGGGTGCCGTAATACCTTTGGTATGGCTCGTGATCCATCCATGTTGCTCGCGGGGTTCACGTGCCCAACTTGCGGTCTTTCCCGCGTCGATTGAAGGTCGAGGGCCCCTTCCAAAGAAGCTTCGGCCTTAAGCGCAACTTGTCAAGTGATTTGTAAACGTGTTAATGTTATGTTTGTGTTACGGTTTGAGGTGTGCGGGTCAGGCTACGACACAGCTTCGACTTCCGGCTCCAAGTTAGTGCCAGAACCTGGTCGTAATATATGCGGTTTTTAAGCACTGAGCACCATGAAGATTTTCGCTATCCGCCAGTGCCGCAGGAAACGTGCCTGGCGCGACTTTGCAGGTGGCGAGCACTTGGGGCCCCCACGCCCAATTGAGCAAATGCACCTACGCTGCGCTCACCAGCTAGCTGGAAAAACACTTCGCAATGAAATTGAGGGATGCAGTGGTATGCAAGGTACGCGAACATGTTGTCCCTCGCATGCAAGCCAGCGGAAGGGTTAGTCGTTGCCCCTGTAACCCTGACCAGGGGACCCTGACGTTGACAAAACATACCAACCCACGCATTCCCACTCGAACGCTCACAACGCAAACCCCTGGACCTTACTATGGTAAGGCGCACGCAGCAACTTTGGACACCTGACCACGTCAGGACCACCAGCGTTTTGCTGCTTTAAGCTGTACGGCTCTTGGCAGCACATCTGTCCGCGCATGAAAGTTTGTGAGGCGCCAATGGCCTTGCCAAGCACCCTTCCTCCCTGCAACACAATTGCATGGCGATGGCGGCGGGGTTCACGAGGCACTGGATCCAACACACGAGCCAGCAGGGCGCCAGAGGGCGCTCTATTCAGGAGGAGACATGCGTGTGTGCGATTTGAGCCTTGGTCCTGGCCACCTGTGTGCGTAGCGATGCAGTTGCGTGGTCACGAAAGCAAAATAGCAAGCAGGTTCTAGTCGAGTCGGCCACCTGTGTGCGTGTGTGATCCGAGCCTTGGTGCCTCCAGGTGCCTCCAACGGGTGCTTCCCAACATCACAAGACACGTGCGCGACCGCCTGGCACAGCAGCTGCCACGATGGCTCTGCCGCCGCGTAGCAAAGAGCGCCCTGGAGCCTATCACGCCACCAAGCAACCCGTTTCAGTGGAACTTGGCTCTCGCTGGCGCGGCGTCGTGTACCGTATTGCAGCTGACCGGTGACTGCCAACCTGTCATTCCCTTCACGTGTGTCGACCCACGCGTGCACCGGACCGGCAGGTAACGCGTCCAGTGCACAACTGCAGCAACTCATCCCTCGCAGCACCCCTGCCCGTGGCACGCCCGTATCCATGCTGGCGCCCCGCCTGAACGGCTGCATCCGGTCTCCGCACCTCCATCTGCCCTTCCCCGGGCCCCTGGGCCCTGGCGCCGCCACCTGCTCCGCCGCGCCTGTCGGGCAGCTGGCCAACAGCCCACCCCTCAGCTGTCGTACGCTTCGCCGTGCGTGTACGAGAACAGCTTCCGCTGCAGCGCCCTGAGGGTCCACTCGTACGCCTCGCCGCCGTGCTCGCGGTCCCACAGGAAAGCCCTGCGGCCACGTCAGCAGGTCTCATGCGTACGGCAGTATCCTGGTAACGGCAGGCCCGCTTTGGGCTCTTCTGAAGACCAAGGCGCACAATGCTGTAGGCGTTCATGCCATGCCCCACCTGAAGTTGCGCGCCAGGGCAGCCCTCATGCGGGCCCTGTCCTGGTCCGTGTACGACCGCAGTATCTCAATCGTTCGAGGGATGTCCGATACGGGCAGTCGTACGGCAAACTCCTCGTATGGCAGGAAGTCCTACAACCACCAGCAAGCGAGGTTGGCAAAAACGTTTGCGGGGTTGCAGCAAGCCCTTCAAGGCATGGCCGTAGAACGGAACCGATTTGCGTCCACCGGTGGATACTTCAGGATCATGCACGTGGTTGCTTCCACACGTGGCCAACAGGCATGAGCCCGTGCCTCCCCCACCGCCCCGTTACATTCCGCACTTTCACGCCACCCCCTCGGGCACTCTCAGTGATCCTCAAGCGCCCATCTGGGCCGGAACGCCAAACTCAGGGCGCTCACCTCAAATGGCTGGTACACGTAGTCCTGATGCCGTACGTCGCATGTGTACGGCACCGTGGCAACCGCAACCGTTCAGTACAGTTTACACCAGACACACCAGACACACCAGACCGTTCAGTACAGTGTACGCGGGCGACCGTATGCACATATAAACCGAAACGGAAGGTGGACGCCATGTGCACGAGGGGGTAAGGGATGGATATATAGGACACGAGTCAGGTGCTTAGGAGGCGTGAAGTGCCTAGGAGGCGATGGCATTGCGGCTAGGTTCTGAGTGTGATGGGAGACAAGGTATACACGTGGCGGCGGCGTGCCTCTGGACACGCACGTCAACCACTGTGGACCAGTGGTCGCGAGCCACTGCTAGCTACCGTCAGCTCCCGTATGGACGTGTGCGTGTTGGCAGTGCTCCGCATGCCGCGCTCCCTCATGCATGGCCCCACACAACGGCGGGTTTCCGCACGTGTAGGGCCACACCCTGCCCCTGAGCCCAGCTTCCGCCCACCTGCACGATGACAGGAATGCAGCCGAACGCCACCGCCTCGATCAGCCGCATGCCGTACCCGTAGCCGTACGGCGCCAAGCAGAACTTGCAGTGCTGCAGCAGCTGGTGGTACTCTGCGATGGAGCCCTGCGGTTGCGCACACGGTACCGTGTTTTCCGTTGCCGACGGTAAGCGGTGGCGGGCAGAGGTCCCGTGGGCGCCTTGCGGACAGCCCTGGTGCCGTCGGGCTGCTCGTACGGCCAGGGCCTTGGGCAGCTGCCTTTCGAGGTGGTGGCTTGACGGACGCACTGACCACCGTCCTTCACTGAGCGCACAAACGGCATCAAGGGCACATAGTGCTGTTCCCAGAGCCCTCCCCCCCGCCCCCGGTGCGGCGCGCCCCCACCTCCTGGAACACCACATCCTCGGGGGCGGACCGAAGGGACTGCAGCACGGCCTTGATGGCCTGCGGTGGGTGAGTGGTGGGTCAGTCGTTGGCGCTTACCGGCCAGCACTGGCGGTGGAGTGAGGCCTCGGGTAGCACACGTGCCTTATAATTTGGTTTGCAAATGATCGGGCATACGGGTACGCCGACACGGCATCGGTGTAGGTGCACACAGCAGGGGGTCGGCGCCGGCACACGGCTTGCTGTCGGCAGGGTTGGGTGGGGACCCTGTGCGGCAGGCTGCGCCTGCTCCCATGCCATCCCCTGCGCTGCCAGTGGCACCATCGCAGCTTTCCGCCTCCAGACTCCTGTCCCGTGCCTTTCCGAACGGCTCCCTGACCCAACATGGCCACGCCAACACGGATGCGTGCATGCAGGCGCCAAGGAAGCCCCTAGCTGCCCGCTCCCAGTCCGTACGACACACCGCTTCTGCAGCTTTGCGCAGGGTAATATCAATCCCTCGTTGCACAGTGGCCCAGACCCACTTGCGTATTCCACCCCTACTTGCCCTTTCCCACACGCACCCAGCCCCCAAACCCGTACTCCCCTCCACGCCCCACCCACCTGCCTGGCCCCTCCGCTGTACTCCCCTTGGTGCACGCTGCCCACGAAGCCCAGCAGCAGCACGCGGGGCGGCCAGCCGGGGGGCTCGGCCACGCCATCGCTCGATGTCAGGACCTGGGCAGTGGTGCGGGGTGCGCGGGCGCGGGACCGTGAGTGCGGGGCGGTGGCACCTGGATGCCGTCTCACGTGCACGGGACGTGCCGCACACCACCATAAGGTAAGGTAACCATGCGCTGCGTTGTCGCTGCAGAAAGCCGTGCTCCAACACTCTACTTGAGCTGCCCCACACTTATTATAGCGCACGCACATCAGGCTAGTGCCGCCCCCCTGCCGCACCTGGCTGTAGTACCTGACCGCGTGCTGCCGCTCCGTGGCATTCCGCAGCGTCAGCAGGGGAGGCACCACCAGGTCCCGCCGCACCTGCACGCAGGCGTAGCTAGCGGCGAGGGGCAAGGGGGAGGCGATGTGGCTTGACAGTTACGGTGTGGGTACGGCGCCGTGGAGACACCTGATCCCACTACAAACGGATGCAGTCTTTACGACAGTGGCTCTATCAGGCCTTGCGCTCGTACACTGAGCCTTGTTACTTTCAACCCCTTTGTCACTAGCTCTATACGCTATGATTGCCCCGCCCTGCCCCGCCGGCCCTCGCTGGTGCACCTACTCCTGGTTGTCGACGCCCAGCCAGGGAAGCCCCCTCCGCTGCATGCCGAAGTGCACCACCTTGATGACAGGGGAGTCCTTGGTGGGTGAGGGGGCGGGGAGGGGCGAGTCGCAGCGGACACATGCTGGAAACACCAAGGACGAGCACCTAACGAGCATTTAACGTTGGTTCACAGTGCGTACGTGCGGCATGGCAGGTGGTGCCGCAAGTGAAAGTTCCCATGAGATGGGCCTGCACACGGATGCTGCATGCATTGCTCGCTTTTACGCTAGCCCCACCCCTGTCACAGGCCTGAACCCATCAAGTTGCGGACCTGCTGACAGTTGCACGCACACTCCGCCCTCTCCTGCTCCACCCCATCGCCGCCGCCACCCCACGCGCCCGCCCCTGCCCACCTGCAGCCTCCTGTCCAGGTGGCACGCCCCCCTGTCGCCGGTGAGGAACACAAAGTGGTCACGGCCGCCTGGGGTTGGGTTGGGTTTGGGGCCGTGTGGGGCATCAGGGGAGTGAATGGGGCGGCGCGGCGAGCAGGCAAGCCTCGTCAGCGCTAGCAGCAGAGTAACCCATGTCCATGCAAGCAAGGGGCGTGTCTGCACGTACTAGACGCCTTACAGCCTTTGTGTACTCAAAGGGGTAGCGCCGGCATACGGGATCGCCCGTAAGGCCCGACCACCACCGCAGGCTCCTTGCTACCCCGCCGAGGGACACGCAGTTCACGGACTACCAGCTAAATCCCCTTGGTACCCACCGCTGCGGTTGAAGAACGGCCACGTGTCCCTCACATGCTCCAACACCGCCTCGAGGTGTGCCGTGGCGTCGTACACATTGCCCTGCGGTGTACGACGGCAAAGCGACGTACGAAGGTTGGTGCGGGAGGTACTGGGCAATAGGAACTCCGGCATTGTAATGGAAGGGGTTATTGGCCCGGGGCAGAGGCAGTGCGGGCTCTGCGGACAATGCAGAGTGGATGCTACAGGTGCGGCGCAATGAGTGCAAGCTGTTGAGGCTTCACCATGGCTCATACCGAGTAAAGGTGCGCCAAGGCGGGCACGTAGAACAGCTGTGCCTCCCACGGGCTCTCTGCGCCAACGGTCGAGTCGGGCATGTGCCGAAGCAGGTCAGAGTACGAGAGAGGCGGCAGAGGGCGCGTAAGCAGGCGCCCAACGGCATAAGCAGAACTGAAGGCCACACCTTCCACATCCCGGTTGTGACCAGCAGTTCCCAAGGGCCCCCATTGCGGCGTGAGTACGCTCTTCAGCTTGCCCAAGACTCAGTCCCCAATGTCGACGCACGTCACCCACCTGTGCGCGTGACGTTGTCTAGCAGGAAGTACCTGAGGAAGTACTGCAATGCACAGGAGAGCACGGGCACGTAACCACGACGTTTTCGGACGCATTCCGACCAGTAGGCATGCGGCATATGTGACGTTATGCCTGAGGAGCCGGTTGCAGTAGACGGGCAGGTGGTGGCCACGTGTGCGGCGACACGTTCATGGGAAGTGGGTCGGGCGGTAGGGCATGGCCTGCCCTCCAAGCCACTGTCGCATGCCACGCAAGGTGCACAGCTGCACCCGTGTGCGGGCATGCACGGCAACGTAGCAGGGTCGCGGTCGGCTGCATGCCCCCCTGCTGGTGCTCCGGATTGCTCCGGATTGCACACTTGGCAGCGGTCATGTACCCCCCGGCTGGGCCCCTTTGCCCTATAGTCGGGGCCTTGTGACGGCCGCAGCCGCACCCCGACACGCATGCCCATCCACCCCTTTCCTCCTTGCTCCACCACCGTACCCCCCTGTCGCACCTCCTCTGCTGCGTAGTTGGGGTCCGGCCTGTGGCGCCACTCATCCATCTCCCACCTGCACCACACAGGGCCGGAGCGGGGCACGCGTATGGGAGGTGCGGCCGTGTGACTGTAACCCTGCACCTGGTGCCACACTCCCGGCACGAAGTAGGACACTGCGCAAGGGCTGGGGTTGCATCACGAGTTGTGCCGCTTGTAGCGACCTTTGCCGGTAGGGTGCGGGAAAGGGAGGCAGACGCAGTCGGAGCCTGCACCGCGCACTCTGCTGCTGCTCACAGGGCCGGAGGATGCGCTACTTACGGAAAGGCCACGTGCCAGGGGAGGTCGTACACGTACACCTTGAGCCGGCTGCGAGGGCTGCGGCGATGGGCGTGGGGATGGGGGATTGGGGTGGAGAGGAACCCGCTCCGAGGTGAATTGCCGGTACATCAGCAGTTGTCCAGCAGTTGTGTGTTTATGGAAGCTGTGTTCCGGTAGCGCGTCCATGCCGCACATCGAACGCCTCTGGCCCAAGCCCTGCGTAACCTCCCTGAAAGCAAAACGGCCACGGAACCCCAGACCCAGCCCCAGCTCGGCTCCCTGCATCACCAGCAGCCCCACCCCCACGCCCATCCGCGCCCCCGCTCACCCCACGTCCACGCCTCGCTCCGCCATTATTGCCAGCCCCGAGCTCCCGCCGCCGCCTGCAGCTGCATTCCCACCCCCACTGCCGGCCGCCGCCCCAGAAGCCCCACCCTCAGCAGCACTGTCAAGATGCTCTCCTTCCCACGCTGTTTCAGCCTTGTCACTCCCGTCCACCTCCGCCTCTGCCGCTGCACCATCACGACCAGCCGCGACCCCACCGCCATCCTCCGCCTGTGAGCCGGGACCCCCAACCCCGCCCGCGCCGGGGACCCCGCCTGGCAGGGCGTAGGCGGTGCTGCGGGCGCATCCCAGCCCCCAGTGTCCCGGTCGGCAATGGCAGAAGCCGCTAATACACGTGCCCCGCCCTCCACAGTCAGGGGCGAACCAGCAGGAGGCGGTGGCGGCAGTCACCGAGCAGTCGGGACCGCTGAAACCTACATGGCTGGGGCCAGGGAGGGGCAGGGAGGGGCAGCAAGGTGTTGGTGACGAGAAAAGGTGGAAGGGGCACGTGGCTGGCGGCAGGGCGGGGGGGTTGAGGGGCATGGCAGGCTCACGGTCGGCTGTGTGGGCATGTGTAGCAGGGGGCATGTGTAGCAGGGCGGCGCAGGGCAGAAGGAGTGTGGGCGATGTGCGTTGGTGCCGGGCGGATGCGCCATAGCGAAGGTGCGCGCATGGGCATTGATTTCCCTGCCTCACCAGCTGCACGCCCCTTGAGGCTGCCCCTGTGCGCCGAGGCACACGCCGCGGCCGTTGGTGCAGTTGCGGGGGCAGCGGTGCAGCGGCAGGGCAGTGGCGGCGGGGGGGCGGCCGTCCGCGGGCGGCGGGCGGTGGGGGAAGGGCGCCAGGGCGTAGGTCAGGTTCTGCGCGGGTAGCGCAAGGGAGGGCAGTGGGCAGAGGGAGAGGCACGTGTATGTGCGCCGTATGCATATGCAAATGGACAGTCCTCAGCAACATGAGAGTAGTCTACTGGTACGCAACATGTGGAGTTGCGGGGCTCAGCCGGGCCGACCTGGCGGGGCAACGCCAGCATGTGCACGGTACGCCGGTGAGTACAAGCGCTACTTATCAGTCCTTACCATCTAGTAGCCGCTGCCCACCAGTGTTGTGGTACACGTGAGCACAACGCCGTGGTTGCTGATGCTGCCACCAGTCAGCACTGCAGCTGCCTGTGTCCGCAACACAGCCACGCGGCGCCCCACCTTGAGCTGCATGTCCGGCAGGTACTCATCCTTGCCGTACAGCTCTGGGATGCGCTGGTACCATGTCGTACGGTTCAGCAGGTCGTCCGTGACGTACGACGTCTGCTGGTCCAGCGGTAGGTCTGTGCGCACGAAGCAGCGCGCGTCGCGCGCGTTGTCGCCCCAGTAGTTGGCGCACCTGGGGTGCAGACCGAGGGATGGGACTCTCAGGCTGTTCTCAGGGCGCTTTCCAGATGCACGCCCCCGGGTTTGCTGCACAGCGGGGGAAAAAGTCAGCGCAACAAAGCAAAGGCCGCCGTCAGTCATATCCGTGTGGCACTACCCCAGGGCCAAAACCGCTCCAACCCCGGCCCGTACACCCACCTGCCGATGGCGACCCCCGTCAGGCCGTACCGCGCGCAGTACAGGCGGTAGCAGGCGCGGTAGCACTCGCAGCTCTTGGGGACCAGGAAGCCGCACGACCCTGCATGGCGCCGCACCAGGTACCGGTATGCCGTACCGCATGCCATCGTTGCCTATCACCTGGACTCTCTGCTTCGCTTTGGCCTAGCCAGAGCTACAACAGCATGGAACAAACAGCAAATGCTGCTGCTGCTTCTTGTGCTTCTTTGGGGGCTCGGACACGAGGTTGACGTGCTGCCAGCGCCCCGCATCCAGCGCCCGGACCCCCAGCGCACCCACCCGGGTCATCAGGCGTCTGGCGGCACGGCCCCATGGCATTCACCTCGCACCGCGGCCCTGCGGGAATGCGGTACCCAGCAGCGCATGAAGACAAAAGGGCGCTACAGATTAAAAGCAAGGATCTTGCGTAGGTGGTTTAAGGCAAGATCTTCGTGTGTGCGCGATGGGGGGTGTACAATGCGTGTGTCAGCAAGCCTTGCGAGGCTGGGGCTGTGCCGGGGACAGTACCGTTACACGGACAGCGGCGACACCTGGGTGTATGGTCCTGCCCGAGGCCTGGTGCTGAGCCTGAGAAGTGTTGGAAAGCGTTTGCAGTGCGAGAAGCGTGGATGCGCGGTGCCTGACCCCGCCGGCCCGCCCGGCCTCCGAGAAACCCACCGCTCCAGCCCCAGGGGCACTCGCACCGGCCCAGCTCCCGGTTGCAGTTGCCCCTCTCCTCGCTAGGGGTATCAGAACGGCAAGAACAAGACGATGTTGCCGCAGTGGGGTAGGGGTCATCAGGTTAACGGCTGCAGCAATAATGGCCTACAGGGGCGTTGGATTGCAGCAACACGTGCTATCGCACCCAGGGGGTGCCGCACATGGGTTGCGTTTGCTCGACAGGATAACCTCACACTGGCTTGTGACTGGGCTCTGTAAAGCTTACCATCCTGGAGCGCAATCCTTTCCTGCGTGTTGCAGCGGCCGCGACTTTCGCGCAGCAATGACCAACGTAAGGAGCGAAAGCAGTAGCAAACGACAGCCGGGCAGACGGAAGAGGCTGTAGCCAACGCCGCCAAGTCCCAAGGGACTACATCTCATCTTATGGGCATGAACTCTCCTTTGCCCTGGTTTGCGCTTTGCACGGGTGGTCTAACCGCTTTCTCCATACAGCTGCTGCATGCTCGGGGATCTTTGTTCAGACGAAGCTACGTTTCCATCTTTCAGATAATCCAAGGACATTATATCGCTCTAATCAGTGCCGTGAGGCCAGACGCCTGAAAGGCAGCTGTCGCTCCGAGACCGGCACTAAGTTGGTTGGTCTGGCGGTACACTGCTGCAACATTTGTCGCACGCTAGGTCCTTAGAAGTCGCAGCAACCCATGAGGACACCGCGCTGCTACCGTATTGACGTGCACCAGGCGTCCTAGGTGTCCGTGACCGTGCATCTCAGGGGAGCCTTCCAGGGGAGCTGTAGTAGGACACACAGTCCACACACATCCTGCTCCAGAAAGGAGCAGGATGTGTGTGGACTGTGTGTCCTACTACACTCTCCCCCCTCTGAAGGGCACGTCCCGG